>Ga0209916_1000376_pt1 | contig 76011 bp, 52 predicted proteins | sample ThiBio_1000_plan_FD_183956 | JGI IMG/M metagenome (GOLD analysis project Ga0209916, IMG submission 183956) | Wastewater bioreactor microbial communities from Cape Town, South Africa - Thiocy_solids_2 (SPAdes) | ecosystem: Engineered > Bioreactor > Thiocyanate-remediating > Anaerobic-Aerobic ... | reverse complement strand
CGCTTCATGGCGTCACCTCCGAAGGCAGCAGATAGGCAAGCGAGGCCCACAGCCGTGCATGCGCAGCCAACGCATCGGCATAACTCAGGCGCAGTTCGATCTCGGCGCGGCGTGCCTCCAGCCACGGTTGCAACGACCCGCCGCCGCGGTAGCCGGCCAGCGCTGTGCGTGCGCGGTCGCGCGCCAGTGGCAGCAGGGTCTGCCGGTAGCGCTCTAGCTGCCGCCCCCAGCCTTGCCAGCTGGCCAGCGCCCGCGTCACCGCCTCGCGCTGGGCGCGCCGCGCGTCCTCGTGATCGGCCTGCACGGCATCGCGTTGCGCCTGCCGCGCGCTGATGCCGCGGTCCTGCCGGTTGCGGGTGAACAACGGCAGACTGACGCCCACCTCCAGCATCACCATGTCCGACAGGCCCGGCGCGCGCCTGCCGTAGCTGGCGCTCACACTCCAGTCCGGGCGCTTGGCCGCGCGCGCCTGTTCGAGCGCCGCCTGCGCCAGTTGCTCGCGCGCGGCCCACGCCTGCAGCGGCGCCTGCTGGTCGATGCTGGAAACCAGACGTTCGGCCTGCACCGGCAAGTGGCTGAAATCATCGCTGGCAGCGAGCGCGCCGGGCGCCGTCCCCAGCCAGCGTTGCAGGCCAGCCTGCGCGGCCGCGAGATCGGCCTCGGCCGCCTCCAGCCGATTGTCCAGCGTGGCCAGCTCGGCCTGCGCGGCCAGCGCATCGACCGCGCTGCCCTCGCCGCCGCGCAGGCGCGCCTGTGTGATGCGCACGGCCAGCGCCGCCTCGTCGTGCAGGTCGGCCAGCAAGGTCCGCTGCTGCTCGACTACCCATACGCCGATCCAGGCATCGGCAATGCGCTCGCGTACGCCCTGCTCGGTGGCCACGCGATCGGCCTGCGCCGCATCGATCCGCGCGCCGGCCAAGTCACGCTCCGCATGCCGTGCCGTGCGCGACGGAATGGCCTGCATCACGCCGACCGAGCGCTCCGTCATCCCGTCCGAACGCAGACTGAAAGCGCCCGGGCCGGTGACCGGGAGATTGGCAAGCCCGAAGGTCAGCACGGGATCCGGCAAGCGTCCGGCGCGCGCGGCTTCCTCGCGTGCGGCTGTCGTGTCGGCGGCGCGCGCCTCCAGTTGCGGCGCCCGCGCCAGGCCCTGCCGCACCGCCGCCTCCAGCGTCAGCGGCGGTTCGGCGGCCGGCGCCACCGCAGCCACGCCCCCCAGGAGCGCGGCCAGGCCCGCCGCCAGCAGGCGCCGGGCGAAATGCATGGACAACATGAGTGAACACTCCGTCGATCTGAAACCTGCGTCATGCCAGAGCGGGCACGACGCCACGTCGGTGGCTACCGCGACGGGTCAGCTCAGATCAGGAGCGAACAGAACAACAAGCGGGGGATGGGTGGCGGCGCCTGCAGGCGGTCGCGTCGTGCCAGCGTGCGCTGCGACGACAACGCCACCGCGGCCACGGACGGCGACTGCGGCGGCAACGCGGCCAGCGTGCTGGCCGGCACCGAGGCGTTGCGCGCATCGACCTGGGTGGCGTGGTCGGGCTGGCAGTGCTGGCGGCACAGCGGATCGACCGGCGCCGCCGGCATTTCCGCGCAACGATCGCCCATCGCCGCCATCGACGACGAGTGCACCGCCACGGCCACCGCGGCCGCGCCGGCCGACGCCGGCACGCCGACGCACGCATACGCCGCCACCGCCACCCGCTGCCACGACAGCAGCAGCACCACCAGCCACGCAAGGCGGCAGCGGGTTTGCGGGCGGAGGCGGAAGGCGCGTTTCATCTCACGGACACTGTAACGTCAGGGGCAAGGGCGGCATTGACGCGGATCAAGCAGGCGACGCGAACCCCGGTGCCGGTAACGCTCACGCCTGCGGGCCGTGCGTCGCATAGACGCGGGTCGAGCCGTCGCGGCCGATCAGCACCACGTCGTAGCGTTCGGGTGCGCCCATCTCCATGCCGGGCGAACCCATCGGCATGCCGGGGGCGGCGATGCCGATGGCGTCCGGTCGCTCGGCGAGCAGACGGCGGATGTCTTCCACCGGCACGTGCCCCTCGACCACATAGCCGTCGATCACCGCGGTGTGGCAGGACATGGCACGGTCCGGCACGCCGAAGCGCGCCTTCACCGTCGCCATCGGCCGGTCCTGGTGCACGGTGACGGTGTAGCCGTGCGCGCGCATGTACTCGACCCATGCGCCGCAGCAGCCGCAGGACGGATCGCTGTACACGTCGAACGCGTTCGCCGCCAGCGCCGCCGGCGCGAACAACATTGCAAACAGCAGGCTGAGGCCTGCGCGGGAAAGCCAACGCTTCATCGTCATTCTCCTGCTGCCGGGGTGGTTTGCCACTGGACGGACACGATCTTCCAGCGATCGCCGTCCTTCTCGAGGTTGAGCATCTCGCGGCTGCGCAACGTGGCCGGCTTGCCCTTGATGGAGGTCTGCAGCTCGCTTTCGCTGCCGACCATCGCGCTGTCGCCCATCGGCATCGAGCCCAGCGAGATCGGCGCCATCCGCGCGGTTTTCAGGAAGGCGATGTCCGCGCCCAGATGGTCGGCGGCGTATTCGTCGCGCGTCTGCGTGTGGCCGCCCTCGCTGATGCGGGCCTCGGGCGCCAGCAGCGCCAGCACGGCCGCCCGATCGCCACGCTGCAGCGCCGCCTGGAATGCCCGCCCCGCCGCTTCGGCCGCCGGTACCGCGCCCGGCTTCATGCCCTCCAGCGACAGCGGCGCCTCGACCGCCGGCGCGGCAGTCTGCTCGTGGGCTTCGCCGTCCGCGGCGTGGCTGTGCCCCGCTTCGCCGGACATGGCCATGCCCTCCATCGCCGCCGCGCCATGCGCGTCCTCGTCGGCGGCCGCGCCATGGCTGTGGCTGTGGCCGCCCGCCTCGTCCATGTCGTGGTCCTGCGGTGCCCGGGCCACGATGTCCTTGTACTGCGCCGGCGTCATGCCGGGCATTTTCTGCAGGAACGCGACCATGCTCCAGATGGTGGCGTCGTCGTGGCTGGCGCCCCAGGCCGGCATCGCGCTCATCTTGACGCCGTGCTTGATCACCCAGAACGCCTCGCGCGGGTCGGGCCGGAACTTCGCCAGCTGCGGCGGCTTCGGGTACAGGCCCGGGCGCATCTCGTTCTCGGCCATGCCCGGTGCCAGGTGGCAGCCGGTGCACATGGCCGCGTACTGGCCGGCGCCCTTGAGGATCAGCGACGGGTCGTCGAGGTTCGGCACCGCGATGTCTTTCGCGTGGCGCTCGATCGAACGCTCGCGCAGCGCCTGCATCAGCGCGTAGACGGGCTTCGTGTGGTGCTCGTCGGCGCCGATGTTGTAGATGCCGGACCAGACGAAGACGCCGACACCTGCGACCACGATGGCACAGAAAACCGCAAGGGTGACAATGAGTCGTTTCATGGGCTCTCCTCAGAACCAGATGCGAACGCCGGCAACCCATTGCCGGTCGAAGACTGCCTGGTGTTCGGCGCGGGCGAGGCTGGCCGTGGCACCGAAGCGGCGCGTCCAGACTACGCCGACATACGGCGCGAATTCACGCCGGATGTCGTAGCGCAGGCGCAGCCCGAGCGCCGCATCCGAAACGCCGCTGCCGATGCCGCGCGCCGGATCGGCCCTGCCGTACAGGTTGACCTCCGCCTCCGGCTGCAGGATCAGCCGCTGGGTGAACCGCAGTTCGTAGTCGGCACGCAGGCGCGCCGCGGTGCGCCCGGCCGGCCCGACATAGGCAGTGGCCTCGACCTCGAACCAGTACGGCGCCAGGCCCTGCACGCCGAACGCGGCCCAGTTGCGCGTCGGGCCTGCACCGAAGTCGTGGCGCACGCCCAGTTGCGTACTCCAGAACGTGGCGACGTTGCGGTTCCAGAACGCCTCCAGGCTGGCGTCCTCGAGTTTGCCGCCGCTGCGCTCGCCTTCGCTGCGCAACCACAGCTTGTCGTTGTCGTTGCCGTACCAGCCCTCGGCTTCCCAGCTCTGGCCGTTGGCATCGCGGCCGTGGAACGCTTCGAGTTGATCGATCAGCAGCATGCCGGCCGGCGCGCTGCCGTGCAGGTGCAGTCCATGCGCGGGGCTGGCGGCGATGCCGTCGGAATAATCGCCGCTGCGCGCATCCGCCGGCGCGCGGCCGCCCTGCATCGGGCCCATTGCCATGCCTGGCGTCGCCTCCGTGCCAGGTGTCGCGCCGTGGTCCATGCCGGGCATGGAGCCGTGATCCATCTCCGGCATCGCCTGGTGATCCATGCCGGGCATGGCGTGGCCGCCGGCCGCGGGCGTGGCGGGCGGCGCGCCGTGATCCATCCCGTGCATCGAACCATGGTCCATCGGCGGCATCGCACCGTGGTCCATGTGGTGCATGCGCTGCGTGCCTGCAGGCGCCGCGGACGGCGCAGCCGGGGCGTGCAGCTTCTTCGCCTTCTTGACCGGCGCCTTGGCTGCCGGCTCGGCAGTACTGCTGGCGCTGACCGGCATCGGCGTGTGGTGCATGCCGGCGCGGTCCATGCCCGGCATGGCGTCCATGGCCACCGGCGCCGCGCTGCTCGACGCGGCCGGCACGCTCTGCGCCGCGGCCGCCAACGGCAAGGCCAGCAGCAGCGCGGCCAACAGCCTGCGGTGCAGGGAAAGTGTGGTGATTCGACGCTTCATGCTCATGCCACCACCACCTCGCGGAACATGCCCGCCTCCATGTGGTACAGCAGGTGGCAGTGGTAGGCCCAGCGGCCCGGTGCGTCGGCGGTCACCGCATAGCTGATGCGCTGTGCCGGCTGCACGTTGATGGTGTGCTTGCGCGCCTGGAACTGGCCGTGCGGGTTCTCCAGCTCGCTCCACATGCCATGCAGGTGGATCGGGTGGTTCATCATGGTGTCGTTGACCAGCACGATGCGCAGGCGCTCGCCGGTGTTGAAATGGATCGGCTTGGCGTCGGAGTACTTGATGCCGTCGAACGACCACATGAAACGCTCCATGTTGCCGGTCAGGTGCAGTTCGATCTCGCGGCCGGGTTCGCGCGCGTCGAGCGGGCCACCGATGGTGTGCAGGTCGGCGTAGCTCAACACGCGGCGGCCGTTGTCGCGCAGGCCGATGCCCGGATCGTCGAGATTGCAGCGCGGCATGTCGACGTGCATGTCCACGCTGGGGCCGTATTCGCTGCGGGCATGGTGCACGGCCGGCGCGGGGGCCATGCCGCCGTGGTCCACGCCGGCATGGTCCATGCCGGGCATCGCGGCGTGGCCGCCGCCGTGGTCCGCGTGCGACATCGCGCCCATCATGTCCTGCGTGTCCAGCCACCGGCGCCGGTCCAGCGCCGGCACCTCGGCTTCCATGCCGGCGCGCGGCGCCAGCGTGCCGCGCGCGTAGCCGCTGCGGTCGATCGACTGGGCGAACACGGTGTACGCGCGCGCCTCCTGCGGCTCGACGATCACGTCGTAGGTTTCGGCCGCCGAGATGCGGAACTCGTCGACCGGTACCGGCTGCACGTCCTGGCCGTCGGCGGCGATCACCGTCATCTTCAGGCCGGGAATGCGCACGTCGAAGATGGTCGACGACGAACCGTTGATGAAGCGCAGCCGGATCTTCTCGCCGGGCTTGAAGATGCCGGTCCAGTTGCCGGCGGGTGCGGTGCCGTTCATCAGGTAGGTATAGGTGTGGCCGGAGACGTCGCTGAGGTCGGTCGGATTCATCCGCATCTCGTTCCACATCCTGCGCATGGCCAACGCCTGGCCCAGACCCTTCGCGCGCACGTCGCGGAAGAAATCCGGCACGGTGGGCTGCGCAAAGTTGTAGTAGTCGCTCTGCTTCTTGAGCTTGGCGTAGATGCGCTCGGGGTCCTCGTCGGTCCAGTCGTTGAGCATCACCACGTAGTCGCGGTCCGCGGGGTAGCGCTCGGGGCCGGCCGGTTCGACCACCAGCGGGCCGTACAGCGCGTTCTGCTCCTGGAAACCCGAGTGCGAGTGATACCAGTAGGTGCCGCTCTGGCGCAGCTGGAACCGGTACAGAAAACTTTCGCCCGGCGCGATGCCGTCGAAGCTGAGGCCGGGTACGCCGTCCATCCGGAACGGCAGGATGATGCCGTGCCAGTGGATCGAGGTGGGCACACGCAAGCGGTTGGTCACGCGCAGGTTCACCGTGGTGCCTTCGCGCATGCGCAGCAGCGGGCCGGGCACGCTGCCGTTGACGGTGGTTGCCGGGCGCAGCGCGCCGGTGAAGTTGACCGCGGTCTCGGCGATGTCCAGCGCGAAATCGGTGCCGCTCAATACGGTGGGCTGGCCGGGGCTGGTCAGCGCCCAGACATTTGACGGGCGCAGCAGGCCAAGGCCGGCCACCGCGCCGCCCAGGGCCAGGCCCTGCACGAAACGTCGTCGCGACAGATCAACCGCGGGCAACGGGGAAAATGGATTCACGTTCACTTCCTTCGAGGGAGGCATCGGCAGCCGATGCCGATCAAGGGCTGCGTCCACGCCCGCGGCAAGGCGGGCGCGAACGCGCTGGCGCAGCGGACGGGAATCAGCCGAGCGGCGGCCGCAGCGGCACGGCGTGGACGACGCTGGGGGCCGCCACGAAGGAGGAAACGACGCGCAGCGGCTCCGGCGCCACCGGCATGAGTCCGGCCATCGCCAGCACCGGCAACACGCTGCCGCACGCCGCCGCGCACTGGGCCGATCCCATCGACCCGTGCTGGTCGGGGTGCGCGCCATCGCAACAGTCGGCCGGAGCCGGCAGGGCTTGCCCGCCGTGGTCGAGCGCATGCGCGACCGCTGCCGCAGGCACCGCGCCCCCCGCGTCGCCGACCATTCCGCGCGGCGTGCCGCGCAGCGGTGCCAGCGCGAGGAGCAGCCACGCCAACCAGGCCATCGCCCGGAGGGACGGCAAGCGTGCAGCGTGGCGCAGCGAACGGTTCATCGGCACAGCATAGGGTCCGTGCCGGCGGGCCTCAACCCTGGACGAGGGTCCAGCGGGCCTCGCCGGCACGCCTGCCGCGATGGTCGCCCGACGCTACTTGGTGTAGCCCATGTGCAACGTGATCTTGTCGCCGGCCTTCAGGTTCGCCACCGACGCCGGCGGGAAGTGCAGGCGCAGCGACATGCCTTCCGAGTCCGCCTCGACGATGCCGGTCTTGGTATCCACCGAGCTCACCGTGGCGGGCATCGTGTGCATGCTGGCGTTCTTGTTGTGGCGCATCATCTTGTTGTGATGCATGCCGCCCATCTGGCCCATGCTGCTCGACGACGACGCCGGCGCCATGCCTCCGGTGTCCTGGGCGCTGACCGTGCCGAATGCCAGGCAAAGGCCGACGGCGGCCGTCGAAACAATGATTCTTGGCAGGAACGTCATGATGATTCTCCGCGCAGGGGACGTCCGGAGCCGATGTCCGGCCGGTTGCAACGCTGCAACGGGTGGAGCCTGCGCCGGCGAATGTGCACGGAAAGTCACGCGGCGCCCGGGCCCGCGCCGCCGGCCATCTATACTGGACCACCCCGCCCGCCGCGACCGCCATGAATTACCGCCACGCCTACCACGCCGGCAACTTCGCCGATGTCCTCAAGCACGTCGTGCTGCTGGCGCTGGTCGAGGCGTTGCAGGCCAAGCCCACCCCGTTCTGCTACGTCGACACGCACGCCGGCAGCGGCAGCTACCCGCTGGAAGGCGTCGAGGCGCGCAAGACCGGCGAATTCCGGGACGGCATCGCGCGCCTGCATCCGGCCGAGAAGCTGCCGCCGCTGCTCCGGCGCTGGCGCGACGGCATCCTCAAGGGCGAAGGCAACGAACAAGGCCTGAAGCAGTACCCCGGCTCGCCGCTCCAGGTCGCCCGGCTGCTGCGCCCGGGCGACAGCGCCCAGCTGTGCGAACTGCACACCGAGGAAGCGGCCAAACTGCGCGAGCTGTTCCGCGGCAACCGGCAGGTGCACGTGCACCAGCGCGACGGCTACGAGGCGCTGAAGGCGCTGCTGCCGCCGAAGGAAAAGCGCGGCCTGGTGCTGATCGACCCGCCATACGAGGCGCAGGATGCCGAGTACAAGCTGATCGAGCAGGCGCTGAAGTCCGCCCTGCTGCGCTGGCCCACCGGCGTCTACGCGGTGTGGTACCCGATCAAGCTGCGCAGCCAGGTGCAGCCGTTCCTGCGCAAGCTGCAGCACAGCGGCGTGAAACGCATCCTGCGCGCCGAGCTGCTGGTGCACCCGGACGATACGCCGCTGCGCCTCAACGGCTCGGGCATGGTGATCCTCAACGCGCCGTGGAACCTCGACGACACCTTGCGCGAACCGCTGCGCGTGCTGGCCAGCCTGCTGGCGCAGGATCGCCCGGCGGAATGGAAGCTGGAATGGCTGCTGGATGAGGCCGGCAGCCAGCTGAACACGCCCACCCCGCTGCCCGCCTCGCGACTACCGCGACCGCCGGAGCGCCGCTAAGCTCGGCGCATCCGCAGCTTCCTCCAGGAGCACCACCCATGCGCACCCGCCCCGCCTCCCTGCTGATCCGCCTTGCCGTGCCGGCCGCCGCGCTGGCGCTGGCCGCCTGCGCCCCGGCGCCGATCTACAAGACCACCGGCGCCGCGGTCACAGCCGCGCCGTTCCAGGTCGCGCAAGCGCCGGAGAACTTCAGCAACCGCGAAGTGATCTGGGGCGGTCGCATCGTGCAGGTCAAGGTGTTCGCCGACCACAGCGAGATCGAGGTGCTGGCCTACCCGCTGGACGCCTCGCAGCGGCCGAAGGCGAACGACAGCGGCAACGGCCGCTTCATCGCGCTGATGCCCGGCTACGTGGAACCGCTGGACTACCCGTCCGGCGCGCTGATGACGGTCAACGGCAAGCTCAGCGGCAGCCGCGCCGGCAAGGTCGGCGAAGCGGCCTACGTGTTCCCGCTGGTCAGCGTGGCGCAGTCGCACGTGTGGACCGCCGAGGAGATGAACAAGGGGCGCAACAACGTGCATTTCGGCGTGGGCGTGGGGGTCGGCATCCGCTGATCCCTGCGCGCCGTTCCAGCGCGCCTCAGCGCTGGAATTGCGCGAACGTCACGAAGTGGCCGCCCGGCTCGCGATAGCCGATCTCGGTGGCCCCGTAAAACGTTTCGTGGCGCGGCGCCACGATCTCGCAACCGTCCAGCGCCGCCGCCAGCACGTCGATGTCATCCACCTCGACGAACAGGCAGCTGCGGTCGCCACGCCACGCCATCCCCGCCGCGTGGGGATCGGCCGCCAGCGAGGCGGTGGTCTGCAGCATCAGCTCGATGCCGTTGCCGACCAGGATCACGAACGCCGGCCCACCTTCGCCCGGCACCTCCGCCGTCACCGTGTAACCCAGCCGGTCGCGCCAGAACGCGAGGCTCGGGGCCATCGTTTCGACAAACAGCACGGGCGTGGCCTTGCGGCAAACCGGTAACACCATGGTGCAACTCCTGAGGGATGGGGAAGCCAGCGTGCGCGCATACGGCCGGCGCCGTATTGAACGAACGCGTCAGCGCCAGCGGCCGGGCGTGACGCCGCTGAACTGGCGAAACTCGCGCACGAAATGCGCCTGGTCGCTGTAACCCGCGATGACGGCGATATCGGCGCAGCGTTGATCCCGCGGCGACAATAATTGCCGCGCCCGCTCGAACCGCAGGTAGCGCAGATGCTGTCGCGGGCTGACCCCGAGATGGTCCATGAAACGCCGCTGCAGCGTGCGCAGGCCCATGCCCGCCTCATCCGCCAACGCCGCGGGCGACACCGGCAGCGCCGCCTGCGCCGACAATTGCCGCAACAGCTGGGCGAAGGGGCTGGAGGGAAGACGCGGCAGGATCGCCAGCAAGCTGGCATCGGTTCGGCGGCAACGTGCGGCAAAATCGGGGGCGGCATGCCAGCCATCCAGCGGCGGCTTCCACATCGATGCCGGCAACGCGGCATACGCGATACGGTCATCGGTCAGCAACGACAGCGGCGCACCCAAGAGCGAAAACAGGGCGCCAGGCGCAAAACGGACACCGAACAGGTCCTGCCGGCCGCCCATCCGCACCTCGATGGCACGGGTCATCGTGCCGACCCAGTACATCTGTGGCCACCCGCCGGAAAAATCGCAGATCAGGTCGGCACAACCGTCAGGCAGAATGCGCTGCGTGGACAGCCCGTCATCGGCCGCGCCGTCGACACCCCAATAGGCGGCAACCAGTCCTTGCAGGTACGGCGACGGCAGGGATTCCCGATAGCTCATCCGCGCATCTTGCCATGGCAACCGCGGCGCTCGCTGCCGTTTCGTCCGCTGCCTTACACTTCACCGCCATTGTCGAAGGAACCGCACATGTCAGGTCACGCCGCCAACCCGATCAAGGCGATCTTCCTCGCGCTGGGTGCGAACTTCGCCATCTTCGTGGCCAAGCTGGTCGCCGCCCTCGTCACCGGCTCGGGCGCGATGATGGCCGAGGCGGTGCACTCGCTGGCCGATTGCGGCAACCAGGGGCTGTTGCTGCTCGGCATCCGCCAGGCCAAGCGGCCGCCGTCGGACGAGTTTCCGCTGGGCTGGGGCCGCGCGCTGTACTTCTGGTCGTTCCTGGTGGCGATCCTGCTGTTCAGCGTGGGCGGCATGTTCTCGATCTACGAGGGCATCCACAAGCTCACCAGCCCCGAGCCGTTGAAATGGCCGTGGCTGGCCCTGGGCGTGCTGCTGTTCGGCATCGTGGTCGAGGGCATCTCGATGCGCGGCTGCCTGCAGGAAGTGAACAAGGCGCGCGGCACGCAGGACCTGTGGACGTGGTTCCGCGAAACCCGTTCCAGCGAGCTGCTGGTGATCTTCGGCGAGGACCTGGCCGCCCTGGTCGGCCTGTGCCTGGCCGCGCTCGCGGTGGGCGCCACCATGCTCACCGGCAACCTGATGTTCGACGCCGCCGGCACCATCGCGATCGGCGCGCTGCTGATCGTGGTGGCGGTGCTGGTGGCGATCGAGGTGAAGGCGCTGCTGATCGGCCAGGGCGTGGAGCCGCGCCGCCGCGAGGAATTGCTGGCCTTCCTCAACGCGCGCGCGGAAGTCGCCGAAGTGCTGAACCTGATCACCCTGCAGATGGGTGCCGACGTGATGGTCGCGGTGAAGGCGCGCATGCAACCCACCGCCAGCCTGATCGACGCGATCAACACCGTCGAGGCGGCGATGAAGGCCGAGTTCGGCGACGTGCGCTGGAGTTTCTTCGAACCGGACAACGCGGACTGAACCGCCGCACGCCGCCTTCCCGCAACCCCGCAAGCATTTCCGGCAACGTCCATGCGCAATCCACTCCAGGAACAACTGCTCAAGGCCGGCCTGGTCAAGAAGAACCAGGTCGCGCAGGTCGTGCGCGAGCAGGCGAAGAAGCACCAGGGCAAGGCGCCGGTGGCGCCCAGTGCCGAGGAACTGGAGGCGCGGCGGCTGCAAGCGGAGAAGGCCGAGCGCGACCGGGCCATCGCCGCGCAGCGCAATGCGCAGGCGCGGGCTCATGAAGCGCGGGCGCAGGTGCAGCAGATCGTCGAGGCACACAAGGTGAAGCGCGAGGGCGAGATTGCCTATCGCTTCGCCGACGGCGACAAGATCAGGGACGTGCTGGTGAATGCGGCGCTGCGCGCGCAACTGGCCGACGGCACGCTGGTGATCGTGCGCCACAGCGAGGGCTACGAACTGCTGCCGCGCGCGGCCGCCGACAAGGTGTACGAACGCGATGCGACGAGGATCGTGCTGGATCACGGTCGCGTCCAAAGCGGCAGCGGCGACAATGCGGACGACGAGTACTACAAGCAGTTCGAAGTGCCGGACGACCTGATCTGGTAGGAGCCCACTGGCGGGCGATGCTCTTGCGATTCCCGATTCTCGATTCCCGGCCCAAGAGCTATCGCCCGCGAGCGGGCTCCTACAGGAAAGCGGCTCAGCGCTTCGGTTCGAGCAGGTCCCAGCCGTTGCCGTACAGATCCTCGAACACCGCCACCGTGCCGTAGGCTTCGTGGCGCGGCTCCTCGCGGAAATGCACACCCGCGGCGCGCATGCGCCGCCAGTCGCGCTGGAAGTCGTCGGTATTGAGCAGCAGGAACACGCGGCCACCGGTCTGGTTGCCGATGCGCGAGGCCTGCTCGTCGCCCTTGGCCTTGGCCAGCAGCAGGCGCGTTTCGCGAGAGCCGGGCGGCGCCAGCAGCACCCAGCGCTTGCCGCCGCCCATGTCGGTGTCCTCGACCAGCTCGAAGCCCAGCGCACGGGTGTACCAGGCGATTGCCTCGTCGTAGTCGGCGACCAGCAGGGCGAGCGCGCCGAGATGCTGTTTCATTTCCGTTTCACCTCGATGACCGGCAGCGGCCCCAGCACCGCCTGCCGTTTTTTCGTCAGTTTCGCGCGCACCAGCGTATAGGCGTCAAGGATGAACGCCTGCAGTTCCGCCGTGGCGAAACGCTGCGGTTCGACCACCGAGATCCAGTGCGCGCGCGCCAGGTACGGCGCCGGAATGATGCCGGGCTGGTCGGTAAGTTCGAGGAAGCGCTCGTCGGCCACCTTGCACGAGAGCCGCCCGTTCTCGCTGCCACCCAGCCGCATCAGCGCGAACATCTTGCCGCCGACGCTGAACACCTTGGCGGCACCCCACTTGATATCGCAGGTCACCCCGGGCCAGTGGGCGCACAACGCCTCCAGTTGGGCGGCGCTGAGGCCGTGCTTCGCTTGGTGGGTCATGCGGTACTCCGGAGCAATCCAGCATGGCATTGTGCGGGGCGGCGCGGCGCCTGTCTTTCCGCGCCGCGCCTTCCCGTGCCGCAACATCCGTCCGCCGGCGCCGACACCGGCGCTGCGGCTGCGCGCCCGCGCACCATGATGTCCGTCATTGCAAATTCATGTTGCATTGCACACAATACGCAAAAGTACGGAATCGCCATGATCCCCGCCATCGACTTCTCCGCTCCCACCCGCTACGCCTCGCTGCCGCCGCGCGCCAACGAGCGCTTCGCGCGCCCCCGCGTGCAACCCTCGCCCCGCGGCGAGCAGGTGCGCACTGAGGACGGCCGCGAACTGGTGCTGCGCGCGATCGAGCCGGGCGACGTGGCCGCGATGCAGCGTTGTTTCACCCGACTGTCGCCGGAAGATATCCGCCGCCGCTTCCTGCACGCGATGTCCGAGCTGCCCGCACCGATGGCGCAGCGGCTGTGCCGCATCGACCCGGCGCGCGAAACCGCCTACGTGCTGATGGACGAATCCGCCAGGCCGGCCGAGATGCGCGGCGTGGGCCGGATCTTCGTCGACGAGGCCAGCGACAGCGCCGAGTTCTCGGTACTGGTGGAACAGGACTGGAGCCGCCGCGGCCTGGGTGCGCTGCTGATGCAGCACCTGGTCGATGATTGCCGCCGCCGCGGCCTGGCCGAGCTGTGGGGCTACGTGCTGCTGGAGAATCGGCCGATGCTGCAGCTGTGCAAGGAACTGGGCTTCACCCAGCGCGTGATGATGGACGAACCTGGTACGGCGCAGATCACGCTGAAGCTGTAAAACGCGCCCGGCCTGCCCGGACCGCCGCGTTACACTTGTCGGCTATGCCCAGCCCGATCAAGCACCCGCCCCTGCCCACCACCCCGAAGCAACGCCGCTACTGGACGCCGCCGCATGGCTCCGCCCGTGCGTTGCTGCTGGCCGAGGCGGCACGCTCGCACGAGGGCCTGCTGGTGGTGGTGGCGCGCGACACCCAGCGCGCGCAGGCGCTGGAAGCGGAGCTGAAGGTCTTCGCCGGCGGCCTGCCGGTGCTGCATTTCCCCGACTGGGAAACGCTGCCCTACGACGCCTTCAGCCCGCATCCGGAAATCGTCTCGCAGCGCATCGCCACCTTGTACCGCTTGCCGAGCGTGAAGCGCGGCGTGCTGGTGGTGCCGGTGGCCACGCTGATGCAGCGGATCGCGCCGCGTTCGCATATCACCGGCTCCGGGCTGGTGCTGGCCAAGCGGCAGAAACTCGACCTCGCCAGCGAACAGCGCCGGCTGGAAGCCTCCGGCTACCGCCACGTGCCGCAAGTGACCGAACCGGGCGATTTCGCGGTGCGCGGCGCGCTGCTGGACATCTTCCCGATGGGTACGGCCGAGCCGTACCGCATCGAACTGTTCGACGACGAAGTGGAGTCGATCCGCAGTTTCGACCCGGAGACGCAGCGCTCGCAGCAGCCGGTGGACAAGGTCGAGCTGCTGCCCGCGCGCGAGTTCCCGCTTACCGAGGAAGCGGCCAAGCTGTTCCGCACCAACCTGCGCGAGCGCTTCCCGATCGACGTGCGCCGCTGCCCGCTGTACCAGGACATGAAGGAAGGCGTCACGCCCGGCGGCATCGAGTACTACCTGCCATTTTTCTTCCCACAAACCGCCACGTTGTTCGACTACCTCGCCGACGACGCGCTGTTCGTGCTGGGCGAGGGCGCCGGCGAGGCCGCCGACCAGTTCTGGGCGCAGGCCGCCGAGCGCTACGACCAGCGCGCGCACGACATCGAACGGCCGGTACTGCCGCCGACCGAACTCTACCTGCCGCCGGAAAAACTGCGCGAACAGCTGAACAAGCGCCTGCGCGTGGAGGTGGTCGATCCAGGCCATGAGCATGCCGTCGACACCGGCACCCAGCCGGCGCCGGAGCTGCCGCTCAATCGCAAGGGCGAGGAACCGGGCACCTCGCTGCGGCATTTCCTGGCCAGCTATCCGGGCCGCGTGCTGATCGCCGCGGATTCGGCGGGACGGCGCGAAGCGCTGATCGAGACGCTGGCGGCGGCGGGGTTGAAGCCGCAGGGTGTCGAGGGCTGGTCGGACTTTTTCCTCCCCCTGCGACCGAAGGAAGCCCCTTTGGGGCAAGCCGGGGAAGAAGTCAGATTCGCGATCACCATCGCCGGGCTGGAACAGGGCTTCGCGCTGGCCAAACCCGCGATCACCGTGCTCACCGAGCGCGAGCTGTACGGCGAACGGGTGCGCAGCGAGCGCGAGCGCAAGCGGCGCCGCGGTGCCGCGCGCGATCCCGAGGCGATCATCCGCGACCTCACCGAGCTGACCGCCGGCGCGCCGATCGTGCACGTCGACCACGGCGTGGGCCGCTATCAGGGCCTGGTGTCGATGGACGTGGGCGGCATGGAAGGCGAGTTCCTGGTGATCGAATACGCCAAGGGCGACAAGCTGTACGTGCCGGTGGCGCAGCTCGGCCTGGTCAGCCGCTACTCCGGCACCGCGCCGGAGCTGGCGCCGCTGCATTCGCTGGGCGGCGACGCGTGGGAACGCGCGCGGCGCAAGGCCGCCGAGAAGGTGCGCGACGTCGCCGCCGAACTGCTGGCGATCTACGCCCAGCGCCAGGCCCGCGGCGGCGAGTCGCTGCCGATCGACCGCCAGCTGGTGGAAGAGTTCGGCTCCAGCTTCCCGTTCGAGGAAACTCCCGACCAGGAAAGCGCGATCGAGGCGGTGCTGAGCGATCTGGCCGCGCCGCGCGCGATGGACCGGGTGATCTGCGGCGACGTCGGCTTCGGCAAGACCGAAGTGGCCCTGCGCGCCGCGTTCGCCACCGCCACCGCCGGCAAGCAGGTCGCCGTGCTGGTGCCGACCACCCTGCTCGCCCAGCAGCACTACCGCAACTTCGCCGACAGGTTCGCCGACTGGCCGGTGCGGGTGGACGTGCTGTCGCGCTTCAAATCCGCCAAGGAGGTGAACGAGGCGTTGAAGCGCCTGGCCGACGGCCAGATCGACGTGATCGTGGGCACCCACAAGCTGCTGCAGCCGGACGTCAAGTTCAAGAACCTCGGCCTGGTCATCGTCGACGAGGAGCAGCGCTTCGGCGTGCGCCAGAAGGAGCAGCTGAAGAAGCTGCGCGCCGAGGTGGACCTGCTCACCATGACCGCCACGCCGATCCCGCGCACGCTGAACATGGCGATGAGCGGCCTGCGCGATCTTTCGCTGATCGCCACGCCGCCGGCGCACCGCAGCGCCGTGCGCACCTTCATCTCGACATGGGACCCGGCGACGATCCGCGAGGCGCTGCAGCGCGAGCTGTCGCGCGGCGGCCAGGTGTACTTCCTGCACAACGAGGTGCAGAGCATCGAGCGCGTCGTGCGCGAACTCGAAGAACTGGTGCCGGACGCGCGCATCCGCATCGCCCACGGCCAGATGCCCGAGCGCGAGCTGGAACAGGTGATGGCGGATTTCCACCGCCAGCGCTTCAACGTGCTGGTGTGCACCACCATCATCGAGACCGGCATCGACATCCCCACCGCCAACACCATCATCATCGACCGCGCCGACCATTTCGGCCTGGCCCAGCTGCACCAGTTGCGCGGTCGCGTGGGCCGCTCGCACCACCGCGCGTACGCCTACCTGGTGGTGCCCGACCGCCGCTCGATCACCGCCGATGCGCAGAAGCGGCTGGAGGCGCTGGCCTCGCTGGAGGAGCTCGGCGCCGGCTTCACCCTGGCCACCCACGACCTGGAAATCCGCGGCGCCGGCGAACTGCTCGGCGACGAACAGTCCGGCCAGATCCAGGAGATCGGCTTCGGCCTGTACACCGAACTGCTGGATCGCGCCGTACGCGCGCTGAAGTCGGGCAAGGTGCCGGACTTCGACCTGAGTTCCGAGCACGAGACCGAGGTGGAGCTGCACCTGCCAGCCTTGATTCCCGATGACTACCTACCCGACGTGCATGCCCGGCTCACCCTGTACAAGCGCATCGCCAGCGCGCGCAGCGAGGACGAACTGCGCGACCTGCAGGTGGAAATGATCGACCGCTTCGGCCTGCTGCCGGAGCCGACCCGTCAGCTGTTCGCGGTGGCCGGCCTGAAGCTGATGGCCACGCCGCTGGGCATCCGCAAGCTCGATTTCGGCGCGAACGGCGGCCGCATCGTGTTCCGCGAGAAACCCGAGGTGGACCCGATGACCATCATCCGGCTGATCCAGCGGCAACCGCGCGTGTACAAGCTCGATGGCCAGGACAAGCTCAGGGTGACGCTGGAACTGCCCGGCGCCAGCGAACGCATCCGCAGCGCGCAGGAAGTGCTGGTGACGCTGGGCGCACGCCGGCCGGCCTGAGCCGGCCGTGGCTGCCCCGTGCCGGGGGGCTTACGATAGTCACTGGCTACCGACCGCAAGCCTGCGCACAATGCCTAGACAGCCGTCCGGATGACCCTGCACGTCCGCATTGAACCACTTCGGCTGTCTCGTGCCGCCCCCTGGTCGCCCGCCAGCGCCGGCAAGCGGCACGGCCGGAGTTGGGCCACGTACGGCGCCGTGGCACGGCCCGTGCTTGATACGGAAGACAATGCATGGTGGACGGTTGCCGCCCGCTTCATCATTCGCGGCAGGCAGGTGGGGCGGCAAGCATGACGCGCGGTGACACGACCTGCCGGGGGGTGCAAACGGAATAGCCGGCACGACGTTCGCTCAGTGGGGAGAGGCCCATGGAAAAGCTGATCACAACGCCGACAACGGCCCGCCCAGGGCGGTCGTGGTGCGGCTTCGTGCTCGGCCTGCTGTGCTGGCTGGGGCTCGGCGCAGCCCAGGCCGCCACGCCGTTGAACGGCGCGTGGCGCGAGGCACGCGCCGGCGACACCCCTCAGATCGTGCTGAACGAATACCATGCCGGCCTGCTGAAAAGCTTCGACCCTTCCCTGCTGCAACGTTTTCCGCAGGGTGCCGGCGGCAGCTGGGTGGTGATCGCGGCGCAGCCGCCCTGGAACAACGACGCGCGGGTGCTGACGATCTACCCGGCCACGCTGGGCACGGTCACCGTATTCGGCGGGGGCCAGCCGCAGACGCTGGCGCTGGACGACTTCAGCGATGCCACCCACGGCCACGGCCGGCTGGCCTGGCAGCCGCCGGCCGACATGGCCGCGTCGGCGCCGATCCTGCTGAAGTTCGAGCCCTCGCCGACGCTCAGCGCCCCGGTGCGTTTCCATCTGGAAAGTCTGGGCGAATACGCGCGCAGCGACGCGCGCTGGCTGGTGCTGGCCAGTGCCTGCTTCGCGGTGATGCTGGCGATGGTGCTGATGGCGCTGAGCTTCGCGCTGATGCTGCGCGACGTCACCTACGCGTGGTACGCCGGCTACGTGCTCTGCTACGCCTTGATCCAGGGCATCCAGACCGGCTTCGTGTTCCACCCGCTGGAATGGCAGTGGCTGTCCGGCCGGGCCTTGCTGGCCGGCTCGGCCGCCGTGGCGCTGTCGGTTGCGTTCGCTTCGCTGTTCATGATGCGGTTCTGCGAACTGCAGCGTTATGCGCCGCTGCTGCGGGTACCGGTCACGGCCATGGCGGTGGGCATGATCCAGTTGGTGCTGATGCGTTGCAGCCGGATCCCGCTGTTCGTGGAGGTGGCACAGGCGCTGCTCAACCCGCTGCTGATGATCGGCGCGGTGCTGCTGCTGGTGGCGGCCATCATCGCGGCGGCGCGCGGTTCACGCCAGGCGTGGTTCTTCCTCGCCGGCTGGACGCCGCTGCTGCTGCTCACCGCGCTGACCAGCGCCCAGGTCGGCGGCGCGCTGCCGCAGCTGGACTGGCTCAACGACGCCAGCCTGGCCGGCGGCGCGTTCGAGGCGGTGGTGCTGTCGATCGGCCTGGCCGACCGCGCGCTGCACCTGCGTCACGACCGCGACATCGTGCGGGTGCTGGCCGACCGCGACGCCCTCACCAACGTGTTCAACCGCCGCGCCTGGACCGAGCGGGCCAGCGCGCTGCTGTCCGGCGGGCCGCCGCGGCCGATCGCACTGCTGTTTCTCGACCTGGACCATTTCAAGCTGCTGAACGACCGCCAGGGCCACAACGCCGGCGACCGCGCGCTGGTCGCCGTGGCCAAGGCGCTGGCTGCCGAGTTGCGTCCCGCCGACCTGCTCGGCCGCTACGGCGGCGAGGAGTTCGTGGCCCTGCTCGACGGCATCCCGACGCAACAGGCTGTGCAGGTGGCCACGCGCCTGTGCCGGCGCGTGCATCGCCTGGAAATACCGGTCAGCGAGGAGTCGCTGCTGCTCAGCGTCAGCATCGGCATCGCCATGCGCCGGGAAGGCGACGACGTGGAATCGCTGGTGGACCGCGCCGACCAGGCCATGTACGACGCCAAGCTCGGCGGCCGCAACCGGGTCTGCCTGCACGCGGACAGCACGACGCCGCGCGGCGGCCCGCACCTGCACGTGGTGGAGCAGCGCGAGCGCTGAGCCGCTGGCCGGGAGCCGGCGCGCAGCCGGCCGCGATCAGCCCGCGGCCAGCTCGCGCGCCGCCGCCACCACGTCCGCATCGCCCGGCAGCACCAGCAGCGCCGCCCCGGCCAGCGGGGTGAAGGTGTCGGCGCCGACCACGCGCTTGAGCGGCGTGGCGCCGCAGCCGCCCTCGACGATCGCGGTGATCACGCCCTCGCCCACACCGGCGCTCTTGCGGCCCTCGTCCAGCACCAGGATGCGCTTCGCCGTCTTCGCCTGCGCCGCGATAAAGGCGTCGTTGAGCGGCGCCAGCCAGCGCAGGTCGACCACGCGCACCTTCCACTTCAGCTCCGCCTCGATCGTGCGCGCGGCGCGCAGCGCCATCGGCACGCCGTTGCCGAAGGTGAACACCACCAGGTCGTTGGCCGCTTCATGGTAAATGCGGCCCTCGCCCAAGGTCATCGCCTGGTCCGGCGCCGGATAGTCGAACTGCCACTGGCCGTCGCCGGCCTCGTACAGGTCCTTGGTCATGTACAGCGCGATCGGTTCGAGGAAAGCGCAGACGCGGCCATCCACTTTCGCCAGCGCCATCAGCGTGCGCAGCATCATCGCCGCGTCGTCGCCGCGGCTGGGGCAGCCGACGACGAGACCGGGAATGTCGCGCAGCGCGGTGATCGAGTTGTCGTTGTGGAAGTGGCCGCCGAAGCCCTTCTGGTAGCCCAGCGACGCCACCCGCATCACCAGCGGGTTGCGGTACTGCCCGTTGGAGAAGAACTGCAGCGAGGCCGCCTCGCCGCGGATCTGGTCGCAGGCGTTGTGGAAGTACGCCAGGTACTGGATCTCCGGCAGCGGCAGCATGCCCATGTTCGCATAGCCCTGGGCCAGGCCCAGGATCATCGTCTCGTCCAGCAGCGTGTTGAACACGCGGCTGCCCTTGAAGGTCTTGTTCAGCCCCTTGGTGACGGTGTACACGCCGCCCTTCTGTGCCACGTCCTCGCCGAACAGCAGCGCTTCCGGGTACTTCGCCATGAGGTCGTGCAGCGCCTGGCCGATCTGGATCGCCAGGTGTCGCGGCGGCAGGTTTTCCGGCAGCTTGGCCTCGCCGCCGAACACCGCCAGGCGCTTGTCGGCGTAGTCGGCGCGCTCGGCCTCGGCCTTCACCGCGGCCTGCGTGTACGGCGCCAGCGGCGCCATCACGTCCTCCAGCGAGGTCAGCCGGGGCCGTGCATCCGCATTCTCGGCAGCGGCGAAGCAGCGCTTGCGGGTGGCCTCGTACAGCTCCAGCAGCGCGTCCTTCGAGTACAGACCCGACTCCAGCGCGATGCCGGCCGAACGCAGCAGCGGGTCGGAGCACTCGACCGCGAACAGTTCCTCGATCGAGCGCCACTCGATCTCGAAGTCGGTGCCGGCGTGGCCCATCACGCGGGTGGTCTTGAGGTGCAGGAAGGTCGGCCGGCGCGTCGTGCGGCAATGCTCCACGGCGCGCTGCACCTGGGCGTAGCCCTCGGCCAGATCCAGGCCATCGGCGAAGAAGTAGTCGAGGTTGGCGCGGTGCTGGTAGTTGGCCGCGACCCAGCCGCTGGGCGTCTTCACCGAGATGCCGATGCCGTTGTCCTCGCACACGAACAGCACCGGCGCGGGCAGCTTCTGGTATGCCGTCCACGCCGCGGCGTTGAACGCGGTCTGCGCGGTGGCGTGGTTGCTGGAGGCGTCGCCGAACGAGCAGATCGCGATGCTGTCCTCGGGGATCGGCAACGGGTGGCCGATGCGCCGCGCCTGCTCGATCGCCACCGCCGTGCCCAGCGCCTTGGGCAGGTGCGAGGCGATCGTCGAGGTCTGCGGCAGCACCCACAACGGCTTGCTGCCCCACACCTTGTGGCGGCCGCCGGAGGCCGGGTCGTCCTTGCTGGCGGCGAAGGACAGCGCCGAATCCATCACCGGGTCCATGCCCGGGAGCTTGCGGAAGCGCTCGGCCATGAAGCCGCCGGAGCGGTAGTGCAGGAAGGCCGGATCGGTGTGCCGCGTGAGCCGCGCCACCATCGCGTTGCCCTCGTGGCCGGAGCTGCCGATGGTGTAGAACACCTTGTTCTGCACGCGCAGCACGCGCGCCATCAGGTCGAGGTGGCGCGAGATCAGCTGCGATTCCAGCAGCTCGCGGAAGCCGCGCGCGTCCAGCGCGCTGCCCGGCAGCACCGCCTCGCCGTCGCGCGGCGCAGCACGCGCCTGGCCCTGCCAGAGCCGCACGAACTCGATGAAGTTCTGGTCGACGACTTCGGCACGATTGAAGCCCTTGTGGCGGGCGCTGAGGGAGAACGGAATGGACATGGCGGTTATCGGTGATGTGGTGGAATGTTTTGCGGCGAATGCTGCATCGGGGTGTGGCCGGGTTGTGCCCGCACGCGATCGAGCCACGCACGGATGTTGGGGAACGCCGACAGCTGGAAGCCGCCGTCGCCGGCGCAATGGGTGTACGCGTACAGCGCGATGTCGGCGATGCCGTAGCGCTCGCCGACGAACCAGTCGCGTCCGGCCAGGTGCTGCTCCATCACGCCCAGTACCTGGGTGCCCTTCTGCAGCAGCGCGGGCAACTCGGCCTGGCGCGGGTGGTCGGCCGGCAGCCAGCCACGGATGAAGCGCGCCACCGCGATGCAGGGCTCGTGGCTGTACTGCTCGAAGAACAGCCACTGCAGGGTCTGCGCGCGCAGCCAGGCATCCTCGGGCCCGGAGCCGTTCGGCCACAAGGCGCTGCCTTCGGCGAGGTAGCACAGGATCGCATCGGACTCGGCCAGCCGGCGGCCGTCCTCCAGCTCCAGCAGCGGCACCTTGCCGTTCGGGTTCTTGGCCAGGTAGGCCGGCGTACGCGTCTCGCCGTGCGCGCTGTCCACGTCGACCCAGCGGTAGTCGCGGCCCAGCTGGTCCAGCAGCAGCTGCAGCTTGTAGCAGTTGCCGGAGGCGCGCATGCCGTAGACGGTGATCATGGCCGTTCCTCGTTCAGCTGTTTCAGCAGCGCCGCGCGCTGCAGGTCCTTGGGACGACCGAAGCTCTCGCAGAGCCGGATCTGGTCTTCGACGCAGGGCACCGGCACGGCCACGCCGTTCACGCCGGCCAGCACGAGTTTCCCCGGCCGCACCGGTCGCCAGCCATCGTCGGCATGAAGCTCGAGCGCGCCCATCACCTCCACCGGCGCGCCGGGGAAGCGGAAGCGGGCAAAATGCGAACGGAACCGATCGCCGTCCGCCGGCATGAATGCAAGTTCGCGCCGCTGCGCCCAGTGCGCCATCAACGCCTCGGCGTCGGCACGCGAGGTCAGTACGTCCACGTCGGCCGCGCCGACCTCGGCGCCGAGCAGCAACGCGGCCGTGCTGCCGATCACGCACCACGGATCGATGCAGTGCACGTGCAGGTCCGGCACCACGTCGGCCAGGGTGGCGTACAGCGCGGGCGACAGGTGGCTCATGCGCGACGCCGGCACCATTGCTCGCGCGTCTGCGCCCAGATCTCGGTGGGGGAATCCTCGTACGGCGCGGGCAGCTTGCCCGGGCCGCGGCAGGTCGAGCCGAGCCGCCGGGCCAGCGCCTGCGAAGCATGGTTGTCGGGATGGATGGAGTGGATCATCTCGCTCCAGCCCAGCTGATCGAAGGTCCAGTCGATCGCCGCCATGCAGCCTTCCAGCGCGTAGCCCTTGCCCCAGGCGCCGCGCGCCAGACCCCAGCCCACCTCGGTGCCGGGCCAGTCGACCGGGTGCCACGGCCCGAGCCGGCCGATCCATTGGCCGCTGCTCCGCTCGATCACCGAAAACATCGCAAACCCCTGCAGCGACCACGCGCCGGCCAGCGTCAGGAAGCCCCGCCATGCCGCCGCGCGCGTCTGCTGGCCGCCGATGAAGCGGGCGGCCTCGGCGTCGGCCATGTTCGCCGCGTAGGCGTCGAAATCCTCGACCCGCGGCGGGCGCAGGATCAGCCGGTCGGTTTCGATGCGGATGTCGGGAACGTGCAAGGCCTCGTCTCCTGGAAGCCCCTCTCCCGTCGGCGACCAAAGGAAGTCCCCTTGCGGGAGAGAGGGGTTGGGGTGAGGGTGCGGGACCTGCGCGATGAGTGACCGCGGCTCCGCCCACACCTTCATCCGTCGCTGCGCGCCATCTTCATTCGGCACATCCTCGTGCCTCGCCCTTCGGGCGGCTTCGCCGTGCAAATGGGCGATCCTGCCGATTTGTCTCCCGGAGGCAGAAGGAAGTAAATCAGAACGCGTTGATGCCGGTCAGCTCGCGGCCCACCACCAGCTCGTGCACGGTCTCGGTGCCCTCGTAGGTGATCACGGACTCGAGATTCAACGCATGGCGGATCGCCGAATGCTCGGTGGTGATGCCGGCGCCGCCCAGGATGTCGCGGCACTGGCGCGCGATGTCGATCGCCATGCGGCAGTTGTTCCACTTGGCCAGCGAGACCTGGGTCGGCTGCATCTTGCCGGCGTCCTTCAACCGGCCAAGCTGCAGCGACAGCAGCTGCGCGGTGGTGATGCGCCGGGCCATGTCGGCCAGCTTCAGCTGGATCGCCTGGTTCGAGGCCAGCGGGCGGCCGAACAGGTGGCGTTCGGCGGTGTAGTCCAGCACTTCCTTCAGGCAGGCCTGCGCGGCGCCGATCGGGCCCCAGGTGATGCCGTAGCGGGCCTGGGTGAGGCAGCCCAGCGGACCCTTCAGGCCCTTCACGTTGGGCAGGCGGTTGGCCTCCGGCACGCGCACCTGGTCGAAGAACAGCGCGCTGGTGACCGAGGCGCGCAGGCTCATCTTCTTGTGGATTTCCTGCGCCTTGAAGCCGGCACTGTCGGTCGGCACGATGAAGCCCTGGATGCCGTCCTCGGTCTGCGCCCAGACGATCGCGATGTGCGCCAGGTTGCCGTTGGTGATCCACATCTTGGCGCCGTTGATGACCCAGTCGGCGCCGTCCTTCTTCGCATGCGTCTTCATGTTGGCCGGGTCGGAGCCGCCGTGCGGCTCGGTCAGGCCGAAGCAGCCGATCACCTCGCCCGCCGCCATCTGCGGCAGGTAGTGCAGCTTCTGCTCCTCGCTGCCGTAGGCGTAGATCGGGTACATGCACAGCGAGCTCTGCACCGAGGCGAAGCTGCGCAGGCCCGAGTCGCCGCGCTCCAGCTCCTGGCAGATCAGGCCGTAGCTCACCCCGCTCATGCCGGCGCAGCCGTACTTCTCCGGAATGGTGGCGCCGAGCAGGCCGAGACTGGCGATCTCGGGGATCAGCTCCTTCGGGAAGCGGGCCTGATCGAAGCAGTCGCCGATGATCGGCAGGACGCGCTCATCGACGAAGCGGCCAACGGTGTCCTGCACCATGCGCTCCTCGTCGGAGAGCAGCGAGCGGACGTCGTACAGGTCGAGCGGATTCAGACGGACAGCCATGGAAGCTCCGGAGAGGGGGCGTAAAACCGGTATTGTAGCGCGGCCCATGCCGCTGCACAGGCCGGTTGCGCCCGGTTCGCGCTCGGCCCAACCGCCGTTCCCGCCCCACCCCAATCCTCCCCACGGAAATCCATGTTCAAAGGTGTCCTGCTCGGCTTCATGGCCTTTGCCGCCTTCGCCATCAGCGACGCGTTCGTGAAGTCATTGCGTGGCTCGCTGCCGGCCTACGAGGCGGTGTTCTTCGGCGCCGCGCTGGGCCTGGCCGCGCTGCCCTTCATCAAGGGCACCGGTGACCGCTGGCGCGACGTGGTGCTGGCCCGGCGCCCGGGCCTGTGGCTGGTGCGTGCGCTCGCCAGCGCGGTAGGCAGCATCGCGGCAGTGATCGCCTTCACCGCGCTGCCGATGGCCGAGGCGTTCGTGCTGATCTTCCTGCTGCCGATCTTCGTCACCCTTTTGTCGGTGCTGGTGCTGAAGGAACACGTCGGCTGGCGCCGCTGGTCGGCCGTGGTGGCGGGCTTCATCGGGGTGCTGGTGGTCCTGCGGCCGGGTTTTCGCGTGCTCGGCATCGGCCACCTCGCGGCCACCGTGTGCGGACTCTCCGGCGCCGTCTCGATGATCGCGCTGCGCCTGTCCGGCGCGCACGAGAAGCGCATGACCCTGTACGGCGCCGGCATGATCGGCTCGATGCTGGTCGCCGGCGCGATGATGCTGGCCAGCTTCCGCTGGCCGGACCCGGCGCAGTGGGGGCTGCTGCTCGGCTACGGCCTGCTCGCCGCGCTCGGCGCCGTGCTGCTGATGCTGGCCACCCAGCACGCCCCGGCCAACCACGTGGCGCCGACCCAGTACAGCCAGATGCTGTGGGCCGTGCTGTTCGGCTATGTGCTGTTCGACGACCCGCTGGACTGGCCGATGGCGCTCGGCATCGCGATCATCCTCGGCGCCGGGTTGTTCACCTTCGTGCGCGAGGAGCAGGTGACGCAGTGGTGGAAGCGCATCCGCATGCTCTGACCACGCGGACCCGCACCGGTCTCAGCGGTTGCTGACCCCGTGCGGCACGTGGCCGGTCGCCACGTGCTTGCGCGCGGACTCCACGTTGGCGGGCGAGTCGTCGAAGAAGATGTCCGCGCCGAACGCGTCGAGGAACGGGCCCTTGTCGCGGCCGCCGAGGAACAGCGCCTCGTCGATGCGCACGCCCCATTTGCGCAGGGTGAGGATGACGCGCTTGTGCGCCGGTGCGGAGCGGGCGGTGACCAGCGCGGTGCGGATCGGCGAGTCCTCCGCCGGGAACGCGGTCTGCAGGCGGTGCAGCGCGGTGAGAAAGCCGCGGAACGGGCCGACCGACAGCGGCTCGGCGGCATGCTCGGTCTCGCTGCGATGGAACGCCGCCAGGCCTTCCTCGCGCGAGACCCGCTCGCCTTCGTCGCCGAACAGCACGGCGTCGCCATCGAACGCGATGCGCAACTGCTCGCTGGCGCGCGGCGGCGCGGTGGACGGCAGGATGGTCGCCGCCGCCACGCCCGCGGCCAGCGCGCGGCCGACGTCCTCGGCGTTCGCCGAGAGGAACAGGTCGGCCTTGAACGGCGCGATGTAGTCGGAGGTGGGCGCGCCGCTGGTGAAGGCGGCGCGGCTGATCTCCAGGCCGTAGTGCTGGATCGCGTTGAAGATGCGCAGGCCGGTGTCGCCCGAATTGCGCGAGAGCAGGATCACCTCGACGGGCGGCACGTCGCCGGCCAGCCTGTTCAGCCCCAGCAGCTTCTGCACCAGCGGGAACGCCACGCCGGGCTGCAGGATCTCGTTCTCGTGCTCGATCTGGAACGAGCGGTAGGCGTCGAGGCCATCGCGCTCGAACAAAGCGTGGCTGTCGCCGAGGTCGAACAGCGCACGCGAGGAAATCGCCACCACCAGGCGGTTGTCGGTGGTGGAGGACGGGTCGTGGACGGTGGGCTTGGTCATGTCCCCAATCTAGCGCAACGGGCGCGGAGTGAGTGGAGAGGCGCGGGAAGCGCGCGGCGCGGCTCTGCACGGCGCCCTCCCTATCCCCGCTCCGCTTCACTCGGCCCTCAATCGGCGGCGAATTGCTCGTCTAGGATGCGTTGCTCCAGATTGTGCTCGGGGTCGAACAGCAGCCGCACGCCCTGCCCGCCGGACTGGCGGATGGCCACCATATGCACGTCGCGCACCTCGTGGAAATCGGCGGTGGCGCTGACCGGACGCTTGCCGGGATCGAGCACGCGCAGCATCACCTCGGTGCGGTGCGGCAGGATCGCGCCGCGCCAGCGGCGCGGGCGGAACGCGCTGATCGGGGTCAGCGCCAGCACATTGGCGTCCAACGGCAGGATCGGGCCGTGCGCGGACAGGTTGTAGGCCGTCGAGCCGGCCGGGGTGGCCACCATGATGCCGTCGCAGACCAGGTTCGCCAGCTTCACCGTGTCGTTGAGCTGCACCTCCAGGTGGGCGGCCTGGTTGCTCTGACGCAGCAGCGAGACTTCGTTGAACGCCAGCGCGACGTGCTGGTTGCCGGCCGCATCGACGACCGCCATCTGCAGTGGAAACAGCGAAGCCGTGTGCGCGCGCGCGACCCGCTCCGGCAGGTCGTCGAGCCGGTGCTTGTTCATCAGGAAGCCGACCCGGCCCAGCTTCATGCCGTACACCGGCACATCCAGCGCGTGGTACGCGTGCAGCGTGCGCAGCATGAAACCGTCGCCACCCAGCGCCACGATCAGCTCGGCCTGCTCCGGCGGCACGTCGCCATAACGCTCCACCAGCCTGCGCCGCGCCTGCTGGGCGACGCTGATCTCGCTGGCGACAAAGGCAAAGCGCATGGGAACCGGCCCGTGATGGCGATCGGGCGAGCTTACCGTAGGAGCCCGCTCGCGGGCGATGCTCCGGCTCTTGCTCTGGGCGTGGGAGCTCGCCCGCGAGCGGGCTCCTACAGGGGTTGCGTGGTGCCGCGAAGCGGAACGCCCGGCAACCTTGCGGCAACCGGGCGTTCTTCTGTATAGCATTACGGCGAGAAGTTCCTCAACCCACCGGCACCTGCGCCAGCTGGGCCAGCCGGCGCACCGCGACCGAGGCGATCGGGTAGTCCGCGTTCTGGGTGAGGATCTCCGCCAGCATGCCGCGGGTGTACTGCAGCGTGGCGTCGTCGCGCTGCAGCCAGGCCTGCACCGGCGAGACGTCCTTGCCGCCGCCGCCGAGGCCGAGCACCTGCAGCGCCAGTGCGCGGTGCTGGTGGTTGAGCTCGTCCAGCAACGAGCCGCGCGCCTGGGCGTGCCAGTGGCCTTCCACCGGCAGCGCCTCGATCTGGTCGCGCAACCATTCCAGGTCCAGCGCCTCGCCCAGCTCGAAGAACACGCCGGCGACCTTCTCGATCGACTGGCCGCTCTGCTGACTTACCTCGACCATGTCCAGCGCGGCGCGCAGCTCCGGCATGCGGGCCATGCGCAAGGCCAGCGTTGCCGGCAGGCCCAGGCCTTCCCACTTCTCCTGGCTGGAGGCGAAATCCCCCTTGCCGGTCGCGGTCAGCACCTCGGGCAGCGCCTTGCGCAGCGCCGATACGCCGGCCTGGTAGCGCTCGACGTTGGCGGCGATGTCCAGCGAGCCGCCGGGGCGGTTCAGCAGCCAGCGCGTCATGTGCCGCAGCAGCGACCAGATCTGCTTGATCGCATCGATCTGGGTGCCCTCGGCGACCTTGGCGTCCAGCGCCTCGATCTCGGCCCACAGCTCGCGCGCCTCGAGGATCTCGCGCGCCGCGGTGTAGGCCTTGGCGATCGCCGCCGGGCCCTGCCCGGTGTCCTCCTGCATGCGCATCATGAAGGTGGCGCCCATGCGGTTGATCGTCGAGTTGGTTACAGCGGTGGCGATGATCTCGCGCTTCAGCCGGTGGCGCTGCATGTGCGCGGCGTAGGTCTCGTGCAGCGGCAGCGGGAAGTAGCGCACCAGCTCCTTCGACAGGTACGGGTCCTCCGGCACGTCCGAGTCCAGCAGCTGCTGGAACAGGCGGATCTTGTCGTAGGACAGCAGCACTGCCAGCTCCGGCCGGGTCAGACCCAGCCCGCGGCTCTTGCGCTCGGTCAGCTCGGCCTCGCTGGGCAGGTTCTCCACCTGGCGATCGAGCGTGCCTTCGGCTTCCAGCGTGCGGATGAAGTGCGCCATCGAGCCGATGCGGCCGACCGACTGGTGCTCCATCAGGGTGATCGCCTGGTTCTGCCGGTAGTTGTCCCACAGCACCAGCTGGGCCACCTCGTCGGTCATCGCGGCGAGCTGGGCGTTGCGCGCGTCGAAGCTGAGCTCGCCGCGCTGCACGGCGTCGTTGAGCAGGATCTTGATGTTCACCTCGTGGTCGGAGGTGTCCACGCCGGCGGAGTTGTCGATGAAGTCGGTGTTCAGCAGCACGCCGTGCTGCGCCGCCTCGATGCGACCCTTCTGGGTCATGCCCAGGTTGCCGCCCTCGCCGATGATCTTTGCGCGTACGTCGGCACCGTTGATGCGCAGGCCGTTGTTGGCGCGGTCGCTCACCTCGGCATGCGTTTCACCGGACGACTTGATATAGGTGCCGATGCCGCCGTTCCACAACAGGTCCACCGGCGCCTTGAGCACCGCGCTGAGCAGGTCGTTCGGCGCCATGTGCTCGACGTCGGGCTTGAGTCCCAGCGCCACGCGCATTTCCGGCGACACCGGAATCGACTTGGCGCTGCGCGGATACACGCCGCCGCCGGCAGAGATCAGCGACTTGTCGTAGTCGTCCCAGCTCGAGCGCGGCACGTCGAACAGGCGCTTGCGCTCGGCGAACGAGCGCGCCGCGTCCGGGTTCGGGTCGAGGAACACGTGGCGGTGGTCGAACGCCGCCACCAGCCGGGTGTGCTCGGACAGCAGCATGCCGTTGCCGAACACGTCGCCGGACATGTCGCCGATGCCGACGCAGGTGAAGTCCTGCGTCTGGCAGTCGCGGCCCAGCGCACGGAAGTGGCGCTTGACCGACTCCCACGCGCCCTTGGCGGTGATGCCCATGCCCTTGTGGTCGTAGCCGTGCGAGCCGCCGGAGGCGAACGCGTCGCCGAGCCAGTAGTTGTGCTCGACCGAGATCGCGTTGGCGATGTCGGAGAACTTGGCGGTGCCCTTGTCGGCGGCCACCACCAGGTAGGGGTCGTCCGCGTCGTGGCGCACCACGTCGTGCGGATGCACCACCTTGCCGTCGACCAGGTTGTCGGTGATGTCGAGCAGGCCGTTGATGAACAGGCGGTAGCAGGCGATGCCCTCGGCCAGCACCGCGTCGCGGTCGCTGGCGGCCGGGGACTTCTTGACGAAGAAGCCGCCCTTGGAGCCGACCGGCACGATCACCGTGTTCTTCACCATCTGCGCCTTGACCAGGCCCAGCACCTCGGTGCGGAAGTCCTCGCGGCGGTCGGACCAGCGCAGGCCGCCGCGCGCCACCGCGCCGAAGCGCAGGTGGATGCCTTCCACCCGCGGCGCGCACACCCAGATCTCGCGGTACGGCACCGGCTTGGGCAGGTCCGGCAGCAGGTGCGAGTCGATCTTGTAGCTTATGTAGTCGCGGTAGGCGCCGTCCCATTGCTGGAAGAAGCTGGTGCGCAAGGTGGCGCGGATCAGCTTCACGAAGCTGCGCAGGATGCGGTCCTCGTCGAGACTGGCCACGTTCTCCAGCAGGACGCCGATCGCGTTCTCCACCGCCTGGATCTGCGCGTCGCGCGGCTTCGACAGCGACGCGCCCAGTTCGCCGATCAGGCCCGGCTGCGCGGCCTGCACGTTGGCCGGGATCAGCGCCAGCATCTCGGCGGCCAGGGTGGCGCCGGCAGCCTTCAGCTCGTCGGCGGAAAGCGCCTCGCGGCGCGGGTCGAACTTGGCCAGGAACAGCTCCACCAGCAGGCCGGCGATCGCCGGATAGCGGTTGAGGGTCTCCTCCATGTACGACTGCGAGAAGGTGGCACCGGTCTGCAGCAGGTACTTGCAGTAGCCGCGCAGCATCGCCACCTGGCGCCAGCCCAGCTTGGCGCCGAGCACCAGCCGGTTGAAGCCGTCGTTCTCGGCGTTGCCGCGCCAGATCTGCTCGAACGCGTCCTCGAACAGCGCACCGACCTGCTCCACGCCGAAGGTGAGCTTGCCGACCGGCTGCACCTCGAAATCCTGGATCGACAGCGGCGCGTCGCCGGAAACCTCATAGACATGCTCGGTGAGCACGCGCAGGCCGAGGTTCTCCAGCTGCGGCAGCACTTCGGACAGCGCGATGTCGCCGCCGGAGCGATAGACCTTGAAGCGCAGCGTCTCCGGCGCCTTCGGCGGATGGTAGAACGACATCCGCAGCGCGTTGTCGCCGGCCAGCAGGGACAGCTGGTGGACGTCCTCGGCGGCCACCGCCGGGCTGACGTCCTCGACGTAGCCGGCCGGCAGCGCACGCGCATAGCGGTTGGCCAGCACCACGCCTTCATGCTCGCCGCGCAGGCGCACCAGCGCGTCGCGCACCTCGTCGTGCCAGTTGCGCACGATGCTGGCCACGCCCTGCTCCAGTTCGGCCAGGTCGTAGGACGGCTGGTCGCCGATCTTCGGCCGCAGCACGATGGTCAGCCGCGCCAGCGTGGCTTCGCCCATCTGCACCGAGGAATCGCTCTGCTCGGCGTGCAGCGCCGCGCCCAGCAGTGCCTCGATGCGCTCGCGCACCGAGGTGTTGAAGCGGTCGCGCGGCACGAACACCATGCAGGTGAAGAAGCGGCCGTAGCGGTCGCGGCGCATGAACAGCCGCGTGCGCGCACGCTGGCGCAGTTCGAGGATGCCCATCGCGGTGGCGAACAGCTCGTCCTCGGTGCTCTGGAACAGCTCCTCGCGCGGCAGCGTCTCCAGGATGTGGCGCAGCGACTTGCCGGAGTACGAATCGCGCTTCAGGCCCGAGCGCGCCAGCACGGTTTCCACCTTGTGCCGCACCAGCGGCACGTCCTGCGGGCGGGCCATGTAGGCGTTGGAGGAGAACAGTCCCAGGAAGCGCTGTTCGGCCACGGCGCGGCCGCTGGCGTCGAACTGCAGCACGCCGATGTAATCCATGTAGCCGCTGCGGTGCACGTGCGAGCGCGCGTTGGTCTTGGTCAGGATGATCGCGTCGGTGGCGCCGGACTGCGGCAGTTCGCTGGCCGCCAGCGTGCGCAGCGAGCGCGGCGCCATCGAGCGCTCGTTGCTGCGCAGGATGCCCAGGCCGGATCCGTCGACCGCGCGCAGCACGCGGTCGCCGTCGGCGTCGGCTACCTCGTATTCGCGGTAGCCGAGGAAGGTGAAATTGTCGGCGGCGATCCAGCGCATGAACTCGCTGGCTTCCTGCACCGAGGCGCCATCCAGCGGCAGCTTGCGCTGCGGCAGCTCGTTGGCCACCGCCAGCGCCTTGTCGCGCATCGCCGACCAGTCGCCCACCGCGGCGCGCACGTCGTCCAGCGCGGCGGCTACCTGCGCCTCCAGCTGCGCCTGCTCGGCGGCATCGGCCACCCGGTCGACCTCGAAATGCATCAGCGACTCGGCGCCGCCGGCGTCGCCGGCGTCGCCGCCGAGGCCGAGCAGCTTGCCGGAAGCGTCGCGCGCCACCTTCAGCACCGGATGGATCACCGCATGGATCTGCAGCTTCGCCGAGACGATCATGCTGACCGTGTCGACCAGGAACGGCATGTCGTCGGTGACGATCTGCAGCAGGCTGCGGCCGGCATGTCCGTCAGCCGCGTTGAGCACGCGCACGCTGGCATGGCCGCCGCGACGCTGCTGCATGAACTCCAGCAGGCTGCCGACCAGCGCCGCCCATTGCAGCGGTGTGTGCAGATGCGCGTCGCCGCCCCCGATACGTGCAAAGAAGGCCTCGCAGAAAACCTGCGCCTCATTCAGGCGCGCGGGCGAAAAACCGCTCTTTTTCAGCTCTGCGAGTACTACTGACGGAAGGGAGGGATCGTTCGCTGCAGGGGTCGCATTCATGGCATCTTCTGATTGGTGGAGGCGATGACGGGTGAGGCAGGTAAAAAGCCTCGGAAGGATACGCTGCGCGGCAAGGCGAATCCAGCCGCGCAGCCCGCCGCGACCATGCACGCGCGCATGGTTTCGTGCCTTGTCGCGACGGTTGTCCGCCATGCCGCGCAACGCGCGCCGACCACCGATGCGGCGCGGAAAAACTCCGCTGCCGGGCAGGCTCCCGCGAAGGATCCGGCGGCAGGTTCCGCCGATCGCCGGCTTCGTCACGTGTCCAGATTGCCGCGCTCCTGTCAACGACTGGATTCGCGCCCTCCCGAAAATGTAAACTGGCCGGTATAGTCTGGTTTGCGAGCTGCCTGGCGCCGCGCCAGGCACGACCGTCCCCGCAGTCGCGCCAACCTATGACACAGGACACGCCGAGCGCGTTGCTGTATCCCGTCCAAGGCGATCCGGCCACGCACCCGGGCATCACCCACATCCCCGTTCGAACAAGATCTGGAGTTTCCATGAAGCCCTCGTCACTGAGCACACCCTTGCTGTGCCTGAGCCTGCTGGTGCTGACCGCCTGCGGCAAGGGCAAGGAGCAGGGTCCGCCGCAGATGCCGCCGCCGGAAGTGGGCGTGGTCCGGGTGCAGCCGCAGGATTCACCGTTGACCCGGGACCTGGTCGGCCGCCTCTCGCCCTACCGCAGCGCCGACGTGCGCGCCCGCGTGGCCGGCGTGCTGCTCAAGCGCGCGTACACCGAGGGCACCGACGTCAGGCGGGGGCAGTTGCTGTTCCAGATCGACCCGGCCCCGCTGAAGGCGGCGCTGAGCGCGGCCGAGGCGGCGCTGGCGCAGGCGCAGGCCACCGAGACCAACGCCGGGATCAATGCGCAGCGTGCGCGCGAGCTGGCGCCGAAGGGCTACATCTCCAAGTCCGATCTGGACAATGCGCTGGCCGCCGAGCGCACGGCGGCCGCCGCGGTGCAGGCGGCACGCGCCAACGTGCAGGCCGCGCGCATCAATCTGGGCTACGCCAGCGTGACCTCGCCGATCGACGGCCGCGCCGGCCAGCAGCAGGTGACCGAGGGCGCCCTGGTCGGCAACGGCGAAGCCACCTTGCTCACCACGGTCGACCAGATCGACCCGCTGTACGTGAACTTCACCCTGAGCGTGGCCGACGTGGAGCAGATGCGCCGCGCGCAGAGCAGCGGCAACGTCACCCTGGCCGAACCGAACAAGGCCAGCGTGCAGGTCGCCCTGCCCGACGGCAGTGCCTATGCCGAAACCGGCACGGTCGACTTCTCCTCCACCACGGTCGATCCGGCTACTGGCGCGGTGAACCTGCGCGCGCAGATCCCCAACCCCAAGCACAGCCTGCTGCCGGGCATGTACGTGACGCTGAAGGCGCAGCTCGGCCAGCAGCACCAGGTGTTCCTGGTGCCGCAACCGGCCGTGCAGCGCGACACCGTGGGCGCCTACGTGTTCACCGTCGGCAAGGACGGCAAGGTCGCGCGTCGCTACGTCACCCTCGGCGCTGCCAGCGGCGGCCACTGGGTGGTCACCGACGGCATCGCGGCGGGCGACCAGGTGGTGGTGTCGGGCGTGCAGAACGTGAAGGAAGGCGCGCCGGCCAAGGCTTCGCCATGGAAGCCGCAGGCCGCGGGCAACCACGGTCCCGCCGCCGCACCGGCGCGCGGCAAGTAAGGGAGACCGGACATGCCGAGTTTCTTCATCGACCGCCCGATCTTCGCCTGGGTGGTGGCCATCCTGATCTCGCTGGGCGGCGTGCTGGCGATCCTCAACCTGGGCGTGGAGTCCTACCCGAACATCGCGCCGCCGTCGGTGACGGTGGGCGCCTCCTATCCCGGCGCCAGCGCCGAGACCACCGAAAAGGCGGTCACCCAGGTCATCGAGCAGCAGCTCACCGGCATCGACCACCTGCTGTACTTCAGCTCCTCCTCCAGCGCCAGCGGCCGCGCCAGCATCACGCTGACCTTCGAGAGCGGCACCGATCCGGACATCGCCCAGGTACAGGTGCAGAACAAGGTGGCGCTGGCCACTCCGCGCCTGCCCAGCGAAGTGACCCAGCAGGGCGTGGTGGTGGCCAAGGCCAACGCCGGCTTCCTGATGGTGGTGGCGCTCAAGTCCGACAACCCGAACATCGACCGCGACCGCCTGGGCGACATCGTCGGCTCGCAGGTGCTCGACCAGATCGCGCGCGTGCCGGGCGTGGGCAGCACTCAGCAGTTCGGTTCCGAGTACGCCATGCGCATCTGGCTCAACCCGGACCAGCTGCACGGCTACGGCCTGTCGGCGACGCAGGTGCTGAACGCGATCCGCGCGCAGAACGTGCAGTTCGCCGCCGGCTCGATCGGTGCCGACCCGGCGCTGCCGGGCCAGGGCTTCACTGCCACGGTGTCGACGGAAGGGCGTTTCACCACGCCGCAGCAGTTCGCCGACATCATCCTGCGCGCGAATCCCGACGGCACCACGGTCAAGCTCGGCGACGTCGCCCGGATCAGCTTCGGCCCGGGCAACTACGGCTTCAACACCACCGTCGACGGCAAGCCGATCGGCGCCTTCGCGATCCAGTTGCTGCCTGGCGCCAACGCGCTCAACGTGGCCACCGCGGTGCGCGGCAAGATGGACGAGCTGGCGCCCAGCTTCCCGCCCGGGGTGAGCTGGTTCAGCCCGTACGACAGCACCACCTTCGTGAAGATTTCCATCGACGAGGTGGTGCACACGCTGGTCGAGGCGATCGTGCTGGTGTTCCTGGTGATGCTGCTGTTCCTGCAGAACGTCCGCGCCACCATCATCCCGACGCTGGTGATCCCGGTCGCGCTGCTGGGCACCTTCCTCGGCATGCTGGTGCTCGGTTTCACCATCAACCAGCTGACTCTGTTCGGCATGGTGCTGGCGATCGGCATCGTGGTCGACGACGCGATCGTGGTGATCGAGAACGTCGAACGCATCATGACGGAGGAGAACCTCTCGCCGAAGGAGGCCACGCGCAAGGCGATGGGCCAGATCACCGGCGCGGTGGTGGCCATCACGGTGGTGCTGACGGCGGTGTTCGTGCCCTCCGCCCTGCAGCCGGGCGCCTCGGGCATCATCTACAAGCAGTTCGCGCTGACCATTGCCGTGTCGATGGCGTTCTCGGCCTTCCTGGCGCTGTCCTTCACCCCTGCGCTGTGCGCGAGCTTCCTGCAGCCGGAGCACCACAAGAAGAAGAACGTCGTCTTCCGCAAGTTCAACCAGTTCTTCGAGTGGACCACGCACACCTACACCCACCACGTCGGCGGCGCGGTGCGACATGCGCCGCGCTGGATGTTCGCGTTCGTGCTGATCGCGGTGCTGGGCGGCTTCCTGTACACCCGCCTGCCCGGCAGCTTCCTGCCCGAGGAGGACCAGGGCTACGCGATGTCGATCATCCAGCTGCCGCCAGGTTCCACCAAGCAGCGCACCGAAGAAGTGATGGGCCAGATGCTGAAGATCCTCAAGAAGGACCCGGCGGTCGATACCGTGCTGCAGGTGGCCGGCTTCAGCTTCATCGGCGCCGGCGAGAACGCTGGCATGGCCTTCATCAAGCTGAAGGACTGGTCCGAACGCCAGGACACCGCGGCTGACTTCATCCAGCGTGCCAACCAGTCGCTGTTCCAGATCCACGACGCGCGCATCTTCGTGGTGAACATCCCGACGGTGCAGGGCCTGGGCCAGTTCGGCGGCTTCGACATGTACCTGCAGGACCGCGCCGGTTTCGGCCGCGACGCGCTGACGCAGGCGCGCAACACGCTGCTCGGCAAGGCCAGCCAGGATCCCGTGCTGACCGGCGTGCGCCCGAACGCGCTGGAGGACGCGCCGCAGCTGCACCTGGACGTGGATCGCGTGCAGGCGCAGTCGATGGGTCTGTCGGTGGGCGACATCTACAACGCGGTCGGCCTGATGCTGGCGCCGGTATACGTCAACGACTTCACCTACGGCGGCCGCGTCAAGCGGGTGATCATGCAGGCCGATTCGGCCTACCGCATGAGCCCCGACGCGCTGCAGCACTTCTTCACCCCCAGCACGCAGGCCACCGCCGCCGGCACGCCGGCGATGATCCCGCTGTCCAACGTGGTGCATGCCGACTGGCAGATGGGCTCGCCCTCGCTGACCCGCTACAACGGCTACGCGGCGGTGGAGATCGTCGGCTCGCCGGCGCCCGGGCATGCCTCGGGCGAGGCGATGGCGGAAATGGAGAAGATCGTCGGCAACGACCTGCCGCAGGGCTACGGCTTCGACTGGACCGGCCAGTCCTACCAGGAAATCCTCTCCGGCAACGCCGCCACGCTGTTGATGGTGCTGTCGATCGTGATCGTGTTCCTGGCGCTGGCCGCGCTGTACGAGAGCTGGTCGATCCCGGTCTCGGTGCTGCTGGTGCTGCCGCTGGGCCTGCTCGGCGCGGTGGTGTTCACCCTGCTGCGCGGGCTGCCCAACGACATCTACTTCAAGGTCGGCCTGATCACGGTGATCGGCCTGGCGGCGAAGAACGCGATCCTGATCGTGGAGTTCGCGGTGGAGCAGCAGGCGCACGGCCGCACCTTGCGCGAAGGCGTGATCGAGGCCGCGCGGCTGCGGCTGCGGCCGATCCTGATGACCTCGCTGGCGTTCATCCTCGGCGTGTTCCCGCTGTTCGTCTCCTCCGGCGCCGGCGCCAACGCGCGCCACGCGATCGGCACTGGCGTGATCGGCGGCATGCTGTTCGCCACCTTCCTCGGCGTGCTGCTGATCCCGGTGTTCTACGTGGTGGTGCGCCGCCTGCTCGGCGACAAGCTGGACGGCCACGCGCATCCCGGCATCCAGGGGCCGCACACGTTCGACTCCGATCCCAGGCGTGGCGCCTGATCCATCACGGACATGAAAAAGCCCGGCAGCCATGCCGGGCTTTTTCATGTCCACGCCACTGCTGATGCTCTGGCAGGAGCCCGCTCGCGGGCGATGCTCTTGCCTTTGCGAATCCCGAATCCCGGTTCTCAACAGGCGAATGCCTGGTCATCCCGCTTCCAAAGGCATCGCCCGCGAGCGGGCTCCTGCCGGCGCTGGCGGCGTTATCGCAGGCCGGTTTCCGCGCGCGCGATCACCATCCGCTGGATCTCGCTGGTGCCTTCGTAGATCTCGGTGATCTTGGCGTCGCGGAAGTAGCGTTCCAGCGGCATCTCCTTCGAGTAGCCCATGCCGCCGTGGATCTGCACGGCCTGGTGGGCGATCCACATCGCCGCCTCCGACGCGGTGAGCTTGGCCACCGCCGCCTCGGTGCCGAAGCGGCCGCCGTGCTTTTCGGTTTCGCCCTTGGCCCAGGCCGCGCGCAGGGTCAGCAAGGTCGCCGCGTCCAGCTTGCACTTCATGTCGGCGATCTTGGACTGGGTCATCTGGAAACTGCCGATCGGCTGGCCGAACGCCTTGCGGTCGCGCGACCACTGCAGCGTGGCCTCGTACGCGGCGCGGGCGATGCCCACCGCCTGCGAGGCGATGCCGATGCGGCCGGCGTCGAGCACGCCCATCGCGATCGAGAAGCCCTTGCCCTCTTCGCCGAGCAGGTTCTCCTTCGGCAGCACGTAGTCGGTGAACTCGATCTCGCAGGTGGCCGAGGCGCGGATGCCCAGCTTCGGCTCGGTCTTGCCGGCGTGGAAGCCCGGCAGCTGGGTGTCGACGATGAAGGCCGACACGCCCTTGGCGCCGATGCCCGGCGTGGAGATGGCGAACAGCACGATGTAGCGCGCCACCGGGCCGGAGGTGATCCAGCTCTTCTTGCCGTTGATCACCCAGTCGCCATTCGCGTTCTTCGTGGCGCGGGTGTGCATGGCCGAGGCGTCGGAGCCGGACTGCGGCTCGGTCAACGCATAGGCGCCGATCGCCTCGCCGGTGGCGATCGCGCGCACGTACTTCTGCTTCTGCTCCTCGTTGCCGTGCTTCAGGATGCCGTTGCAGAACAGCGAATTGTTCACGCTCATCACGGTGGCGGTGGCGGCGTCGGCGGCGGCGATCTCGATCATCGCCAGCACGTAGGCGATCGGGTCCATGCCCGCGCCGCCGTAGGCCTCCGGCACCTCGATGCCCATCAGGCCGAGCTGGCCCATCTCGCGGATGTTCTCCAGCGGGAACTCGCCCTTGGCGTCCAGCTCGGCGGCCACCGGCACGATGCGCTTCTGCGCAAAATCACGGGCAACGGACTGGATCGACAACTGGTCTTCGGTAAAACGGAAATCCACGGGCGGGCTCCTAAAGACAATCGAGCCGCCAATTTTAGCGGGAAATGGCCGACGGACCCGGCGGCGCGCGCTTGACGCGTGGCAAGGCGCGGCCTAGCCTGTACATCTTTGTATCGCGATACAGGGATACCGATGGATCTGGCCACCGCTTCCAGCGTGCTGCGCCTGCTGGCCGACCCCACCCGTGTGCGCCTGCTGGCCCTGCTCGAACACGAGGAACTCACCGTGGCCGAACTGGCTGCGGTATTGCACCTGGCGCAGCCACGCGTGTCCACCCACCTGGCCAAGCTGAAGGAGGCCGGCCTGGTGCGCGACCGTCGCGCCGGCGTCTCCGCCTACTACCGCGCCAACAACGAGGGCGATGAGGCCCAATACGGGCTGCTGGCCTCGCTGCGCGCCAGCATCGACGACGCCCTGCTGCGCGAGGACTCGGCGCGCCTGCCCGGCGTGCTGGCCAACCGCGCCCGCGAGGAAGGCTGGGCCGACACCGTGGCCGGCGACATGGAGCGCCACTACTCCCCCGGTCGCACCTGGGAGACCCTGGCCCGCGCGCTGCTGCAGCTGCTGGAAACCGGCGACGTGCTCGACATCGCCTCCGGCGACGGCATCACCGCCGAGTTGCTGGCGCCGCACGCGCACTCCATCGTCTGCGTGGATTCCAGCGAACGCGTGGTCGAGGCCGCCGCCAAGCGGCTGAAGGCGTTCGCCAATGTGCGCGTGGTGCGCGGCGACATGCATGCGCTCGAGCTGGGCCAGCAGCGCTTCGACCTGGTGCTGATGCTGCACGCACTGACCTACGCCGAGCATCCGGCCAAGGCCGTGGCCGAGGCCGCACGCCTGCTGCGCCCCGGTGGCCGCCTGCTCGCGGTGACCCTGGGCCAGCACGACCACCGCGCCGCGGTGGCGCCGTTCGACCACCGCAATCTCGGCTTTCGCATCGAGCAGCTCGAAGGCTACGCGCGCGCCGCCGGGCTCGACGTGCTGAGCGGCAACCGGCTCAGCCGCGAACGCAAGGCGCCGCATTTCGAAGTGATCAGCCTGCTGGCGCGCAAACGCGCCTGAACGCCGCAGCGCCGCCCGATACCGTTGCACCGCTCAACCAAAGGAAGTTCGATGAGTACCCTGCCCTGGCTCCACCCCGATCGCGTCGCCGCCCTGGAGCAGGCGCTGCGCCAGCGCATCCTGATCCTCGATGGCGCCATGGGCACCATGCTGCAGGCACACGGGCTGGACGAAAGCGGCTTCCGCGGCGAGCGCTTCGAGCACGGCCACGACGGCCACGCGCACGAGCATGCCGGTGCCTGCGACCTGAAAGGCAACAACGACCTGCTCACCCTGACTCGCCCGGAAATCATCCGCGGCGTGCACGACGCCTACCTGGAAGCCGGCGCGGACCTGATCGAGACCAATACCTTCAACTCCACCCGGATCAGCCAGGCCGACTACAAGCTGCAGCACCTGGCCCATGAGTTGAATCTGGAAGGCGCGAAGCTGGCCCGCGCCGCCTGCGACGCGATGACGGCGAAGACGCCGGAGCAGCCGCGCTTCGTGATCGGCGTGCTCGGCCCGACCAGCCGCACGGCCTCGCTGTCGCCGAACGTCAACGATCCCGGCTTCCGCAACGTCAGCTTCGAGGAGCTGGCGGCGAACTACACCGAAGCCGCCAGCGGCCTGATCGACGGCGGCGCCGACGTGATCATGGTCGAGACGATCTTCGACACCCTGAACGCGAAGGCTGCGCTGTTCGCGCTCTCCGAACTGTTCCATCAGCGCGGCGCACAGGTGCCGGTGATGATCTCCGGCACCATCACCGACCGCTCCGGCCGCACCCTGTCCGGCCAGACCGCCGAGGCGTTCTACTACTCGGTGCGCCACGCGCGGCCGCTGTCGGTGGGCTTCAACTGCGCACTCGGCGCCGAGGACCTGCGACCGCACATCCAGACTCTGGCGACCCTGGCCGAGAGCTACGTCAGCACCCATCCGAACGCCGGCCTGCCGAACGCGTTTGCCGAGTACGACGAGACGCCCGAGCACATGGCCGGGGTGATCGCCGGCTTCGCCCGCGACGGCCTGCTCAACCTGGTCGGCGGCTGCTGTGGCACCACCCCGGCGCACATCCGGGCGATCGCCGAGGCGGTGCGCAACGTCGCGCCGCGGCCGCTGCCTGGCGCCGTGCGGGAGGCCGCATGAACGCGCGCCGCTACACCCGACTGTCCGGCCTCGAACCGCTGGTCATCACGCCCGACCTGCTGTTCGTCAACGTCGGCGAACGCACCAACGTCACCGGCTCGGCCAAGTTCAAGAAACTCATCAAGGAAGACCGCTACGACGAAGCGGTGGAAGTCGCCCGCCAGCAGGTGGAGAGCGGCGCGCAGATCCTCGACGTGAACATGGACGAGGGCCTGCTCGACTCCGAAGCGGCGATGGTGAAGTTCCTCAACCTGATCGCCGCCGAACCGGACATCGCCAAGATCCCGGTAATGGTGGATTCCTCCAAGTGGAGCGTGATCGAAGCCGGCCTGAAATGCCTGCAGGGCAAGGGTGTGGTCAACTCCATCTCGCTCAAGGAGGGCGAAGGTCCGTTCCTCGAGCAGGCGCGGAAAATCCTGCGTTACGGCGCCGCCACCGTGGTGATGGCGTTCGACGAGAACGGCCAGGCCGACTCCGTGGCGCGCCGGCTGGAAATCTGCGAACGGTCCTACAAGCTGCTCACCGAAGAAGTCGGCTTCCCGCCCGAAGACATCATCTTCGACTCCAACATCTTCCCGATCGCCACCGGCATCGAGGAGCACGCCGACAATGCGGTGAACTTCATCGAGGCGGCGAAGGAACTGAAGAAGCGCTTCCCGCATTCGCACATCTCCGGCGGCGTCTCCAACGTGTCGTTCTCGTTCCGCGGCAACGACGCCGTGCGCGAGGCGATCCACAGCGTGTTCCTCTACCACGCCATCCAGGCCGGCATGGACATGGGCATCGTCAACGCCGGCCAGCTGGCGATCTACGACGAGCTGGAACCCGAACTGCGCGAGCGCGTGGAAGACGTGGTACTGAACCGCCGCGCCGATGCCACCGAGCGGCTGATGGAGATCGCCGAGAAGCACAAGAAGGGCGCGCGCGAACAGGACGCCGGCAACGCGCTGGCCTGGCGCGAGCTGCCGGTGCGCAAGCGGCTGGAGCACGCGCTGGTGCACGGCATCGACCAGTTCGTGGTGGAGGACACCGAGGAAGTGCGCCACGGCGTGACGCGCACGCTGGACGTGATCGAAGGCCCGCTGATGGACGGCATGAACGTGGTCGGCGACCTGTTCGGCGCCGGCAAGATGTTCCTGCCGCAGGTGGTGAAATCTGCCCGCGTGATGAAGAAGGCGGTGGCCTACCTGCTGCCCTTCATGGAGGAGGAGAAGAAACTCAGCGGCAACACCAGCCGTTCCAACGGCAAGATCGTGATGGCCACGGTCAAGGGCGACGTGCACGACATCGGCAAGAACATCGTGGGCGTGGTGCTGGCCTGCAACAATTTCGAGGTGGTCGACCTCGGCGTGATGGTGCCGGCGCAGAAGATCCTCGACACCGCCATCGAGGAGAAGGCCGACATGATCGGCGTCTCCGGCCTGATCACCCCTTCGCTGGAGGAGATGGCCCACGTCGCCCGCGAAATGAAGCGGCGCGGCTTCAGCATCCCGCTGCTGATCGGCGGCGCCACCACCTCGCGCGCGCACACCGCGATCAAGATCGAACCGCACTACGAAACCGCCTGCGTGTGGGTGAAGGACGCCTCGCGCGCGGTCGGCGTGGCGCAGTCGCTGGTCAGCAAGGAACTGGTGGACGGCTTCCTCGCCAAGGTGCGCAGCGAATACGCCGAGGTGCGCGAGCGCCACAAGCACCGCGGCCCCGGCAAGAAACTGGTGACGCTGGAACACGCGCGCGGCCACCGCTTCACCTGCGACTGGGCCAGCTACGACCCGCCGCAGCCGGTGCAGCCGGGCCTCACCGTGTTCGACGACTACAACCTCGCCGAGCTGCGCCAGAGCATCGACTGGACGCCGTTCTTCCAGGCCTGGGAACTGGCCGGCCACTACCCGGCCATCCTCACCGACGAGGTGGTCGGCACGCAGGCCAGCGAACTGTTCGCCGACGCCCAGGCGATGCTGGACCGGATCGTCGCCGAGAAGTGGCTGAAGGCGCGCGCGGTGATCGGCTTCTGGCCCGCCGCCAACCGCATGGACGACGTGGAGATCTACACCGACGAAACCCGCGTGACGCCGCTGGCCACGCTGCACCACCTGCGCCAGCAGGCCGACAAGCCGGTGGAGCGCCCCAACCTGTGCCTGGCCGACTTCGTCGCACCGAAGGAGTTCGGCAAGCCCGACTGGATCGGCGGCTTCGCCGTCACTGCGGGCCTGGGCATCGAGCAGCATCTCGACCGCTTCCACGCCGACCACGACGACTACAGCGCGATCATCCTGAAGGCCTTGGCCGACCGTCTCGCCGAGTCCTTCGCCGAGCGCATGCACCAGCGCGTGCGCAAGGAGTTCTGGGGCTTCGTGCCCGACGAGAACCTCGACAACGAGGCCCTGATCGCCGAGCAGTACCAGGGCGTGCGCCCCGCCCCCGGTTATCCCGCCTGCCCCGACCACACCGAGAAGGCCACCCTGTTCCGACTGCTGGACGCCACGCGCAACGCCGGCATCGAACTTACCGAAGGCTTCTCGATGTACCCGGCGGCGGCGGTCTCCGGCTGGTACTTCTCGCACCCGGGCAGCCAGTACTTCGTGGTCGGTCGGCTCGGTCGGGACCAGGTCGCCGACTACGCCCGCCGCAAGGGCTGGACGTTGGCCGAAGCGGAGCGATGGCTCGCCGCCAATCTCGACTACGACCCGGATTAGCCGCCGCGCCCGCATGGGCGCCCTGCAGTCACATGGTGGTGTCGCCGGTGAGGTTGTTCTTGCGATGGCGCAGGTGCACCAGCAGGTTGTAGACCGAGACGAAGGCCGGGAAGAAGTTCGAGATGATGCCCACCGAATCGTTCTTGCCGATCACGAAGTACGCCAGCAGCAGGACGCTGCCGCACACCGACAGCCACCAGAACGATAGCGGCATCACCACCCGCTTCAGCTTGCGCGTGTAGTACAGCTGCACGAACCAGCGGCTGGTGAACATCATCGAACCGAGCAGGCCGATGGCCTTCCACGGCGTCAGCTCGAACTGCTGCAGGGCGCGAAGAATGCCGGCCAGGTGATCGTTGATGAATTCCATGACGGTGCGCTTCGAGGTGAGGGCAAGAGGACGCAAGTCTAGCAATCTGCGTCACCGGCCTCGCGCGCTCCGCTGCGCGCCAGGCATTGACCGACCCGGCGACTGCCCCTAGAATGCCGCGTTCCCGGCGGGCGATTAGCTCAGCGGTAGAGCACTGCCTTCACACGGCAGGTGTCGCAAGTTCGATCCTTGCATCGCCCACCACCCGATCCGGAAACCGGCCCCCGCGGCCGGTTTCGTCGTTTCGGCGCCATCGAAGCGCAGCGTGCGTGTAGCAGCGGGCACTTCACACGGCAGGTGTCGCAAGTTCGATCCTTGCATCGCCCACCACCCGATCCGGAAACCGGCCCCTCGCGGCCGGTTTCGTCGTTTCAGCGCCATCGAAGCGCAGCGTGCGTGTAGCAGCGGGCACTTCACACGGCAGGTGTCGCCAGTTCGATCCTTGCATCGCCCACCATCCCATCCGGAAACCGGCCCCCGCGGCCGGTTTCGTCGTTTTGGTGCGTAGTCAGGAACAGGGGTGCGGCATGCCGGCGCCTGTTCGTTCGGCCGAGGGCGCCATGGGCTCAGCCCTGCAGGTTGTCCAGCACATGGCCGACCAGCAGCGCGAGGAAGGCTTCGCGCTCGCGCCGGTAGATCGGATCGGCCGGGCCGGCCAGGGCGGCCCGATGCATGGCCTGGTGGCTGGCATACAGCACCTCGCCGAGTTCCGGCCGGTGCAGGTACTCGCCCGGATCGCAGCTGATCTGCGCAAGCCGGGCCCAGCTTGCGGGATCCGGCGGCAGGGCGACGAACTGTTCCTCCCAGCGCAGCTCGCCAGCGAGCGCGCCCAGCCCGGTTTGCGGCCACGCGGAGCTCTGCACCGGCCGGTAATCCCGCAGCCAGCCGGACAGCGCGTCGGCCGGCATCGGTCGCGCCAGCGCGTAGCCCTGGCCGAAATCCGCGCCGAGGATCGTCGCCGCCTCGATCAGCTCCGGCGATTCCAGCCCTTCGACCACCACCTCCAGCCGCAGGTCGTGTCCGATCCGGATCAGCTGGCGGATGAAGCGCAAGGTGCCCAGCGGGTCCTGCCGCACCTGGCCGACGATGGCCTGATCGATCTTGATGCGGTCGAACGGCCACTGGCGCAGGCGGATCAGCGAGCTGTAGCCCGCGCCGAGATCGTCCTCGACCAGACGCACACCGAGCGCCTTCAGCGACAGCATGCCCGAACCCTGCGGCACGGCGGCATGCTCGGTGCCGATGGGCGATTCGAGTATCTCGAACAGCAGCGCCTGCGCCGCGCAGCCGCTGCGCGCGATGACCGTCGACGCCACCTCCGCATAGCGCGGGTCCTGCAGCGCGGCGGCCGGTGCGTTCACCGAGACGTCCAGCGCAAGGCCTGCGCGCAACAGCGCCTCGCGGCAGGCGACGGCCTGGCCCAAGCCCTGGCGGAACAGCGCCAGCAGGTCGTCCGCGCCCAGCGCAGGAAGGAAGCGCGCCGGCGCCAGCAGCTCGCCATCCTCGTCGCGCAACCGGGCCAGCGCTTCCATCTCGGCGACCCGGCCGTCAGCCAGCCTGACCAGCGGCTGGTAGTGCATCTGCAGCGCGTCGGTGGCGACCATCGCGCGCCAGCGCTCGCGCACGAAGAACGGCAACAGCTCGGTGCCCTGGCGCGGCGGCGCCAGGCGCGCCAAGGCAAGGTCCAGCACGGTCTTGATCTGCTGCAGGAAGGCCCGCTGGTCCTCGCTCTGGAAGCCGCCGACGTACGGGCTGTACACGGTAAGCACGACCACCGGCTTCAGCAGCGACGGGCACAGCGGAATGGCCACGTTGGAGAACACCCCGAGGCTCAGTGCGATGTCGCGCCAACCCGCCATCGCCGGATCGCTGCCGTAATGGGCGCAACGCTGAATCCGCGCCGTGCGCCAGGCGCGCCCGCTGGGCCCCTGCCCCTCCGGCTGGTCGGCGTCGACCCGGATCGGCGTCGCCTTGCCGCTGGCCAGCGCATGCAGGTACTCGGCAAAGGCCGTACCGGCCACCGCCTCGTAGGTCAGCTGGCCCATGGCGTCCGGGCGCCCGGCCGAACAGGCGACGATTTCCTTGTGCGACACCAGGATGTCGGCCACGCCCTGGACCAGTTCCAGGTAGCCCTCGGCCGACCACGCCAGCGCATTGATCCGGGCCAGCACGGCCACCCGGCGGCGCTGCAGTTCGCGCATGCTTTCCAGCTGCCACTGCCGCTCCATGCCCAGTCGCTGCAGCAGGATCGCCAACGCGCGGCGGTCGTTCTGCCCGGTGCCGGTCAGCACCGCGGCCAGGATGTCGCGCAGCTGCTCGATCGCCTCCAGCAGCCACACTTCCTCCAGCCCGCAGGCCGCGTGGAACAGGCCGGTGCGGGTCGCCCGGGCGCGATGGCCGGCCAGGTCCAGGTCGCCCTGCAGCAGGGCGCGCAGGTGCTGCATCTGGTGCTGCCCGAACGCTTTCAGCTCCGCGGCCGGAAGCAGGTCCAGCAGCCTGGCGATGCCATCATGCGCGCGCAGCGCGGCATGAAAGCTTTCCACGATGCCGGGCAGCCGCGGCTCCCACGCCTTGCTGCAGCCGTCCAGCAACGCGGCGGCATCTTCGCCATAGGGCGTCGCGGCCTCGGGTTCGTCGGTCTGGTCCACCACCCCTTCGGGCGACACCAGCGACCACCAGCGCGAGCGATGCCGCTTGCGCGATTTCACCTGGTACATCGCCTGGTCGGCGCGGCGCAGCAGCTGTTCGCCGGTGCCGCGGGTCTCGCTGGAGTACAGCGCAATGCCCAGGCTGGCGCCCACCGACATCACGGTGCCGTCGATGTTCATCGGAAAGCGCAGGGTCTCGCCGATGCGCTCCAGCAAGCCGTCGATGTCCTGCGCCGTGTCGAGATCCTCGAACACCAGCACGAACTCGTCGCCGCCGAGCCGGGCCACGTAGTCGCCGGCGCGAAGCATCCGCCGGAATCGCTCCGCCATCTCGGCCAGCAGGCGGTCGCCCACGGCATGGCCGTGGCGGTCGTTGATCGGCTTCAGGTCGTCCAGATCGAGCAGCCCCACCGCGACCATGCGGCCGCGACGCTTGGCGCGCTCCAGCACGATCTCCAGGTGCCGGTCCAGCGCACGGCGATTGGGCAGGCCGGTGAGGTCGTCGTGCAGGGCGAGATACGTCTGCCGTTCCTGTTCGCGCAACAGGGCGTGCCGCTGCGCATGCTGGCGCAGCGCCAGCCCGGTGGCGTCGGCGATCTCGTCCAGCAGGCGGCACATCTCGTCGTCGAAGGCATCCGGCTCGACGGTGATTATCGCGAATACGCCGGTCGGCGTCCGCGTCGCCCCGATCGTGTCGACCGACGCGAACAATGGCCAGCAGCCCACCGCCCCGGCGTGTTCGAGCCATTCGTGGCGGAACGCGTCACCCCGCGATGGCTCGGGCGAGCGCCTGCGGATGACCGGCGCGCCCTGCATGAAGGCCTGCGTCGGCGCCAGCACGATCGCGGCGTCGTCCTGCCGCGGCGGCAGCGGCAGGTCGCGTACGACGTCCGCCAGCGGCCCGACCAGCACCATCCGCTGCAGCACCGGTTCATCGTCCTCGGCGGCGAACACGTCGACCGCGGCGGCGCCGGCGATGTCGGCCAGCGCTTCGGCCAGCGTGCGGTAGACCGCCGCCGGGTCGGGCTGCTCCAGCAAGGCGCGCTGGATGGCGCGTTGCGCATCGCGATAACGGCTCATCCGCGCGCTGCGTTCCAGCAAGCCATGATGGTCCCAGTAGCGGCTCAGTTCATCGACCAGCCGCTGCCCCCAGTCCAGCAGTTCGCCGCTCAGGCTGGGGCCGTCGTCGCGGGAGTAGGCGGCCAGTACCAGTTGGCCGGCGTCGCGCGTCCTCGATGCAGCCACGATGCAGGAGCCGAAGCCGTACCGTCGCGCGGCCTCGCGCCACGGCTCGAACTCCGGCGCGTCGACCGGGGTCGCCCGCGCCCATTCCTCGCGCAACACCATGCCCACCGGCCCGCGCCCGCCGGGCACGGATGCGTCCGCACTCAGGTGCAGCGCGGCAACGTAGTCCGCGGCGGTTCCCGCCGCCGCCACGACCTCGACCTCATCGCGATCCGGTTCGCGCCGCCCGATCCATACCAGCGGAAGATCCATGGTCGATGCGAGGATGTCCGCGATCGTGGCCAGGGTGCGGCGGCGGTCGGGGTCCGGCGAAGCATGCAACAGCGCAAGGGTTTCCGCCACGCTCCGGTAGAAGCGTTCGCGAAGCTCACCACCTGCCTGCTGCTGGCTTTCCATCCGCTGGCCGGTTTCCCCCGAACGAACAAACGGCGCACCGATCGTCGGCATACTTCATCACGCGGCTGCGCATTAATCCACTGCGCCGTGACGGCGGCGCCGGGCAGTTTCGGCGCGAGCCGGCTCAGCCCTCGGCGCAGGCCCGGGCGCGGCGCTGCATCAACTCGCGCTCGCGCCGGTTCATGGCCAGCGCGGCGGCCCGCTCGAACTCCCGCTGCGCCTCCGCGAGGCGGCCCAGGCGGACCAGCAGGTCACCACGCACCGCCGGCAGCAGGTGGTAGCGCTTGAGGCTCGGTTCGCCGACCAGGCCATCGACCAGGGCCAGTCCTGCCGCCGCGCCGTCCGCCATGCCCACGGCCACCGCGCGGTTGAGTTCGACCACCGGCGAGGGCGCCACCGTGGCCAGCGTGGCGTACAGCGCCGCGATGCCCGGCCAATCGGTGTCCCCGCTGCTCAGCGCACGCGCATGGCAGGCCGCGATCGCCGCCTGCAACGCATACGGGCCCAGCGCACCGCCGAGCTTTCCGGCCCGCTCCAGCGCGGCCAGGCCGCGGCGGATCAGCAGCCGGTCCCACAACGCCCGATCCTGCTCCAGCAGCAGGATCGGCTCGCCGTGCGCGTCCACCCGTGCGCGCGAGCGCGAGGCCTGCAGCTCCATCAGCGCCACCAGGCCGTGCACCTCGCTCTCGCGCGGCATCAGCCCGGCCAGCACGCGGCCCAGCCGCAGCGCGTCCTCGCACAGCCCGGGGCGCATCCAGTCGTCGCCGGCGGTGGCCGCATAGCCCTCGTTGAAGATCAGGTAGATCACGCCGAGCACCGAGGAAAGGCGCCCGGCGATCTCCTCGCCGCGCGGCACCTCGTACGCCACCTCGGCCTTGGCCAGGCTGCGCTTGGCGCGCACGATGCGCTGCGCGATGGTCGGCTCGGGCAGCAGGAAGGCGCGCGCGATTTCCTCCGTGGTCAGGCCGCCGAGCAGGCGCAGGGTCAGCGCCACGCGCGCCTCCATCGACAGCACCGGATGGCAGGCGGTGAAGATCAGCCGCAGCAGGTCGTCGCCGAACGGATCGTCCAGCGCCGCCTCGTGCGCCGACCTCGCCGATTCCTGCTCGTGTTCCAGCTCGTGCATCAATTGCTCGTGCTTGCGTTCGAGCAGCTTGCTGCGGCGCAGGCGGTCGATCGCGCGATGCTTCGCGGTAGTCATCAGCCAGGCGCCGGGGTTGTCCGGCACGCCGCTCTGCGGCCACTGTTCCAGCGCCACCACCAGTGCATCCTGCGCCAGTTCCTCGGCCAGCCCGACGTCGCGCAGCATGCGGGTCAGGCCGGCGATCAGGCGGGCCGACTCGATCCGCCAGACGGCGTCGATGGTGCGATGGGTCTCGGTCACGCTCATGGCGACCGATGACAGCATCCCCACCGCGCCGGCGCAAGGCCGGAAGTCACGGCCCGCCGGCGTCACCCAGGCCGGCGCGCTGCGCGATTCACGATTTCGCCGCGAGCTGCGCGCGCAGCCGTTCTTCCTGCTCGCGCAGCTCGGGCGTGAACTCGGCGCCGAAATCCTCGGCCTCGAACACCTGGCGAATCTCCAGCTCGGCATCGTCGTCGAACGGCGCGCGCTTGAGCCACTCGACCGCCTCGGCCATCGACTTCACCTGCCACAGCCAGAAGCCGGCAATCAGCTCCTTGGTTTCCGCGAACGGCCCGTCGGTCACCGTACGCGCACGGCCCGAGAACTTCACCCGCACGCCCTTCGAACTGGGCTGCAGGCCCTCGCCTGCCAGCATGACGCCGGCCTTCACCAGCTCCTCGTTGTAGCGGCCCATCGCCGCCAGCAACTGCTCGCTGGGCATGACCCCGGCTTCCGAATCCCGGTTCGCCTTGACTATCACCATGCATCGCATCGTCGTGCCTCCTCTGGATGGACGAAAGCCAGGCAGCCCCGGCTCTATGCGAATGACGAATGACGGACCGGCGGATCGACACGTCGCAAACGATGAGCCACGGCTCGGTATGCTGTGCGGGTTGCGTCGAGCAGGACAGGAACGGATGAGGGACAACCCAGGCGGACTGATCGTCCACCGCGGCAGCCGCACCGAACGGCTGGCCGACGCGCTGGCGCTGCAGCTCGAAGCGCAGCGCCCGGCCAATCCGCTGGCCGCGCAGACCGTGGTGGTGGCGCACCCGGGGCTGCAGCGCTGGCTGCTCGGCCACCTGGCGCAACGCCATGGGCCGCACGGCGGGCACGGCATCGCCGCCAACCTCGAGATGATCCTGCCGTGGCAGTGGTTCGAGCGTACGGCCCGCCGCGTGCTGGGCGACGAGGCGCTGATCGGCGGCGCGTACCGGCACGAGCTGCTGCGCTGGCGCCTGCTGGCGGCGCTGCCCACGCTGCCGGCGCCGGAAGTCGCGAGCTACCTGGCTGGCGACGGCGCCGCACGCCGCGGCTTCCAGCTCGCCGAGCACCTGGCCGGGCTGTACACCCAGTACCTGATCTACCGGCCCGACTGGATCCTCGACTGGGAACAGCACCCTGCGCGGCACGCCGGCGACTGGCAGGCCGCGCTGTGGCAGCGGCTGCGCGCCGCCATCCCGCGGCCGCACCGCGCGCAGCGCAGCGCCGTTCTGCTCGACGCACTGCGTGCCGGCAACGACCTGGCCAACGATCCGCCGCTGCATGTGTTCGGCGTCAGCCACCTGTCGCCGGACGTGCTGGCCGCGCTGCAGGCCACCGCGCTGCACACGCCGGTGCACCTGTACTTCCCCGACCCCTGTCGCGAACACTGGGTCTACCTGCGCAAGCAACGTTTCCTGCTCGCCCACGCGGACGACCCGGAGGCGCTGTACTACGAGGTCGGCCACCCGCTGCTGGTCGCGCTCGGCCGCATCGCGCAGGATTTCTGCCTGACCCTGGACGAATGCGACGCCATCGAGGAGCGCGACCCGCTCGACGAGGCCGAGCCGCTGGACGACGCCACCGCGCTGCTCGCCCGGCTGCAGTCGAGCATCCGCTGCCTGCAGCCGGAGCTGGTCGGCGCGCCGATCCGCGCGCAACAGGCGGACGGCACCGCGCTGGAGGACCTCCTGCCCGCGCTGCGCCATGACCCCAGTCTGCGCGTGCACGCCTGCCACACCCGCCTGCGCGAGCTGGAAGTGCTGAAGGACGCCCTGCTGCGCCGCCTCGCCGACGACCCCAGCCTGCAGCACCGCGACATCGTGGTGATGGCGCCGGATATCGGCGCGTACGCACCCTACCTGGCGGCGGTGTTCGGCGAGCCGGCGCAATACCGCCGCGATCCGCTGCACATCCCCTGGCACCTGGCCGACGTCGGGCTGGCGCACGCGCACCCGCTGATGCACGCGTTCGCGCAATGGCTGGAGCTGGCCGAGAGCCGCTTCACGGTCAGCGAGGTGCTGGATTTCCTCGACGTGCCGGCGGTGGCGCGGCGCTTCGCGATCGACGCCGGCGGCCGTGACACCCTGGAACGCTGGCTGCGCCGCGCGCGCGTGGCCTGGGGGCTGGACGCGGCAATGAAGGCGGAGGCCGGCGCGGCGGCAGTCGACGCGAACTCGTGGCAGTTCGGCCTTGACCGCATGTACGCCGGGCTGATCGCCGGCCAGGATGCCGGCGGCGGTCTGCTCGACGGCATCCTGCCGCTGCCGGGCGTCACCGGCGGCGCGGCGGAAGCCCTGGGCCAGCTCGACCGCCTGCTCGGCGAACTGCGCCAGGCGCGCCACGCCTTCGCCGGCGTGCGTCCGCTGGCCGCGTGGAGCGCCTGGCTGCTGGAGCGGCTCGACGCGCTGTTCCTCGCCGATCCGCGCGACGCCGCCGAACAGCACGCGCTCGACGCCCTGCGCCGGCTCGCCGCCGGCCTCGCCGGCCAGGCCGCCGAAGCCGGCCTCGACGCGCCACTGCCGTGGAGCGTGGTGCGCGAGGCACTGCGCGGCGCGCTCGACGCGGTGCCGGAGCGCCAGGGTTTTCTGCTGGGCGGGGTGACCTTCTGCGGACTGGTGCCGCAGCGCTCGATCCCGTTCCGCGTGGTCTGCCTGCTCGGCATGAACGAAGGCGAGTTCCCGCGCCCCGGCCACGACGCCGGCCTCAACCGCATCCTCGCCCAGCCACGCCGCGGCGACCGCGATACCCGCAACGAGGACCGCTACTTGTTCCTGGAAGCGCTGATGTCCGCGCGCGACGTGCTGCACGTGAGCTACGTCGGCGAGGGCGTGCGCGACGGCAAGCCGCGCAACCCGGCCGCGCCGCTGGCCGAGCTGCTGCAGTTCCTCGACGAACAGCACGGCCTCGCCGGCGACGAAACCGCCGAGCGGCCGTGGCGCGTGCGCCACCCGCTGCAGCCGTTCGACGCGCGCTACTACGAACGCGACGCGCACGGCCGGCCCCGCCACGATCCGCGGCTGTTCTCGTACGAGCCGGCCTTTCTCGCCGCCGCATCGTCCGGCGCCAACGCCCCGCTTTTCCTCGACGCGGCGACCGCCACGCCGCCCAGCGCGGCCGGCGAGCTTGCCCTCGGTGCGCTGCAGCGCTTCTGGCGCGACCCCGCGCGCGACGCCCTGCTGCGCGGCCAGGGCATCAGCCTGCAGGCGCTGGACGACCACGGCTGGCCGGATCGCGAGCCGCTGGAAACGCCGCTGGAAAAAATCGAGCGGGTCGACCAGCGCCTGCTGTTCGACGCGCTCGCCGCCGGCTGCACCGAACTGCCCGCCGAACCGCCGGCATGGCTCGCCCGCTCCGGCATGCTCGCCGGCGGGGCGATCGGCGAGCGGACCTGGGCGCAACTGCGCGACTCGCTGCGCCCGCTGCTGGCGCTGGCGCGGCCGCTGTTCGCCGGTGGCGGTGCGCAAGCACACGCGCAGACCATCGACCTCGACCTCGGCGACGGCCTGCGCTTGACCGGCACGGTCGATCGCGTGTTCCGCGGCGCCGATGGCGGGTTGCTGTGGTTCGACGCCCGCCCGGGGCGCGTCGCCAACCTGCGCGACCTGCTGGGCTTCTACCTCGACTGGGCCTGTCTGCAACTGGCCCGTGCCGGCGACAGCGCGCCGATGCAGGCTGCGCTGCTGGAACAGCTCCGCCGCACGCAGGGTGGCGCCAGCGTACTGGTGGCCCAGCGCACCGCCCTGCTCGACACCATCGTGGCGCTGGACCGCGAACAACTGAGGCGCGGCCTGCGCCGCCTGGTCGAGGCATACCGGGCCGCCGCACGCCAGCCGCTGCTGTTCTTCCCGCGCACCGCGCAGGCCTGGCTCGCCAGCGCGCCGGAACACCGCCTCGCCAAGGCGGCCGCCGCGTGGGAGGGCGACGGCTTCAATCCCGGCGAACGCGACTACGCGCCCGGCTATGCCGCCCTGGTCAGCCGCGGGCTGGCGTTGTTCGACCTGGAGAGTCCGGCGCACCGCGCCTTCGTCGCCGCCGCCGAGCTGGTCGGCGAGGTACTCGACCCGGAGCACCAGACCCTGATGAAAGCCGCGGACACCCAGCCATGACCGGCGCCGCCCTGCCCCCGCTCGACTGGCGCGCCATGCCGTTGCACGGGCGCGTGCTGATCGAGGCCAGCGCCGGCACCGGCAAGACCTGGAACATCGGCGTGATCTACCTGCGCCTGCTGCTCGAACGCGGGCTGCGGGTGGAGCAGATCCTGGTGACCACCTTCACCGATGCCGCCGCGCAGGAACTGCGCGAGCGCCTGCGCCGGCGGCTCGTCGAGGCCGAACGCCTGCTCGAAGCCGCGGCGCGCGACGCCGCCAGCGCCGATCCGCTGGAGAGCTGGCTGGCCGCGCTGTGCCCCGACGCCGACAGCACGCGCCTGGCGCTGCGCCGCATCCAGCTGGCCCGCAGCGACCTCGACCGCGCGCCGGTCTCGACCATCCACGCGCTGTGCCAGCGCATCCAGCGCGACTACCCGCTGCAGAGCGGCGCCGCGTTCGCCGACGACCAGCTGTTCGACGAGCAGCAGCTGATGCGCGAATGCGTGGAGGACTTCTGGCGTCGCCGCTACCTCGCCGGCGCGGTCGACCCGCGCGAGGCCGAGCTGTTGCTGAAGGACGGCCCGGAAGGCCTGCTGCGTGATCTCGGCGGGCTGGCCAACAGCGTCGACGCGCGGATCGAGGCCGGCGGTCTGGCCGAACTCGAGCGCGCGCTCGGCGTCCTGCGCACCGATGCCAGCATTGCCGAACTGCGGCGACTGGCCGGCGACAAGTCGCTCTACGCGCCGCGCAAGACGGCGCTGTCGAACCGGCTCGGCAAGATCGCCGACGCGTTGCAAAACGACGACGAAGGAGCCCTGGCTTCCGCGCTCGACAAGACCTTCGAGCCGGAAGCCATCCTCGAACAGCAGGCGCCGGAAAGTACCGCCCCGCTCCATGCCCATCCCTCGATCCAGGCCTTGCAGGCGCTGCGTCCCCTGCTCGGCCTGCGCGACGTCCTGGTCCGCGGCGAAGTGCTGGCCGCGGCGGCGCAGGCCTGCCGCGACGAGCTGCCGCGCCGCGCGCGCCAGCGCCACGTGCTGACCTTCTCGATGCTGATCGACGCGGTGCATCAGCGGCTGTGCGGCGAACACGCCGACGAGCTGCTGGCCGACCGCCTGTTCGAGGCCTTCCCGGTCGCCTTGATCGACGAGTTCCAGGACACCGACCAGCGCCAGTTCGCGATCTTCGAGCGGATCTACCGCGAACGCGGCACGCTGGTGATGATCGGCGACCCCAAGCAGGCCATCTACAGCTTCCGCGGCGGCGACATCGCCGCCTACCTGCGCGCCGGCGAGCAGGCCGGCCAGCGCTTTTCGCTGAGCACCAACCATCGCTCCAGCCGCGCGCTGGTCGAGGCGTTGAACGCCTGGTACGGCCACACCGAAGGCGGCTTCGGCCAGCTGCCGATCCGCTACCAACCGGTCGCGCCGGCCGGCAAGGCCGACCAGCAGCCGTACACCGTCGACGGCCAGCCGGTGGCGCAGCCGCTGGTGCTCCATCCGTTCCGTGGCGAGGCGGTGGACACGAAGTCGCTCGGCGGCCTCGAGGCGCTGGCGCTGGACGATTGCGCCAACCGCATCGCCGAACTGCTCAACGACCCGGGCCAGGCGATCGGTGGCCGCCCGGTGACGCCCGGCGACGTCGCCGTGCTGCTGTCCACCAACAGCCAGGTGGTGGCGCTGCGCCAGCGACTGGTCGCGCGCGGCGTGCCCTGCGTGGGCAGCGGCCGCGGCAACATCTTCGCCGGCGAAGTCGCACGCGAGCTGGCGCTGGTGCTGTACGCCGTGCTGCACGCCGACGACGACCAGGCCGTGCGCGGCGCGCTGGCCACCACCCTGCTCGGCGCCACGCTGGAGCAGTTCCACGCGTGGCAGGCGCAGCCCGCCGCGTTCGAACGCGAGCTGGAACGCTTCGAGGCATGGCGCGCGCTGGTGCGCAGTCGCGGCGTGCTGGCTCTGGTCGGCGAACTGCTGGCCGCGCGCGCCACCGCCTTGCTGGCGCTGCCGGAAGGCGAGCGCGTGCTCACCGACCTGCGCCACCTCGGCGAACTGCTCGCCGCGGAGGAAGGCGCGCAGCAGGGGCTGGATGGCCTGTACGCCTGGCTGCAGGAGATGCGCCGCGAAGGCAGCGACGGCGACGCCGAAGCGGCCGACGAGCGCCAGTTGCGTATCGAGAGCGACGCCCGCCGCGTGCAGCTGCTGACCATCCACGCCAGCAAGGGGCTGGAGTTCCCCATCGTGTTCCTGCCGCTGGCGTGGCGCATCCGCAGCCAGAATGGCAGCTATGCGCCGAAGCTGCTGCGCTACCACGACGACGCCGGCCGGCGCTGCGTGGATCTGGGTTCGGCGCATTTCGTCGAGCATCGCGCGCGCCATTTCCGCGAGGAACTGGAAGAACGCCTGCGCCTGCTCTACGTGGCGCTGACCCGCGCCGTGCACGCCGTGCATGTGTACTGGGTCGACCGCGGCCCGCTGCCCGACGGCGATGCACAGGCCTGGGAATGGGCCGCGATCGACCTGCTGCTGGAGCAGGCCCGGCAGAAACTGGCGCTGCCTGCGGGCGAAGCCTCGCTCGACGCCATGGCCGCGGCGCTCGGTGGCATGCAGCTGGCCGCACCGTTCGCCGACAGCTTCACCCGCTACCGTCCGCCGACCGAGACTCCGGCACCGCGCGCCACCCAGCAACCGCTGCCGCAGCTGCGGCCGTTCCAGTGGCTGCACAGTTTCAGCGGGCTGACCCGCCACGCCGCCGCCGTGCTGATCGACGACAGCGGCAGCGCCGATGAAACCGGCGCGGAGGAACCGGCGAGCGAAGCGGACGACGACATCGAAGACGGCCGCCTGCTCGCGCTGTACCCGCTGCGTGGCCCGCGCTTCGGCGACGCCGTGCACCAGGTGTTCGAGCTGGCGCAGCCCGGCCCGCTGTGGCCCGAGCAGCGCCAGCTGCTGCACCGCCAGCTCGCCGCGCAGGCCGTCGCCGCGCCGCATCTGGCGCACGAGGAAGCGCTCGAGCGCGTGGGCCGGATGATCGACCGCGCGCGCCAGGCCGACCTGGGCGGCGGCCTGCGCCTGCTCGACCTCGCGCCCGACCAGCGCATCGCCGAATTCGAGTTCCAGTTCCCGGTGCGCCAGGTGCCGCTGGCGGCGTTGCGCCGGCTCTGCGCGGCCCACGGCCATGCCGACGCGGTGCCTACCGGCCTCGACGCCATCACGTTGAACGGCATGCTGACCGGTTTCGCCGACCTGATCTTTGCCCGCGACGGCCGCTTCCACGTGCTCGACTACAAGACCAACTGGCTCGGCGCGCGGCTGCGCGACTACCAGGGCGAATCGCTCGCCGCCGCCATGGCCACGCACCACTACCCGCTGCAGGCGCTGCTCTACACCGTGGCGCTGCACCGCTACCTGCGCCAGCGGATGGACGGCTATACGGCCGAACGCCACCTGGGTGAAAGCTGGTACCTGTTCGTGCGCGCGCTGGGGCTGGCGCCCGGGCTGGGCGTGTGGCGGCGGCGCTGGCCGGCGGCGCTGATCGAGGCGCTCGACCATGCGTTCGCCGGCGCACAGGAGGCCGCATGAATCACCCGCTGCCGCAGATTGCCGACGCCGACGAGCGCGCGATCGACCAGACCCTGGCGCAATGGGTGCTCGGGCGCACCGGCTCCGCGGCGCTCGCCGCCGCCGCGAGCGCGGCCAGCCGCGCCGAGGGCCGCGGCCATGCCTGCGCCACGCTGGTCGACCCGGACACCGGCGCCGGTTTCGATGCCGATGCGCTGGAAGCGCTGCGCCGCCACGATTGGGTCGGCGACGGTACGTCGTTCACGCCGTTCGTGCTCGATGCGCGGGATCGCTTCTACCTGTGGCGCAACTGGCAACACGAGGCGAAGCTCGCCGAGGCGATCCTGCAACGCTGTGCCCAACGCACGCTGCCGCTTGCCGCCGCAACCCTCACCGACGACCTGGACGCGCTGTTCGCCGGCATGCCGCGCGGCGCCACCGACGGCCAGCGCGCCGCCGTCGCCGCGGTGCCCGGCGCGCGTTTCTTCGTGCTCACCGGCGGCCCCGGCACCGGCAAGACCACCACCGTGATGCGCATGCTGCTGATGCTGCTGCGCCATGCGCAGGCCTGCGGCCTGCCGGCGCAGCCGTCGATCGCGCTGGCCGCGCCCACCGGCAAGGCCGCCCAGCGGCTGGCGCAGGCCATCGCCAAGGGCAAGGCCGAGCTGCAGGCCAGCCTTGCAGGCACCGGCTTTGGCGACCTCGTGCCGCACATTCCGCACGCCGATGCACGCACGCTGCACCGCCTGCTCGGCTACCGGCCGATGGACGACAGCTTCGAGCGCGGCCCCCACAACCCGCTGGCCGAGGACATCGTGGTGGTGGACGAGGCCTCGATGGTGGACCTGGCGATGATGCGCCAGCTGTTGCAGGCGCTGCGCCCGGGGGCAGTGCTGATCCTGCTCGGCGATCCGGGCCAGCTGGCCTCGGTCGACGCCGGCTCGGTGCTGGCCGACATCGTCGCCGCCGCGCCGCGCCAGCGACTGCCGCCAGCGCTGGCCGCCCAGCTCGCGCCGCTGCTGCAGGATCCGCCCGGCGTGGCCGCCGACGATGCCCCGCTCGCCGGCCAGGTGCTCACGCTCACCCACAGCTGGCGCGCCGGCAGCGGCCTGCAGCGCGGCGTCGAGGCGCTGCGCGATGCGCCCGATCCAGCGTGGCTGGACACGCTGCTGCGCGAGCGCCGCGACGGCGACCTGCACCTGCGCCACTGTCCCAACGGGCATGCGCTGCGCGCCTGCGTGGATGGCTGGATCGAGCGCCACAACGACCTGCTGCAGTCGCTGCTGGGTTCGACGATCGACGCCGCCGAAGCGTTGCCGCGGCTGCGCCAGCTGCAGATCCTGTGCGCGTTGCGCGACGGTCCGTTTGGCGCGCAGGGCATCAACGAGCTGATGCTGCGCCGGCTCGCTGCGCGCTTCGGCCTCGACGCCGGCCGCGCCTGGTACCCCGGCCGCCCCATCATCATCACCCGCAACGACTACGCCCGCGGCCTGTTCAACGGTGACATCGGCATCGCGCTGGAAGGCGCCGAAGGGCTGCGCGTGTGGTTCGAGCTCAGCGACCGCGACGGCAACGCCGGCCTGCGCAGCTACTCGCCGCGTGCGCTGCCCGCGCACGACAGCGCCTGGGCCATCACCATCCACCGCAGCCAGGGATCGGAGTACCGCGACGTGGCGGTGCTGCTGCCGCCGGACGCCGACAACCGCATCCTCACCCGCGAGCTGGTCTACACCGCCATCTCGCGCGCCAAGGAGCATGCCGAGATATGGAGCACCGACGACGCGCTGCGCGCTGCGCTGGCGCGACCGATCCGCCGCCTGGGCGGCCTGCGCGAGCGCTTGCAACGGTCATGAGGAAGGCGCTGGCGGTCCGGCGCGCGCGGCGCAGGCCCCGGATCAGCGATGACGCGGCAGTCACCAGCAGCCTGCCACCCCGGCGGAGCCGGTGGCCCCGCGCGTGCCGACCTGGTTGATCGACAGCGTGCCGCACTGGGTGTCGCGGCTCAGTTGGGCGTTGATCGGCGTGGCAGTGATGCTGTACGCGGCCGTCGACGCCGACGCCACACCGTACTGGTAGTTGGCGCCGGTACGCTGCGGGCTGGCGCAATCCAGCCCGGGCAAGGCCGCGCCCTTGTAGCTGAGGTTGGTGGTGTAGTAACGCTCCATGTAGTTGGCATGCTCCGACAGGCAGCCTTCCGCCGCCACCCGCTTGGTCTTGGTGATGTAGCTGGTGTAGGCCGGCAAGGCGATCGCCGCCAGGATCGCGATGATCGCCACCACGATCATCAGCTCGATCAGGGTGAAGCCGCCTCCCCGACGCGCGCGCAGGGCCGCCATGGCGTCACTTCCAACCGCTGAGAGTCGTTTCATCGCTCCATTCCTTTACTGGTTGATCAGTTCGCGCCACGACACCCGCTGGATGCTGCCGGTCGAGCCCGAGGTGGTGATGCTGCTGTTCGAGCCGTTGTCGAAACTCACCAGCATGCTGCCGCCGACGAAGATCGGGTTGTTGGGCAGCGAGCTGAAGCCGATGCCGGCTGCCGGATAGCCCTTGTCGCCGACGGTCACCGTGTCCGACGCGTTCACCAGGCCGTCGCCGTTGACGTCGAAGAAATTGTCGGACGGATTGGTGCCGGTGAACGGGTTGATCGCCATGATCCAGCCGCTGCCGGACGGATTGCAGATGTCGGCGGCCTGCGGAATCCGCGTGGTGCCCAGCAGCAAGTTGCCCTGGAACTGGTTGGAGGTCACGATCCGCTCGCCCTGCGACACCAGGGCGCCACCGGTGCCGGTGGGCGCGAGCAGGTCCATGTACCAGCCCGACTTGCCCGTCATGTCGGAGGAGGTCGGCGTGGGCGTCACCGCCCGCGCCGGTGCGACCGGTGGCATCGCGCTGGAGTCGCCCGCCGTCTCCGCCACGATGGCGCGCTGCACGAGGTTGTCGGCGCGGGTCATGCTGGAGGCGACCACCGGGCTGTTGGTGGCGTTGGTGGTCTGCACGATCAGGCCGTACCAGCTCTGGGTGGCGGTATTGGTGAGATCGGTGGTGCTCAGGTACTGACCGGTGCCGAAGAACACCCAGGTATTGCCGCTGGCCGGATCCTTGCCCACCAGCATGCCGCCGGTGATGGGCTGCCGGTTGCCGCTGCCGTCCTTGGCCACGAACAGCAGGCTGCCGGTGCTGGAGGGTGTGCTGGTACTCGTGCCGCTACCGGTGTTGAGCGTGAACGACCACACGTTGCCGTGCAGGTCGCCGGCGTAGGCCACCGTGCTCACCCCGGTACCCGCCGGGTCCATCCATACGCCCGGGGCGGCCAGGCCATTGTCGGCGGTGGTGTCGGTGGTGGCGTGCACGTTGAGTGCGCCGGTGGCGAGATTGAACTGCAGCAGGGCCGACACGCCGGCCGCACTGTTGTAGCCGTTGCCCATCAGCACCGACCAGGCACCGTCTGCCGTCTGCGCGATCACCGGCTTGCCGGACATCTGGCCGATGTAGTTGCTGTTGGTCTGGCCATCGCCAGCCGAGCGTTCCCACAGGAACTTGATCGCGGTCGGATCGGTGATGTCGAAGGCATATACCGCCTTGGCCAGGCCGCGGCCCGTGGTGCCCACCAGCACGGTCTTCCATGCGCTGCCCAGGTAGACGTCCGCCACCGTCAGCTCGCCGTCGTTGAAATACTGGTGCGGCGCGCCCGCCGTGGTGCCGTAGTCGGGACTGGACAGCTGGCTGAGACCGACCAGCCCGCCGGCGCTGCCGGCGGTGAGCACGGCGCCCGGGATGTAGGCGAACTTCTCCGCGCCGGTGGTGGCGTCGAAGCCGTGCAGCATGCCGTCGTTGGCGGCGACGTAGATCAGTCCGGCGCGCGAGGCGGCGGTACTGGGCGTGAAGTTCCCCTTGTTGTCGGTGGTGCCGCTGGCGAAGGCCAGGTAGGTCGACGAGCCGGTGAAGGTCTGGTTGGCGAACAGGTTCGGATCGGGCGAGCCCACGTAGACCGGCTGCGAATCGACGATGTCGCCCAGCGGCGTGTCGCGGTTGCGATAGGTGCCGCCGGTATTCTTCTGCTCCAGCGCGGCGTCGCCCCGCAGGTAGTTGACCATGTTCGCCTGGGCCGCCGCAGTACTGCCCAGCGCAGCGAGTTGCGTGGCGGACAACGCCGGCGGCGTGCTGCCCGTGCCGTTCTGGAACGCCAGGTACTTCGGCGTCGTGGCGGTGCTGTAGGTCCAGATGTTGCGGCTGGCCGCGGCCGGCAGCGAGCCGGCCGCGGTCCAGGTCGGCGTGGCGGCGATCGCGCCGGTGTTGGGATCCACCGCCAGCGCCTTCAGGTCGCCCTTCCACTTGGCGGTGTAATAGTTGGCCTGGTACGCCACCGTGCCGGTCTTCAGCTGGGTGGAGTTGGCCGCCAGGCTGGCGCCCGTGCCCACCCGCTCGGAGGCGCGCTTCAGCGCGTCCTTCATGCCGCTGGCGAACGCCTCGGGGCTGGTGGCGGAATAGAAACCGCCATGGCCGTCGACCGCGGCGTGGGCCAGGTCGGCGATGTTGTTCTGGCTGTCGGAACTGGGGGTTGGCCAACTGAAATTGGGAATGGCGCTGCCGCCATTGGCCCAGTCGAAGATCTGCTTGACCGTCGTACCCGTGGGCGAGATGCCGGTCGGCGTGAAGCCCATGCCCAGGGTGAACGTGGTCATGTGCTGCCAGAACGCGGGATCTTCCGTACTGGTCGGCACTTCGTTCGGCGTGCCGCTGCGAAGATCCGTTACCCAGTATTTCATCGCCACGTCGGCAAGCGTGTCCTTCACGCCGTCCGCGTACGGCGCCGCCGCCGCGTAGGCATAGGTCTGGCCATTGCTGCCGCTCAAGGTGGCCCTGGTGCCGTCCACGTCGCCGATACTGCTGGGCGTACTGCCATTCCAGAAGCCGTCGGTGGTCAGGATGCTGTAGGCCTGTCGGCAGGCAAGTTCGGTATTGGTGCCGCTGACGTAGCCGGACTCGCCGGCGAGGGTCAGCCAGGGCTGCTGGGTCTGGTAGTACTTGCCCACGGCGTTCAATGCGCCACGCAGCGGTGTCCAGCTGGTCGGCTTCGTCCCTGCCAGCCAGTTCCACAGCTTGCTCTTTTGCGTGCCGTCGGAGCCATCGCCGAACGGCTTCACCAGTGCGATGCCCGTCTGGTAGGTGTCTCCGTGCGCGGACGTCGTGAAGGCGTAGTAATCGTCACCCAGCGAAGTCGTGCTCGCGTTGCTGCCGCCGATCGAGCCAAAGCCCACGCGGAAGCTCGCATCCACTCCGGAAAACGCACTCATGACGCCGCTTTTGGCCATCAACATGCGTGTGCGGTAATACGAAAACCAGTTGGCGACGTTCTGCTGCGTGGCACTGCTGTCGTCACAGACGGCCTGGCTCGCCGAGGGCAGCGACGCGCAGTCGCCGCTCTGCCCGACGTAATGCGGCGTATTGCTGCTGCCCGCGGTGTAGGTGAAAAAGTACTTGTAGCTGTACGTGGTGGCCGTGCAGATATTGCTGCCGTCCGGGCCACTGTCGCCGTAGTTGCATGCGTAATAGGGAGCGTAGTAGGTGTAGCCGCTCCTGGTGCTGTGCCGGCATTGCCCCTTGTAGCTGCCGGAAGTCATTAGGGTGTCGCCCGAATTGCAGCTGAGCGCGGCCGTGTAGGTGCTCGTGCTGGCGATGGTGAATCGCGTGTAGTAATTGAAACTGCCCTTGTACTGGGTTACGTCGGTCGTGCTCGTGTCGCGAAAGCCGTCCTTGTAGGCACCCGTGATGCCCGGCGAATTCGGGTACGGCGTGCCGTCGGCCTTCGGCGGCGGGGCATAGACCACGCTCGGGTTGTAATACACGCCGTTTATGGCCGAATTGCGATAGCCGCCAAGGCTCGTATCGCTCAGGTCGTCCGGCATGTAGTCGTTGTTCATCGACCCCGAATCGTCCAGCATCAGCACCACGTTCGGCGGCAACGGCTTCTGGATGATCAGCGGCGCCTGGTCGACGGGAACGGCGGCCAGCGCCGGCGAGCAGGCCACGCCCAGCATCCACACGGACAGGCCGGCCGACAGCGCCCTGCCGAGGAAACGGCTGGAATTGCGGTGCAGACGGGAGATGGTGTTCATGGCGATTCCGCTCCTGGAGGGTGCGGCATGGGACGGCCCATGCGATCTGTCTGGTGGCCGGTGCGTCGACGATCAGCGCTGCTTGATCATGGCCTGCAGCATCACCACGGCGCGGTCGCCCACCACGGCGGGGTCGCCGCTGCGCGCGGTGATGCGGTAGTACACCGCGGTGGTGGAGGTTCCCTGCGCGCCGTAGTTCTGCGAATTGGCGCTCTGGTTGAAGCCGGTGCTGGAGCTGGTGTCGACCCAGTTGCCCATGTTCTCCACCACGTACTGCGGCGGGCTGGCGGCGACGCTGCTGGTGGTGAACTGCCCTACCCCGGTGCCGGTAGCCACCGTCTGGATCTTGCCGGTCGGAAAGTTCGGGTCGGTGAACGGATTGGACAGGCACACCACGCTGGCGGCCTGGCAATTGCGGGCGATGACGCCGGGGTTGGTGGCAATCACGGCCGCCGCCGCGCGCATGGCGGCTTCGGCACCCTGGAATGCGACCTGGCGGTCATACAGGTTGTTCGCCATCTTCTGCTGCATGATGGTGCCGCGCACCGCGGCCAGCCCGACCAGGGTGATCACCACCAGCAGGATCAGCGCAACCACCAGCGCCGCACCGCGCTGGCCGGCACGCCGCCATGGCGGATAGCCGCCACGACGAAATGGCCGCATTGCGGACAGGGACGAGAATGCGAGAGCACGTTGCATGTCAGTTCACCCGGTTGCGCACGGTGGTCGTGGCGGTGAAGGTGCGCGTCAGCGGCTTGACGTCGGTGCCGGCGCGCTGGTCCGCGCTCTGCAGCGTCAGGGTGACCTGCACGGCATCGACCAGGGCCCAGTTGGCGATCGAACTGGCGGGCACGAACGAGGCGCTGCCCTTCGCGTGGTAAGTGATGGCCATGCCGGTGACGTCCCGCACCATTTCCTGCGGCGTGCCGAGAAACACGTTCTCCTTCGCATCCGGGGCAGCCAGCTCGACCCGGTACAGGGAGCGCCCCTTGACCGGGTTGTTGCCGATGTACCAGTCGGCCGCGCCGAGCTTGGCGATCTGCGAATTGGCGCCGAACTGGTAGAGGTTGCCGTTGACGCTGCTGCAATCGCTGGGATAACCCAGGCCCTTCGAGCAGTTGCCCGGGTTGACCGTGTTGCCGGTGTTGTGCACGAAGGTGACGGTGCTGTTGTTGTAGTTGCTGATCTGCACCATCACCGCATGATCGGGATCGCACACGATGACGATGTCGCCGGACTGCAGGTTGGTGGTCTTGTCGTTGAGCTTGAAGTTCGCCGCCGGCTCCTTGTCTTCCGCCACGCTCATGCCGTCGTCGACCGCACCCAGAACCTGCACGGAATCGGTGCCGGCAACCCGTTCGCCCACGCCGGTGCCGAACACGCTTCCCGTCGCCGGGTCGCCCTGGGTGCCGCCGTAGCCGCGCAGCGCATTGCCCCAGTTGGCCCACCAGTCGGTGGCGCTGTTGTTGAGCACGTTGGCCATGCGGCCGTCGTTGTTGCAGGGGTTGAGCCCGGCGTTGCGGATATCGCGCGCCATCAGCTCGAACGCGATGCGCGAGCCGTCCTGCACGTCGCCCAGCGCCTGGTTGGTGCGGTAGGTGCGCTGGTTGGCGAGGAACACGCTGACCACACCGCCGATGACGATCAGGCCCAGCAGCATGGCGACCATCAGCTCGATCAGGGTAAAGCCGGCCGACAGCTTCGCCCGACGAGGGCCGCGGCCCGTGTTGCGGCACATCGGGAAACGGCCGTTCATAGCATCGCCCGCGTGACGACCTGCTGGGTGCTGGTGCCGCCCGCGCCGGCGCGGCTGTCGTCGAACGTGATGGTGATGGTGCAGTCGGCACTGGCGGTACCGACCGCGCTGCAGGAGATCTTGCCGGTGGTGCTGGCCACGGCGCCCAGGCTCTTGTTGCCGAGCTGGCTGCTGCACCACTGGTTGAGCTGCGCGCTGGCCAGGCTTCCGCTTCCTGCCGGGCACGCGTTGGCGACGACCGTGGTGTTGTAGGCGCCGCTGCGGGCGCTGCCGATATCCGCCCGCATCGCGTCGAGGATCGAGTAGCTGGCGATGGTGGCCATGCTGCGCGCCATCGCGCTGTTGTTGGTGGAGAGCGACATGGCCTGCAGCGCGGCGATGCCGAGGAAGGCGATGGACAGCACCAGCACGGCGATCAGCACCTCGATCAGGCCGACGCCGGACTGCGCCGGGCGCGCCGCCATGTGCGGCATGGCAGGAACAGGGCGACGGATCATGGGCAGGCTCCCGAGCTGGTATCGACCACGAGAATCGAGCCGGTGGTCATGCTGATGATGCGATGGTTGTCCTTGCTCATCTGGCTGGTGCAGAGGTCGGCCACCGTGCCGGTGTAGGGGGTGGTCGTGCCGACTTTCTGCCCCAGTCCCTGTCCGCCGAAGCGGATCGCCGTCACATCGCCCTTCAGTTGCACCGCTCCGGTGATGCCGGCCGTGCCGGCCAGCACCTGGCTGGCGGCGCCAGCGGCCATGGCATAGACCGCACCGACCTCGGTAGTACAGGCTTTACCCAGCGTATCGGTGCTGTTGGCGCTGGCCGCGTTGCTGCACAGCTGGGTGTTCGCGTTGCGCTTGACCGCTTCCATGCGCGCCACGTGGATCGCGTTGACGATGTCGTTGGCGGCGGTGGTGAGCTTGTTGGAAAGCGTCAGCGACTTGAAGCTCGGCACCGCGATCACGATCAGCACCACGGCCACGGCCATGGTGATCAGCAGCTCGACCAGGCTGAAGCCGCACGCGCGCCTGCGCGCCGGCATGCGCCACCGCGGGCGATCGCCGGTGTCCACCGACGCGCGTGCCCGGATCAACGAGACGCCTCGCTGACGCGACCAGACTTGCATGGAATTCTCCCTGATGCCCCTGCCGGCAATGTACCGATCCGCCCGGCCCCGGCCAGCCCTCAGCCGACCGGCGGTAGGAATTGGCCGACAAGCGGCGGCTGGCGGCATCGGGAAAGTGACTGCGGTCACGCGCGGCCACCGCGCGGATGCGTCGGTGGTGCGGCAGATCCGGTTCGCTACGGTGCCGCTTCGACCCGGTTCCTGCCGTTGTCCTTGGCGTGGTACAGCGCGGCGTCGGCGCGGCGCACCAGCGAGGCCGCGCCGCTCTCGGTCGGCCGCAGCTGGGCCACGCCGAGGCTGATCGAGAGCTGCAGCTCCACGCCGTCGACCACTGGTCGCGCCGCGGCCACGCAAGCGCGCAGCCGCTCGGCCACCTGCAGGCCGCCCTCCAGGTCGGTATCCGGCAACACCACCAGGAATTCTTCGCCGCCCATCCGCCCAAGCCGGTCATGCTGGCGCAGCGCGCCCAGGCAGACGCGCACGAGCTGTTCCAGCGCCTGGTCGCCGGCCGGGTGGCCGTGACTGTCGTTGACGCGCTTGAAGTGGTCGATGTCGAGCATGATCACGGCCAGCTCCTGCTGGCTGCGGCGAGCCTCGTCGACGGCTTCGCCCAGCATGTACTCGATGTGGCGCCGATTGGAGATGCCGGTGAGCGCATCGGTGAGCGCCAGCCGGTGCAGGTGGCGACTCCGGCGCAGCTGTCGCCACGCCAGCCACAGCATCAGCAGCAACAGCACGCCGGCCAGCAGGATGGCCAGCCACTGCCAGCCGCGCACGCGCTCCAGCGTGGCCAGCTGCTGCTCCTTGAGCGCCTTGTCGGCGGCCAGCTTGCGGTTCTCCAGCTCGCGCCGCTCGGTGTCGAACTGCCAGCTCATCAGCGTGGTCAGCTGGGTCTTGGCCATGCGCGCCAGCGCCGCGTCGGTTTCCATTTTCAGCTTGAGATCGGCCAATGCGGCCGCCGGCTTGCCCAGCGCCTCCTGGTTCCTGGAACGCTCCTCGTACAGCTCGGCCAGGTAGCGCATGTTGCGGCTTTGCCTGACGCTCGCCTCGGCGAGATCGAACTCGTGCGCGGCCAGTTCGTGCTGGCCCAGGCCCGCATGCGCCTCGGCCGACTGCAGCAGCAACATGCCGGTATTGGAGTGGTCCGAGACGGCCTGGAATTCCTTGGTGGCGGCCTGCACCTGCTGCAGCGCCTCGGCATGACGCTGGCGCGCGTTGTTGCTTTCCGCCAGCGCCAGCAGGGCGGAACCCACGCTTTGCCGCGAACCGGTTTCGCGCGCCAGGGCCAGCGCCTGCTGCAACGGGGCGACGGCACCCGAGGGATCGCCCCGCTCGGTGGCCAGGAAACCCTGCTGCATGTAGACCACCATCTGTTCCTGCTTGTCGCCCTTGCGCTGCGCCGACTGCATCGACTGGCGCAGGTAATCGCCGGCCTTGTCGTACTCGCCCAGCCGACGGTAGATGGTGGCGATGCTGATGAGGTTGGACTGCGCCGCCGTCGTGTTGCCCACGGTTTCGTACAGGCGCTGCGCCTCCAGGAAATCGAACAGCGCCTTGGCCTGTTCGCCCAGCAGCGACTGGGCGCTGCCGCGCCAGGTCAGCGCGTCGGCAATCAGGCGGGAGTTCTCCAGGCGCCGGGCAATCCGGATAGCCGCTTCGTAATCCGGCAGCGCGTCGCGCTCCGTGGTCAGCTTGCTCTGGTAAAGGCCACGGCAAATCCGGAAGTTGGATTCCGCCTCCAGGTCGCCTGCCTTCTGCGCCTGCTCGGTGCCGCGGCCCGCATAGGCGTAGCCGCCCTTGACGTCGTTGTCGAAGGCCAGGAAGCAGTACATATACTCGTAGCGGCGCTGCCGGTAGGCGTCGCCGGGCGGCAGCAGCGCGCCCAGGCGCTCGAGCGCCTGCGCGGCCGCGGCCTGGTCGTTGAGCGGGATATCGCCGTTGTCCAGCTGGCGGACGAGCAGGTCGAACGCCGCCACGTCGTGCGCTTGATGCTGGATGGGCGGCCCCGCCAACGCACACGGTGCCGCTGCCAGAAGCAACACCAGCCAACCTGTCCATCGAAAAAATAGTCCGGACAACACGCCCCCAAGAAAGTCGATTCAGACCCTCCTTGTCCGTGCGGCCCGCGCCCTCGCCTCGTTATCGGCCATGCCGCGGAAAACCTGAGCCGGCATGATCGCTCGCGGCGTCCTTCCCCAACCGCCGGTGGCAAGGCCGCAACCATCGTCTCATGACTGTCACGCGGCGCAAACGCCGCCGCCATCGCTTGCGCCGCTGCGGTGCGGCCCGTAGAATCCGCGGTTCTCCGCCGGAGTAGCTCAGTTGGTAGAGCACGTCATTCGTAATGATGGGGTCGTAGGTTCGATTCCTATCTCCGGCACCAGTTGACGCAACACGAGGCCCCGGAAAGCCATGCTTTCCGGGGCCTTTCATTTCTGCAGTTTCGATCCCAGGGAATCAGAAGCTGGCCGAACCGTTGCCGCCGACCACGCGCAATTCCTTGGGCAGCGCGAAGGTGATGTTCTCCGCTTCGCCATCGAGCTCGCGCACCTGGCCGGCACCCCACGACTGCAATCGGGCGATCACGTCGCGCACCAGCTTCTCCGGGGCCGAGGCGCCGGCGGTAAGGCCGATGCGGCTCACACCGTCGAGCCAATGACGTTCGATGTGCTCGGCGCCGTCGATCAGGAACGAGCGCACGCCCTGCTTCTCGGCCAGTTCGCGCAGGCGGTTGGAGTTGGAACTGTTGACCGAGCCGACCACCAGCATCAGGTCGACCGCGTCGGCGAGCCGCCGCACGGCGTCCTGGCGGTTCTGCGTGGCGTAGCAGATGTCGTCCTTGCGCGGACCCTCGATGTCGGGAAACCTCGCGCGCAGCGCGGCGATGATGGCCTTGGTGTCGTCCACCGACAGCGTCGTCTGGGTGACGTAGGACAGCTCATGCGGGAACTTCGGCGCGAGCGTGGCCACGTCCTCCACCGATTCCACCAGCAGGATCTCGCCGGCATGGGCGGAGTTCCACTGGCCCATGGTGCCCTCGACCTCGGGGTGCCCGGCGTGGCCGACCAGCACCACGCTGCGACCGGTACGCCCCAGCCGCGCCACTTCCATGTGCACCTTGGTGACCAGCGGACAAGTGGCGTCGAACACCTTGAGATGGCGCTGCTCGGCCTCTTCGCGCACCGCCTGCGACACGCCGTGGGCGCTGAAGATCACGGTGGCGCCGTCGGGCACCTCGTGCAACTCCTCGACAAACACCGCGCCGTCGGCGCGCAGCTTGTCGACCACGTAACGGTTGTGCACCACCTCGTGGCGCACGTAGATTGGCGCACCGTAGGATTCCAGGGCGCGCTCGACGATGGCGATGGCGCGATCGACGCCGGCACAGAAACCGCGGGGGTTGGCAAGCAGGATGTCCAAGCTGACCTCGATTCGGGACTCTGCAGGAGCCCGCTTGCGGGCGATGCTTTTGCCGCCTCAGCAAGAAGCATCGCCCGCAAGCGGGCTCCTACATAGGGAGCGTGATTATCGCACGCCGTCCCCGGCCTTGCCGGCGAACAGGCCGAACGCGATCAGCATCACCGCGCCCACCGTGATGCCGCAGTCGGCGAGGTTGAACACCGGGTAGCTCCACTGGCGGAAATACACGTGGATGAAATCGGTGACCTGGGCCGCATGCAGGCGGTCGATCAGGTTGCCGACCGCACCGCCCACGATCAACGCCAGCGGCAGCGCGGTGCGCCAGTCGCGCCGCGGCGTGCGTGCCAGCCACGCCACCAGCACCGCGCCGATGACCAGCGCCAGCAGCACGAAGAACCAGCGCTGCCAGCCGGCGCCGCCGGCGAGAAAGCTGAAGGCGGCACCGGTGTTGAACGCCAGCGTCCAGTTGAGAAAGCCGGGGATCACCGGATGCGGTACGCCGGCCGGCTGCAGCGCCGCCAGCGCCCATAACTTGCTGAGCTGGTCGAACGCGATGACGACGGCGGAGAGCCAGAGCCAGGAGAGTGCGTTGGGTTTGGGCGACATGGCATCTGCCGAAAAGAAATGAGGGAATACCGCACGCTAGCGGGCATACACCTGTAGGAGCCCGCTCGCGGGCAATGCTTCATGGATCTTAGGAATACCGGGCTCCAGTTCCAAAGGCATCGCCCGCGAGCGGGCTCCTGCGAGGGAATGTCGCAGCAGCTCAGAACCAGCGGCGATCCTCGCCGGGCCCTTCGATGTTGCCGATACAGCGGCCGCACAGTTCGGGATGTTCGGCATGGCTGCCCACGTCGTCGCGGCGATGCCAGCAGCGCACGCACTTGGCGGCAGCGCTGACTTCGGCGGAAACCCAGGCCTCGGCGCCCTCCAGCTCCACCCTCGCCGCCTCGTCCGCACGCGGCGTCACCGGCGCCAGGGCGAACTCGGAGGTGATGAAGAAGAAGCGCAGCTCGTCGGCAACGTCGGCGTAGCGGGCCTGCGTGGCGGCGTCGGCATGGACCGCCAGCTTCGCCTCCAGCGCCGCCCCGATGCGGTCGGCCTTGCGCATGCCCTCGAGCACGCGCGCGGCAGTCTCGCGGATCGCCAGCAGGTCGGCCCACCAGCGCCGCTGTTCCGGCGAGGCCTGGGTGGCGGCGAGGCCGTCGTACCAGGTCTCGAACAGCACGCTGTCACCGCGCTCGCCCGGCAAGGCCTGCCAGATTTCCTCGGCGGTGAAGCTGAGGATGGGCGCCAGCCAGCGCACCAGCGCCTCGGCAATGCGGTACATCGCACTCTGCGCGCTGCGCCGGCCGCGGCTGTCGGTCGGCATGGTGTAGAGCCGGTCCTTGGTGATGTCCAGGTACAGCGCGCCCAGTTCGTTGGTGCAGAAGTTCTGGACGCGTGCGACGACGTCGGGATAGTCGTAGCGCTCGTACGCGGCAGTCACCGCCTGCTGCACGTCGTAGGCCTGCTGCACCGCCCACTGGTCGAGCAGCACGCTGTCTTCCACCGGCAGCAGGTGCCTGGCCGGATCGAAGCCGTCGAGGTTGCCGAGCAGGAAGCGCGCGGTGTTGCGGATGCGCCGGTAGCTGTCCGACACGCGCTTGAGGATCTCGTCGGAGACGGTCATCTCGTTGCGGTAATCGGCCGAGGCCACCCACAGGCGCAGCACGTCGGCGCCCAGCGTGTCCATCACCCTCTGCGGCGCCACCACGTTGCCCAGCGACTTGGACATCTTGCGCCCGTTCGCGTCCACCGCGAAGCCGTGGGTGAGCACTTCGTCGTAGGGCGCGCGGCCGAAGATCGCCGACGAGGTCAGCAGCGAGGACTGGAACCAGCCGCGGTGCTGGTCGGAGCCTTCCAGGTACATCACCCGGTAGTGCGACGCGCTGCCCTGCTGCAGTTCCGGGCGCTGGCCGATCACCGCGAAATGGGTGACGCCGGAATCGAACCAGACGTCGAGCACGTCGGTGACTTTCTCGTAGTCGTTCGCGTCGGCACCAAGCAGTTCGGCCGCATCCAGCGCGAACCAGGCGTCGATGCCACCCTGCTCCACTTTCTTCGCCACCTGCTCCAGCAGCGCGACGGAATCGGGGTGCGGTTCCTGCGTGGCCTTGTGCACGAACAGCGCGATCGGCACGCCCCAGGTGCGCTGACGGCTGATGCACCAGTCCGGCCGCCCGGCGACCATGCCGGCGATGCGCTCCTCGCCCCAGCTTGGCACCCAGCGCACGTTCTTGATCGAGGTGAGTGCCGTCTCGCGCAGGCCCGCCTGCTCCATGGAGATGAACCACTGCGGCGTGGTGCGGTAGATCACCGGGGTCTTGTGCCGCCAGCAGTTCGGGTAGCTGTGCTCGATCTTGGCGAACGCCAGCAGCACGCCGCGCCGGCGCAGCAGCTCGACGATGGCGTCGTTGGCCTTCCAGATGTGCATGCCGGCCAGTGCGAGGCCGTCGGCCGCCGGCGTGTCGGCGCGGTAGCTGCCGCGCGAGCCGATGTAGTTGAGCAGGCCGATGCCGTACTCGCGCGCCACCACGAAGTCCTCCACGCCGTGGTCGGGCGAGGTGTGCACCGCGCCGGTACCGTCCTCGGCGCTGACGTGCTCGCCGAGGATCACCGGCACTTCGCGCGGGTAGAACGGGTGGCGCAGCTGCAGGCCTTCCAGCGCCTTGCCGGCGGCGTGGCCGAGCACCTTCGCCTGGTCGAGGCCGTAGCGCTGCGCCGCCTTGTCGACCAGCGCGCTGGCCACCACCAGCAGTACGCGCCTGCCGTCGCGCGCCGGGCCTTCGATCAGCGCGTACTCCAGATCGGCGCCCAGCGACACCGCCTGGCTTTCCGGCAGCGTCCACGGCGTAGTGGTCCAGATCGGGATGGCGACGATGGCGTCGCCGGCATCCACGCCGAACTTCGCCGCCAACGCCTGCGCGTCGACCGCGTCGTACGCCACGTCGATCGCCGGCGAGACCTTGTCGCCGTACTCGATCTCCGCCTCGGCCAGCGCCGAGGCGCAGTCGAAGCACCAGTACACCGGCTTGGCGCCGCGCACCACGTGGCCGTTGGCAACGATGCGCGCCAGCGCGCGCAGCATGTCGGCCTCGAAGCGGAAATCCATCGAACGATAGGGGTGATCCCAGTCGCCGAGCACGCCCAGCCGCTTGAAGTCGGCGCGCTGGGTGTCGACCTGCTCGGTGGCGTATTCGCGGCACTTCTGCCGGAACGCGGCGGCATCGAGCTTCTCGCCCGGCTTGCCGTATTTCTTCTCCACCGCGATCTCGATCGGCAGGCCGTGGCAGTCCCAGCCCGGCACGTAGGGTGCGCGCTGCCCGGCCAGCAGCTTGGACTTGACCACGATGTCCTTGAGGATCTTGTTGACCGCGTGGCCGATGTGGATCGGGCCGTTCGCGTACGGCGGGCCGTCGTGCAGCACGAACACGCTGTCGCGATGCGCGGTCTTTTGCTGGATCTGCGCATAGCGGCCGACCTGCTCCCACTGCGCCAGCCAGCCGGGCTCGCGCTTCGGCAGGTCGCCGCGCATCGGGAAATCCGTCTGCGGCAGGTTGATCGTGCTCTTGTAGTCGTGGGTCATTGCCTGGATGCCGTCACTGAGGTGTTGCTGCCCGCCAATCGACAGGCAAAGAAAGGAAAGTTAGTCGATTTCGACCCGAGCCGGAATGCCTGTATCCTCACGCCTCGGCTAGCCGCGGGTTCATGCCCAGCAGTTCGCGCGCCCGACGCGCGTCCAGCGCCATCTGTGCCTTGAGCGGCTCCAATCCGTCGAACTTCTGCTCGTCGCGCAACTTGGCGACGAACTGCACCGCCATGCGCTGACCGTACAGGTCGCCCTCGAAGTCGAACAGATGCACTTCCAGCAGCGGTTCGGCGACCTCGTTCACGGTGGGCCGCACGCCGAGGCTGGCCACGCCGGGCCAGCTGCACTCGCCCTCGCCCAGCCCCACGCGCACCGCAAAGATGCCCTGCACCGGACTGACCCGCTGTTGCAGATGGATGTTGGCGGTGGGGTAGCCGAGCGTGCGGCCGAGCTGGTTGCCGTACTCCACCTTGCCGTCGATCACGAACGGCCGGCCGAGCAGCGGCTCGACCCCGGCAAACTCGCCGGCGGCAAGCAGGGCCCGCACGCGGCTGGCCGAGACGCGCGCGCCGTCGAGCTGGACCGTCGGCATGATGCAGGCGCGAAAGCCAAGCTGCGCCCCCAGGCGCTCCAGCAGTGCCACGTCGCCAGCGCGTCCGTGGCCAAAACGGAAATCGCTGCCCACCCAGACCTCGCGCGCGGCCAGCCGCTCGACCAGTACCCGCCGCACGAAATCCTCGGCCGACATCGCGGTCAGCGCGCGGTTGAAGCGCAGCAGCAGGGTGTGTTCCATGCCGGCGGCGGCAAAGCCGCGCAGCTTCTCGCGCACGCTGGACAGGCGCGGCACCGGAGCCGGCGAGAAGAACGCCCGCGGCAACGGCTCGAAACTCACCACCACCGGACTGCAGCCGAGCGCCTGTGCGCGCTCGCGCACCTGGCTCAACAAGGCCTGGTGGCCGCGGTGCAGGCCGTCGTACGCGCCGACCGCGATCACGCTGCCGCGCGGCGCCAGGCAGGGGCCTGCGACATCCCGGGAAAGTCTCATCATCGCGCGAGTATAACGGTCGGCCGGGCGGGTTCACCCGGCTCGCAGGTCGCGCAGGCGGAAGCCACCGGCAAACAGCACGGCCACGTAACCGGCCCCGCCGGCCAGCACCAGCACGGCCAGATGCCACAGCCGGGTCAGCACCGGCACGCCATGGGTCCAGTTCGGCCACAGCCAGCGACCCGCCAGCAGCACCGCCACCATCACTGCGCAGGCCGCCGCCAGTCGCAGCAGGTGCCGTGGCCAACCCGGCTGGTGCTGGTACACGCCGGCCTGCTTCAGCCAGTGCCAGAGCAGCCACAGGTTCACGTAGGCCGCCACCGCGCTGGCCATGCCCAGCGCCATGTGCAGGCCCGGCAGCCGGGCCAGGCCGTCCAGCCACGGCAGGTGCTTCAGCTCGGCCGGCGCCCACAGCTCGAACAGCAGCGCCAGGAACACCACGTTCAACAGCATGTTGGCCAGCAACGAAGCCACCGCCGCGCGCACCGGCGTGCGCGTGTCCTGGCGCGCGTAGAACGCCGGCAGCAGCACCTTCACCAGCGCAAACGCCGGCAGGCCGAAGCTCAGCGCGGTGATCGACAGCGTCGCCATGTGGGTGTCGTGCGCGCTCCAGCGGCCATGCTGGAACAGCGTGGCCACCAGCGGCCCGGCCAGCAGCATCAGCGCGAACATCGCCGGCACCGCGATCAGCAAGGTGACCCGCAAGCCCCAGTCCAGCGCGCGCGAGAAGCCGGCGGTATCGGTGGTGACGTGATGGCGCGACAGCGACGGCAGGATCACCGTACCCAGCGCCACGCCGAACACGCCCAGCGGCAGCTCCAGGAAGCGGTCCGCCTGCGACAGCCAGCTCTGCGAACCAACCACCAGCAGCGAGGCGATCACCGTATCGAACAGCAGGTTGATCTGCGCCACCGACGAGCCGAACAGGGTCGGCACCATCAGCCGCATGATCTTCCGCACCTGCGGATGGCTCCAGCCCCAGCGCGGCAGGGTCAGCAGGTCCAGTCCACGCAAGGCCGGCAACTGGAACAGCAGCTGCAGGATGCCGGCCGCCAGGATCGCCCAGCCCATCGCCAGGATCGGCGTCTGCAGTCGCTTCGACAGCCACAGGGCGCCGGCGATCATGCACAGGTTGAGGATCACCGGGGTCAGCGCCGGCAGCGCAAAACGGTGGAAGCTGTTCAGCGCGCCGCCGCACAACGCCGTCAGCGAGACGAACAGCAGGAACGGGAAAGTCAGCCGCAGCAGCTCGACGGTGAGGCCGAACTTCTCCGGCTGCTCGACCGCACCGGGCGAGAACAGCACGGTCACCTGCGGCGCGAAAAGGATGCCCAGCGCAGTGATCAGCAGCAGCACCCCGCCCAGCGTGCCCGACACCCGCGCCATCAACTCCTTCAGCTGCGCATGCGTGCCCTTTTCCTTCACCTCCGTGAACACCGGCACGAAGGCGGTGGAGAACGAGCCTTCGGCAAACAGCCGGCGCATGAAATTCGGGATGCGGAATGCCACCCAGAACGCGTCGGTGGCGCCGTTGGCGCCGAACGCGGCGTTGATCGACATGTCGCGCACCAGGCCGAGCACCCGCGAGACCATCGTCATGCTGCTGAACGAGAGCAGCCCGCGGAGCATGCTGGGGGATTTCATGGGTGGCGGTTCTAC
>Ga0209916_1000375_pt1 | contig 76281 bp, 64 predicted proteins | sample ThiBio_1000_plan_FD_183956 | JGI IMG/M metagenome (GOLD analysis project Ga0209916, IMG submission 183956) | Wastewater bioreactor microbial communities from Cape Town, South Africa - Thiocy_solids_2 (SPAdes) | ecosystem: Engineered > Bioreactor > Thiocyanate-remediating > Anaerobic-Aerobic ... | reverse complement strand
GGGGGGGAAGTCCTGGTCGTAGGGGTCGGCGAACCGGGAGAGGGCCGGCGGCTCGACCGAGAACGTGTCCATCCGCCAGCGGGGGTCGCGGGTCTTCTCGAAGACGGCCTCCGAGACGTCCTGGTTGGCCCAGTTTCGGAAGAACTCGCGCGAGCAGCCCCACTGGGTGCAGAGCACGGCCAGGAGCAACGCCGGCGCGACGGCGTACTTCTCAAGCGAGCCGCCGGGTGGATTGGGTGTTCTTTCGGGCATTCTTCTCGCCTCGACTGGCATCCCCTTCGGATCGTCGCCCCGCCAGGGCGCGCCGCGACGTCGCGGCCCGACGTCGGGTCCGGACGGGCCGATCCGCGCGGGATCGGCGGTCGCGTCACGGGTTGTATCGGAGATGCGGGACGCGCGGGTTGAGCCGAAGGCGCGGGCGGTCGTCCGATCGGGGGGCGTTCGCGGGGGATTGGGGTCGAGCCGAAGCCGCGTCAAGGCCGAAATCTCAAGAGTCGATCGGGCCCCCAGGCGCTTTTGGATACGCGCCGAGTCCGCCTCGCGACGACGGCGCCGCCGTCTGGCGGGGGGGATGGCGAGGGAAGCCCGCCGCGAGACGCCTCGCGCGCCGAACGCGGAACGAAGCTTGTGGAGAAGGGAGTCTCCCGATGATCTACGGCAAGCGCGAATCACGTCCCGGCGCGCGGAGGAAGGCCGTCCGCCGCCAGCCCCTGAGCGAGGCCCTGGAGCCCCGGGTGCTGTTGGCGATCGACCTGGGGGGGACGACGCCGCCGACGCTGCCGACCATCGCCAGCGCCAACATAGGCGTCGCGATGGTCGGCCAGAGCACGGCCCTGCAAGAGGCCGGGACCAGCGTGGCCAACCTGGGCAGCGCCAACGGCAGCGGCTTCGACAGCTTCCTGATCGGGGCGCCGACGCCCAACGCGACCGGCACGAGCACGACGTCGGCGGCGTACCTGGTCTTCGGCTCCCAGGCCCTGACCACCGGCGGCGCGGTGACGGCCGACTGGCTCTCCAACGTCCCCAACGGCCGGGTCGGCAACTTCTCGCAGTTGGGCGACTTGCTGCAGACCAACCCGATCACCCAGGTCCAGAACAACTCGTACAATTTCAACGGCGTCACCTTCATCACCAGCCAGCAGCCCAACTCGCTCCTGGGCGCCTCGGTGGCCGACGCCGGCTTGATCCGGGGCCGGCAGGCGTTTTTGATCGGCGCCCCGGGCGGCCAGGCCGCCGGGTCGACCGGCGGCACCGGCGGGACCGGCCGGGCGTACCTGGTCCTGGGCGCGGCCAACAACGGCGCGCTGGCCCAACGGACGATCGACCTGGACAACCCGACGACCGCCGCCCAGGCCGGCGTGACGGTCATCACGTTCGTCAGCTCGGCCCAGGGGGCCCAGCTCGGCGCCTCGGTGGCGGGGATCGGCAACTTCCTCAACGACGGCTCCAACGCCATCGCCATCGGGGCCACCCAGGCGTCGATCAGCGGGTCGACCACCTCCGGCGCCGTCTACGTGATGACCGGCAACAACATCCCGACGACGCCGACGACGATCGACGTGACCGCGATCGGCCAGGGGAGCGTCCCCGGGCTGGTGATCGCCGGCCCCAGCGGCGGTTCCCGGGCGGGCTTCTCGGTCGGCGGCTCCGGCGCGGACGTCAACGGCGACGGCGTCGCCGACGTGGTGATCGGCGCCCCGGGGACGGTCGGCAACTCCGGCACGGCGTATGTGGTCTACGGCGGCAACCTGGGGCCCCAGACGATCGTCACCAACGGCTACCGCTCGTTGTCGCTGGCCCGGGTGGGGACCGCGGCCGGATCGACGCCCGCGCCGGTCGCCGGCGCCGCGATCTCCGGCTCGGCCAACGAGCAGTTCGGCTTCTCGGTCGCCGGCGCGGGCGACTTCAACAACGACGGCGTCGGCGACGTCATCATCGGCGGGCCGGGCTACAGCACCGCCACGGGGCGGGCCGTCCTGTTTTACGGCGGCCGCAACAACGTCCTCTCCGGCGTCTTCACCGTCGACGCGACCCCCGCCGCGATCAACTCGTTCATCGTCACCGGCACGGCGGCGGGGGACGCGGCGGGGTCGTCGGTCTCGGCGGCCGCCGCGGTCAGGAGCGGCCAGCCCAACGGCATCCTGGTCGGCTCCCCCGGCTACCTCTCCGACCGCGGCGCCGCGTACTACCTGCCCGGCCACGGCGGGTTGTGGGTCGGCACCTTCTCGCTCTCCCAGGCCGAGGACGCCAACACCCTGGCCGGGCTCCAGATGACGGCCACCACCCCCGGCTTCTCGGTGACCACCAACGCGCCTCGGTTCGGCGCCTCGGTCTCCGGCCGGCTCTTGAGCTCAGGCCAGACCCGCACCGCCGACGGCGACCTTTTAGGCGACTTCGTGGTCGGCGCCCCGGGGTTCACGATCATCAACTCGGCCAACCTGGCCGGCGCCGGGATGATCGTCGAGGGCGCCAGGATCGCCGACTCGGTGGGGATTCCGCCAGCCTCCAACGTGATCGTCGCCCAGATCGTCAAGATCGACGAGTCGACCACCGCGCCGTTCGTCATCAACGCCACCACCCCCGCGGCGATGACGATCGTCCTGGCCGGCGGCACCACTCCCGGCGGCCAGACGTTCAACCCGGCGACCGACATCGACCCGACGACGATCGTCGTCAACGGCGTCGCGTTCCCCAACGCGACGATCGCCGTGGACCCGTCGAACCCCAACCAGGCGATCCTCACGATCTCGCCGCGGTCGAGCCTCAACATCCCCTCCGGCGTCTCCACCCTGACGGTCTCCGGCCGGACCCTCGCCACCGCCCCCGCCGCCAACCAGCCGTTCAGCGCCACGGCCCAGGTCACCACCGGCGGCGGCCCGACCCCGCCGACCCCCGGCGGCGGCGCCGTGGTGACCTTGCCCCCCGGCGCCTTCAAGCCGGTCACCCACACCCCCGCGTTCGGCGGCTCGATGGTGCCGAGCGTCGAGGCGCTCTCGCGGTACAACTACGCCCCGATCCCGCTGCGGGTCGCCCTCAACCAGTACATGCCCAAGGGGGGCTTCCGGGCGCGGCTGATGGCCTTCCACGGCCAGGCGATCCAGGGCCGCCAGACCAACAGCGGCAAACTCAACAAGGGCCAGAACTTCTGGACCAACGGCAGCCGCGTCTTCAATACCAGCAAGTTCCAGCGCAACCAGGCCTACAAGTGGACCCACCCCGGCCGGGTCGTGCCGGTGCAGCTCAAGACCCAGACCTACGTCAACCGCAACGTCGCCGCGGTCAAGAGCCACTGACCGACCGCGGTCGCGTCGGGATCCGTCGCGGGCCGGCCCCTTCACCGGGGGCCGGCCCGTCGGCGTTCGAAGGGCCCTCAACGGCCGTCGGACTCGCCGCGGACGACCTTGCTCAGCCGCGAGGTCAGACGTTCCAGGGCCGGGCTGTGGTCGAGCTTGTCCAGATGGACGTTGACGACGCTGAAGCTCGCGGTGTTCGCCCACGCCGCGATCAGGGCCTCGTCGAGTTCGCCGGCCGTGCGGACCTCGAAGCCCTTGCCGGTCCCCAGGACCTTGGGGATCTCGTGGAACCGCCACGGGTGGACGTCGTTGAACGAGCCGTCGAGCAGGAACCGCTCGGTGGTGTAGCCGTGGTTGTTGAGGATCACGACGATCGGGTTGAAGCCGTGGCGGGCCGCCGTGGAGAGTTCCATCCCGGTCATCTGGAACGCGCCGTCGCCGACGATCACCACCACCCGCGAGGAGGGGTTGGCGACGTTGGTCCCCACCGCGGCGGGGACGCTGAAGCCCATCGAGGCGTAGTAGGCCGGGCAGAGGAACTCGGTGCGACGGTCCATCTCCAGGTCGGCGGAGCCGAAGAGGCTGTCGCCGACGTCGGCGATGACGGTGGTCCCGGTCGTCTCGGTCAGGAGCCGGTTGATCCGGGCGAACACCTTCGCCGACGTCGTCGGCGAGTCGGCCGCGCCCATGTCCACGTCGGCGAACGGGTTGACCCGCGGCGGCGGGGGCGTCCTGGCGACGACGAGCTTGCGCTCGATCAAGCCCTGCATGAAGTCGTCGAGCCGGACGTCGGGATACTCGGCGCGGCGGATCCGCACGTGCTCGCTGGTCGCGTCGATGCAACGCGAGGGGTCGAGCTTGGCGGTGAACGCCCCCAGGTTGATGTCGGTCAGGAAGCAGCCGAGCATAAGCAGACAGTCGGACGACTCCACGAACTCGGTGACCTCGGCGCGGCCCATCGCGCCTTCGTACATGCCGGCGAACAGGGGGTGGGACTCCGAGGCGACGCTCTTGCCCAGGATCGTGGTGGCGAACGGCATCCCGGTCGACTCGGCCAGGTCGATCAAATCGTCCTGGAGGTGGAAGCGGTGGACCTCCGCGTCGGCCAGGATCATCGGCCGCTTGGCGGCGGTCAGCATCGCCCGGGCCTCGTCGAGCGCCTCGCGGAGGGCGCCGGGGTCGCTCTTGGGGACGACCCGCTCGCGACGATGGGGCGCGCCCGGGACGACGTGGACCAGGTCGCGGGGGAGTTCCAGGTAGACCGGCCGCTTGTACCGGACGGCGGCGTCGAGGACGCGGTCGATCTCGGCGAACGCGGTCTCGGGTCGGTCGAGCACGGCCGAGGCGGCGGTGAACTGGCGGAAGACGTCGTACTGGGTCTCGAACGTCTTGACCTTGTGATGCAACAGCGGGTTCCGCGCCCGCTCGTTCAGTCCCGGCGAGCCGCTCAGGACGATGACCGGCGACTTCTCGGCGAACGCGCCGGCGACGCTGTTGGCCGCGGAGAGGCCGCCGACGCAATAGGTCACGCAGACGCATCCCAGGCCCTTGATCCGCGCGTAGGCGTCGGCGGCGTAGCCGGCGGCGTCCTCGCGGGTCGTCCCCACCAGCTTGATCGGGCTCTCCGTCTCAAGGATCTTGTACAACCCCAGGACGTAATCGCCCGGGATGCCGAAGACGTGCTCGACGCCAAGGCCGGCGATCCGATCGACGAGGTAACGACCGATCGACGCGGTCTCATGGTTCGACTGGGACATGACGGCCTCCTCGGCCCCGCCGGCCTCAGCGTCTCGCGGGGCGGTTGACGACGTTCGCCAGGTCGTGGAACAGCGATTCGAGGACCAACGGCATGTACAGGTTGCGCTGGACGTGGAAGTCCGCCTCCATCGCGCGTTCTGCTAGAACGTATACGTCCTCCGGCTCCAGACGTTCGGCGAGCCTGGCGATGGCCCGGCGGTCGTCGGGATCGGGGGAGGGGGGCTCCAGCCCGGCGGTCTGCCAGAGCACGCCGCGGAAGAGCCTCGCCAACTCCCAGAGCATAAGCCGTACCCGTCGCCTTTGCGCGGCCGATTCCTTCCCCGCCTGCTTGGCGAAGGCGTCCAACCGCTTGACCTGCTCGGCCGGATCGATCCCCCCCTCCGAGCTTAATCCGTCGATCAGGTCGCGGCGGTAGCGGTCCAGCTCGGGATCGGCCAGGCCGACGGCGCGGCCGACGCTGCCGTCGGCCAGGGTCGCCAGCTTCAGCGCCTCCGCCGGCTCGCTCGCCACCCCCCGCTCGACGAGGACCGCGGCCAGGTCGTCGGCCGGCAGGGGGTCGAACCGGACCACCTGGCAGCGCGAGACGACCGTCTCCAACTGCCGTTCCGCCGATGTCCCCAAAAGGATCAAGACCGCGCCCGGCGGCGGCTCCTCCAACGTCTTCAGGAAGGCGTTGGCGGCCTCCTCGTTCATGGAGTCCACGTCGTCGACGATCGCCACCTTGCGACCGCCGCGGGCGGGCTTGAGCGCGAACTCGTCGCAAAGGTCGCGGATGACCTTGATCGGCAGTTCCTGCTTGTCCTCCGGCCTTCCGGCGGTCAAGAGGTCGGGGTGGGTGCCGGCCTCGGCCTGAAGGCAGCCGGGGCAGCCGCCGCAGAGTTCCAGATCGGCCTCCGGCCGTTCCTCGCACAAAAGCGCCTGGGTCAGCTTGAGCGCGAACGTCCGCTTGCCGACCCCTTCCGGGCCAACGAACAGAAGCGCGTGCGGGAACCGTCCCGACCGCGCGGCCGCGCGCAGTTCGTCGGCGACGCGGTCATGGCCGCGGATCGAGTGCCAGGGCACGCTTCACCTCCCGCTGGACCCTCGCGAAGACCGCGCCGGCGTCGGCGCCGGCGTCGACGACGATCACGGGCGCCTTGTAAAGTCCCTCGGCGTTGAGGAACCCGGCGCGGACCTTCGCCTGATACTCCGCCGGCCGTCGCTCGATCCGGTCGCGCGCCGGCCCCACGCGCTGGCGGGCGATTTCCGGGCCGACGTCCAGGAGGAGCGTCAAGTCCGGCAGCAGCCCGCCGACGGCCGTCTCGCCGACCCGCGCGACCTCGGCGGCGTCGAGCCCGCCGGCCACCCCTTGATAGACGATGTTGGAGAGCAGGAACCGATCCGAAATCACGATCCGCCCCGCCGCCAGGGCCGGTCGAATCACCTCGTCGACGAGTTGCGCCCGACTCGCCATGTAGAGGAGCATCTCGGCCCGCATGGTGGGGTGGACCGATTCGTCGGTCAGGATCACGCCGCGAAGCCGTTCCCCCAGGGGAGTGCCGCCGGGGTCGCGACAGACGACGACGTCGAAGTCCAGCGCGCGCAGCCATTCCGCCGTCCGCGCCGCCAGCGTGGACTTGCCGCCGCCGTCGGGCCCCTCCAGGGCGAGGAAGAACCCCGGATGCGGCCGGGGCGGGTTGTCGGCGTCGGTCGGCACGGCGTGGCCCTCCTTACAATAAGATAGATCCTACCCCGGAAACGGGTCGGCGGCGAGTAACTCGCCGACCGTCCGCTCCAGTAGGCCCGTCCCGCCGAAGGTCATGCCGAGGGACCGGATGCGGTCGGTGACGATCACGTTTTTCGGTCGGCCGGGTTCGCCCTCGATCGTCCCCGAGGCGCCGGAGAGGCGGCGGGCGATCGTGGCGACCTCGTGGTCGGAGATGTAGCGGTCGCAACAGTTGAACGCGAGGCCGGCGACGGCGGGGGCCTCGGCGGTCAGGAGGATCGCGACGGCCCGCGCGACGTCGGCGGCGTGGACGACCTTCGCGCCGCGACGGCATTCCACGGGGCGGCCGGCGGCGACGTCGCGGACCAGGCCGAACCACTTGCTTTCGCTCGCGGGACGGGCCAGGCCGTAGACGCCGCAGGGGCGCAGGGCGCACGCGGCCAGCCGGCCGGAAAGGCCGTAGTCGATGGCGAACGCCTCGACGGCCGCCTTGCTCGCGCCGTAGTGGCTCTTGCTCCAGTTCGGGTGGGTCTCGTCGAGCGGGCGGTCGGGTAGAATCTCGTCGTGGACCGCGCCCGAGGAAAGGAAGACGAACCGGCCGACGCCGGCCTCGCGGGCGCGCTCCATCAGGCGAACCGACCCGGTGACGTTGCGGTCGACGAACTCCGCGACGTCCCCCTCGGCGCCGATGAAGCCCTCGCCGGGGCGGTCGACGGCCGCGTGGACGACCGCGTCGGCGTCGCGGACCAGTTCGCGCGCGGCGCGGTCGTCGCCCAGGCCGCCGTCGATCCATCGAAGCGCGTCGGGCGTAAGATTCTCGGGAAACCCCGAGACGTCGCTGGTCGGGCGTCGCCAGGCGACGACCCGGTGGCCGCCCGCCAGCAGATTCGCGACGATGTAGCGGCCGACGAACCCCGTCGCGCCGGTCACGGCGATATTCATCCCACCCTCCCGGCCGGTTCGACCCGACCCACTCGGAGACGACGACGTGGAGCCATCCCGCACGCCCGACCCCGCCCCTCGACCTCGCCCCGCCTCGATCCGCGTCCGCTGGTTCAAGCGGTTCATCATACTCGCCACGCTGGCGGCCGTCGCGGGCGTGACCGCCTCGTTCCGGATCGGCCGGCACTACGCCGTCGAGGGCTATACGGCGGCCAGGCGCGCCGTCATTTACCAGCTTACCGGCCTGGGGCCAGACCGCGCCGAGATCGAGGCCGACTGGGCGCGGCGACGGGCCCTGGGCGTCGCTCGAACCACCGAGGTCCTGACCAAGTTTTATGACCACGCCGACCCGGCCATGAAACGCCTGTTCGACGTCGCCGGCATGGACCCGGAACACGGGTTGGTCCGCTACGGCCGCGGCGATCAGGCGTTTTTGATCTCGCCCCAGGTCTTCGAGCGCGACGACTCGGGACGGTCGTACCGCTTCCGCCCGAACATGAAGTCGGTCTGGCTGCGGCAGATCACGCTTCGCGACGGTCCCTTCGGGCTGTTCCTGGTGCCGGACGATCCGGCGCATCGCGAGGCGGCGACGAACGCCGGGGCGATCGTCGACGAGCCGTCGATCACCACGACCAACTCGTGGGGCCTGCGCGGGCCCGAGCCCGACCCGGACGCCCCGCTCCGCGGCGTGGTGCTGGGGGACTCGTTCATGCAGGGGATGTTCAACCCCGACGACCAGACCCCGCCGGTGCTGCTAGCGAAACGGCTCGGCGAGCTGGAGGGCGAGGAAGTCTCGATCGCCAACACGGGGCATCTGGGGTACTCGCCGGAGCAGTATTACTTCTCGCTCCTGGAGTACGGCCCCAGGATGAAGCCGAGATTCGTGGTCGTCAGCGTCTGCCCCAACGACTTCGGCAACGAGTTCGACATCCTGTACGGCCGCCCCGACTGGCTGGACGAGGCCGCCTACTGGCTCGATCGGATTTACGGTTGGTGTCGGGCCAACGACGCGATCTTCCTGCTGGTGCCGGTCCCCAGCTTCCCCCAGGTGGAGAGTCGGCGCGAGGACGGCTTCTACCCCGGGCTGGTCTGCAACGTCTTCAACGGGCCGCCGAGCCGTTACCTCGACCCGCTGGATCGGTTCGTGGACGAGAACCTGCGGCTGAAGCTGGAGGCGCGGAGGGCTGGCGAGAGCTACGCCCGCTGCAAGCTCTACAATCGCCACATCGACGACGACCACTTCTCCCCCCTGGGCGCCGCGATCTGGGCCGACGCCGTCGCGCGCCGGCTGTCGCTGATCATGGCGACCTCCGGATGACGGCGCCGATGGGGATTCCGTGACCGGTAGTAGACCGTCGCGCTTAAGAATGTGGATGCTCCCGTAGGCTGGGTATGGACCCAGCCCTCGCGCGCCGACGCTTTCTCCAAGCTGGGTCTCGACCCAGCTAGACCGTCGCGCTTAAAAAGGCGGGTCGCCTATGTGGTCTTCGTAGTAGACCTTCGCACTTAAGAATGTGGGTGTTTTTGTAGGCTGGGTCTGGACCCAGCCCTCGCGCGCCTTGGCTTTTTCCAAGCTGGGTCACGACCCAGCCTACAAAGACCAGGCGACCGCCCCACGATCTTAAGAGCGACGATCTAGTAGGCTGGGTCGTGACCCAGCTTCCGAGTACGCCGGGCTTTGCGTGGGCTGGGTCTGGACCCAGCCTACAAGAACACCCACGTCCCGATCCCGGTGGTGATTCGAGTCGTCGAGTTGACCCGCTGCGTGGATGTCTTACGGTATGCCGAGGACGGGCCCCTCAGGGAGGATTCGGGGCCGTCGGGCGTCATCGAACAGGACCGTCGGCGGGCCGGCGACCGGCCTCCAGGAGAATCCTCGCCATGCCATCCAGGAACCCCACCCGCCGCGAATCGGCCGGGACTCCGCTTCAGATCTATCTGCAGGACATCAACGCCACCCCGCTGCTCTCCGCCGAGGAGGAACGGGGCCTGGCCGATCGCATCGCCGACGGCGACCCCCACGCCCGCGAGCACATGGTCAAGGCCAACCTGCGGCTGGTCGTCAACATCGCCCGCGGCTACCTGGGCAAGGGGCTGAACCTCGAAGACCTGATCGAGGAGGGGAACCTCGGGCTGATGCGCGCCGTCGAGGGCTACGACGGCATGATGGACACGCGGTTCAGCACCTACGCGAGCTACTGGATCAAGCAGTCGATCCGCCGCGCCGTGATGAACAACGGCAAGCCGATCCGCCTGCCGGCCTACATGGTGACGCTTCTGGCGAAATGGAAGCGGGCCTCCAACGTCCTGGCCGAGCGACTCGGCCGGCAACCGACCCACGAGGAGATCGGCAAGGCGCTTCGGCTCTCCAAGAAGAAGGTGGCCATCGTCGCCAAGGCGATCCGGGTCAACGCCCTGACCCATCAGCCGGAGCATTCCGACGACGACGACCAGACCCTCGGCGACGTCCTGACCGACGGCGGCAAGGCGCCCGAGGAGATGATGATGGATCTGGACGACCTGGAGCGCGTCCTCGGCCGTCTCGACGAACTCGACGACCGCGAGGCCGACGTCCTCCGGATGCGCTTCGGCCTGGAGCCGTTCGACCCGATGACCCTGCGCGAGGTCGGCGAGCGGCTCGGCCTGACCCGCGAGCGCGTCCGCCAGCTTGAGAACCAGGCCCTCCGCAAGCTCATGCGCGAGGTCGACGACGTGGCGCGGGTTTGACGCCCCGGCCGCCTCAGCCCAGGACCAGCATGGCGTCGCCGTAGCTGAAGAAGCGGTAGCGGCGGCGGACGGCCGCCGCGTAGGCGGCCCTGACCAACTCCGGGCCCGCCAGCGCGGAGACCAGGACCAGCAGGCTGCTCCGCGGCAGGTGGAAATTGGTGACCAGGGCGTCGACGGCGTGGAAGGCGTGGCCGGGGCGGATGAACAGGTTCGTGCGACCCTGAAACGGCTCGATCCGGCCCGAGGCCGCCGCAGTCTCCAGGGTCCGCGTGGAGGTGGTGCCGACGGCCACGATCCGACCGCCGCGCGCCTTCGCCTGGTTGAGACGAGCCGCGGCGTCGGCGGAGAGGTCGGCCCATTCGGAATGCATCCGGTGGTCCTCGACCGTCTCGGCCTCGATGGGCCGGAACGTGCCGACGCCGACGTGGAGCGTGACGTCGACGGTCGCGACGCCCCGCGCGGCCAGGCGGTCGAAGACGTCGGCGGTGAAGTGGAGCCCGGCCGTCGGCGCGGCGACCGAGCCGGGCCGTCGGGCGTAGACGGTTTGGTAGCGTTCCCGATCCGCCGCGTCGGCCCGGCCGCGGCGGATGTAGGGGGGCAGGGGGGGCGCGCCGAAGCGAGCCAGGAGTTCGAGCGTCGTCGCGGGGGTTTCGGGCGAGGGGCGGGCGATCCACGAGCCGCCCTCGCCGCGGCCTTCCAGGACCAGGGACAGGCCGGGAGGTTCGCCGATCGCCACGGATTCGCCGAGGGCCGGTCGGCCCCGGGTTCGGGCCAGGACTTCCCAGACGCCGTCGTCGCGGTCGTTCAGGAACAGACCCTCCCACTTGCCTCCCGTCGCCAGCCGTTGGCCGATCAGGCGGGCGGGGATGACGCGCGAGTCGTTGCGGACCAATACGTCGCGCGGGTCCAGAAGCTCGGGCAAGTCGGCGAAGCTCCGATGCTCGATCGTCCCGGCGCGGCGGTCGACCACCATCAGCCGCGAGGCGTCGCGGGGCTCGACCGGATGCTGGGCGATCAGTTCGTCGGGAAGGTCGAAGTCGTAATCCGAGGTCAACACGGGCGGGGGCTCTGGGGCTGGGCTGGACGATGGTATAACGGCTTCACGCGGCGCGGCGACGGTCGCCTCGTCCCCTCTCCCGCCGGGAGAGGGTGGCCCGAGGAACGCCGCCGAAACAACTTCCCGTGAACAACCTGGGAGAGAATATCCACAGATTTCGCAGATTAACACAGATTACATTAAATTGTCCGATCCGAATCCGCGTCAATCTGGGAAATCCGTGGATGAATTCCTCGACGGAGAAGGCGGCGCGGGACGTTTACGAGTTGTTGGATTTTCCGGTTTTACGTCATGGGCACGCGATTCGGCCGCGAAGGATTCCCGGAAGTTATTTCGGCATCGTTCCAAGGGCCGGGTGAGGGTCATCGCGCCTCGGGATACGCTCTGGGATTGCGTCATGCCGAACCGACGCTCGCTCCGAAGCGCCGCGACCCTCACCCGCCGCCGCGCGGCTGCCCTCTCCCGGTGGGAGAGGGGACGGAATGCTTGGCGGTGTCCACTTCTGGTTACGGGCGATTATAACGTGCGAAGCCTCAAGCGACGCCTGGAAGCCGTCGGCCGATCGCGACGGCCGCGGCCGGATCGGCCCGTGCCGGTCGCGCTGGTGATCACCGACCTGGACGTCGGCGGCGCGGAGCGGGCCTTGACGAGCCTGGCCCTGGGGCTGGACCGTCGCCGCTGGTCGCCCTTGGTCGTCAACCTCAGCGGCGAGGGCGCGCTGGCGGACGTGATCCGCGGCACCGGGATTCCCGTCGCGAGTCTGGGGCTGGGTCGTCGAAGCCTGGCGCGGGGCGTCGTCGGGTTGGCCGGGGTCTTGCGACGACACCGCCCCTTGCTCGCGCAGAGCTTCCTCTTTCACGCCAACGTTCTGACGCGGCTGGCGGCGCCGGCGGCGGGCTCGCCCTGGGTGCTGGGCGGGCTGCGGGTCGCCGAGCGTCGCAAGGGGTGGCACCTGACGCTTGACCGACTGACCAGTCGACTGGGCTGCGGTTCGGTCTGCGTGTCCGAGGCGGTGCGGCGGTTCAGCGTGGAGCGGGGAAGGCTGGCCCCGGATCGCCTGACCGTCATCCCCAATGGCGTCGATCTGGAACGATTCGACGTCCCCCCCGCGGATCGCGCGGCGCTGGGCTTTTCGGAAGACGCCTTCCTCGCGTTGGCGGTCGGTCGGCTCGACGAACAGAAGGGGTTGTTCGACTTGCTGGAGGCGGTCGCGCGGGCGTCGATGGGCGCGCCGGGGTTGCGGTTGGCGATCGTCGGCGAGGGCGCGTTGCGCGGTCGACTGGAGGCCGAGATCGCCGCGCGACCGGTGCTGTCGAGTCGGGTCCGGCTTCTGGGTCGTCGCGACGACGTTCCGACCTTGATGCGCGCGGCCGATCTTTTAATCCACGCGGCGCGTTGGGAGGGGATGCCGAACGTGGTGCTGGAGGCGATGGCGGCCGGGCTTCCGGTGGTCGCGACGAGCGTCGAGGGGGTCGACGAACTGGTCGCGCCCGGCCGCACCGGCTGGGTCGCGCCGCCGCGCGATCCCGAGGCGATGGCGAGGGCGATCGTCGCGGCCGCGGCCGACCGCGAGGCGTCGGCCCGGATGGGGGCGGCGGGGCGACGACGCGCGGCGGAGTCGTTCTCGACGGCCCGGATGGTCGGACGCTACGACGCCCTGTGGACGGCCGTGCTCGGCTTCGACGAGGGGGGTCAGGCGTTGCCGACGGTCCAGGCGTAGGCGGCTTCCAGGCGGCGGGCGGCGTCGGGGCGAAGCCGGCCGACCTCGGCGACCGCCAACACGCATTCCGTGGAGTCGAACGGGGCGCCGGCCTGGCTTCGGATCGCTCGATGCAACTCGCCGGTGAATTCGGGGTTCAACGTCACCCCGCGTTGGGCGTGGATCAAGCCGTCGTCGGCGCCGACCAACGAGATCCAGAACAGCGCGCGATATTCGGGGCCGGCCTCGATCTCCACCGGGGGCGTGGCGCGGCCGTCGCGAGGCTGAACGTGCCAGCAGTAGGGGACGTCCGCCCATCCCGGCAAGCCGTCGAGATGATAGGCGAGGAAGAAGACCGGGCCGGCGTCGCTGAGCGCCAGCCGGACCTGGCCGCGGCGGACGCCGGCGACCAGTTCCGACGACGGGGAGGGGACGAACAACGTCAGTTCGTGACCCGTGGAGCCGTAGCAATACTGGGCGCCCTCGGGCCAGCGGTCCCGGCCGTCGGCGAGAAACTCGCCGACTCGGTAGGCCGGCACGCGGAGCGGCTCGACCGTCGTCGCGCGGGTTCCGAGGAAAGTCGTGGTCAGGCGGTTGCGGTGATTCATCATCGACCTCTGCTTGGGAAGGAGCCTGTCCACCATCATGCGTGCCCGGCCCCCGCCGTGGCGTCGCTACCGACCGCTCGGGGGCTTTCCTAACTAGACGACGCACGCGGCATCCGGTTCTTACAGGCCCTCGCGGAAAATCCGACCGCTTGTTTTTCCACGTCGGCCGCGGCTCGGGCGGGGCCGTCGCCGACGGCCGAGATCGAAAGCCAACCGCGTCGCGATCCGTTTTGGACTTGAGTCTGTGGAATTATTGTTGTACAATCCCCGGAAGGCCGTCGATCATTCCGGCGTGCAAGGAGTCCGCCTCTTGGTCGAGTCGGCCGGGGCCGATATGCTTAAGGCTCGATCGCCGGCCTCGCCTTCCCTCCCGGATGGGGACGTCGTCCCGATCCGGCTTCTCCCGCCCGATGAACGCGCCGGGGACCCTCCGCGGCGCGTCCTCCCTCCCAAGCGGCCCCAGGAGTCCTCTTGATGTCCGCCACCAGGAAAATCCGGTCGTCGTGGATGACGGCCGCGATCATCGCCGCGGCTGGAATCTCGTACTGGGCTTACGGGAACGGGTGTCGTTTGCCGGGGCGCGGGGCCCCCAGGGACCTGGTTCGGAAGTACCGGCTCGCGCCGGTGGGGCGGACGGTGCTGGAGGGCTCGATGACCACCCAGGGCCATCTGGAGAGTTCCAAGCGGACGGTGATCGACTGCGAGCTGCAACGGATCGGGATCGGCGTCGCCGGCCGGGGTCTGGCGGCCGGCGGCTCGACGACGCTCTTGACGGTCGTCCCCGACGGCGCGCGAGTGAAGGCCGGCGAGGTCCTGGCGACGCTCGACTCGTCCGACTACGAAGAACTCGTTCGCCAGCAGACGATGACCGTCGAGCGTTCGCGGGCCGACCACCGCCGGGCCGAGCTGGATTTCGAGGTCGCCACCATGGCCGTCGACGAATATCGCGACGGGACCATGAAGGAGGCCCTCAAGGACCACGAACGCCTCATCGCCCTGGCCGAGTCCGAGGTGAGCCGCAGCCGCGACCGACTGGACTGGGCCACTCGCATGCAGGACAAGGGGTACGTCTCCCTGAGCGTCCTGAAGACCGAGACCCAGAACTTCGACAAGGCCGACGTCGCCCTTAAGAAGGCCCGCGGCGACCGCCACGTGTTCGAGCAGTTCACCGCCCGGAAGATGATCCGCCAACTGGAGGGCGCGGCCCGGTCCAAGCAGTCGCAGCTCCGCTATCAGGACGTCAACCTGGCCCGGAACCTGGAGCGGTTGGCGACGTTGGAGAAGCAGGTGGCGAACTGCACGATCCGCGCGCCGCACGACGGCTACGTCATCTACGCCAACGATCCGAGGCACTCGATCGTCATCGAGCCGGGGATCACCGTGCGTCAGAAGCAGCATTTGTTTTATCTGCCGGACCTCGAACACATGGAGGTCGTGGCGATGCTGCACGAGTCGGTCGTCGACCGCGTCAAGAAGGGGATGAGGGCCCGGATCGCCCTGGAGGGGGCCCCCGACGTGTCGCTCAGCGGCCGGGTCCGCTCGATCGCGCCGTTGCCGATCATGGAGTGGCGTCACGACGTCCGCTACTTCGAGGGGATCGTGACGATCGACGAGGCGGTCGATCGCGAGCTGATGCCGGGAATGACGGCGCGGATCGAGCTGAGCATGCCGTCGGCGAGCGACGTCCTGGCGGTCCCCGTCGAGGCGGTGACGACCGAGCAAGGCGCCGAATACTGCTACGTCATGCGCCGGGGGGGCGAAAGGCTTGAGAAGCGTCGGATCGAGTCGGGCCAGGCGACCCACGATCTGCTGGAAGTCGCGCGGGGGTTGGAGGAGGGGGAGCAGGTGGTCCTCAACCCCAGGGTCGACGAGGTGGCCGACGACCTGGACGAGCAGCCCGCCGTCGCCGAGCCGTCCGAGCCTCCCGCGGCGGTCCCGTTGGAGAGCCCGGTCGCCGCGTTGCGCTGATCGCGACGGCCGCGCGGGACGACGATCGAATTCCAGGGATCGATCGTCCCGCCGCGCTCACGCCCCGGCCGGCGGCGAACCGATGAACGGAGTGGATCGAGGCCGCCTTCCGTCGGCTCCCGCCTGGCGAGCCCGGCCCTCGACGCATTCCTCGGTGAAGCCGCCGCGACGAACCTCATGCCACCGAAACGCACCTCCGGGGGCGGCGCCCAGTCCGCGAGCCCCGCGCATCCCGTCGTCACGACGCTCCTGTTGGTCGGGGCGGTCGGCTGGGGCCTCGGCCTCCTGGTCCACAAGGGGATGCTGGCGTGGCCGCCGGCTCGGCTGGTCTCCAGCCTGGCGACCGTCGCCGGCTGCCTCGCCCTCGTCGGCCCGGTCGTCGTGGCCCGCTCGGGGAAGCTCGGCGGCGGCCTGGGCGAGTTGATCTGGACCACCGGCGGCCTCTTGATCTGGATCTTCAACCTCGTGGCGGTCGCCGACGGCGGTCTGAAGGACCTCGACTGGGCCACCCCGCTGGGCCCCCGGACGATGGGGCTGATCATCCTGGCGGTGACGCTCGCCGGATTGCGGGCGGGACCGAACGGGCGGGATTGGTCGTGGACCAACGTCACCGGCTGGGCCCTGGGTCTGTTCTGGATCGCCGCGGGGCTGGCGGCGTGGGTGCTGGTCCCCGGATCGGGCCTCGCCGCGGCGTTGGCGGCGCGCTGATCCTTGACGATCGGGGGCGCGTCGATTAGCCTCGAACGCCACGACGCGCGCCCGCGACGCGGACGATCTTCGCACTCATCCCGAACCTCGCGACGCCGACCCGCCGGGGCCGGGCGCCTGGAGGAGTTTTTTCGTGGCCACCGAGCAAGAGTCCACCCCCGACGCCGCCGACCTGACGACGCTCCGTCGCTCGGTGGTCGAACACGAGTTTCCGACGTATCAGGCCGTCAGCACCCGCGCCGTGTTCGCCGTGATCTGCGGGCTGCTCGCCGGCCTGAGCTTCGCGCATCCGCTCTTCTACCTGTTCGCGGCGGCGGCCGTCGCCCTGGGATGGTCGGCCGACCGGGCGATCCGCCGCCACCCCGACGTCCTCACCGGCGGGACCCTGGCCAGGGCCGGCGTCGGCCTGGGCCTGGTCTTCGGCCTGTCGATCTTCACGGTGACGACGGTCCAGGACTTCCTGACCGGCCGCCGGGCCTCGGCCTTCGCCGTCGAGTACGCCCGGATGCTCAAGGACCGGCCGCTGGCCGATCTCTACTGGATCGGACTTCATCCGTCGACTCGCGCCGCCACCACGCCCGAGGAGAACCTCAAACAGATGGAGACCGGCCAGGAGGCGGCGGCCATGGCCGAGATGAAATACGCCGGCCTCCGCCAACTCTCGGCCGATCTGAAGGCCTCGGAGAAGAACACCATCGTCTTCGACGGCATCGAGACGATGGGCAAGGAAGACCTCACCGTCGTCGCCATCGCCCGGTTCGACGTCCACGTCGCCGAGCTTCCCGCCCGGCGCGAGGAGGGCGAGGAACACGAACACCGGGACGACCGCGCCGTCCCGATCGACGCGCACGCGATGGCCGTCATCAAGGGGGCCGTCCCCGAGGGGAAGCGCGGCTACGAGTGGTGGGTCGACGACGTAACCTATCCCTACCAGCCCAAGACGGCGGGGCTCCCCGAGAAGGCCGTCGACGACGGCCACGGCCACGCCCACTGACCGGCCAGTAATGTTCGACGCAAGGCTTGCTCAAGATGCCGTGACCGCTCCTCGGCCGCGGCGGTTATCGCCTTCTCCCCTTGAGGGAGAAGGTGGCCCGAAGGGCCGGATGAGGGGTCGACCGGCGTTGCAGTCGGGCGGTGGCGGTCGGACGTCGAAGTCTGTCGAATCCCCAGGTTTTCGATCGCGCCCACCCCTCATCCGGCCTTCGGCCACCTTCTCCCTCAAGGGGAGAAGGATGCGCGTCGTCGGCCTCCGAGTCGATCGAATCTCGCGCCGAGCGCTATCGACTGACCGCCCACGTCGTCGATCGATCGTCGGCGGGGTCAATCCTCGCCGGTGTAGGTCGCGTGGCAGTTGGACGTCTCCCACATCACGACCTCCACGATCGGCAGGCCGGCCGACCGCCCCTGGTCGTAGATCAGCCGGGCGATGTTCTCCGCGGTCGGGTTGTGGTCCATGACGAAGACCCGCTCGCCCCGCTCCCGCAACAGCGGCAGGATGGGGTCGTCGCGGTGCAGAAGCATGTTGTGGTCCAGCTCCTCGTCGATCCAGCGTTGCAGCGTGCGCTTGATGTCGCCGAAATCGACGAGCATGCCGCGTGGGTCGAGCTTGGGGCCCTCCAGCGTCACCACCGCCAGACCGTTGTGGCCGTGGAGGTGGCGGCACTTGCCGCCGTAGTTGAGCAGGCGGTGGCCGTAGCTGAAATCGATCTGGCGCGTCACCCGATACATGGCGTCGGTCCTCTCGTCCCGGTCGGTCGATGTCGATCGGCGTAGCGCGTGCGGTCGGCGACGCCCGCGTCGCGGAAGCCCGCTCGGCGTTCCGCGCACTTGTTGCAACGTCCGCAGTGCAGTCCGTCGACCGGGCGGATGCACGAGAACGTCTTCTCCAGGGGGAGCCCCGCCCCGCGGCGCACCACGTCCGGCTTGCGCAGGCCCGAGAAGGGCCGCAGCAGCCTGGGGCCGCCGGACATCGCCCGGGAGACGACCGACTCCAACTCCTGGAAGAAGCCGTCGGTGCTGTCGGGGAAGGGGTTGGAGCCCAGGGAGCCGAGCGCCAGGGCGTCGACGTCGCGGAGGCGGCACCAGACGGCGGCCTTGACGGTCAAGAGCAGGTTGCGGCCGGGGAGGTAGACGGCCTCGTCGGGGGCGTCGGCGTCGGGGACGTCGGGGCCGTCGGTGCTCCAGTGGGGGCCGTAGACGTCGCGGATCGGCTCGTCCAGGACGACCAGCGGCGCCAGCCCCGGCCGGGCGATCGCCGCCAGGTAGGAGCGGGTCGCGGCCAGCTCGACCGCCTCCCAGCGCAGGCCGCAGCGGACGTAGATCGGCTGCGCGCGGGCGAACCGCTCGCGGATCGTCGCGACCAGCACGCCGCTTTCGACCCCGCCGCTGACGAGGACGGCGACCGTCCCGGATCCGTCGTCTGGCATGCGTCCCTCGTTCGCCCTTGAGGCCCCCGTTCCTTCTCCATCTTAAGGGGGCGCGGCGGCGGGGCAAGCCGGCCGAGGAGCGGATGGGTTGGGCTTGCGTCGCGGTATGGGGATTACTAGGCTGGACGTCTGATGGACGAAACCGGATGCGGCCCGCGCGCTTCGGACGTCTCATTTTTTTTTCGCCCCGGCGCCGCGCCGGGGCGCCCACCGGAGACCAGGGACTAGACTTTCGTCGACCCTCGAACCCGTCCCCTTGGACGAGGACGACGCCCAGGCCGATCGACCGACGGCGACGCCCCGCGGCGCCCCGCCGATTCGACGCGCGCGCCCAAGATCGCGACGTCCGTAGATGGGAGCAGTTCGGCATGTCCAGCGACCGCATTCCGATGTCGAAGGAAGGCTATGAGAAGCTCAAGGCCCAACTCGACCAGATGAAAAACGAGGACATGTCTCGGATCGCCGAGCAGATCGCGCAAGCTCGGGGTTATGGAGACCTTTCCGAGAACGCCGAGTTCGACGCGGCCGTGGAGGCGCAAGGGATGCTCCAGGCCCGGATCAACGACCTTCAGGACAAACTCAGCCGGGCCTATCTGGTCGACAAGTCGACCATGCCCACCGACCGGGTGGTCTTCGGCTCCCGGGTCCGGGTCCTCGACGTCGACGAGGGGGACGAGGAGGACTTCACCCTGGTCGGCCCCGGCGAGGAGGACTACGACAACAACCACATCCTGTTGACCAGCCCGATCGGCCAGGGGCTCGTCGGCAAGAAGGTGGGCGACGAGGTGGAGGTCCCCATCCCCCGCGGCACGCTCAAGCTAAAAATCGTCGAGATCGGCGTCGGATAAGGCCGATCGAACCGGGGCGGGCGTCGTCGTCCGCCTTGACGAGGGGGCGACCCTTGCTAGGATCGCCCCCGCGGCCCCCTCGGGGGACGTCGACGAGCCGCCCCAGGGAGGGGGAGTACGCCTAGGCGGGAGGAAGCCGCCGGCCGGCCGACACGGAGCGATCGCCCATGACCACTCGTCGTAAATTCCTGCGCGCCGGCCTGGGCGTCGGCCTGACCGGCCTCGCGTGTCATCAGATCTGGCGGCACGGCCACGACTACGTCTTCGCCGAGAACTTCGCGGAGGTCGTCCCCGGCAAGATCTACCGCGGGGCCTGGCAGAAGGAGTGGCCGATGCGGCGCATCGCCCGCGACTACAAGATCAAGTCGATCCTGGCCCTCGCCCACCCCTACGACGCCGCCATCTCCGTCAAGGAACGCGCGCTGGCGAAGGAGTTGGGGATCAAGTGGATCCACAAGCCGATCATCGACCAGCGCAACATGGAAGTCCCCAAGACGGTCTACGAGATCCTTGACGAGACCGCCGCGATCCTCAACGACCCGGCCAACTACCCGATCTTCTTCCACTGCCATCACGGATTGAACCGAGTGTCGATGGCCCAGATCGCCTACCGCACCAAGTATTGCGGCTGGACCCTGGAGCAGGCGACCGCCGAGGTCGCGTCGGGCTTCGGCCTGGTCACGGCCAATCACGGCCCGGACTACCGCACCATGGTCAAGTACTACGAACAAAACGTCCTGCCCTACCGCGAGGCCCGGGCCGTCGCCGCCAGGGCCGCCGCCGACTCCAGGACGCGCTGAGCGCGTCTCCCGCGCGGGGCCGCTTGATTCCACGGCCGGCTCGCCTACAATCGAAATTCACGCGGACCCCTCGGGGTCCGCGGCGTCGCGCGCGAACCGTCCGGTTCGCGCCCGCGCGTCCTCGTCCGCTTCGCAACGCGACCCGCGTCAAACGGCTCAACGGCCGAAAAGGGAGGTCCCTCGATTGAACATCCGCCCCGCCCGCGTCGGCGACGTCCCCGCCATGTACGAGTTGATTCGGAGGTTCGCGGATCGCAAGCTGATGATCCGCAGGTCGATGGGCGAGTTGTACGCGGCGGTTCGCGAGTTCGTCGTCGCCGTCGACGAGCGGGGCGGGGTGGTCGGCTGCGCGGCGTTGCACGTATTCTGGGAGGACCTCGCCGAGGTCAAGTGCCTCGCGGTGGCCGAGGAGGCCCAGGGGACGGGCGTCGGCCGGGCGTTGGTCGACGCCTGCTGGGACCAGGCCGGCGAACTCGGGATCGAGTCGGTCTTCGCGCTGACCTACGCCGTCGGCTTCTTCGAGCGCCTCGGCTATCGTCAGATCGACAAGGCGGAACTGCCGCACAAGATCTGGAACGAATGCACGCGCTGCCCTCTGTTCCCCAACTGCAAGGAAACGGCCCTGATCCGCTCGCGCGCGGCGATCGCCGAAGCCGTCGCGACGGCGAGCGACCGCCTGGAGCCGGTCGCCGTTTGACGCCGATCGGAGCGTCCCCTTGAGCGGGCTCGAAGCGAAACCCGACGGCCCGGAGGCGACGGCCGACGTCGACGCCGCCGGGCTTTCGCGCGCGCGGCTGCTGGCGGCCTCGGTCCTGGTCGGCCTCGCCACGCTCGCCCTGATGCTGGCGACCGAGCCCCGGCTGGCGATCGTCTGGGACGAGGGTTACAGTCTCGGCCGCGAGGCTCGGCTGCGGCTTTGGTTCCAGGCGCTTCGCGATCCGGCCGGGTTCGCCGCGACCTGGACGCCGCCGGCGATCGAGTTGGTGCAGCGACAAGGCGCGCCGCCGCCGCCGCGCGACCGGATCGATTCGCGATCCGAACTCCTGTTCGACCCAGGCGTCCTGGCCTGGTTCTGGCCGTTCGCGCGCGAGGAGCCCCACGGCCATCCGCCGTTCTACGCGCTTCTGGGGCTGGTCGGCGACGTCTTGACTCCGGGCCGTCCCGACCTGGAGCGCGGCCGGCTGGGGCCGATCCTGTTGTTCTCGATCGCGGCGGGGGCGCTATTCCGCTTCGTCGCCAAACGCTGGGGATGGTGGGCCGCGACGGCCTCGGCCGGGGCCTGGACGTTGCACCCGCACTTGTTCGCGCACGGGCACTACGCCTCCTACGACGGCCCGCTGTCGTGCCTCTGGCTGCTGGCGATCCTCACGTTCGTGGCCGGCTGGGAGTCGAGGCGAATCGTCTGGGCCGGGGCGTTCGGCGTCGCGCTGGGCTGCGCGATGGCCGATAAGCTCACCGGTTGGTTCGTCCCGATTCCATTCCTCGTCTGGGCGATGATTTATCGCGACCGGCGGGCGTTGAGGCTTCTGGGCGTCGGCTGCGCGGTCGGGCTGGCGACGACGTACCTGCTTCAACCGCCGTGGTGGGTCGAGCCGATCGCGGGGCCGTATCGGTTCTTCCAATCGAACCTGTCGCGGGGGGAGACGATCCCGATCCCCGTGCAATTCCTGGGGACGATTTACGACACGCCGCGGGAGTCGCTGCCGCCTTACAACACGATCGTCCTGACGGTCTTCGCGACGCCGATCGTCTTCCTGGCGCTGGGGCTGGCGGGGGCGTGGCGGGCGGTTCGCCGCTGGCGGGCCGAGCCGCTCTTATTGCTGTTCCTGGGGCACTGGGCGTTTCTGCTGTTGCTTCGAGCGATGCCGCATACCCCCGGCCACGACGGCGCGCGGCTGTTCTTGCCGGCCTTCGGAGCGCTGGCGCTCCTGGCGGGACCTGGGGTGGAGCAGTTCCGGGGGTGGATCGGGCGGACGCCGCGGCGGTTGGTGGGCGTCGGGTTGGTGGAAGGGGCCGTCGCGGTGGCCGTGATGATGCCCGCGCCGCTTTCCTATTACAGTCCGATCGTCGGCGGTCTTCCGGGCGCGACCCGGCTGGGGATGGAGCCGACGTTCTACTGGGACGCCCTCGACGCCGACGCGCGGGCGTTCCTGCGCGAGCACACGCCCGCCGGTCGGACGATCCGCTTCGCCACGTTCCCGACCTCGTGGATCTACCTGCGCGAGATCGGCGAACTGCCCAGGAGGATCGCGCCGTTGGATCCGGGCGTTCCGCTCTGGTACGTCGTTCAGAATCGGCCGGGGGCGCTGGCGACGTGGGATCGCGCCTTGATCGCCGGCGCGCGCCCGGCTTATACGGTGACCAAGCTGGGCGTCCCGCTGGTCTGGATCTTCCGCGACGAAGACCTGGAGCGGGCCATGCGCGAGGTCGGTCGATGAGTTTGGCGCCGGAGCATCGGGCGATCTATCTGACCGGCGCGACGGCCTCGGGCAAGTCGGCGGTCGGGGTCCGCCTGGCGCGGTTGCTCGACGCCGAGGTCCTGGCGATGGACTCCATGACGCTCTACCGCGGCATGGACGTCGGCACCGCCAAGCTCTCCGAGACCGAGCGCGAGGGGGTGCCGCACCATCTCATCGACGTCCTGGACCCGTGGGAATCGGCGAGCGTCGCGCGGTATCGCGACTGGGCGCTCGACGCGATCCGCGACGTCGAGTCGCGGGGGCGGCGGGCGTTGTTCGTCGGCGGCACGGCGCTGTACTTGAAGGCGATGCTGCGGGGCCTGCTCGACGGTCCCGGCGCCGTTCCAGAACTCCGCGCCCGGTTGGAGGCGGAGGCCGAGGCCGCGGGCGACGCCGCCTTGCACGCCAGGCTGGCGACGCTCGATCCGGCGACCGCCGCGCGCGTGCATCCCAACGACCGCCGTCGGATCGTCCGGGCGCTTGAGGTCGTGGAATCGACCGGCTTCCCCTTCAGCGCGCTGCAACGCCAGCACGACCGCCCCGCGCCGGCCGAGACGAAGGTCTTCGCCCTGGATCCGCCTCGGCCGATCCTCCACGAACGGATCGACCGTCGCGTGCTGGCGATGTTCGAGGCGGGGTTGGTCGAGGAGGTCCGGCGGCTTCAGTCGGCCCCGCGGCCGATGAGCTGGGTGGCGTCCCAGGGGGTCGGCTACCGCGAGGTGATCGAGCTTCTAGCAGGCCGGGTCGACCCGGCGACGACGATCGCCCGGATCCAGGCGCGGACGCGGCAGTTCGCCAAGAGGCAAGGGACGTGGTTTCGAGGACTCTCCGAGATCCAACGGATCGAGGTCGGCCCGGAGGACGACGCCGAGACCCTGGCGCGCCGACTGGCGGCGGAGATCGCCCGTCCCGTCCCCTCTCCCGCCGGGAGAGGGCAGCCGCGCGGCGGCGGGTGAGGGTCGCGGCGCTTCGGAGGCGCCGTCGACCGCGCCGCGCGTGCGCCGGCGCTTTTTCCGAAGCGCGACGGCCCCCGCCCGGCCCTTCGGGCCACCCTCTCCCGGCGGGCTGACGACCCGACACTTATCGGATCTCGCATGCGACACTCACGCGAGCCGACGCCGAACGGCCTTCTCCCCTTGAGGGAGAAGGCGATGATCGCCGCGGCCTCCGAAAAAGTGGCGGGTCGTCAGCCCGGCGGGAGAGGGGACGAAAGATCCGCGAGCGCTCCATCCCAAAACCCGACGTGGCCGGGATTGATCTTCCGACCCCTCCGCGCTTGTGCTATCAATCCGCCGACGGCGCGACCAGGCGCGGCGACGCGCGCGCCGAGCGACTCGGCCGACCCGACCCGGATCGGATCGTACCATGTCCCGCCTCGGCGCGCCGCGCGCGGAGGGAGGCGTCCCAGGGAGGGGATGACCCATGATGGGCCGGCGACTCGTTTTTTCACTCGGCGCGGCGTTGCTGGTCGCGTTCGGCCCGGTTCGCGCCCTCGGCGTCCAGGCCGATCCGCTCGCGGAGCCCGTCGAGGCCCGGGAACCGGCCCCGCTCGCGCCCGCCGAGCCGTCGCCGCTGTCGCCGGCCGACTTTCCGGCGGCTGGTGACCCCGGACTCGCCGATTTGCCGCCGGAGCGACCCGCGGCGACCGAGCTGGACGCCGCGCCCGCGCCCATGACCAGGCCGTTCCAGGCCGTCGACCCGCTCCAGGACGAGGACGTGGAGCGCGCCCAGGCCCCCGCGCCGGCGCCGGCCGCGCCGGCGGCGCCTCCGGCCGCGGGCGATGGCGGGTTCATGCTGCCGCTGGACCGGATCCCGCTGGGTCGGCACGAGGTCGTCGTGGACGTCGAGGTCCAGGCCCCGGCGGAGATGAACAAGATGAAGCCGGCGACGGCCGTCATCATCGTCGCCAACACCGGCTCCTCCGACGCCTTCGACGTCGTCGTTCGCGACGAGCTTCCCGCCGGGCTGAAGTTCATCTCCAGCACCGTCCCGCCCGACAGCAAGGAGATGGCCGAGAAGGGACTGCTCACCTGGACGCTGGGGACGCTCGCCGCCGGGGCGAGCAAGCGGATCCCGTTGCAGGTGGAGCCCACCCAGGCCGTCCACATGGACCACGCGGCGACCGTCAGCTTCCGGGCCGGCAGCAAGGCCCGCACCCTGGTTCGCGAGCCCAGGCTCAAGGTCGAGGTCGTCCAGGCGCCCAGCGTCGCCAAGCAGCTCAAGGGGAAGACGGTCGAGTACCGGATCTCCGTCACCAACACCGGCGACGGCCCGGCCCGCGACATCATGGTCTTGGCCAAGCTCAGCCCGGGGCTTCGCCATGAAAGCCTCGCCCGCAGCGAGGACAACAGCCTGGAACACCCCATCGACGTCCTCGGCCCCGGCGACCGCTACGACCTGCCGACGCTCACCGTCGACGCCTCCCAGGGCGGTCCCCAGACCTGCGTCGTGACCGCCAAAAGCGCCGACGTCGTCTTCGCCGAGACCGACGCCCTGGTCAAGTGCGACGTCGACGTCGTCGAGCCCAAGATCAAGATCGACCTGGCCGTCCCGGAGAAACGCTACACCGACACCGTAGGCCAGTACGCCGTGACGGTCGAGAACCCCGGCACGGCCCCGGCGCGGAACGTCATGGTCTCGGTCGCCCTGCCGCTGAGCGGTCGGCTGGTGGCGACGCCGCCGGAGGCGGTCTTCGATCGCAAGACCCAGCGCCTGGTTTGGACCATCGCCGAACTGCCGCCGACCAACGACCCGGGCAATCCCGCGGCCAAGCCCCGCGTGCTGCCGTTCGAGGTCCGCCTGGGCGACGTCGGCTTCTACGAGGTGACCGCCGAGGCCAAGGCCGACGGCGTCGCCGTCGAGCGCCAGAAGCGCTCGACCGACGTGCAGGGGATGGCCGATCTCGACGTCATCGTCTTCGAGCGCAAGCGGGTCGTCGACGAGGGGGGCGAGACGATGTTCCTCATCAAGCTCCACAACTACGGCAAGAAGGAGGCGGCCGAGGTGGCCGTCGAGGCCCTGTTGTCGAAGAACCTCCAGCCCACCGAGATCTCCGGCGGTCCCGAGGGGAAGTCGGGGATGAAGCCGGAAGACCGGGGCGTTCGCGTCTTCTTTCCCAAGATCGACCGAATCGGTCCCGGGGCGACGATGGTCCTGGGCGTGAAGGTGAACGCCGCCGCGGTCGGCGACGGCATCGGCACCTGCGAGGTCGACGTGAAACAGGCCGACGCCACCGCCGCCGTCCTCAAGGGGATGGCAAACGTGAAAGTCACCCAGGGCCGCCGCTCCGCCGCCGCCGTCGAACCGGACGTCAAGTGACCCGGACGCTGGCGGGGAGTTAGGATGGAGCGTATCGACGATCCCCGGCGCCCACTCGAACGAAGGTCGCGGACGCGCATGCCCCAGGGCTTCCTCCCATTCGAATCCTCGCGAACGATCGTCCCGCGCGAAGCGCGCGGGGCGGTCTTCACCAAGCCTTGGGTCGTGGACCTTCTGCTCGATCTGGCCGGCTATCTTCCCGACGCCGACCTCGTCGATGCCCTGGCGATCGAGCCGGCGGCCGGGGACGGGGGCTTCCTCGTCCCGATGGCCCGGCGGCTCGTCGCCTCGTGCCGGAAGTCGGGACGCCCCCTTGGGGACTGCGCCGACTCTCTCGTCGGGTACGAAATCGATGACGGGAGCGCGACCGCGGCCAGGGCCGCGGTCGCGCGCGGGCTGATGGAAATCGACGTTCCCGACGCGACCGCCGCGAAACTGGCGGCGGGATGGGTCCGAAGCGGGGATTTCCTCCTGGATGCGTTCCGTCTTCCCAAGGCCGACTTCGTCATCGGCAACCCGCCGTACATTCGGCTGGAGGACGTCGATGACGAGATGACCCGGCTCTATCGCGACGCCTACGCGACCATGCGGGGCCGGGCCGACCTGTACGTCGCCTTCATCGAGGCGTCGCTGCGGCTCCTGAAGCCCGGCGGCGTCTGCTCGTTCATCTGCGCCGACAGGTGGATGCTCAACCAGTACGGCGAGGGCCTGCGGCGTCTCGTGACTGGCGGCCACGGCGTCGAGGCGGTCGTCGAGATGCACGAGGCCGACGCCTTCGAGGACGACGTCAGCGCCTATCCGGCCGTGACGGTCATTCGACGCTCGCCGCAAGGCCGGGCGGTGGTCGCGAGCGTCGGCCGGGAGGCGGGGGGGGGGAACGGCTCCGGAGTGGTTTCGGCCTTGAAGGCCGCGGCCCGGGGCGAGGAAGTTCCTCCCGTACCGGGAATGGTCGTGGCCGCCGTCGAGGGTTGGTTTACCGGCGGCGATCCCTGGCCGTGTGGCTCTCCGAAGCGTCTCGCGCTTCTCAGGTGGTTGGAGGAGCGGTTCGAGCCGCTCGAGTCCGAGGCGACCGGGACCAGGGTCGGCATCGGAGTCGCCACCGGCCGCGACGGCGTCTTCATCACGAGGGACGCGGGATTGGTCGAGACCTCGCGGCTCTTGCCACTGGCCCTGGCTTCGGACACGACCAGCGGTCGTCTCCAATGGTCGGGGCATTACCTGGTCGACCCCTGGGACGACGAGGGCCTGGTGAAGCTCCCGGACCATCCAAGGCTCAAGGCTTACCTTGAAAAGCACCGCGAGTCGCTCGCCAAACGCCACGTCGCCGAGAAGAACCCGACGGCATGGTACAGGACCATCGACCGCGTGAACCGCGCGCTCGTCTCCTTGCCCAAACTCTACGTCCCGGACATCAAGGACCGGCTCAACCCGGTACTCGACTCGGGCGCGACCTACCCGCACCACAACCTCTACGTCATCACGTCCAACGGTTGGGACCTGGAGGTGCTCGGGGGCCTGCTCCTTTCGGCCGTGGGTCAACTCTTCATCGAAAGCTACGGCGTGAGGATGCGAGGCGGATACCTCCGCTTCCAGGCCCAGTACTTGAGGCGGATCCGCGTCCCGAACCCCAACGCGATCCCCAAGGCGCGGGCCGACGAGTTGATCCGGGCGTTCCGCGAACGCGACCGGGAACTCGCGACCAGGGCCGCGTGTTCGATCTACGGCATCGACCCCGAAGCGCTGGAGGCGGCCATTGGACGTTGAAACCCGACTCCAGGACGCGATCGAGAAGTTCTGGGAAGGTCGTCGAAAGCAACAGCGGAAGCAGATCGATTCGGGCAAGATCGACGCTGGCACGCGCGGGGCCGTCACCGGCGGCACTCACATGGGGGCCCTGGAAGTTCTCGTCACGGACGTTCTGATCGAGGCCGGGCTGAAGCGGCTCGATGTTCGATCGAGGACCGCCATCGAGCTTCCCGGGTATTACCGGCCCGAAAAGAAGTGGGATCTCGTCGTGGTCTCGGAAGGCCGTCTCGTGGCGGCGATCGAGTTCAAATCGATGGTGGGGTCGGTCGGGAAGAACATCAACAATCGGGCCGAGGAGGCCATCGGCAACGCCTCCGATCTGTGGGTCGCGTACCGCGAGGGGCGTTTCGGAAACTCCCCCGCCCCGTTCCTCGGGTACTTCTTCCTTCTTCAGAACGACGCCGAGGTCCAGCGGGTCCAAAGAGGCTTCAAGGAACCCCACTTCAAGGTCGATCCGATCTTTGAGAAGTCGTCCTACGGTAAGCGGTATGAGATCATGTGCCGTCGATTCGTCCTGGAGCGTCTTTACACCTCGGCCTGCCTCATACTCACCACCCCCGAGGCCGTGATCTCACAGCCCGCGGAAGACCTGAGCTTCCAACGCTTCGCCGGCGCGTTGAAGGGCCACGCGGTGACGTTCCTGGAGAGTCGGCCGGGCGAGGCTTGAGCGGTCCCGCGTGGATGAGAGTACGCCCGCCGCCGTCAGGACCAGCCGGAACCGGAGGTCGACGGGGGGGGCGAGGGCTTCGAGCCAGTCGGAGGCCATCTTGGCCAGGCGGTCGACGGTCCCCTCGGCGGAGCCGCGGGCGACGGCGGCGACGCGGCCTTGGGAGTCGATCAGGAAGTGCCAGGGGCCTCCCGACGGCTCCACGCCGAACGATCGGGGAGCCTCGGCCCCGGCCAGGTAGAGCGGCAGTTTCCTCCGATAGGGCTCCAACGCCGCGCGGACGCGGGCGGGGCCCTGGGAGTCGGCGGCGGCGACGGCCATGTCGAAACGGGAGTCGTCCTTGAGCCGGTCCCACGCCGTCGCCAGGCCGGGAAGGACGGGGAGCGCGTCGGCCGGCTCGGAGGAGAGGAAGACCAGCCACAAGACCCGGCCCTCCATCCCCAGGAACAACCGGGAGTCGGCGCCGTGCAGTCGGGAAAGCCGGGTGGGGGGCATCGGCTCGCCCACCACGGTCGACTTCGGGAACAGCCCCGAGCCGAACCGGAGCCAGGCCGCCCCCGACAAAAGCGCCAGCGCCGCGACCGCCAACGCCAGGTTGAAGCGGTCGGGCGCGCGGGGCTCGTCGTCGATCCACTCCGCCGGGTCGGTCGTCATGGACGGTCTCCAGAAGGCGGAGGGAGCGGCGCGGCCGTCGTCAACGGCGAAGCGGGACCGGATCGGGCGTCGGCACGGGGACGTCCACCGCGATGATCGTATCGTAGGGCGCGCGGGCGTCGTCGGGAATGGTCAATTTCAGGCCGTCGGGCGTGATCTCCTTCTTCAGCGGGGTCTTGCCGCCCAGAGGGAGCGCGACGCTCGTCGTCAGCGCCTCGGGGATGACGACCTCCTTGACGTCGGCTTTCAGGACGTGGAGGTAGATCGTCGGCGAGTGGCCCTCGGCCGCGGGGCGCGCGGTGGTCACGCCCCAGGGTTGGGGAGGGATCGGCCCCTTGCGAGTGCCGTAAACGGCCTTGCCGTTGGCCTCCAACCAGCGGCCCAGGTCGAGCAGGCGCTCGGCGGCCTCGGCGGGAATCGTTCCGTCGGGCTTGGGGCCGACGTTCAAGAGCAGGTTCGCCCCCCGTCCCGCCGCGCCGACGAGGGCGTGGACGAGCGCCTCGGTCGACTTGTAGGCGTGGTCGTTGGCGTTGTAACCCCAGGAGCCGTTCATGGTCAGGCAGGTTTCCAGCGGCAGCTTGTCGGCCGCCTCGGCCTTGTTGAAGCCGGCGGAGTTCTCGCCGGGAAGATCCTGCTCGAACATCTGGAAGTCCTCGCCGGGGAAGGGGGCGACGTGGTGGTTGTTCCCCGCGAGCGCTCCGGGCTGAAGGTCGTGGATGATCTTGTAAGTCCCCTCCAGGTCCCAGGCGGCGTCGGGGGCGTCCCACCAGCCGTCGAACCAGAGGCCGCCGATCTCGCCGTAGTTGGTGCAAAGCTCGCGGACCTGCCCCTGGTAGTAGGCGACGTACTTCGCCCAGTCCCCCTTGGCCTCGCGGCCCGAGTGGTGGCCGGTACGGCCCAGGGGGAAGTAGTCGGGATGATGCCAGTCGAGCAGCGAGTAGTAGAAGAACAGCTTCACGCCGTGCTTGTGGCAGGCGTCGGCGAGGGCCTTGACGGGATCCTCGCCGTAGGGGGAGGCGTCCACGACGTCGTAGTCGGTCAGCTTGCTGTCGTACATGCAGAAGCCGTCGTGGTGTTTGGTGGTGATCGTGATGTAGCGGACGCCGGCGGACCTGGCGAGCTTGACCCACTCCTCGGCGTCGAACCGGGTCGGGTTGAACTGGGGCGGGAGCTTGCGGTACTCGGCGATGGGGATCTTGTCGTTGTTCATGACCCACTCGCCCTTGCCCAGGAGCGAGTAGACGCCCCAGTGGACGAACATGCCGAATTTGGCGTCCTCGAACCAGCGGCGGGCGGCGGCGTTGGGGGACTCGGCCGGGGCGGCCTGCTGGGCCCTGGCGGTTTGGGCGGCCGCGGCGGCGGCGAACGCGGCCAGCGCGAGGCCGACGACGAGCGGTTGTCGCTTGCTCATGATCCCTCCTTCCGATTCGGTTCGGCGCGAGGACCCGATCCGCGAAACCTCGCGGCGACGGAGAGCCTCGACGCGCGTTATGATAACCGTCGCCGCGGGGCGAGTCGCCAGGGCGTCGGCCGGACGAAACGGGGCCGCCGCCGCGATTCCCCGATCCGATCGCCGTCGATTCGTCGCTTGTTTCTAGATATGGGGAGCGGGAGGACGCGCGCGGGCCGACCGCCTCGAATCGGCCCGCGGGACCGCGCGTGCGAGGCGAGGGGAGAAGGCCCAGATGGCGAACGCGACGACCCCGAAGGACCAAATCCCGCTGTTCGACCCCTCGCCGGCGGGGAAGGCCCACGCCGCCCCGCCGCCGCGGCGGCGACGGTCGCGGTGGCGGCTCTTCCTGGCGCTCGGACTGGCGGCGGCGGGGGTCGTCGCGGCGGTCGCGGTCAAGACCGGGATCCCGCGCGCGAGCAAGAGGGCCCCGCTCACCCCGCTGTTCCACGTGGTCCGGACCCAACTGCCGATCACCCTCCACGCCCGCGGCGCGCTGGAGAGCGGCAAGAACCGCGAGATCATCAGCCGGGTCGAGGGTCAGAACGCCATCCTCTTCATCGTCCCCGACGGCACCATCGCCAAGAAGGGCGACCTTCTCTGCGAACTGGACTCCTCCGAGATCCGCGAGAAGCTGATCGCCGAGCGGATCACCCTCCAGCAGGCCAGGGCCGACGTCGACTCCGCGACCAAGACCCGCGAGGTGGCCGAGTTCGCCCTCCGCGAGTACGAGGGGGGGACCTACCCCCAGACCCGCCAGAACGCCGAGATCGCGCTTAAGACCGCCGAGACCAACCTCGACCAGGCCGCCGGCCGATTCGAATGGTCGACCCGGATGCACGCCCAGGGGTTCGTCGCCAGGTCCCAGATGATCGCCGACCGCGACGCCAAGGTGAACGGCGAGATCACCATGGCCCGCACCCAGGGCCAGATCCACGTCCTGGAGGACTACACCCGGCGCAAGAAGGTGATCGAGCTGACCGCCGCGGTCCAGAAGGCCCGCAGCGACGAACTCTCCAAGCAAGCCAAGCTCGCCCTCGAGGAATCCAAGAGGAAGAAGTACGAGACCCTCGTCGAGCACTGCAAGATGACCGCGCCGATCGACGGCCTGGTCATCCACGCCAACGACGCCATGAGCCGCTTCAGCGCCACCCAGGAGGTCATCCAGGAAGGGACGATGGTCCGCGAGAACCAGACCCTCTTGCGGATCCCGGACGTCTCGGAGATGCGGGTCAACGCCAAGCTGGACGAATCGGTCGTCAGCCGCGCCGCGCCGGGTCAGACGGCCCGGGTCACGGTCGAGGCCGTTCCCGGCACCGTCTTCCAGGGCCGGGTGGCGAGCGTGCAGGCGATGGCCGACCCGGTCAACCGCGACGTCCCGGAGGTCCGTTTTTACACCACCATGATCGCCATTCAGGGCGCGCCCACGGCGCTTCGGCCGGGGATGGCGGCGAAGGTGGAGATCCTCGCCAGCGAAGCCCAGGGGGTGATCGCCATCCCCATGAAGGCCGTCCTTCAGGCCCGCGGCGAGACCTTCGTCTACGTCGGCGGCGCCGGCGGCGCCATGCTCCGCCGCGGCGTCCGATTGGGAGGCGGCAACGACGAGATGATCGAGGTCGTCGAGGGCCTCGGCGAGGGGGAAATCGTCTCGCTCGACCCCATGGCCGTCATGACCGAGGCCGAGAAGCGCCAGGCCTTCGCCGCGGTCGACGCCCCCTCCGGCGACGAATGGCGCTAGGCCCGGCGCGGCCGGCGGCTCAACCCCGGCGGCGGCGGCGGCGGCGCGCCGTCGCGGCCAGGCCCAGCGCCGTCGCGGATCCCAGCAGCGCCAGCCCGGAAGGCTCGGGGACGGGGATCGAGCCGGGGACGGCGAACGTCGGGCTGAAGTTGTTGAACGCCAGGCCGATGCCGTTGGTCTTCGTCCCCACGAAGGTCAGTCGGATCGACTTGACGCCGTTGGGAAGGTCCCGGAAGCCGAAGGCCCACGGCAGGCTGTCCAGGGAATTCGGATCGCCCGGCCCCAGCCCCTTCGGCGAGAGCAGGGAGGCGAGCACGGAGCCGGTGTCGCTCAGGACGTCCACCCGCCATTGTTCGTACAGGCCGCCGCCGGTGGCGTCGACGTCCCAGATCTCGCCGGAGAATTCGCGGATGGTCTGGGTCGTGTCGTAATCGATGACGAACGGCCCCGGAACGCCGCCGATCGGGTCGGGCTGGCGGAGGAAGAACTGTCCCAGTCGGGGGTTCAGCCCGGATCCCTGCGGCGCCCGGTCGTGGACCCCGGTCCCGGCGCTGGTGGCGACGAAGCCGTCGTCGCCGTCGGTCCCCACCTGCTCGAACACCGGTAGGGCGTCGACCCCCCGGTCGAAGACGTCGTTCCCGTTCGTGTCGAAGAAGAAGCCGACCGACCCGCCTCCGGAAAGCGCGTACCGACCGCGCGGCACGGCGTCGTCGACCGGCGGGGCGCCGTCGGGGCGGGTCTCGAAGCCGATCATGTCGCTGGCGCGGGCGGGGCCGGGGGCCAGGCAGCCGAGAAGGACGAGGGCGGCGCATCGCGGGGCGGTCGGTCGTGGCATGGGTCTCTCCTGGTGGGGTCGGGACGCTCGCCGAAAATTCGCGGATCGCGGCGGGTTTCGACGCAAACGCTCGCGCGGCGTCTCGCGAATGTCTAAAAAACGCGACGATCCATCGACTTTCGCCGGCCGTCGAGCTAAGGTGGAAGCGCCCACACTCACATGACGAACGGGATTAACTCGACTCCGGAACCAGCGCGAGGCGCGTCATGAGGCCGATCGAGGGCGAAACGACCGACGGCCCGCTGCTGGAACGGCTGGGCGACTGGACCGACCACGCGGCCTGGTCGGAGTTCGTCCGGCGGTACGACCGCCTGGTCCGGCGCGTCGTCGGCTCGTACCGGTTGGACCACGACGCGGTCGAGGAGGTCCGCCAGCGGATCTGGATCGAACTGGCGGGCCGGATGCGCGGCTACCGCTACGACCCCTCGCGGCGGTTCCGCGCCTGGCTGGTCCGGCTCTGCCGCGGCCGCGCCGTGGACCAGTGGCGACGCCGCCGGCTCGAGCGCGCCCGCCTTGGGACCGCGAACGCCGAACTCGCCGCGCCGGAACGCTCGGAGGTCGACGATCCGGCGCGGCCGGCGTTGTTGCGGCGGGCCGAGCGGATTCAGGAGGCGGTGAAGGCCCGGGTGGACGCCCGGACGTGGGACGTCTTCTGGCGGATCGCCGTCGAGGACGCGAGGGTCGGCGACGTGGCCGAGTCGGCGGGGATCTCCTACGCCGCGGCGTTCGCCGCCCAGAAGCGGGTGCGGCGGATGCTCCGCGAGGAGGCCGCGCGATTCGAGGTCGCGGCGGGAGCGGCCAGGTGAGCCCCTGCCCGGACCCGGAGTCGCTCCGTCGCCTCGGCGCCGAGTCGCTCGACCCGGACGTCTTTCGCGCCCTGGAGGCGCACGTCGCCGGCTGCGGTCGCTGCCGGGAAGTGCTGGAGGGGTTCGCCCGATCCGACGCGACCGCGACGACCGAACCGGACGCCGACGCCGCCGCGCCGACCTCCGCGCCGAGGATTCCCGGCTGCGTTCTGGGCCGGGTGCTCGGCCGCGGCGGCTCGGGCGTGGTGTACGAGGCGGAACAGCCGGCGCTGGGGAGGCGGGTCGCCGTGAAGGTCCTGGCCGCCGCGGCCGATCTGGACGCGAAGGCCCGCGAGCGTTGGCTTCGCGAGGCCCGTGCCGCGGCCAGGGTCCGTCACCCCAACGTCGTCCGACTGCACGACGCCGGCGAGCACGACGGCCGGCTTTACCTGGTCTTCGACCTCGTCCCCGGCGGCAGCCTCCGCGAGCTGGCCTCCGGGCCGTCGCCGCCGGACGTCGCCGCGGCGATCGTCGAGACGATCGCCAGGGCCGTCGAGGCGATCCACCGGGCCGGGCTTTTGCACCTGGACGTCAAGCCGGCCAACATCCTGATGGACGGTCCTCCCGGCGCGGCCCTGGAGGACTTGACGCCGATGCTCTCCGATTTCGGCATCGCGCGGGAGACGTCGGAGGCCGCCGGCGCCACCGGGACGCTCGGCGGTCGGGGCACGCCCGCGTACATGGCGCCGGAGCAGGTCGCGGGCCGGTCGGGGACGGTCGGGCCGACGGCCGACGTCTTTTCGTTGGGGGCCACCCTCTACAAACTTCTGACCGGCCGGCCGCCGTTTCAGGGGGCGTCGGCCTTCGAGACCATGGACCTGCTGCTGGCCACCGAGCCGCCGTCGCCCCGGGCCCTGGCGCCGACGATCCCCCGCGACCTGGAGACGATCTGCCTGAAGGCGATGCAAAAAGCCCCGACCCGGCGGTACGCCTCCGCCGAGGCGCTGGCCGACGACCTGGCGCGCTGGCGCGAGGGACGGCCGATCCAGGCGCGGCCGGTCTCGAACATGGAGCGGGTCGCGCGCTGGTGTCGCCGCCACCCGGCCCCCGCGGCGTTGACCGCGGTCCTGCTCCTGACCGCGACGCTCGCCCTGATCGGCCTGACCGCGCTTTGGCGACGCGCCGAGGGGGCGCGAGCGCGGGCGACCCGGGGAGAGGCGTCGGCCGACCGCATGGTCGTCAATCTGGCCGCCATGCTTCGCCAGGCGGTCGAGGCGCCGGAGCGGTTCGTCAGCGAGCGCAGCGAGGACGCCAGCCGCGACGTTCTCGCGCTGACGGCCGACCTTCGACGCTCGCCCGAATTGGCGGCCAGGCACGCGACGACCGTCGCGGCCCTGGAACGGAAGTTGGCCGGATTCCGCCGCGCCCGGCTCGACTACGAGGGGTCCACCAGGCTTCTGGACGACGCCGCCGGCCTGCTGGCGATCCGATTCCGATCCCATCCCGATTCCGACGCCGGCGCCCGGCTGGCGGAGGCGATCCTCGGCCGCGCCGAATCGGTCGTGCCGGGCGGGCGGCTCGACGCCGCGATCGCCGACGTCCGACGCGCCGACGACCTGCTCCGGAACCTCCCCGACGGCCGTCTCGCGCGCGAGGCGTCGGTCGATCTTCACATGATCCGACGTTACATCGTCTACTGGCTGATCAGGACGGGGCGGGACGGGCGGGCCCGGGAACTCGCGCGCGAAAACGCCGAGGGATTGGCCGCGCTGGCGCGCCGCTTCTCCGGCTCGCCGGCCGTCGACCTGCTCGCGAGGTTCGCCCGCGCCGAGTTCGAGGCCGGCGCCGACCCCTCCGCGGCCGACTGGACGCGGGAGGCGTACTCCCTTTTCCCGAACGGAAGGGGCATGCCGACCAGGATGGAGGCGCTGCTCGCCCACCTCAACGCCGGCGAACTGCTGGGGCTGGCCGTCGCCGCGCCGGGGCCGTCCGATCCGAAGGCCGCGGCGGGGGCCTTGCTGAAAGAGTACGACGACCGCTGCCGGGCCTGGAACGTCTCGCCGCGGTATCGGGCCGAGACGATCGAGCACCTCAGCCAGATCGGCTGCGTCGCCGCGATGGAGGCTCGACGGGCCGGCGATTTTCGCAAGGCCCGGTCGCGCGTCGCCTGGATGATCGCGCTGGGCGGGATGCTGGCCGATCGTCCCGAGGTCCTTGGCGGCGGCCACGTCATGGCCAGCCGCGCCCATGAGCAGGAGGCCAAGATCGGTTGGGCCCAAAACGACCCGGCCGCCGTCGATCGCGGCCTTCGCGCCGCCTTGGTCGAGGCGTCGCTGGCCTTCGACGAGGCGCCCGAAGAGTTGGCCCCGCGCGTGCTGATCGCCGGGATTCGCGAGAAGTACGCCCGCTTCGCCGCCGCCGAGCCCGAGCGCCGGGGGACGGTCGAAGCGGAACGATGACCGTCAGCCGGCGCGGCGACGACGCGGCGCCGGTCGCGACGCGGCCGCGGCGACGGGGACGGCGAACCCGGCGCGGAGCGGCGATTCCAACGCCTCGAAGTCCGCGAACCGCATGAGGAAGCCTTCCTGCCGGGTATGGCCGGGGAAGACGATCTCCAGGCCGTCCAGCGAGCGGTCGACGACCGTCGCGACCCCGAAGAGGCTTCCCAGGGCCGGCGGCGCGCCCGGCTCGCAGGTCGGGAACCGCCGGGCGAGTTCCGCGGACGTCGCCAGCCGGACGACCGCCGGATCGACCCTCAGCGCCGCCGCGAGGCGGACGACGTCGATCCGAGACGTCGCCGGCAGGACCGCCAGGCGTTCCCCGTCGCCCACTCGGACCAGAACGGCCTTGGCCACCCGGCCGCCGGGGACGTGAAGGCTCGCCGCCAGTCTGCTGGCCGTGGAGGCCGGGGCGTGCGGCAGACTCTTGAACCAGACGCGACGGCCGCGGAGATACTCGGTGAGATACATCGGCGTCTCCTCTCTGGGGTGAATCCTCAAGTGAAATATAAGCGCCGCCGGTCCCTCGGAAGCCGAGCCGCGGCCATTTCGACGCCCGCGAATCCGGCCCGTCCCTCACAAGCCGGCGGGGGCGGCGAGCATTCGAACCGTTTCGCCGCGGGATTCGTCTTCAAGAGAGGGGGGAGACCTCCTAACATGGTGAAGAGGGCTCGCGGCGTCGGCGATGATCGCCGCGGCGCCCCAGGACGGCTCGGACCCGCCGGGGAGACCCGACGGGCGCGAAACGGCCTGGGGGACGCGCCGCGGAGGAAAGTCCGGACTCCCAAGGGCGCGGTGGTGGGTAACGCCCACCGTCCGGCGTTCGCGCGTCGGATAGGGAAAGTGCCACAGAAAACAAACCGCCTCGACGGCGAGGCTTCGGCGTCGTCGTCGCGGTAAGGGTGAAACGGCGAGGTAAGAGCTCACCAGCAGGTCGGGCGACCGGCCTGGCTCGGCAAACCCCACCGGGAGCAAGACCAAATAGGGGAGCAGCGGGAGCCAACGACGGCCGGCGGGGTTCGGGAGACCGGACTCCGCGAGCCGACGTCCCGCGCGGGTCGGCCCGGCCCGCCATCGACTCCCGGGTAGGTCGCTTGAGGCGTCGGGAGACCGGCGTCCCAGAGAAATGATCATCCGAGGCCGGACGAAACGGTCCCCGTTTCCCCGACCTCGACAGAATCCGGCTTACGCTCGCGTCGCGAGCCCTCTCCACCACCTCCCCCGGCTCGCCGAGGGGAGGTGTTTCTTTATGCTTACGCCAGCACCTTACGGGGCTGGATCAGCAGGCCGTCGGCCTCGCCCAGGGCGATCAGGCGGCCGTCGGGCCCGATCAGGGCGACCTCGGCGCCGGGCTCGGCCTCGCCGGGGACCTTGCGGCCGAGCCGGACTTCCGCCAGGGCCGCGTCGTCCAGCGCGACCCGCGGCAGGTAGGCGACCGCGTCCAGAGGCGGTCGGAGCAGGTCGCCCAGGGCGTCGCGGTCGAGTTCGTCGGGGTCCAGCGCGTCTTCCAGGACGAAGCCGCCGATCCGAGTCCGAACCAGGGCCTCCATCACCGCGCCGCAGCCCAGGGCCTCGCCCAGGTCGTGGGCGATCGACCGGATGTACGTCCCGCCCCCGCAACGCACCTCGACCTCAAGCGCGGGCCAGTCGTAGCCCAGGATCCGGATGCCGTCGATTCGGACGGGGCGGGGTTCCAGCACGACGGTCTCGCCGGCGCGGGCCAATTCGTAGGCGCGCCGGCCGTCGACCTTCAGCGCCGAATAGGCGGGAGGAAGCTGCATGACGTCCCCCACCTGCGTCGCCAGCGCCGTCTCGATCCCCGCCAGGTCGGGAATTCGAGGATCGATCGTGGGGACGACGACGCCGTCGACGTCGTAGGTGTCGCTCCGCGCTCCCAGGCGAAAGATGGAGCGGTACGTCTTGGGCATGCGCTGGACGTACTCGATGAGGCGGGTGGCGGAGCCGACGCAGACCACCAGCACGCCGGTCGCCATCGGGTCGAGCGTGCCGGCGTGGCCGACCTTGACTTTTCTGGGCAGCAATCGGGCGACGCGGTTGACGACGTCGCGCGAGGTCTCGCCGGGGGGCTTGTCGAGGGTCAGCACGCCTTCCCAGACCGGGGGGTCGTATGCGTCCAGCGTCATCGGTCGCGTCGTCCTGGAGGTGCGAAGGCGGGGAGGCCGACGGCGTCGATCGCCGCTCCCTGCCGGAGTCTACGGGCGGCCTCGGCGAACCGTTGGGACTCGGCCAGCCGCGCGGCCGGGTCGTGGCGGTATCCCGCCACTCGCCGATAGTGAAGGCTCGTCCGATCGCACGCCTCGGCCAACCGCGCGGCGTCGATCCCGAACCGGGCGACGCAGGCGGCGACGTCGGGCGTCGCGATCGCGGATGAATCGTCTCCGAACACCTTACGGGATTCCAGCCCGGATAGGACGGAGGACGCCAAAGAAACGTAGCCGTAAAGGTTTGGGTGATGCGTGTCTTCAATCACCTCGTCACCGAGCAGGCCCGAGGGGGCCGCGGCGATCAGCGCGCGGCGACCGTCGATCAGCAAGCAGCCCGCGCGCCGGGCGGCGACGCGACGGTAAGCCTCGCGAAACGGGGCCTGGCAACGGATCGGCAGGCCGTCGTGGTCGAGCGCGGCCAGGAACTCGACGGCGGCCTCCTCCATTTTCCCCTGTTTCCGCAGTCGCTCGCCGAGCCGGTAATGGGCCTCGGCGAATCCGGGGCGCCGCCGCAGGACGCCGCGGTAGATCGCCACCGCCTCGTCGTCGTCGAGGGTCCGGGCCCGCTGGATCGCCGCGGTGACCCGGGCGCGCTCGGCGGCGTCAACCTCCGGCGCGACGGTCGAGCGGCTGGGTTCGTAATCGGCCTCGTTGGCCGGCGGGATGATCAGGATCGGCAGCGCGCCGATCCGGCCGCACCATCCGACGATCGCGTCGAGCCGAGCGGCGAAGTCGTCCAGGACCGCGACGTATTCCGCCGGCGCGCACAGGGGAGGGTCGATGATCTGGTGGCGGTCCCTAAGCGACGGCGGCGCGTCCAGGCGGTTCTTGCTGATCAGCTCGCGGACCAGCCCGAGCAAGGGGGACGCGGCGTCGAGTCGATGCACGAGCCGCGCTGCGGCCGACGTCGACTCCAACCCGACCTCGTGGGCGCGGTCCTCCTCGAACCGCGCGGCGAACTCGTTGTGGCCGGAGTAGATCACGACGGCGTCCGGCCGACGCCGGATCGTCGCCAGCTTTTTGTGCTGTTGTTCCAACGAATCGCCCAGCCAGGCGAGGGTCTCGACCTCGAAGCGTCGCGAGGGCATCGCCTCTTGCAGCTTCCAGGCGACGATCCGGCCGACGGAGATCCACGGCCGATACGGCTCCCCAAGCGCGCTGGAGCCCCCCAGGACGAGGATGCGGTAGGTTCCGGGCGCCTCGGGCGGGAACGACGTCGGCAAGTCGGGAAAGCGATGCGCCCGCGCCTGGACGAACGCCGCGCCGGCCTCCAGCATCACGAGGGCGACCAGGCACGAGGCCCCCAGAAGGGCCAGTCGGCCGAGCCGCCCCGCCGGCCGTCGCCGACGCCGGGCGCGGACGGCCGCCCAGGCGAGCGGGAGCGTCGCGACGGCCCCCAGCGCCAGGAGGGCGCGGGCGAGGATCGCGCCGGAGAGGGCGGCCTCGACGACCCCCGCGCGGACGTTCCGCGGCAGGATCGGCCACCATCCCGGCAGCGCGAGGACCGCGACCGCCGCCCCGGCCGCGACCGCCGCGGCGCCGCCCAGGCCCAACGCGCGCGGGACCGACGTCCGAAATCGAGAGAAACGCATGGGTTGACCAGCCGGCCGCGGTCGTTCGGAAAGTTCGAGCCGGAGCCGCCCGGCCGCACACCATTATTGCCGAGTCCCGGTCGCGGGGGTAACGTGGTGGGGAGGGCCCCGAGCCCATCGGGGAGGCCGCTCGGCCGACGCCGGGGCGGTCGCCCTCCCGTTGAACGTCCGTCGTCGCAGCTCCAGGATACCTGGACGGAGTCTCCATGTCCGCGTCCGACCCCTCGATCCCCGCCCCCAAGGCCACGGGCCGCGCCGTGAAGCGCGTGGCGATCCTCTTCGCCGGCGGGCCGGCTCCGGCCGCCAACGCGGTCATCTCCACCTGCGCCGCGTCGTTCCTGAGCAAGGGCGTGGAGGTCGTCGGCGTCCTCAACGGCTACTCCCATCTGGTCGAGTACGCGGCCGACCACCCGATGCGGGAGGGACGCGACTACGTCCTCCTGACCGCCAGGAAGCTTCGTCGCACCCGCAACACCCGCGGCATCATGATCGGCACCGCCCGCGCCAATCCCGGCAAGGACGTCGCCGCTCCCGAGCACCTCAAGGACGCCAAGCGCTCCGCGCTTCTTCGGACGGTGTACGACGCGCTTTGCTCGCTGGAGGTCGACGCCCTGGTCTCCATCGGCGGCGACGACACGCTCAAGACGGCCAACAAGCTGAAGCTCTTCCAGGAGTCGCTGCCGGCCGACGCCAAGCGGATCTCGATCGTCCACGTCCCCAAGACGATCGACAACGATTACCGCGGCATCGACTTCACCTTCGGCTACTTCACCGCCGTGGAGTTCCTGGCCGAGGAGATCCGCAACCTCCTGGCCGACGGCGAGGCCACCCGGGGCTTCTTCATCGCCGAGTGCATGGGCCGCTCCGCCGGCTGGCTCGCCTACGGCGCGGCCATCGCCAGCGAGGCCAGCATGGTCGTCAGCGTCGAGGACCTGGTCGGCGACCTGCTGACCGAGGAGACCGTCACCGACCCCAAGACGAAGACCTCCACGACCCGCAAGGTCATGAACATGGACGTCTTCATCGCCAAGATCGTCGATCTGATGCTCGACCGCGCCAAGCTGGGCAAGGAGCACGGCGTCGTCGTGTTGGCCGAGGGGCTCGCCTCGTTTCTCCCCAGCAGCCATCTGGAGGACGCCCAGTTCGACGAGCACGGCCATCTCCGCCTCGGCGCCACCAACATGGCCCGCCTGGTCGCCGACCTGGTCGGCGAGGCGTACCGGGAGAAGACCGGCGAGAAGCACCGGATCACCCCCGTGCAGCTTGGCTACGAGGCCCGTTGCGCCTTGCCGGTGGCCTTCGACGTGCTTCTGGGGAGCCAGCTCGGCGTCGGCGCCATGCGGGCCCTCGTGGAGGAGCAACTCGACGGCGTGATGATCTCCACCGCCGGCCAACTCGACCTGCGCTACGTCCCCTTCGAGAGCCTGATCGACCCCAAGACCCTGGTGACGGTCGTCCGCTTTATCTCCGTCGGTTCCGACTTCCAGCGCCTCGCCCGCGTCCTGGAAGCCTCCCAGAACCATTGACCGACCCGCCGCGGAAGCACACGACGTCCCGCCCACCCCATGCGCCCTACTGTTCGGCACGGTTCGCATAGCCGGCCGTTTGGGAAGGCCATCCCCCCCTTCTCCCCTTGTGGGAGAAGGTGCCCCGAAGGGGCGGATGAGGGGTGGCGCGACCGGAAGCCTCTGAATCCACCCCTCATCCGGCCTTCGGCCACCTTCTCCCACAAGGGGAGAAGGGATGTTCGACTTCCGCTCGCGGGGCCCCGGATCTCGTACCGAACCGTGTTGGACGCTCGCGACCGGCGGGGGCTTGTCGTCGCGGGCCGCTCGTGATGCAATCGGAAGGCTTCCGTCGCGGGCCGCTCCGCGGCGGGTCGTTCGAGTGGTCGGCCCGTGGTTCGAGGATCGAGAACGCGCCATGCCTCCCCGCAACGTCGTCGTGGCCCAGTCCGGCGGGCCGACCTGCGTCATCAACAACTCCCTGCGGGGGATCGTCGAGGCCGCCCGCCGCCGCCCCGACCGGATCGGCAAGGTCTACGGCGGCCGGTTCGGCGTCGAGGGCGTGCTCAAGGAGGAGTTGCTCGACCTTTCCGCCACGCCCGACGAGGAGATCGCGCTTTTGCGGACCTCGCCGGCCGCGGGGAGCGTCGGCACCTGCCGCTACAAGCTCAAGAAGGGGCAGGACGAGGACTTCGCCCGCGTCGTCGAGGTCTTCAAGGCCCACGACGTCGGCTACTTCTTCTACATCGGCGGCAACGACTCCCAGGACACCGCCCACAAGGTCAGCGTCCTGGCCCACGAACGCGGGCTGGACCTCGTGGCCGTCGGCGTCCCCAAGACCATCGACAACGACCTCGGCGACGCCGAATTCACGCTGCTGGACCACTCGCCGGGCTACGGCTCGGTCGCCCGCTACTACGCCTGTTACGTCCGCCAGGCTAACGAGGAGAACGCCGGCTCTCGCCCGGCCGACCCCGTGCTGGTGATCCAGGCGATGGGCCGCAAGATCGGCTACATCCCGGCCGCCGCCCGCCTCGCCGATCCCGAGCGGAGGATGCCGCTGCAAATCTACCTGACCGAGTCCGGGCTGAGCCTCCAGCAGCTTGGCGAGAACGTGATCCGCCAGTTGGAATCCGACGGCCGCTGCATCGTGGTGGTCAGCGAGGGCTTCGACGTCGGCGACTTCGGCACCGTCCGCGACAGCTTCGGTCACGTCCAGTTCGGCTCCAGCCAGCAGACCGCCGCCCAGGTCGTGGTGAACTACCTGAACACGCTGAAGTTTCCCGTCCCCGGCAAGGCCCGCGGCCAGGTCCCCGGCACCGACCAGCGCAACGCCATCGCCTACGCCAGTTCCATCGACCTGGACGAGGCTTACGGCGTCGGCCGCCACGCCGTCGAGATCGCCCTGAACGACGGCAACGGCTGGATGGCCACCATCCTCCGCGACCGATCAAGCTCGACCTACGACGTCCGCTACGACAAGGCGCCGCTCGACAAGGTGGCGAACTCCGAGCGGTTCTTCCCCAAGGAGTGGCTCGCGCCCGGCGGGACCGACGTGACCGACGAGTTCGTCGACTACGCCCGGCCGCTGATCGGCGAGGACTGGGTGAGCGTGCCGACGGTCGCCGGCCTTCCCCGGTTCGCCAGGATCGCCCAGGTCTTCGCCGCCAGGAAGCTGCCGCCTTACGTCCCCCAAACCCACCGAAAGTAAGTCGACGGCCGCGCCCCGGCGATGGACCCGACGCCGCGCCGAAGATAGAATCACGACCTACGACCGCCCATCCCGCCTGAACGAAACGATAGGACTGAAAGCGAACGCCAATGGCCGCCATCAAACCGACCGCCGACATCGGACTCGTGGGCCTCGCCGTGATGGGCGAGAACCTGGTGCTGAACATGGCCGACCACGGGTACACGGTGGCCGTGTTCAACCGCACGACGTCCAAGGTCGACGCCTTCCTCGCCGACCGGGCCAAGGGCAAGACGATCGTCGGCGCCCATAACGTCAAGGACCTCGTGGCCCACCTGAAGCGGCCCCGCAAGGTCATGATCATGGTCAAGGCCGGCGCCCCGGTCGATCAGGTCATCGACGAACTGGTCCCGCTGCTGGAGCCGGGCGACGTCCTCATCGACGGCGGCAACTCGCACTTCCCGGATTCGACCCGCCGCACCCGGGCGCTCAAGGAGAAGGGGATCCTGTTCGTCGGCGCCGGCGTCTCCGGCGGCGAGGAGGGGGCGCTCAAGGGCCCCTCGATCATGCCCGGCGGCAACCCCGACGCCTGGCCCCTGGTCAAACCCATCTTCCAGGACATCGCCGCCAAGGCCCCCGACGGCGCGCCTTGCTGCGACTGGGTGGGCCCCGAGGGCGCGGGCCACTACGTCAAGATGGTCCACAACGGCATCGAGTACGGCGACATGCAGCTCATCTGCGAAGCCTACTTCCTGATGCGACGGCTCCTGAAGATGGAGCCCCCGGCCCTCCACGACGTCTTCGACCGCTGGAACAAGGGCCCGCTGGACAGCTACCTGATCGAGATCACCCGCGACATCCTGGCCCACAAGGACCCGGAGACGGGCAAGCCGACCGTCGATTCCATCCTGGACGCCGCCGGCCAGAAGGGGACCGGCAAGTGGACCGTGATCTCCGCCTGCGACAACGGCGTCCCCCTGACCCTGATCGCCGAGGCCGTCTTCGCTCGCGCCCTCTCCGCCCAGAAGGACGAACGGGTGGCCGCGTCGAAGGTCTTGAAGGTCCATCCCTCCGCCTTCAACGGCAACCCCCAGACGATGGTCGACGCCATCGAACAGGCCCTCTACGCCAGCAAGATCGTCTCCTACGCCCAGGGCTTCGCCCTCATGCGGGCGATGGCCAGGGAATCCGGCTGGGAGATCAACAACGGCGCCGTCGCCATGATGTGGCGCGGCGGCTGCATCATCCGCAGCGCGTTCCTCGGCCGCATCAAGGAGGCGTTCGACCGCGATCCGAACCTCACGAACCTCCTGATCGACCCGTTCTTCGCCCAGGAAGTCGGCCGCTCCGAGGAGAACTGGCGCCAGGTCGCCGCCGCGGCGATCACCCACGGCGTCCCCGCGCCGGCGATGACCTCGGCGCTTTCCTACTTCGACGGCTACCGCTCCGCCCAGCTTCCCGCCAACCTGCTGCAAGCCCAGCGCGACTACTTCGGCGCCCACACCTACGAGCGAACCGACAAGCCCCGCGGCCAGTTCTTCCACACCAACTGGACCGGCCACGGCGGCGCCACCTCGTCGTCGACCTACAACGCCTGAGCGCGCTCGGGGTCGAATATCACCTGGACCGAGCATGCGTCTTCCCTTCTCCCCTTGTGCAAGATTATTCGTGAGTGACGTAAGTCCAAGAACGATCCCGGATGCCTCGTCCGATCACCCAACCGTCCAATGACTTAGGGCGGCCTTGGGCTGATTTGCGACAACACCCGGCACCATAACGATTTACGAGTCCCACGAATAATCTTGCCTTGTGGGAGAAGGTGCCCCGAAGGGGCGGATGAGGGGTGGCGCGGCCAGGAGTCGTGGACTTCAAGGTCATGGTTTGACGTGGGTTGCAACGGCGATCATACCCCTCATCCGGCCTTCGGCCACCTTCTCCCACAAGGGGAGAAGGGATGATCGGCATCGCCGTTATTCGATGGCTCCCGTCAAATCAAGGAAATTCCGTAAAACCTGTCGTCGGATCGACCGGGATTTCGTCGTATCAGATGACGGAGCTAGTGGAAACGAGCAGGAGAGGATCAAGACTCGGCATCAGGGCGATTGGCCCCGGACAAGGAGGTTCGCGATGTTGGTTCTCAGCCGCAAGGCGTTGCAGTCGGTGATGATCGGCCAAGACGTCAAGATCACCGTGATTCGCGTCGAGGGGAATCAGGTCCGGATCGGCATCGAGGCCCCCGGCGACGTCCGCATCCTTCGCGGCGAGTTGCTCGACGAGTCCCAGGAGGCGTCGGGCCGCTCCGAGGCGCTTCTGGAGTTGGCGGCCGCGGCCTCCTGAAACCGGCGGACGATCGCCGCTCACGAGCCGAAACGACCGCCGGGCCCGAACAGTCGGGCGAGCGCCTGGTCGAAAAGGCCGAGTCGGCGCATCACGTCCAGGATCGTGAACCGGCGACGGATGTAATAAGCCTGATCGTAGGCGAGGCGGAGGCGTTCGCGCGAAACGCCGACGTCTTCGGGCCCCTGGGGACCGCCGACGGCGCGGAGGCGGTCGCGAACGTCGTCGAACGGGATCAAGTGCGCGGTCAGCCGGGCCCGGAGTTCGGGCCAGGCGTCGCGAAGCCGAATCAGTTGCTCGCGCAGTTCGTTCGGGTCGGGATGTTTCGCGCGCGTCTCCTGGATCGATTTTTCGGCCAGGGGCCCAGGGCCGAACGACTCCAGGATTCGCCGCTCGACCCGATCGACGCTCGGCCAGTCCGCGACGGCCCGATCCACGTCCACGTCCTTGAGATCGAGGTCGAGCAGGACCTCGTACAGCGCGACCGACGCCAGGGTGCCGACGGCGACCTTGAAGCCGTGCGACGGCGCGACGCCGTCGTGGACGTGCCCCTGCATGTCCCAGAGGTGGCTGAACTGGTGGTCGGCGCCGGAGGCGGGGCGGCTGGTCTTGTAAGCCTGCATCGCGAACCCGCTCATCATCAATCCCTCGACCAGGTTCGCCAGCACCGCGGGATCGCCGGCGGCCACGCCGCCGGGGTCGCCGATCCAGTCCTTGAGCCGGTCCTGGACGGTTTCCCAGACGTCGGGGTCGATCGGCTCGACGCCGGCGGCGTCGGCCAGGATCCAGTCGGCGCCGGCGACGTTCTTCGCCAGCAGGTCGGCGTAGCCCCAGGCGTTCATGGGCGCGGGCGCCCTGGCGATCACCTCCAGATCGGCGACGACCGCGCGGGGGGCGGGGCAGTCGAAGGTCTGCTTGGAACCCTCGAACGTGATCGATGCGCCGAAGGCCGTGTAGCCGTCCATCGAGGCGGCCGTCGCGACGACCATGTAAGGGCGGCCGACGCGGTGGGAGGCCAGCTTCGTCAGGTCGTTGATCGTTCCCGAACCGACGGCGACCGGGATCGCGACGTGCTCGCGGAGCGCGGTTTCCAGGCGTTCGACGTCGTCGAAGAAGGCGTGGACGTCGGGGCCGAACACGAACGGCTCGACCGTCGCCGCGCCGGCGGATCGAAACGCCTCGAGCACGTCGCGGCCGGCGGCGTCGAGGGAGTGGACGTCGGCGACGATCGCGGCGGGCGCCTCGCCGAAGGTCGCGGCGAACTCGGCCGCCGCGCGATGGCGCGCCCCGGCGGCGACGGCGAGCCGTCGGGTGTCGCGCGCGGCGAGCAAGGCCCGTTGGAGAAGCGTGGCGTTCGGTCCCGGCGCGTCGTTCATGTCGTTCTCGCGGTTCGTCGTCGGTGGCTGATCGGCGGTGATTGTCGCATCGAGGACGTTCGGGGGCAACCGTCGGAATCCGGGTCGCGGGATCGACTCCGCCCCGGCGTGCAAGGCCGGAACCGGGGTCTTGCGCCGCTTTGAAAAAAAGTAAAAGTCCGTCGTCGGGAATCCCGACGAGAATTCGACTTACGAGCCGAATCGCTCTTGCCCGGATCGGGGAGGCGGTATAGAACTCCCCCCACGACGGGGCCTGGGAAGGCCCGAAGGACCGAGGACGACCGCCTTGAAGACCCGAAGCCGTCATTCCTGCTGGTTGGCGCGAGCGACGGCCTCGGGGCGGGTCCTCCCCGGTTTCGACGATCACGACGGGGCTCGCCCGTCCGGCCCGTCCGCTTCGCGCTTGAAGCGGGCGGAGGATGAAGGAGCGTCGTCGCGATGATCGTCCGATCGATCGCCGGGGGCGTGGAGGCCCTCGCCCCGGCGAAGCTGAACCTGTTCCTGGAAGTGCCGAGGCGAAGGCCCGACGGCTACCACGAGGTGGAGTCGCTGATGGTCGCGGTCGACCTGTTCGACGAGTTGACCTTCCGCGACGACGAGTCCGGGACGATCGCGCTTGAGTGCGACGACCCCGGCCTTCCGGTCGACGGCCGGAACCTGGTGGTGAAGGCGGCCATGGCCCTGAAATCGACGGCCGGCGTTCGCGCGGGGGCGAGGATCGCCTTGAAGAAGGCGATCCCGGCCCAGGCGGGCCTGGCCGGCGGATCGAGCGACGCGGCGGCGACGCTTCGAGCGCTTGACCGTCTCTGGAACCTGGACGCGCCTCCGGGACGGCTCGCCGAACTGGCGGGCGGGATCGGCAGCGACGTGGCGTTCTTCCTGAACGGCCCGGCGGCGGTCTGCCGCGGTCGGGGCGAGTTGGTGGAGCCCGTTTCGCTTCCATCCCCCTTGACCTTCGTCCTGGTCGCGCCCCGAGTCGGCCTGGTCACGGCCGACGTCTATCGACGATTGACACCCCCCGAGTCGCCGCGGTCGATCGGCCCGGTCCTCGACGCGCTGGCGCTTGGGAGCCCCGAAGCACTGGGACGGAGCCTGTTCAACCGGCTCCAACCCGTCGCCGAGGCGATCCGTCCGGAGTTGGTCTCCGCGCGGGACGCCCTGGCGGGATTGAGTCCGCATCTGTGCGGGTCTCTGATGAGTGGCAGCGGTTCCGCGTATTTCGGCCTCGCCCAAGACGTCGAAGCCGCGGAACGCGCCGCGGACGTCCTCAAACCACTCGGACTAGGATCGGTCCGGGTCGTGACCTGCGGCCCCTGAGCAGTGAACGCCTCGTAAAGGAGTACCGGCTGTGGAGATCACCGAAGTTCGCATCAAGCTCATGGAAGACAACTCGGGGAGCAACGAGCGCCTCCAGGCCTTCTGCAGCATCACCTTCGACGACATGTTCGTCATCCGCGACCTGAAGATCATCGAGGGGGCCAAGGGCTTCTTCGTGGCGATGCCGTCGCGGAAACTCACCGACCGCTGCCACAACTGCGGCACCAAGAACCACCTGCGCAGCCGCTTCTGCAACCAGTGCGGCAGCCGGCTGGACGAGAACCGCGCCCTCCGCGACGCCGACGGCCGCGCCAAGCTGCACGCCGACATCGCGCACCCGATCAACTCCATGTGTCGCGAGAAGATCCAGGCGGCCGTGCTCGCCTCCTACGCCGAGGAGCTGGAGCGGGCCAAGATGCCGGGTTACGTTTCGCGCTACGACGAATACGACGCCGGCGACTACGACGCCCCCTACGAGAGCCACGCCCCGGCCGCGCACGTCGGCGCCGGCGAACCGCCGCTGCGTCGCGGCCCGCTCCGCGGCCACACCCAGCACGCCCGCGCCGGTCAGTCGATCCTCCGCGGCCCCCACGTCGCCCACCGCAAGGAGACGGGCCACGAGGGCGCCGCCTCCGACCATCGCGAATCCGCCTTCGGCAGCGGCGTCTGACCCCGCCGATCGTCGAGCGATCCGGATCACGCGAGCCGGGACCGTCGCGCCGCCTCTAGCCGAGGCCCCGCGCCGGCCCCGGCTTTTCGCGCGCCCATGGCGTCGCGCGCGGCGGCCCGGCCATACTGGAGCGCGCGCGGTCGTCCGTTGGGGAGCCAGCCATGCCCGACGAAGCCGAGGTTTCCGACGCTCCCTCCATCGCTCCCTCCCGCCCCTGGCGGGCGGCGCGACGGTTCGTCCTGATCGTGGGGCTGGTCCTCGTGGGGTTCCTCGGCAGCCTTTACGCCGTCCAGGCGAACGTCATATTCCCCGGCTCGTCCACCCAGGGACGGCCCGAGGCCGTCGTCCGCGCGGGGCCCGGCGAGGAACTGGTCAAGCTGCCGACGCCCGACGGCGAGGTCGTCGCCCTGTTCGGCCCGGCGCTCTCGGCCGACGGCCGCCCGCTTCCCGACGCGGCGAAGCGCCCGGCGCTGGTCTTCTTTTACGGCAACGCGATGTGCCTGGCGTACTCCCGGCCCGAGTTCGACCGCTTCCGCCGTCTCGGCCTGAACGTCGTGATCCCGGACTTCCTGGGATACGGCATGAGCGGCGGCGAGCCCTCGGAAATCGGTTGCCGCCAAACGGCCGAGGCGTGCCACGCCTTCCTGCGTTCGCGGGGATTCCCCGCCGGTCGGATCCTCGTCGGCGGCTGGTCGCTGGGCGGGGCGGTGGCGATCGACCTGGCCTCGCGAAAGGAGGTCGCCGGCCTGTTCGCCCTTAGCACCTTCACCAGCATGCGGGACATGGCGCGAACCGTCCTGCCGATCGCCCCGCCCGCCTTCCTCTTCAAGCATAAGTTCAACAGCCTGGATAAGATCAAGTCGATCCGGCGGCCGATCCTCCTGGGCCACGGTCGTCGCGACCCGATCGTCCCGTTCGCGATGCTCGGCCGTCTCGCCGCCGCCTGCCCCCGGCCGCCGACGATCGTCGTCCTCGACCGCGCCGGGCACAACGACTTTCTGGACCAAGGCGGCGCGAGGCTCGACCGCGCCATTCAGGATCTGGCCGCGCGGGCGGCCGACGATTCACCGCGGCCGTGACGGGGAGGTTCCCACGCTCTCAATAACGGAATCGGCCTGAGACCGACTGAGCCCGAATTCCTGGAGGAAGTCCCGCACCGCCTCCACGTGCGGAAGAAAGATTCGATCCTCGTCAAATGCAAGATAGGGGATCGCGACGCCGCCAAGCATCCCGCTCTCCTTGATGAAAGTATGGGTGACGTCACCCCGTCCGTCGAGCCTGAGCCACGCTCGCGTGGGCTTCGACACCGGAGTTCCTTGCGCCAGGATCGATATCAAGTTCCGCCGAAAATATTCGGCGAACAAGCTCCGATCGAAAAGTGAGAGGCTGTCCTCGACCGCGGCGAACTCGAGGGGCTCGCCATCCTGGAGCATACGGACACTATAAATGTGTCGGTGCTCGCCGCCAAGTTCGCCGTAGTCCTCGAGTATCCGAACCAGGACGTCGTAGATGCCGTAGCGGAGGACGGCCCAATTCCCGGGGGCCATCTTTCCGGTCGTCTTGCCGACAGTCGCCATGTCACGACTCCCACCAAGGGGGCGACCCGTTCAGTTTAGCGAGGTATTGTCGCATGACCTCGTCGAAGGACCGCGCCAATGCGTTGCAGGCGGCCCTCCATTTCTTGACGCGGGCGAGGTGGAGGACCGTGCTCCCGCCAAGCCTGGCCGGGTCGTCGAAGTCATCATGGGCGATCGCGTTCCGCCAGTCGTTCAACTCCATCAATAAATCTTGGTATTGATTTGTTCTTCCCGTCAAGAGCGAGGACGTCGTACCAGAATCTTACGCCCAGCCTTCCGAAGTCCGCCCCGATGCTTCCCGGTTGGGCGTTGGCTCGCTTTAACTGTCGATTGTCGGTCAATTGGGCCAAGACGATCGGGCCCGCCGACGCGGGGACGTGCCGGTTGATCACGAGCCGCGCGCACTCCGTATGCAGATCCCGGCAGAACCCTTGAAACCGCGACGCCAGCAAGATTGCGTACGCCCTATTCAACTGTCGAGTCGCGAATCGCCTGCCGCGCTTGGTTCCCCCGACCGCCTTGTGGGCGGCGTCGATCTCGTCGAGTTCCTTGGAGCGTTCGTTCCTCCACTGAATCAGGGCTTGAGACGGCATAACGAATCACTCGGCGATCGCCTGGGGCCGCACGCCAGCGCTTTCCCGTCGCGGCGCGAAGGCGCAACCTCTCAATAATCGACGGAATCGGCCCGCGCGCCGACGCGGGCCGGCTCCGTTCGCGTCAGGAGAGCTTTTCGAGCCTGCCGGTGCTGTCGCCGAGGCGTTCGCGGGGGACGCCCATGCGGTCGAGCATCGAGAGGTAGAGGTTGTTCAGGGGCTGGGGCGAGTAGGCGACGTGCCGGCCCGTGTCGATCGTGCCGCCTCCCTTGCCGACGAGCAGGACGGGAAGATCGTCGTGGTTGTGGCGGTCGCCGTCGGAGATGCCGCTGCCGTAGACGATCATGGAGTTGTCCAGGATCGAGCGCTCGCCTTCCTTCGTCTCCTTCAGGCGCTTGAGCATCCGGGCGAATTCCTCGATGTGGAAGCGGTTGATCCTCCGCAGCTTGTCGAGCTTGTCCGGGTCCTTGCCGTGGTGCGACAGGTAGTGGTGGCCCTCGGGGACGCCGAGGAACGGGTAGGGGCGGCCGCTCCCCTCGTTGGCGAACATGAAGGTGGCGATCCGGGTCGTGTCGGTCTGGAACGCCAGGACCAACAGGTCGAACATCAGCCGGACGTGCTCGGCGTAGTCCTTGGGGACGCCCGCGGGGCGCGGGACGGCCACGTCCGACGACTCGGCCGAATCCGCGGCCTCGGAGGCCTTGGCGACGCGGGCTTCGATCTCGCGGACGGCCGTGAGGTACTCGTCGAGCTTGCGGCGGTCGCTCTGGCCGATCCGGCCGCGGAGCGCCTGGGCGTCCTCGTGGACGAAGTCGAGGATGCTGCGCTCGTAGAGGCCGCGGCGGCGGCGGTCGTCGGCCGTGCCGCCGCCGAGGCCGCCGAAGAGGCGGTCGAAGACCAGTCGGGGGTTGATCTCCTTGGCCGACGGCGTCGTCGGGGTGCGCCAGGAGATGTTGGAGGAGTACGCGCAACTGTAGCCGGAGTCGCAACCGCCCGACTGCGCCCCACGCTCCAGCCCCAGTTCCAGCGAGGGGAACCGCGTCGCGGAGCCGACGTGCTTGGCGGCGACCTGGTCGACCGAGACGCCGACCTCGATGTTGGCCCCGTCGGTCTTGCGGGGATGGACCCCGGTCAGGAAGCAGGAGAGCGACCGCGCGTGATCGCCGGCGCCGTCGCCGTGGGAGCGGGCGTTGTCCTGGGCCAGGTTGGAGAGGACCAGCAGGTCGTCCTTAAGCGGCGCGAGCGGTTCCAGGATGCTGGGCAACTCGAAGTCGCGGCCTTCCTTCTCCGGCTTCCAGGCGGGCATGTGGACGCCGTTGGGGACGTAGAAGAAGGCCATCCGGCGGGGACCCTCCGGGCCGGGGCCGCCAGCGGCGGTCATCGCCTCCATCCAGGGGAGGGCGACGGCCGCGCCGACGCCTCGGAGCACGGCGCGCCGGGAGATCTCAAGTCGCCTCATGTCAGTCTCCTTCGCGATGGGGGAGGAGGGGAATCAGCCCTTGCGACGCAAAAACGGGTCGCTCTTGACGATCTCCAGAACGATCCGCGAGAGCCGGTCGCCGTCCTCGGCGGCGGCCTTGGTGATCTTGTCGACCGCGCAGTCGTCCTGGTCCAGCAGGCCGCGGCCCAGGGCGTAGATCAGAAGCTTCTCGGTCAGCGCGCGGGCGAATTCGAGCTTGCGCTTCTTGAGCACGGCCTTCAGCTCCACCGGGCCGTCGAACTTCTCGCCGCTCGGCATCTCCGAAGAAGCGTCGATCGGCAGGCCACCGTCCTTCTCCCGCCAGGCGCCGATCGCGTCGTAGTTCTCCAGGGCGAAGCCCGGCGGGTCGAGCCGCGCGTGGCAGAAGACGCAGTTGGGCCGCGAGCGATGCTGTTCCAGGACCTGCCTGAGCGTGCCGACGATCGGCTGGTCGGAGTCGGCGGCGAGGGGCGGGACGTCGGGCGGCTGCGGGGGAGGGGGGGAGCCGAGGATCTGCTCCAGCACCCACTTGCCGCGCTTCACGATCGAGGTCCGCGAGGGGTTGGAGGTCGACGTCAGGATGCTCGCCTGGGTGATCAGGCCGCCGCGCTCGCGACTGGTCAGCTTGACCTCGCGGAACTCATCGCCCGTGACGCCGGGGATCCCATAGTGCCTGGCGAGCCGCTCGTTGAGGAACGTGTAATCGGCGTCGAGGAAGTCGAGGATGCTCCGGTCCCCGCGGAGGATCGCGGCGAAGAACGACTCGCTCTCCTGGCGCATCGCCCGCCGCAAGGGCTCGTCGAACGCCTGGAACGTCTCGTGATCGGGCGCGGCGACGTCGAGGCCGCGAAGTTGCAGCCACTGGCCGGCGAAGTTGGTCACGAAGGCGTCGGACTTCGGATCCTGGAGCATCCGCCGGACCTGGTCCTCCAGCACGGCGGGATCCTGAAGCTTCCCCTCATCGGCCAGGCGGAACAGCTCGTCGTCGGGCATGCTGCTCCAGAGGAAGTACGACAATCGAACCGCGACTTCGTCGCCGCTCAGGGCGACGCCGTTGGGATGCTCGATCACCTTGCCCTTGCGGTCCCGTTCCGGCTTGTACAACTCGACCTTGAAGAGGAATTGCGGCGAGGCCAGGACCGCCTGGACCGCGAGCTGGATCCCGCGCTCGAACGACTCGCCGTTTTCGCGGGCGAGTTCGGCCAGGCGGACGAGTTTGGCCACCTCGCCGCCGGTGACCTGGCGGCGGTACGCGCGGCGGAGGAACCGCTCCAGGACCGTCGCGGCGCAGTCGGAGAACTCCTCGGGCTTGGTCGGCCGCTTCACGAGGATCAGGGCGTGGCCCGGCGGGAGTTCGTCGTCGGGCCCTCGGAACGGACCCTGGACCTCGATCGACTTGACGACGAGGTTGCGATCGCGCTTCGCCGGGTCCGGGAAGTCCGGGTCGTAGTAGTCGTTGACGAACGCGGCGGCCAGGCGATGCGGGCCGTAAGGGGCCTTGAAGCGATGCTCGAAGGTTCCCGACGATTCGGCCGTCTGGGGGACGTCGAAAGTCCGAAGCGGCCGGCCGTCGAGCCGCAGCTCCATCCGGGCCGGTTGGTCGCCGGCCTGGTCGCCGTGGGCGACGACCCGGACGACGTACTCCGAGCCGCGGGGGAAGTCGTGCGTGACGGCGATCTGGCCGATGGTGGCCAGGACGCGGCCGTCGTCGCTCGACGGACTTCCGCCGGCGTGCTCCAGGGCTTCGCCGTCGTAGAGCTTGGCGACGGGCTCGCCGCCGGCGTCGATCGCGCGGGTCGCGACCGCCTCGGCGGCGGCCAGGTACTTCTCCATCAGGATCGGCGGCAGGCTCAACACGTCGCCGATGTTGTCGAAGCCGTAACCCACGTCGTCGGAGGGGAAGTCGTCGGCGGGGTGGAAGTCGACGCCGGTCAGGTCGCGGATCGTGTTGTCGTACTCCGCGCGGTTGAGCCGGCGGATCGTCACCCGGCCGGGGTCGACCGGGCCGTCGCAGTCCGTCTTGGCCGCCTCGGCGTCGATCCAGGCGACCAGGGCGTCGATCTCCTCGTCGCTCGGCTGGGGATCCTCCGGGGGCATCACCCCCTCCTCGACGTTCTCCTTCACCCGCCGCCAGGGTTTGCGATGCGAGGCCGGCGAGCCCTTGGCCATCAACCCGACCAGGTCGAGATCCCCCTCGGCCTTGTCCCCCTTGTGGCATTCGAGACAGTATTTCTCCACGACCGCGCGCGCGGCCGCGGCGGGGTCGTCGTCGGCCCTCGAGCGCGACGGCGCGAGGAGGAGAAGACCGGACGCCAGGACCATGGCGAGGGCGGGGGGTCGCGACGGGACGGCGAGGCGCATCGTGACGTCTCCGGCGGGGCGGCGGACGGCGGGGGGCGCGGGCGGGGAACGATCCTAGTTCCACAACAGTTTAACGTCGTCGTCCTGCCCGGCCAACCATCTTGAAAAGATTCGGGGCGACGCGACGACCCTCATCATTCGCATCGGACGACTCCGAATGCAAGATTCCAATCGCGATTGACGCGACCCGTCGCGGCCGAATCGCGCCATGACGCTCCGAACGGCGGCATTGACAATCCCCGCGGCCGTTCCATTTTCGGGCGACACAAACCGGCTCGGTTCTGGTATTCTTAATGAGGTGGGACCGTCGTGTCCCGCGAAGTCCGTTCGCGTTTCCGCCTCGTCGCTCGACGATAGACGCCTTAAGGTCCGTATCCCCCAAGACAACGCCCCGCCGGCCGACGAGGGTTCGGGAGTGGGCGGGGAGACGTCGCATGGCCGCCACCACCGACGCCGAGAAGATCGGCGCGAGCACGTCCAATCCGACCGCGTCGGCCCGCGGCGCTTCCTCGTCGCCCCCGCAAGACGCCCGCGGCCTGTCGGCCCTGGACGAGTCGAACCTGGAGCGGTCGATCGTCCGTCGCGGCCTGGCGACCCCCGCGGAGGTCGAGGCGTGCAAGGCGTACCGGGCCAAGCTCGTCGCCGAGGCCCCCAGGGATCCCTCGAAGCCGACGCCGGGGCTGCTCGACGTGATGGTCGGCGCCAAGGTCCTGACCCGAAGTCAGATGGCCCGCCTGGTCCAGGAACGCGACGCCGGCGTCCGGAAGCTGGAGATCCCCGGCTACACCATCATCGAGAAGCTGGGCAAGGGCTCGATGGGCGTGGTCTTCAAGGCCCGCCAGAACAGCGTCAACCGGATCGTCGCGGTCAAGATCCTGCTCGACGGCCTGGCCCAGAACAAGGAGTTCATCCGCCGCTTCGAGCGCGAGGCCCAGATCGCCGCCAAGCTCTCGCACAACAACATCGTCAACGCCATCGACGCCGGCGAGGCCGGCGGACGCTACTTCTTCGTCATGGAGTTCGTCGAGGGGCCGACGATCAAGGACTTCCTCGACCAGAACAAGGTGTTCGAGGAGAAGGACGCCGTCCGGATCGCCATGGCCGTCGCCGAGGCGCTCAAGCACGCCAACGAGCGCGGGCTGATCCACCGCGACGTCAAGCCGGAGAACGTCATCCTCACCAAGGACGGCGGCGTGAAACTGGCCGATTTGGGCCTGGCGCGGCTCACCAACGACGAGGCCTGGGGACTCTCCGAGGCCGGCATGGCCATCGGCACCCCCTATTACATCAGCCCCGAGCAGGTCCGCGGCCAGACCGACGTCGACATCCGCGCCGACGTCTACAGCCTGGGGGCGACCCTCTACCACATGGTCACCGGCAAGGTCCCCTACGGCGGCGCGACCCCCCAGGAGGTCATGCGCAAGCACGTCGACCCCCGCACCGAACTGGTCCCGCCCGACCACCTTAACACCAAGATCTCAAGCGGCCTGGGCATGGTCATCGAGACCATGATGGCCAAGAACCGCGAGAACCGATACACCACCCCCGACGACCTGATCCTCGACTTCAAGTGCCTCCTCCAGGGCGACGGCCCCATGATCGCCGGCCGCAAGACCGACAGCCTCGAAGCCCTCGCCGAGGGGGAGGCCGACGAACCGGGCGTCTCCACCATCGACGAGGCCCGGATGGCCGAGATCGCCTCCTTCGTCAACCTCCGCAACCAGGTCATCGCCGCCCTCGCCGTCGTCCTGGCCGTCTCCATGGTGACGAACGTCCTGTTCCTGGTGGCGCGGTGAGGATCGACGCGCCCCGGACCATCCGATCGGCCGCGCGACATCCGACCAGACCGGCGCGAAACGGCCTTCTCCCCTTGAGGGAGAAGGTGGCCGAAGGCCGGATGAGGGGTGGACCGACCAGATGCCTTGGGATCCCGATGTTTCCGTGATCCGACCGCCTCAACCTGGACGCGACGCCGGTCGACCCCTCATCCGGCCCTACGGGCCACCTTCTCCCTCAAGGGGAGAAGGCGAAGGCGGATCCCAATAGGCTGAAAGGACCACGCCATGAAGCCCCGTCGTGAACGCCGCGGCCGCGCGCTGGTCGATTTGCTGGTCGCGCTCCTCATCGTCGGCTTCCTGACGGCCGCGCTGGTGCCGGCCCTGGCGAACAGCCATTCGAGTTCCCGCCGCGCGCAGTGCCTGAACAACATGAGAAACATCGCCCTGGCGCTCAACATCTACGCGCTTCGGAACGGCGCGTACCCCGCCGCCGGGACGTTCTTCGAGACCGCGGGGTCCCAGCCCACCGCCGATCGTCCCGAGGGCGACGTCTCCAAATCGGTCCTGAACTCCGTGGGAGACGTCCCCGCCGCCGCCGACGTCCCCCGCGCGGCGCGGAGCTGGGTGGTCGACATCCTCATGGACCTTGATGAAGCCATCCTGGCGAACGGATGGGATCGCGAGCGATCGTACCTCGCGACGGGGAAAGCGCCCGATGCGATGACGGCCAACGTCAACATCTCGCGAACGGCCCTGGCGATCCTCCGCTGCCCCGACGACGTCAACTTCACCCCCAACGAGGGGAACCTGAGCTACGTCGTCAACGGCGGCTTCGCGCGGTTCGCCGCCGTGCCCCACGCCTGGAGGGGCGGGGCGACCGACGGCACCGGCGACGGCCGAATCCTCCGATGGGACGCGGTCGGCTCCCCGGCCATGGCGACGAAGATCCACAAGAGGCTCGGCGTGATGTTCCTGCAATCGGTCTGGGACGCCAAATCCAGCGCGCCCGACGCCGCCGACGTCGCGCCCGAAAACGACGGCCGAGTCCCCTCCTGGGGCGGCCTGAAGACGACCGCCACCGACCTCGTGGACGGCGCGGGGATGACGATCCTGGTCGGGGAGACCACCCTGGCCGGCTTCTCCACCGGGAACGCGCACTCGGCCGGGGCGGAGACCAACTGGGCCGCCCCCTGGCCGACCTTCTGCATGTTCCTGGCCTCCGACGACGTCTGCGGCCCCGTCGGCGACTGCGCGTCGGCCATGGCCGACGGCGCCAGGCTCCCCGAGTCCTCGGCCTGGAGGAAGGCGAACCAGGACGGCTCTCGCGAGAGCATCGGCCACGGTCGGAGCATGAAGACCAAGGGGGGCTTCCCCTTCGCCAACAGCGGCCACACCGCCAGCGGCGTCGTCGGCTTTTTTGACAGCCCCGTCCAGTACCTCTGGTACAGCGCCCGCGGCTGGCCCGGCGCCACCCACTTCGCCTTCTGCGACGGCTCCGTGCGGGCCGTCCGAGACGGCGTCGACGGCGACGTCTACGCCCGAATCATCACGCCAGCCGGTGGCGGCCTCCCCTCCCCGTTCCAGCAAGGGCCGGTCGACCGTGACGCTCTCGACTGGTAGGGGGGGGCCCACGCTCGTCCAGGCGTCCCCTCAATTCTTGCTGAAGTCGAACTGGACGGCGTTGGACTTGCCGAGCGGGTCGCGGACGAAGCGGCGGCGGCAGTCGGAACAGAGGTCGAAGCGAAACGACCCGCGGTGGGCGTCGTCGGACGAATCCGCGTCGGCGGACGTCTCGGCGCGGCGGGCCAGATCGGCGACGGATTCCATCGGGTCGTCGTCGAGGTCGCCCTCCCGGATCGCGTCGGGGTCGAAGCCGGGGCGGACCTCCATCGCGACGGTGTAACGGTCCTCGCCGGAAGCGGTGATGTCCTTGCCGCAGAGATCGCACGAGAAGTGGACCATCAGCGATTCGTCCTCGAAGAGCGGCGCGTCGTTGCGAAGTCCGGTCGGGATCGGACTGACTCGATCCTAACCGGCGGGCGCGGTTCCGTCCAAGCCCCTCTCCATCAATCCGATTCGCGGCCGTCGCGTCAAGCCGAGAATCGCCGCCGCCAGCGCCGCGGCCGACGCCGCCAGCCCCCGCCGGACGCTCGCCGGCCAGTACGTCAATACGACCTCTCGGGCCCCGTCCGGAAGATTCACCGACATGAAAGCGCCGGCATGCACTTCCGCGACGGCGGGCGCGCCGTCCACCCTCGCCGACCAGCCCTCGTCCCAGGTCTCGCGGACCAGAAGCCGCGCGGGCCCTTCGGCGTCGATCGCGACCCGGATCGTCGCCGGCGTGGACGACGGCGCGACCGTCGCGCGGCCGGGGCCGTCGAGCGCGACCCGCGGCGGCGCGTCCACGCGGGCGATCCAGACGTCGCCGACGCGCTCCACGCCCGCGAACGCCGATGGGTCGGGCGGCGGCGACGCGGCCACGACCGCCGCGACGCTCGCCTCGCGAAGTCTTGGCAACGCCCGCTCGACCGTCCGCCACGAGACCGTCCGCCGGCTGCTGCGGGCCTCGTCCGTCTCCTCGTACAACGGCTCGAAGTAGTCGAGGCTCCGCGACAGCTCGACCGAGTCGTAGTTCCTCGGATCGGCCAGGCCGAAACGCATCAAGGTATTCGGCGGCAACTCCTCGCCGATCCCGAGGGCGCGGCGGCCGTCGGTCAAAAGCTGGCGCAAGCGGACGACCACCGGCGGCTCGTACTCCTGGACCTCGCGATCAATCGCCGGGTTCAGGCCGACGCCGAAGCCGAACAGGTCGACCAGGGTCGCGGCCAGGAGCAGCGGCGGAAGGGCCCTGGCGACCCTGGCGCGACGTCTCGCCAGCTCGGCCGCCGCCGCCATCGCCAGCAGCGCCGCGCCGGTCGTCGCGAGGTAGCGCGGCGTGAAATCGAGCATCGCCCGGACCTGGCGATCGACGCGACGCGACGCCTCGGCCGGGTCGATCGGGATCGGGGCGTCGCGGTAATGCCGCTCGGCCCGGACCCGCATCGCCGGCGCGGCGTAAGGCGCGACGACGGCCCCTCCCAGAAGGACCAGCCCCGCCGCGGCCCAGCCGAGCGACCAGCGCCGCGAGAGCCGTTCGCCCCGCGCCAGGGCGTCGATTCCGACCGCCCCCAGGAAGACCAACGCGAACGCCACCCAGAGCGTCAGCCGGCGGTTGTCGGTCACGCCGACGACGGGCAGCGCCCGCAACAAGTTGTCGACGGGAGGGACCTTGAACGCCGCGAGGAAGCCGACGCCCAGAAGCAGGAGCAGGAATCGCGTCTCCGACCTCCCCCGGCTCGCCAGGACCGCCAGCGGCATCAGCCAGGCGAGCGTCGCCAGCCCCGCGTAACCGCCGGCCGACTCGTTTAGGTTGTTCGCGCCCAGCCCGCGCGCCAGGTTCGGATGGCCCCGACGCTGACTGCCGTAGAGGTAGGGCAGGGCGGTGCAGGCGGATTCGAGGACGCGCGGGCGCGTCAGCCGCCACCACGGCGGATGCTCGCGGTGCCGCTCGCCCCAGACGGGGCTTTTGGTCAGGTACTCTCCTAGCGGGACGATTTGCGCCGAGGCGACTCCGATCCCCAACGCCACCCCCAGCCCCCACGTCAGGGCGGGCCGCGTCCGTCGGCTCGACCCGGCGAGCCGCCACGCCGCGAAAAGCCCGGTCGCCAAAAGCGCGTGGGCGCCGGTCTGGACGTGACCGGCGACCAGGACGCCCCCGACCGCAAGCGCCAGCCAGCCGACGCCGCGGGCGCTCGGCTCGTGGATCGCGCGGTCGGTCGCCAGCAAAAGCCAGGGGAGCCAGATCGCGGCGGGAGTCACCGGGTAGAGCAGCCAGACGACGAGGAACCCGCAGAACGGGAAGCCCAGCCCGGCGAACCATCGCCCCCACGGCCCCAGCCCCCACGACCTCGCCAGCAAAAACGCCCCCAGCCCCGCGAACCAGAGCCGAGCGGCGGCGACCCACCCCGGCGCTGCGGGCCAGGGACCCAGGAACACGATCCAGTTGAACGGATCGAACGACGCGCTTTGGCCGTTGGCGATCAGCGGCGCGCCGCAGCCGGCGAACGGGTTCCAGACGGGAAGCCGACCGGCGCGGATCTCGCTCCGCTCGAACGCCAGCCAGGGCTGGAACTGAAGCACGGGGTCCATCAAGAGCCGGTTCGACGGCTCGAAGTCGGGGGAGGGGGCGGCGTCGGGATCGCGGAAACTCGCTTGCGCGAACAGGACGTCGGCGGGGCTGAGGACTTGACCGGGGCGAAGGGCGTCGTGAAGGAATCCGACGACGCAGGCGGCCAGCGCGACGCCGAAGAGGGCCAGCTCCACTCGTCGCGACGGCATGGCGAATCCCCGACTCCCTGGGCGCGTCGTCCTCCCGCGGTTGGCAGCATACCCTCGAACGGCCGGTTCGACCAACCCCGTTGGCGACGTCGCCTCCCGGTTGCCAACCGACCGGACATCTGCGATTCTTGATCTCGTCGCGATACGGGGGCGGACGTTGATCGAGCCCCGTCGCGGAGAATCGCAATCCCATGTAAGGATAAGAGTCCCATGATTCGACGATCCGCCGTCGGCCGCGTCGCGGCCTTCATCGGCCTCGGCGTCGTGCTCGCCGCCCCGTTCGGCTGCGGCGAGGGGCCGCCCGCCGTCGACAGCTCCACCGCCAAGGCCACCGTGCACGGCGTCGTCACGTTCGGCGGCGGCCCGCTCAGCGGTGGGGAGATCCGCTTCGATCCCTCCAACATCAAGCGCAAGGACGCCCAGATCGCCACCGCCGTCATCGAGAAGGACGGCACGTACGAGGTCACGACGCTCCAGGGGGCCAACGTCGTCCGTTTCGAGTTCCCGCCCGCGGTCCTGAAGAAATACCCCCAGATCGCCAGCTACTCCAAGGAATACGACGCCCCCGGCGGCGACTCGACCTTCGACGTCGACATCGAAGCCCCCAAGTGAACCCGTCGCGACCACCGACGCGAAACGCGGGCGTCCCGAAGGTTCGGGACGCCCGCGTCGCATGAATCATCCGTCGATGGATCGCGCGGCGAACCGCGGACTCACCACGAATCCGAACTGACGACCTCTCCCTCGGCGATGGTCCCGACCCCCCACCACGTCTGAGGGCTGATGCTCGACTTCACGAACTTCACCGAGCCGTCGCACAGGCTGACGTTCACGCCGCCGGAGTGGTAGCTCGTCGCCGTCAGCGCGCCTTGCGGATGGTTGTTGTCCGCTCCGGAGCTCAACCAGCCGTAGACGCAACTGATCGAGTTGGGCGGCATGAGGTGGTTGTACGAGGAATCGCCCATCAGCACCTGATAGTACGCGCCGCCGAAGACGCCGACCGACGCGATCGTCGCCGTCATCTTGTTCAGCGACTTGCAGCTCGCGTAATAACCCGCCGTGTTGATCGGCGAGGGATACTCGTCCACGTCCGTCGTCTGCGGCAACGAGTACTGGTTCGACGACGGCGTGCCGCGGTCGCCGTTCTGCGTGATCTGCAACGCCGCGCCGTTGCCGATCCCCTTGACCCGCTCGCAGAAGGCGGCCGTGTTGCTCGTCCCGTCCTTGATCGCGGCGATCGTCTTGGGCTTCGCCGTCCCGTAGGCCCCGTTGGGGCCGAAGGTGGGGATCACGAAGGGGCCCGTCGGCGACGACGAATAGCGGTACGGCTTCACCCCGAAGTTCGCGCAGTAGTTGCCGCGCGCGTCCAGGTTCGTCAGGCGGTCCTGGTCCGACGGGCAGACGAACGACGCGACCGAGGCGCGCTGGGCCGTGCTGTTGTGCGCGTTGCCGAAGCAGGCCCCACCCACCAGGGCGAAGTTGAAGGTGTTGAACAGGTTCCCCTGTTCCATCTGCGGCAGCAGCATCGTCAAGGCGGAATACTGCTGGCAGCCGTAGACCATGTCGCTGGCCCCCGGCGGATAGCTCCCCACCGTGTCGTGGTAGTTCGCCAACGCCAACCCCAACTGCTTCAGGTTGTTGACGCACTGCGAACGACGAGCGGCCTCTCTCGCCGCTTGCACGGCCGGAAGCAGCAGAGCGATGAGCACGGCGATGATCGCGATGACCACCAAGAGCTCGATCAGCGTGAACGCGCGACGCGCGCCGCGCCGAGAAGGCCCGATCCAAGACATCAGCATAGCCTCTACTTTCCGGTAAGCATGAATCCAACCGTCTTCGATCATCGTCCAGGGGGCGCCGAGCCCCTTTGGAGCGATAGTCCCCGGCATGAACCGCGGATACGAAAAAGAGCCGCCGAACCCCCGCGATGGGTGGCGCGTCGATCGAAAGGCATGCCCCTGCCCGGTCGGGCGGGGACGGCGATACGACGAGGAAAAACGGCTCGGTCGGCGAGGGCATCCACGTCCGCGTGGACAAACGCGCGCGATTCCATGGTTCCTCGTGACGATCCGTTGACTCAACAAATAGGATAGCGACTCTCCCCGGCGCGCGGGCGAGAAAAATGGGAGAGGTCTCGAATTTTTCTGACCGTCACGGATTTTGGGGGTGGTGAACATAACGGCCTTCCCCCCTTGCGGGGGAAGGTGGCCCGAAGGGCCGGATGAGGGGGGGCGAGCCCAAACGCCATCGACGTCCAGGGCTTCCCGGACGGGCCTTCGCGAATCCCAACGGTCGTCTCGCGCGTCGTCCCCCTTGTATGTCCGAAGGACCAGAGTGACGGTGTTGAAGCTCGGGATTTTCCACGAAAAACGATCGCGAATCGCCCCGGGCGGAAACACAGTCGCTCATCTGACCGCTTCGCGGTCTGTCTTCCCCCGCGAGGGGGGAAGACTCGTTCAGGCCCCCAAAATCCGTGACGGTCAGGAATTTTTCTTCGCCCCGGTCGGGGGCGGGGCCGGTCGCGGCAAGGACGGCGGGGCGGCCCTCGTGATCGGAGCCGGCCCCCGCCGCGGCACTGAAGGAGCCTTGCGACTTGCGATCCCCTCCAAGTAGGTCGGGCTTGAAAGTCGCGGCCCCGTCGCGATAATGGAGACCTTCCCGCGGTCGTTCCGTGCGCCCCGTCGCTGGGATCGTTCCGCATCGCTTGGCAGACGACGCGAGACCAGGCCCGGTCGCGTCGCCAGGGCAGGAGTTGGAACGATGAGCCGCGTGTGTCAAGTCAGCGGAAAGAAGACCTCGTTCGGCAATCACAAGACCGAGCGCGGCAAGGCGAAGTATCTGGGCGGCGTCGGCAAGAAGACGACCGGCATCAGCCGCCGCACGTTCAAGCCGAACTTGCAGTGGATCCGCGTCTGGCTGCCCAACGGCACGACGACCAAGGTCCGGGTCGCCACCTCGGTCATCCGGAGCGGCCAACTGACGCTGGAGGTCGATGGCAAGGTCCAGACCTTCCCGCTCATCAAGGCCGCCAAGGGGAGCGCCGAGGCTCGCAAGAACCTCAAGAACCTCTACCCGATCTGATCGCCGGGCGATCGCGTCGGTCGAACCTTCCGCCACGACCCCGCCCGGTTCGCCGTCGCGGGGTTTCTTCATGCGCCGCGAGTTCGAGAGAGGGCGGGGGGGCCGCGCTCGGCGCGCGAAAAAGCCGAGCCGGGGGGAGACGGCTCGGCGAGTCCGCGTGGCGTCGAACGGTCATCGACTCAGGCCAGGGCCATCCGACCGGGAGCGCCGTTCTTGAGGTGCTCGTTGAGGCATTCCTCGTGGACCTTGTGGGTCGGGACCGACTGCTTGCACATCGGGCAGACGGTGAGGTTGATCGGGGTCAGGGCGTCGTGACTTCGGCGCTTCCCCTTCTTGGATTTGGATGTGCGTCTCTTCGGTACGGCCACGTCGTGTTCTCCCGACCTCGGGCGCGCTGGGCGCGGACTGGAACGAAAGGAACATTATCCCGATTCCCAGGCGAAATGCAACTCGACCATGCGTCGCGAGACATATCGACCGGGGATCGCCCGGGGGGATCGACGCCGCGCGTCCGTCACGCCTTGGCGAACGTGGCGAATGGCGGGACGAGCCGCCGGCCCTCGCCGCCGAAGGGAATGAAGCCGTGATGCCGGTGGAACGCTTCCGCCCGTTCATCCTTGGCATCCACGATCAGGGCGAACGCGGCAAGCTCGGCACGGAGGGCCCGCATCCCGGCGTCCCAGAGCAGGGCGGCGCCGAGCTTGCGACCGCGATAAGCCGAGTCGACGGCCAACCGTCCAAGTCGGGCGACCGGTACGGTCGGATACCGTGGCGGTCGCTTGACCAGCGATTCGGGCAGATCGCGCAAGAGCACTCCGCCCGCCGCGATCGTGTGGTAACCGGCGATCTTGCCTCCCGGCGCGTCGATGGCGACATAGCAGGCGGTGACGCGGCGGCGGACGTCCTGAGTGACCTGCTTTTGTAAGTATCGATCGAGGGCTTCAACGCCGCAGTCAAAGCCCGCCCTGTCGTGGCGCGGGTTGAGCGGTTCGATGAGAAAGGATTGACTCACCGCGCTCGCACCAGGCGATCATGGGCTTCCCTGGCTTGCCGAAGCGCGGGGGAAGGATCCGGCGGGTCGAGTAGCAGACCCGCGAACCGCTCCTGGTCCTCCATGGAGAGGCGGATCAGATGGGATTCCTCGATCGTTCGCCGGGCTGCTTCCTGGGCGGCGGTCACGACGAAATCGCTCACGCTGCGGCCCTGGAGTTCGGCGGCGCGTTTGACGACCCGCAACGCCTCAGGTGAGATGCGTGCTTCAAGCCGCGACGTGCGATTCGATTCCCTCGGCCTCATAAATGACAGCCCCCCTTCAACCACCGCCTCTGAAGCCTCATTGTACGGCGGAATGCTGGACATGGCAATCGAGGGGCGCGCGCTTTGCGTGATCCGCGCGCCGGGCGGAACGCGAGTCGGGACTTGCCGAGCTTCGAAGGTCCGCGGCCTTGTCCGCCAGGCTTGGATCGGATAGAATCACGACCTCGAAATCCCGGGGAGTTGACACGCGGGACGGCATGAAGGTGTTGGAGTCGATCGAATGTCGATGGACAAGAGTCTGAAGAAGGCGGGCGGGCTGACCCGCCAGCGCAACGTGTTGACCCGCCCCGAGCGTCTGGCCCTGCTCCAGGAAGACGACAAATGGACCCCGGAGAAGGGGGTCTACAACCTCCCCAAGACCAAGTCGCGCCGGCTGGCGCCGGGTCAGTCGGGCCCCAAGCGTCCCGACGCGAAGTAAGCCGCCCGCCCCCCGTCCAAGCGACGACCCGCCTTCCCCGGCCCCTGGGCCGGGGATTTCGTTGATCCCGCGCCCGCCCGAGGCCCCAGCCCGCGATGGTCGTTCCCGCCACTCTCACGGCGTACTGCGCGCTGATCGTCGTCGTCAGCCTGCTCGGGGGGATGACCCCGCTGGCCCTGGTCCTCTCTCACACCAGGCTTCAGATCTACCTGAGTTTCTCGGCGGGAACGATGCTGGGAGCGGCGTTTTTCCACATGCTGCCCGAGGCGGTCGCCATGGGGGGTCCCGACATGGTGGAATGGGCCGCCTTCGGCCTTCTGACGCTCTTTCTGCTGGAGCGGTTCTTCGCCTACCACCAGCACGAGCCGTCCGAACTCCCCCACAAACACCACCATGCCGCCGCCGATCACGACCATGGCGACGAGAATGGAACGCCGGCCCTCTCCTGGGGGACCGCCACCTTCGGCCTGGCCGTCCATTCGCTGGTCGGCGGCGTCGCCCTGGCCAGCGCGGTCGTCGCCGACGCGAAGGGGCAGGGGAGGGTCGGGGGGATGGCCTGGGGAGTCTTCCTGGCGACCGTCCTCCACAAGCCGGCCGACGCCATCACCGTGGTCTCGCTGATGCTTCGCGGCGGCGTCCCCTCGCGGCTGGTCCATCTGGTGAACCTGGGCTTCGCCCTGATGATCCCGCTGGGGGCGGCCCTGTTCTTCGTCGGGGTCGATCGGCTGGCGCCGACGGCCGCCGAGACGCTCACCGCCGCGGCCTTGTCGTTCTCGGCGGGGACGTTCCTTTGCATCTCGCTTTCGGACGTCTTGCCCGAACTCCAATTCCACGCCCACGATCGGCTCAAGCTCTCGGCCGCCCTGCTCGCCGGCTTCCTGGCGATGGCGGCCACTTCGGCCATCGAATCGCCCCGCGACGAACCTCCCGGCCCGTCACCGGTTCAAGCCGCGACCTCGGCGGGGCCGATCCCAGCCGAGCGGACTCGCTTGAATTCTCCAGAGCGGATCGAGGGCGACGTGACATGGACGGATCCGACGCTTCACGGCGTAGGCGCGCGGCTTGCGTCTTGCTAATGGCGTGCGCGGCGTCGGCGGCCGGGTGCGCCGAGACCGATGGGGGACGGCGGCGCTCGCGGCCCTGGCGGATGGAGGCCGAAGGCACGACGATCGGTCGCGACCTGCATGCCGCCCCCCCCGGAACGGTGGTCCCGGTCACGTCTCTGGGAGTCGACATGGTCGCCCGCGACCGCGACCCCGCGCTTTCCCAGGCCGGCTTCAAACCTGGGCAAGCCAGAGCGAGGCCGGGCGCGAGCGCGGCGAAATCCGAATAATCGCTACAGTCGCCAGGGTCCGAATGACGATCTCTTGGTATAGACGAATCGTCGATGGATTCACAAGGTCGGGTGGTGAACGAACTCGGCCAGCCCTGGAGGCGACGACCAGATGCCTTCTCGCCCAAGGTCATGGCAGGCATATTGGATTTCGGCGTGGATGCCCGTTCTGCTAGTTCTCGCGGGCTCGACCCTTAGCGCTCAGGAGCCGATTTCGCCTGAGTCGGCCGAGGTGGAAATCCCGCTTCCCCAGCCGCCGCCGACTGCCGAGCCGTTGCCGACGTCGCCACGCGAGGAGGCCCTGGAAGAGCGCGTGCGTCAACTGGAGGAAATGGTCGAACGTCTCTCGACCCAGATGCAGGGGGGGGGGACGCCCGTCGCCGGCGAGCCCGCGGCGGCCGCGACCGGCGACGGCGAGGCGGCCCCGGACGTGGGCACGCCGGCGACGGTCGAGCAACCGTCGCGAACCGGCGGCGTCGGCGCGCCGCCCCAGGGGATGGCCGCCAACCCGAAGCCCAGCGCCAAGTACGACGCCCCGGCGACGATCCAGAACTTGAAGGCGAACGTGAAGTTCGGGCCCGGCTTCGAGATCCGTAGCGACGACGACGAGTACATCCTTCAGTTCCACGACCTGACGCAACTGGATTACCGCGGCTACAGGCAGTCCGGGCACGCCACCGAGCGCGACAGCTTCTTGATCCCTCGGCAGTGGTGGATGTTCAGCGGCCGAATGACCAAGCCCATCGGCTACTTCGTCTCGTTCGCCAACGGTTTCGACAGCTTCGGCCTGCTCGACGTCTTTCTGGACTTCGACTTCGACCCTCGGTTCCGCATCCGGGCCGGCCGCGCCAAGACGCCGTTCCAGTACGAGTTCATCGGCGTGCCGACCCAGGGGATGATCGTCCCCGAGTGGGGCGTCTTCTTCAACAACTTCGCCGAGAACCGCGACCTGGGCGTGATGGCGTTCGGCCGCTTGTTCAACGGCACCTTCGACTATATGGGCGGCATCTTCAACGGGGCGCGGAACGGCCTGGTCGCCAAGACGGATTCCAAGTTCATCTCCTGGTTCGTGAATTACAAGCCGTTCAACAACGTCGAGGACTCCCCGCTCCAGAACTTCAACGTCGGCGGCTCGGTCTACGGCGGGACCAACAACAACACGCCCTTCCCAGGGGTCTTTCGGACGATGGTCCCGACCAACGGCAACGCCGCGGCCGGCGTGCCGTTCCTGGCCCTGAACAACAACGTGCGGGAACGAGGGCCGATGACCTTCTGGGAACTCCATTCGGCCTGGTACTACAGGCAACTGGCGGTCATCGGCCAGTGGGACAGCGGCTTCCAGAACTACGCCAAGACCGACCGACCCTCGTACCACACGCGCATCCCCGTCCAGTCGTTCTCAGTCCAGGGCGGCTACCTCCTCACCGGCGAGACCCGCAGCAGCGCGGGGGTCGTGAAGCCTCGAAACCCGGTCACGTTCAAATTCGGCAAGTTCGGCCTCGGCGCCTGGGAGTTGACGGGGCGCTATCAGTACCTCGACATCAGCCGGAACGTCTTTACCGCCGGCCTGGCCGACGCCAACCTCTGGGCCAACCGGCTGAGCATCGTGGACGTCGGCTTCAACTGGCACATGACCCAGTACCTCAAGTTCATGTTCGACTGGGAGCACACCAGCTTCAACAACCCGGTCTTCACCAACGTGGACAAGTGGAGCAAGGTAAGCGACATGTTCGTCGCCCGCATGCAGCTCTTCTTCTAACCACGCTTCGGATCACGCGCCAGTCCCGATCGCGGCGACGCCCGCGGTCGGGCTTTTCGCGTTACGGGGACGGCGCCCGCGTCCGACACGAACATAAGGTCCATTATCGGACGTCGTCCGCGGAGCCCACGCTCCCCGCTCGAATGCGACCGCTCGGTTTACCAATCGAGCGATCGCTTCCGCCGCAGCCTCCGCCGCAGCTCATCGCGATACCGTTGCGTGGATGGCGTCGCGGCGCTGCATCGCGCCGCGAAATCAAGGTCCGCCGCCTTTTCCAGCATGCCCAGTTCGTCGTGGATGCGGCCTCGTGTTTCGTAGCCGTAGGCGAGATCTGGGTGGATGGCGATGGCGGTATTGATGTCCTCGAGTGCCTCGTCATATCGCCCAAGCGCCTGGTACGCCATGGCGCGTCCGTACCACGGAAAGAAGTTATCGGGCATGGCCGCGATGCCGGCTTCGTAGTACTCGACGGCTTCGGCCCACCGCTTCCGCTCGGCCGCCATGTGACCGAGGCTGACCCAGACGTCGACATTGTCGGGGGCCAGGGTCGCCGCGCGCTTCAGGTCCGCTTCCTCCCGCTTTCGATTCGGGAAGAAACAGCCCCTCAACACCGAGCGCCAGTAATAATCCTGATCCGTGGCCCGCGGGTTTTCACCCATCAGCCAACGGTCAAACGCCTTAAGGTAGGCGCGCGCCTCGCTTGGAGAAAGCGATTCCATGAACTGGGTGTGCGTGCCCAGCCGGGTTTGAACCAACATCCGCTCGTTGAAGCGCCGTAGCGCGGCGGTTTCCTTCGGATTTCGCCGACTCGACAACCATCGACCGAGGAGTCGCCACATGCGAGTAGCGGAGAGTGACCGCGAGGTAAGGATGAGGAGTGACTAACCTTTCGCGGCATATGGAGTTGAGCAATCGGGGCGAGAGGATTTGAACCTCCGACCTCACGGACCCGAACCGTGCGCTCTAGCCAAGCTGAGCTACGCCCCGTATTTGCGTCTCGTGGAAGGCATCATAGCGTATGCCGCGGATCTGTCAACCGCGACCGTCGCGGGATCCTGGCGCGGCGGGCGGCGCGGGCGTCGGCTGATGGCTTTCCAGGGACGTGCGCGTCGTCGCAAGGTATTGCAGCCATTCGATTTCCAGATCGGACGCGGTATCGCCGAAGACACGGTGGAATGTGTTCAAATAACCAGATGGCTCGGAGCCGCCGCGAGGAATTCGCAATAGGTCGAGGAACTTGAGGAACTGATCGCCGCGGCGGGCGCGGAGGAAGTAGACCAGCGCCCAGGCCTCGGCGTAAGGATCGCGGCTGTAGCCTCTTCCGAACCCCTTGTCGCGCAAGAGCGGTTCGAGCGCCGGCGCGGGTCGGATCCGGCGCCAGTCCGGCAGGCGGATGTCGTGGGGCCGGCCGATCCCCGCCCATCGGCCGCCGCGGACGACCTCGAACTGCATCGCGAGCCCTTCCTGAAGCCAGAACGGGAAGGCGTCGTGACGCGGGTTCAGGCCGCTGTCGGCGGCGAGCAGGTGGACCAACTCGTGGGCGGTGATCCCCAGGTCGTAGGCCAGCCGATCTGATTCCAGGAGGAGTTCGCCGCGGCGGACGTCGCGATCCAGGGCGTCGGCCAGCGCCAGGCCGTCGGCCTTGCCGACGGTCTGAGGGCGTCGTCCCGTAAGCGCGATCCGGATCCGCCCCGCCTGGGGGAGCCCTTGCAGACCCTCGCGCAGGGTCGCCGCGTCCTCGCGACGTTTCACGAGGGCCTCGCGCTCGCCACGATGCCGTTCGTCGGAGCGGTCGTCGTACATGACGACGGCGTTCCAGGTCGGGTGGAAATAGCCGCGGGTGGGGGCGAACGCCTGGGCGTCGTGGGCGTTCAGAAAGGCGCGATAATCGTCGCGGTCGGCGAACCAGGCCACGACGAGTCGATGGTGGGGCGTCGTCAGGGGGACGCCCGAGGCCGCGAAGAGGAGATGGTAGGCCGTGACGACGCGGCCGATGAACGCGACCCGCTCGGCCGCCTCGTCCTCCGAATGCTGATGCAGCAGCACGACTTGCGGGCCTCGCGCGACCTTCGTCGCGACCCCCAGCGCCTGGCGGAACGGCCCCAGGTCCGGATCCTCGCGCGGGGCCGCCAGATCGTCCAGGACCGCGACCATCCGGCGCGTCGGTTCATGGGTCGGGGCGACGGCGTGGATGGCGCGCAACTCGGCCGCCGCCTCGTCGACCAACCCATTCTCCAACGCCCACCACGCGGCGGCGAACCGGACGCCCGGCCCCTTCCCCGCGGCGGCCTCGCGACGCGCCGGCCATTCCTCGGCCGGGACGTATCCCGGCACTCGCTTCGCCAGGTCCTCCGGAGCGAACTCGTAACGCTCGCCGCTCAGGCGGATCACGACGGCCCCTCCCTCCATCGTCGCCGGGGCCTGGATCCGGCCCCCCTCGCGGAAGTAGATCAGGTCGGCGCGAGCCGTCGTGGCGAGGAAGACCGCCATGAGCGCCGCGGCGAACGATTCGAGCATCGCCCTCCATCGAAAGCCGCCGCGGGCCGTCGGCTTCGTCCGGGTTCGCTCGCGCGCCGCCGAGTTTTCATGTGATTGCCGCAAATCGATTGTGAGAGGCATTTTGCGACGATTTATCGGACCTGGGAATTGGCTTTGAACGTCGAAGGCGAATTGTTTTGCGAGCCCGACCGCGCTCCGCGTCGCCGCCGCGGGGCTGACGCGGTCGCGCCCGAGGCGACGAGTCGCCGAGGTCGGGCGCGCGCCGCTCCGGTGGGCTTGTCGGGCCCCGATCGTCGGAATGCTCGCCGCCGGGGGCCTGGCCTGGGTCGTTCGCATCGCGTTCGCTCGGACGGGACGGAGGGATTACGGGGGACACTCGGAATGATCCACGGGATAGAGTCCGAGATTTCAAGAATTTCGACAACCCACGTGGAATCACGGCGGGCTCGACGCCGGTCTGATCGCCCCCTGAAAACCCTGACCTCCGAGGGCCGTTCGAGCCGATCGGGCCGCCCGCCCCCTCCGCGCCTTGACGCGCCGATCGATCGCAAGCCCGCGGCTACCGGCGACGACCGTCCCACGATAAAGTGAACGCTTTCCGAGCGGAGCGCGACCGAGGAACGATGGGGGAGCGGAACGATGGGGTTGTTCGGGATCGTCCTGGCGCTTGGCCTGTTGATGTGGCTGGCGTTTCGAGGCTGGAGCGTGCTGCTGGCGGCGCCGCTGTCCGCGCTTCTAGCCGCGGCGCTCTCGGGCGAGCCGCTTTTGGCGCATTGGACGCAGACCTTCATGGGGAGCGCCTCCGAGTTCGTCGCCAGGTGGTTTCCGATCTTCCTGCTCGGCGGCCTCTTCGGCAAGCTCATGGACGACAGCGGCTCCATCTCGTCGATCGCGCGCTACTTGACCCGACGTTTGGGGACGAGCCGGGCGACGCTCTCGGTGGTGATCGCCTCGGCGGTGGTCACCTACGGCGGCGTCAGCGTCTTCGTCGCGTTTTTCGTGCTGGTGCCGATGGCGGAGGAGATGTTCCGGGCCGCCGACATCCCGCGACGCTTGATGCCGGCGACCATCTGTCTGGGAGCGTTCACGTTCACGATGTCGGCGTTGCCGGGGACTCCGTCGGTCAACAACGCCATCCCCATGCCTTATTTCGGCACCACGTCCTTCGCGGCGCCGGGCCTGGGGATCATCGCGTCGATCGTGACGATGGCCTTCGGCATGTGGTGGCTGCGGCGCGCCGAGGCCGCGGCGCGGCGGGCCGGCGAGGGATACGGCGCGGGCGCGCCGGCCCCGCTGGTCATCGATGAGATGATCCGCGAGCACGCGACGACCGCCGGCGAGTTCGACCCCGCCGAGATCCTCCACGGCGAGCGGAGCGACGAGGGCCCTTCCCCCGCCCTGGCCGCGCTTCCCCTGGTCGGGGTCGTCGCGGTGAACTTCCTGATGTCGCTGGTCGTGCTGCCGCGGCTCGATTTCGGATACCTGGGCGAGGAGGCTTGGGGAGGGATCGGTCTCGGGGCGGTGGCGGGCGTCTGGTCGGTCTCCTCGGCGCTGGCGTTCGGGGCGTTGACGGTCGTCGTCGTCAACCGCCGCCGCCTGGCCGCGCTGCGCGAGAGTTTGGACGCGGGCGCCAATTCCTCGGTCCTGCCGGTGCTGACCGTCGGCAGCGTCGTCGGCTTCGGCGCCGTGGTGGCGGCCCTGCCCGCGTTCACCGTGATCCGCGACGCCGTGCTCTCGATCCAGGGGGGCCCCCTGGTCTCGCTGGCCGTCGCGATGAACATGCTCGCCGGGCTGACCGGCTCCGCCTCCGGCGGGATGACGATCGCGCTCAACGCGCTGGGCGACACCTATTTGCGCCTCGCCGCCCAGCACGGCATCGATCCGTCGTTGATGCACCGCGTCACCACGATCAGCGCCGGAACACTCGACGCCCTACCCCACAACGGCACGGTGCTGACGGTGCTTCAGGTTTGCCGGCTGAGCCATCGGGAGAGCTATTTCGACATGGTGATGACCGTGGTGGTCAGCACGATCCTCGCCTCCGCGGTCGTCATCGTCCTGGGATCGATCTTCGGCTCGTTCTAATCCCCCGACTCTGATCGAGTGGGTTTCCGTGGTAGTAGACCGTCGCACTTAATCAGGTGGGTCGCTTCCTTGAAAACCCCGACGAAGAGCGATTGCAATCATCCCTTCTCCCCTTGTGGGAGAAGGTGGCCGAAGGCCGGATGAGGGGTCGACCGGCATCGCGTCTGACGATCGACCCTGACTTTGAAGTCCGCGGCTTCCTGTCGCGCCACCCCTCATCCGCCCCTTCGGGGCACCTTCTCTCACAAGGGGAGAAGGGATTAAGCATGCTCGCTCGCGTTGATTTTCAATGATGATGGCCCACATACTTAAGTGCGACGTTCTAGTAGGCTGGGTCGTGACCCGGCTTGGACGACGCCGCGGCGCGCGGGCTTGGTCGCGACCCGGCCCGCGAGCGCCACTCCCCGGGGAAGGCATGGATGGTTCGAGCGTTTCTGGATCAGGCGTACTCCTGGATCGCCGCCGAGTTGTCGGCCTTGCTCGGCTTCGCGCTGGCGGTCGTCTTCATCGCCTACATTCTCCGCCAGAAGCGGTCGCCGACCAGCACCGTGGCGTGGCTTTTGGTGGTGATCCTGGCGCCTTACGTCGGCGTGCCCCTGTACATATTGTTCGGCGGCCGGAAGGTGAACCGGATGGCGGCGGGCAAGACGCCGATCTACGCCGGGCACGGCCATCGCTCGGCGCCGGCGCTGGATCTCGACGCCGAACGGCTCTTGCGTTCCTACGGCGTTCCCGAGGCCAAATCAGGCAACGCGGTGGACGTCCTGGAGACCGGCGAGGAGGCGTTCGCCCGGCTCCTGGAACTGATCGCCGGGGCGCGGGTCTCGCTGCACGTTACGACCTTCGTCCTGGCCGACGACGAATCCGGTCGCGCCGTGCTGGCGGCGTTGACCCGCAAGGCCGCCGAGGGGGTGCAGGTCCAACTGTTGCTGGACGACGTGGGATCCTGGTGGCTGAGGCGTCGGGCCCTGGCGCCGCTTTTGAAGGCGGGCGGCAAGGCGGCCTACTTCATGCCCATGTTCCACTTCTCGTTTCGGGGCCGCGCCAACCTGCGGAACCATCGCAAATTGTTGATCGCCGACGGTCGGGCGGCCGTCACGGGGGGGATGAACCTGACCGCCTCGTACATCGGCGCCACGCCCGACCCGAAGCGCTGGCGCGACCTGGCCGTCGCCGTCGAGGGGCCGGCGGTCGTGGACCTGGAATGGCTGTTCCGCTCGGACTGGAGGTTCGCCACCGGCGAGGATCTCGCCGAGATCCTGCCCGACCCCCACGCCCCTCCCTCGGGACGCAAGGGGGACGCCCGAGTCCAGATCGTCGCCAGCGGCCCGGACGTCGAGGGGGACCCGCTGCACGAGTCCCTGCTCTCGCTGATCTTCTTCGCGCGCAAGCGGGTCTGGATCGTCACCCCCTACTTCGTCCCCGACGAGATGCTCGTCCGCGCCCTGGTCCTGGCGGCGCGGCGGGGGATCGACGTCCGGCTGATCGTGCCCTGGCGATCCAACCACCCGGTCACCGACTACGCCCGCGAAGCCTACGTCCGCGAGCTGTACGAGGCCGGCGTCGAGGTGCTGCTCTACCGCCCGACCATGCTCCACGCCAAGGCCGTCCTGTTCGACGACCGGCTGGCGATCGTCGGCTCGGCGAACATGGACAACCGCAGCCTCTTCCTCAACTACGAGGTCGCGTTGTACATCTTCGACGAGCCCCGCGCCAGGGACCTCGCGCGTTGGATCGACCGTTTGGCCGCGGGGAGCACCGTCTACGAGCCGAAGCCCGGCGGCGTCCGCGAGATCGCCGAGAACGTCGTCCGGCTGTTCTCCCCCCTGCTCTGACCACGCGCTCCGAATTTTCTGACCGTCACGGATTCTAGGGGGACGAAGATGGTCTTCCCCCGCGAGGGGGGAAGACCGTTCCTTCCGACGTCTTCCCCCCTCGCGGGGGAAGACAGACCGCGAAGCGGCCGGATGAGGGGGACGACAAGCAAGACGACTGTTGGAACTCGCGGAAGCCCGTTTGGAAAGCCCCTGACCGTCGAAGGTGTCTTGTCGCGTCCTCCCCCTCATCCGGCCCTTCGGGCCACCTTCCCCCGCGAGGGGGGAAGGATGAAATCGCTCTTCCCCCCTCGCGGGGGAAGACAGACGCCGAAGGCGTCAGATGAGGGGGACGACAAACAAGAGGAC
>Ga0209916_1000371_pt1 | contig 76724 bp, 67 predicted proteins | sample ThiBio_1000_plan_FD_183956 | JGI IMG/M metagenome (GOLD analysis project Ga0209916, IMG submission 183956) | Wastewater bioreactor microbial communities from Cape Town, South Africa - Thiocy_solids_2 (SPAdes) | ecosystem: Engineered > Bioreactor > Thiocyanate-remediating > Anaerobic-Aerobic ... | reverse complement strand
AAGGGCGCCACCAGCGCCTTCCTGGAGCGCTATAACGGCACATTCCATCGGCATTCCGAGGCCTTTGCCGCCCAATCCTCAAAAACCGTTTGGATGGCCATTCGATGATGGCTTGTTCAGATCATCCTCAAGGCATTGCGATGTCAGCGGCATGGCATGCAAATTTTCATTGCATCAACTTAGGAGCATGGTGAGATGAACTTCGCGAACCCGAACATTCCAAGCTTTTCCAGGCGATTCGAACAGCAACTTCTGTTCCTTTCCCACGCGGCTGACAGCGGATATGAGAGGCTCAGGGAAAGCCAGCGATCCATCAATAAAATTCGCGGCGCTGCGTTTACAGGCGCGAGAGAAATTGAAGACCCTGAAAAAACAGTTCACTCGGCGGACCGGTAAGCCATATTCCCTTGCGCGTTCGGAAAGCGACTCGGCAGCAGTGAAGCAGTTTGATCGCGAGATCATGCCCCGCTTGTCGCAGCTCGAGCGTGATCAAGTCACGAATCAGGACCGGGTCGCCGCGATGGAAGCTGGGATCGAAAAGGTCCAGGGCTGGCTGACTCCAACGGGAAGATTGCTCGATTCGATCTATGCCTTTCTCGGCGTGGGTAGTGTGGACAGCGTGTTCCCCGAGCAGGCGCGCATTCCCGGCCTGGCTTGCCCGGATGTTTTCGCGGGCGACAAGCGCCGCAAGAAACTGGACGGCATCCAAGAACGCATCGGCTTGCTCTTCGTCGAGCAGGAAAATATGCGGATGGCGAGTGTGCCGGCGGATGAATTCAAGCGAAGGATGATCGCGGACTTCGGCTCTTCCTTGATGGTGCACAAACTCACGGGAGTTTATGCCCATGATCAAAATTGCTGGCCTGCAAACGACCACCTTACCCTCAAAGACCTCGCATCCATTTTCGGCGCTGAAACCATCGCCGACCGTCTCTTCGAGATAAGCAAGGGGTACCAGGACGCTTATCCTCCTGTCGATCGCGAACAGCGGCGGAAACGATTGCGCGAAATCGACGCGGAGATCCTGTCGCTCAGTCACGACGAAGAGCGCGAAGTCCTGGCGCTGTTCGACGCTGGCATATACGTCACCCGGCGGGAAACGGCAGACCCCGCCATCCTGGTCGATACCTGGAACAACGAAGGAGAATGAACATGGTCGCAACTTCGAAGGGAAAGATTGTCGTGTGGAATTCTCACGACTTGCAGGAAGCAATCGCTGCGGGATACGCCCCCGGGGACATTCTGCTCCCGTCGGAAGACATTACGGAGCGAGTCGAGGCGGCGCGCCGCCAAGGCTATAGTGAAGGCCTTTCCGTGGGCAAGTCCGAGAATATTTCCGCTGCGGCCGGTCATATCGACCCGCGAATCAGGGCGATGATATGCGAGGAAGAACGCATGCGCATTTCAGAGATCCAGGCAATAACCGCCGATGGATTCCAGAACATTTGCCGCCAGGCAATTGCGGAAGGCTGGAATGTCGAGAAGTTCGCTTTGGCGCAGGTTCGCGAAACGAGAGACCGCGGGATCACCCTGGCGCAGATGCGCGCGGATGCACCGCCTGCAGCTATGCACATGGGCCCGGCGGATGTCGATCGGCTCGCTGCGAAGAATCCACCCGGGTCGGCTGATTCAATCTTCGAGCGGCGGAAGCGTGAGGCCATGGCGCCCGCGAAGGCGCAGAAGTTGCCGTGATACGCGTGTGGGGACGCACGCTATCCGACCAGCCGCAGGTGTCGGTAAAAACAGCGGCAGTATCGGTCTCGGTTTCCCCGACAAGCGGGGCTTTCCTCCCGAGATGACGATATTCCCTGCGGTGGCTCCGGCTACCGCAGGGAAAGTTCTATCTACAGTGGCGTCGGCCTTCTTGGGAATTCCCGTCTCCACTTCCGGCATGCCGCGGGTGGCGCTGGGATCGCCGTCATCAATGGGCTGCGCAGGTCCTCACGGACGCCTCAGGCGCACCGGCATTCCTGCTGCAGTTCCGGGCCGAGCAGGCTGTGCGGTACGCCGCTGCACCTGGTGCACTTCAGCCGCACCCCGGCAGCGATGCGTCCCAATCTGAGTGAGCTGTCGCAGTTCGGAGCCGAGCCCATGTCCCCGCTTCAGCAGCAATGGGAGGCGGCCACCACTCGCCAACGACGTTGCATGCTTGAGGACTCCTTTGTGCCGCTTCCTGATATTCCCGCGCCGGCGCCAGTGTGCTTGACGACACGCTGTTTACCGACCGCCACCGCTTCTGCCCACCTCGGCAGTTTGTCGATGATGTGCCGGCGTGGCAGTGATGGGCGCTCATCCGACGCGTGTACTTTCCTATCGTCGCAAGGCACGCGGCGGCCTGCGCTTTCATGGGCTGTGGGGCGACGCCGATACCGAGTACACCGAGAGCTACGCACAAGAAGCACGGTCGCATTGAAGAAGGCGCAGGACGCGCTTCTGGTCTACTTGGTGCAGGGTGCCGGGCAACCGGCACGAACGTTCTGCCCTTGGCGTGCAGCGACTGCCATCGATCGGCCGGCCATGCCGACACCACCAGGCTGGCCTGTGCACACGCACTGTTGGATAGGGCGACCGTCGGGCCGGCTCCGGCCACAAGGCTGGAGGTCGGCGCCCGCCCACGTCTGCTGTGAACTGTACCGCCATGCGTGAGGGTAGCCGCCAGATGCACGCCTGCCATGGTGTTGAAGTTGGGTGCCAGCTGCGGCGCGCGCGAGGGCAGGCGGGGCGGGAGACCGGCAGCGCACGCCTTGACCTCTTGGGTCCTCCTGGGGCTGGGTTCCATGCGGGTCGCACAGCCGCAATTCCTGTGTAGTTAGCGTTTTGCGATTTGTATTGACCGACGGAGTAGCACGAATGACGAGCGCACAGAAAAGCACCGGCGAAGCGGCACACGAAGTGCTGTCGTCAACTTCGGGTGACCTCGGGCTCGAGCTGCTTGGCCTGCGCCTGAACGGCGCGCAGCTGGGCACGATGCTCGACGTCTCGCGGCAGGCCGTATCGGCCGCCGTGAAGCGGGGCACCATCTCACCTCCTGGACCCGATGGCCTGTTCGACGCGAAGCGCGCCGTGCGCGAATGGATGACGAACAGCCACCCCGCACGAGTGCGCGCACGCGCGCTGAGACCTGGTGCCGAGGCAATGACCGATCTGCGCGAGAGATTGCAAGTCCTGGTGAACGAGGTTGCCCGGCTGCGCGCCGCCCTGGCCGACGAGCGAGCGGACAGCGAACAACGCGAGCAAGCGGCGGCGTTCCGTGCGCACGACGAAGCAGAGCAACAGTTATGCCGGTTCACGGATGCCCTGCAATCGCGCTGGGCCGAAGGATCTGCGGCACTGCATGCTGGCCACCTGGCGCGCTGGATAGAGGAGCTCGCGGCAGTGGAGTACTCCGGGCTCGACCTGGAGGAATTCCGGCGCGACTTCCCGGAAGGCGCGGAAGAAACGCCGGCCGAGCCGAGTGCCTGACCGTATCGGACATAGCTGGCCGCTATTTGTCCCGGGCAGCGGCCTTGCCCGGGACAAACTCGGGACAGCGCAGACCGCGCCCCGCTTGGATGTCCCGGGTGTCCCGGGTGTCCCGAGTAGATATATAAAGGTTCCGATGCGCTCTCATGTTCCCGTGCCCACCAGTCCCCCGAGAATTCCTGCACCACCCTTCACCCTGACGAAATTCACTCGGGACACTCGGGACACCCGGGACATGGCGCCCCACTTGGGTTTCCGCGTCCCGGGCTTGTCCCGGGCAAGGCTGCTGCCCGGGACAAATAGCGGCCAGCTATGTCCGATATAGGCCGGCCGTCGCGCGTGTGGCTCCCCCGTCCGCGTCCCCCATGTCGCGCGCAGAGTTGCACGGATGGAGATTGACCAGTGGGCCCCGTGGCCGAGATTCGCGGACTGGCTAGCGCATGCTTGCTGGCACCCCTTTGCGTGGGTGGCGTGAGCGTGATGCCGCCGGCACTGCTGCCCGCCATCCTTGCCAACGCCCACGCCGACCTGTTCGATGCGCTGGGCGTCGACGTTTTCATCCAGCGCGGTACCGGCGCAGTACTGCCGGTGCGCGTGGTCGTGGAGGACGGCGTGGCTCGCGTCGGCGAATACGGCCAGGTGATCGGCCGCGACACCTTTGCCAACTTCCTGCGCGCGCAGTGGATCCCTGCGCGCGGCGACGTGCTCGCCATCGACGTCGCAAGCCGCAAGGTGGATTCGATCGACACCGGCGACGGCATCGTTGTCCGAGTGGTGCTGCATGGCTAACCATTCGGTGACTTATAAGATAGACGTCTATACGTATAAACGTAAAAACGTAAAAACGTAAAAACGTTTATACGGCCAAACACGATAAAGTAAAACATATCTGAATCGCGCAGCTTGGCCATCATCGCCGCGCTGTCCGCACAGCTGGCCAACATCATGACCGGCAACGGCTACCTCACGGACGCCGTGGCTGCGCTGTCGTCGATCCCCTACGCGTCGCCGAGGCAGTCGACCACTGTGCGGCACGGGGCGATCATTCACGATGACCCGGCCCGCGAGTCAGGCAATCCGCCGATGAGAGTCAGGCTCTGCCGACAAAGGAAGTCAGGCGCGATCCGACGACCGGGCGCCTTTACCAGTTTCGCCACCCAGGCCAGGCACGTTGTAGCGGCGGCAGGCGGTGGACGGCATCCAGCCGGTTTGATCATTGCGACAACGCCTTGACGATAGCGGTGATCAGTCCTCTCACCGCGATCACCAATGCCATTCTCTGGTCGAGTCGGGTGCTTGAAGGGTGGACGGAACGCTCCTTAGGTGTTGGTGTACGCTTCTTCACGGAATCGGCTCCTATGCTTGATTTCAATCTGAGCCTCGCGGCGCAACCACCGTCGGGGCTTCTTTTTGTCTCCGTTTCACCGTGTGCGGACCAATTTGGCGTGTCAACGGGAAACTATGCGTAGGCTGCCTTGCGGCGCGTCACTGTCGCCAGGCCGGGGCGGTGTACCAGTGGCTCGGTACATCGTGCACGTTGAGTACGTTGCACACCGTGGGGCTTCTTCTTCCGTGCTCAGCACCCTTGGCGCTACCAATTTGTCGCCACCGGAGTGGTGCGTTTCCATGCGGAGATGTGCCATCTCGAGCGACAGGGTCTATCCATGGTCCGGGCGTCTGCTAGTCGATCGCGATGTACCAGCCCACTGGTACACGCTGCCGCTGGCGGCCGATCCTCAGCAATCCTCAGTTTCGGCATGTAGGCGGGCTCGCATCAGGGCGAAGTGTTCGCCGGCAAGCTTCGTTTGTGAGTAACTTTGTGAGTAACTTTCAGGACGGACGGCTGCAGGGCCTGGTATTGCTGGCTTTTCGCTGCCCCCCTTGGCACCAAACCTGAATCCGGCCGTGTGGCCGGCTTTGCGACAAGGCCGCCGAAAGGCGGCTTTTTCGTTCCATGGCTGCGGTCCGGTTTCGCCGGCATCCGACGCGATGGTGTCCGGTAGCCGGAGCGTGCACGTGCGGTTGTTCTCTCACAGCTTCTGTAGGGCTGCGCCGACATATTGGCGGCGGGGGGCATGACATGCTGTCGGCGCTGGTGAGGTCGGGGGATCGCCAGCGGCCGACATTGTGCAAGGGGATGGCTGCGTGCTGACGATTACGCTGCGTTGTTCGGGGTATGGCTGGAGCGTGTGCCGGCGCGATGCCGCATTGTTCAGCCAGTTGCCGCTGCAGCAGGCGATCGAATTGGCGCGGGTCGTTGCGCGCGATGAACATCAGCGTTCGCGTCAGCCGATCCACGTCGAGATGACAGGTACGCGCAGCCATGTCGTGTTGGCCCGCTTTGCCGCTGCGGATACCGGGCAATCGGGGCGACCGGCCTGAAACATGGTCGTGTGGAAGCGTAACGGCCGGTGCAGGTCACCGGTGCGGTTCGGTGCAGAAATCTGTGCCCAGCCGCTTGCAATGGGGTGACAGGCAGCCTACTTTCAAGCAACCCAACCAAGGAGGGGAGTCACGTGATCAATGTGGTCCTGGTGGACGATCATGAGCTGGTGCGTACCGGCTTTCGGATGATCCTGAATCAGCAACCGGACATCGAGGTCAGCGGCGAGGCGGGCAGTGCGGAAGAAGGGTTGCAGCTGATTCGCAGCCTGTCGCCGGACATCGCCCTGGTGGACGTGCACATGCCCGGGATGAGCGGGATCGAGCTCACCGAGCGGGTGAACCGATCCAGGATGTCCACCCACATCGTCATCGTGACCGTGGTCGACGACGCGCGTTTTCCCAAGCGCCTGCTCGACGCAGGGGCACTGGGTTACCTGACCAAGGGCTGCAGCGCCGACGAGCTGGTGGCAGCGGTACGACAGGTGGCCGGCGGGCGCCGCTACCTGGCCCCGGCGGTCGCCCAGCAACTTGCGCTGGCCACGCTCGATGGCAGTGTCTCGCCGTTCGATGCGCTTTCCAGTCGGGAGCTGGAGGTGGCCATGATGCTGGTGCGCGGCAAGCCGCTCACGATCATCGGCGAGCAGCTCAACCTGAGCCCGAAGACTGTATCGACATACAAGCAGCGCCTGATGGAGAAGCTGCAGGTGGACCATGTGCTCAGTCTGGCGCACCTGATGACGGTGCACGGCCTGATCGACATGCCCAGCCATCACGTCGGCAATTGAACGCGGGTCGCTGCGGCTGACAACCGGCCTGATTCCGGCACCCGAAAAAAAACCGGACTCGCGTCCGGTTTTTCGTTTCGACAGTCGGATGGATCAGCCGTGCGATTCACCACTCGAACGGCTGTCCTCGGCTCGCGGTTTGTCCGTTTCGCCTGCCTGCACGCGAGGCACCGCGTTACCGGATGACGCGAGCAGGTCGCCCTGCTCGGGCAACGGTGCTGCGACCGGTGCCGGTGCATGGGTCGCCGGGCTGGTGGATGGCTCGTGCGGCGTCGTGGCGGGCGTGACGACCGTCGGCGCTGGCACGGAGGTGGGCCGGATGGTGGTGGCGATGTCGGCTGCCGCAGTGGCCGGCGTCGGCGCCACCGATGGCGCGGCTACCGGCGCTGCCGTGATAGCCACGCGAACCGGCGGTTCGGTCGGTCGCGGGCTGGTGGGCAGGATGGACGCCTCGGCCTGGGTCACCGTGGTCTCCGAAGGGGCCGGCGCAGCATCACCGGCGACGCGATCAGCGTGACGCGGCAGCGGGGACTCGACTCGGACCTGGGCGTCGACGCCGCGCAGCGGCGCCGCGGCGGCGGGTAGAGTGGCCTGGGCCGGTGCCGGTTCGGCAACAGTCGATGCCGCCGCCGGGTCCGGGATCGGCGGCAGCGTCGGCAGGACAAAGCTGACGGTGGGGGCGGCAACGACCGGTTTGTCCATGGACTTGTGGGAAGGCACGGCGCCGGCCGTCGAGAGGATCTTGGCGGTCGCCGGTTGCTGTGTGCTCGTCGGTGCAGGCGACGAAGGCGCGGTCTCCGTGGTCTTGCCGGCAGCTGCCGACGCGGGGTGCGGTTCCGCTTCCTTCACTGCAGCAGCTGGTACGTTCGGCGTTGCGACCGGGCGCGGCGTGCGGCGCGCAGCGGCATCCGCGGTCGTGGTGTCGGCCGTGGCCGGCACCTGGTCGGGCTCGTCGCGATCCTCGTCGTCCAGCGCTTCGGCTTGCGTCGGGTCCAGCGAGCCGTTGGCGGCAGCCGCATCATCGTGACGGCGCCGACGACGACCACCGCGACGACCGCGACGGCGACGCGACGTGCCGGCGTCACCCTCGGCTGCCGGGTCGGCCGGATGTTCGCCGGGTGCTGCCGGAACCGCTTCGATCGCACCGGCGGCGAGCAGAGCGGCGGCCTTGGCGGCCTCGTCCGTGGCTTCGACCGGCGGGCGCTCGGCGCGCTCGGGGCGCGGTGCCCGTTCCGGACGCGGCTGTTGCGGCGCGCGCTCGGGGCGTGGCGCGGCGGGTTCGACGGCCGGCGCCGGCCTGGCCTGCCGTTCGGCGCGCGCGGCCTGGTTCTGCGGCTGGGCGGACGAGCGCGACGCCGCCTCGTTGGTGCGTTGGCGATTGTTGCGCGCCTGCTGCTGGGCACCGGATTTCTGACCCGGCGAGGACGTCGAATCGCGACGCGGCTGGCGGGTGGCAGAGGCCTGCGCGCCATTGGTGCCGCGCGTGGCGTTGCGCGCGCCATGATCCTCGCGGCGATTGCGTGCGTTGCTGGTGGGTGTCGGCGCGGGCGTCGGCGCGGCGGCTTCGGCGTTGCGGAACCAGCCGAGCAGGCGCGCGAGCAGGCCGCCGGCGGGGGCGGCGGCAGCACGCGGGGCGGGCGCCTGGCGTCGCGGCGCCGACTGTGTTGCCGCCACCGGAGCCGGAACTTCCTCGCGCACCGGCGCGGGGCTGCCCGGCACGATGCCGCTCACGGCGGGCTGTTCGCCGCTGCCCAGGGTCTGGCCCATCTTCGGCAAGTCCGTGGCGGCCACGGCGGTCAGCATGTCGTAGCTGGGTTTGCTGTGCTCGCCCATGTCCGCTTCGCGGATGCGCTGGATCTCGATGTGCGGGGTCTGCAGCTTTTCGTCGGCGACGATCATCACGTGCACCTTGTGGCGCAGTTCGATCTCCACCACGCTGGCGCGCTTTTCGTTGAGCAGGAAATTGACCACGCTCGAAGGAGCCTGCACCAGCACCTGGCCGGTGTTGTCCTTCATCGCGTGCTCCTCGATCAGGCGCAGGGTCGACAGCGACAGCGATTCGACGCTGCGGATCTGGCCGTGGCCGTCGCAGCGCGGGCAGGTGATCTGGGTGGCTTCGCCCAGGCTCGGGCGCAGGCGCTGGCGCGACATCTCGAGCAGGCCGAAGCGCGAGATCCGGCCCACCTGCACGCGTGCGCGATCGAGCTTCAGCGCTTCCTTCAGGCGATCCTCCACCTCGCGCTGGTGGCGCGGGCTGTCCATGTCGATGAAGTCGATCACGATCAGGCCGCCGGCATCGCGGATGCGCGCCTGGCGCGCCACTTCCACCGCGGCCTCGCAGTTGGTGTTGAAGGCGGTTTCCTCGATGTCGCTGCCCTTGGTGGCCTTCGACGAGTTGACGTCGATGGCGGTCAGCGCCTCGGTCTGGTCGATCACGATCGAGCCGCCGGAGGGCAGCCGCACCTGGCGGTCGAACGCGCTCTCGATCTGGGTCTCGATCTGGTAGCGGGTGAACAGCGGGGTGTCGTCCTGGTACAGCTTGAGCTTGCGCAGCGCGTTGGGCATCACCTGCTGCATGAACTCGCGCGCGTCGTTGTAGAGCGGCTCGTCGTCGATCAGGATCTCGCCGATGTCACTGCGCAGGTAGTCGCGCAGGGCGCGGATGAACAGCTTCGATTCCTGGTAGATCAGGAACGGCGCCTTCTGCTTGCCGGCCGCCTCGGAGATCGACTTCCACAGCGTCAGCAGGTAGTCCAGGTCCCACTGCAGCTCTTCGGCGTCGCGGCCGAGGCCGGCGGTGCGCACGATCAGGCCCACATCGTCGGGCACCGTGACGTGGTCCAGCGCCTCCTTCAGCGCCTGCCGATCCTCGCCCTCGATCCGGCGCGACACGCCGCCGGCCTTCGGGTTGTTCGGCATCAGCACCATGTAACGGCCGGCCAGGCTGATGAAGGTGGTCAGCGCGGCACCCTTGTTGCCGCGTTCTTCCTTCTCCACCTGCACGACCACTTCCTGGCCTTCCTTGACCAGCTCGCGGATGCTCGACTTGTGGTGGTCGAGGCCCGGCGTGAAGTACTCGCGGGAGATTTCCTTCAGCGGCAGGAAGCCGTGGCGCTCGGCGCCGTACTCGACGAAGCAGGCTTCGAGTGAAGCCTCAACCCGGGTGATCCGGCCCTTGTAAATGTTGGACTTTTTCTGCTCCCGCGACGGGATTTCGATGTCCAGGTCGTACAGGTTCTGGCCATCGACAATGGCCACGCGCAACTCTTCACGCTGAGTCGCGTTGATCAACATGCGTTTCATGGTGGTAGTCCTCGGCTTGGCCGCGCGTCGCGAGCCACGGTGGCGCCTGGAATGGCGGCCTGCCGGGGATCGCGCCGCAGCGGTTAAGCGGCAAAAAAACGGCACCGTTGCCGGTGTCGGGGATGATTCGGTCAGCTGCGCCTGCTGTCGCGATGCCGCATGGCAACGGACAAACACCAGCCCAAACCGTTACGATGAAAGGGAGCCGCGACCGACCACCAGATGGCAGAAGGCGCAATCCTCGCCGACGTCACGGGCGGGCACTCCACCCGATCCAGGCAACAGACGGATGGAAACCAGCGCCCGGCGAGTATCCTATCTAAGCAGGTTTTTTTCAATGCAGACGGCAACTTCCCGGGACGCACCTCACGGTGTACGTCAAGTCGAGATCGGCCCGGAGCGCGACGGCCAGCGCATCGACAACGCCTTGGTGACCCTGCTCAAGGGCGTACCCAAGAGCATGATTTATCGACTGTTGCGTACCGGGCAAGTGCGCGTGAACGGGAAACGGGCCAAGCCGGATACGCGTCTCGTCGACGGTGATACGCTGCGCATCCCGCCGGTGCGGATGGCCGACAAGGTGGAGGGTCGGGTGCCGGCCGAGGGGCAGGTGGCCGAGGTCGCTGAGGCCGTCATCTTCGAGGACAAGCATTTCCTGGTCATCGACAAACCGGCCGGTGTGGCCAGCCATGGCGGCAGCAGGGTCAGCCACGGGGCGATCGAGCTGCTGCGCGCGGCCCGTCCACAGGAACACCTGGAACTGGTGCACCGGCTCGACCGCGATACCAGCGGCGTGCTGGTGTTGGCCCGTACCCGGGCGGGGTTGACCGGGCTGCAGGCGGCGATCCGGGCCGGCGAGGTTACCAAGCAATACCTCTGCCTGATGCTGGGGCACCCGGCCAAGGCCAGGTTCGACGTCAATGCGCCGCTGCTGAAGTCAGTCATGCAAGGCGGCGAACGCATGGTGCGGGTGGCCGAAAGCGGCAAGCCCTCGCTGACCTTCTTCCGCGAAATGGAGCAGTACCCCAGTGCCCGCCTGATGCAGGCCACCCTGGGCACCGGCCGCACCCACCAGATCCGCGTGCATGCGGCGCACATCGGCCACCCGCTGGCCGGCGATCCGAAGTACGGCGACCGCGAGATGAACAAGCGTTACCGCGAGATGGGCCTGCACCGGATGTTCCTGCATGCCTCGCACATGAGCTTCGACCTCGACGGGCGCGCCTACAGCTTCTCCGCGCCGCTGCCGGCCGACTTGAAGGATTTCCTCGACACGCTCGCCGTCAAGGGCAAGCGGCTGGTCTACACCCGCGAGAAGTCGCGCACCGACTTCTGATCAGCGCGCCAGCAGGGCCTCCACCCGTGCCGCGCAGATGAAGTCGTTCATCGACAGTCCACCCACGTCGTGGGTCGACCACAGCAGCTGACAATGGCCGTAGCCTGCATCAATGTCCGGGTGGTGATCCTCGTGGTTGGCCATGAAACCCACGGCGTTGATGAAGCCCAGGGTGCGGTGGAAATCCTCGAACTTGAAATCCTTGACGATGGCCTTGCCGTCCTCGCGCAGTTGCCAGCCCGGAAGCACTTGCAGAAGCTCGGCAACCTTCGCGGCAGCGAGCGCGTGCTCCTTGCCCTTGCGCGCTTGGCAGTGCTGGTTCGACAGGTCGTTGGCGTTCATCGCGAGACTCCATGCAGATGTGAAGTGAGAACGGGAAGGGTCGAAGCTGGCACGACAAAAGTCAAAGCGCGCGCCGATTCCAGCCATCGGACTCGAAACTGGACTAAAATGGTGCTGATTCGCCGGCGAGGTTCACAGCCCCCGGTCCACGAACAGCGGAGCCAGGCATGATCGACATTTCTCCGCGGGCGCAGCAGCACTTCCTGCGCCTGCTTGACCAGCAAGGCATCGACGGGCTGGGCATCCGCCTGCGGGTCACGGCGCCGGGCACGCCGGCGGCCAATTGCGAGCTGGAGTTCTGCGAACCCGCCGACCTGGCGGGCGGCGAATGGACGATCGAATGCGCCGGTTTCGAGTTCCACATCGACGGCGACAGCGCGAGCTGGCTGGACCAGGCCAGCATCGACTTCGAGCCCAACGCCACCGGCGGCCAGCTCAACATCCGCGCGCCGAAGATCAAGGGTCATGTGCCGGGGGTGGACGCCGGCGTGATCGAGCGCGTGCGCTACGTGATCGAGGCGGAGATCAATCCGCGGCTGGCCTCGCACGGCGGACGGGTGACCTTGCTGGAAGTCGATGCCGATGGCGCGGTGGTGCTGCAGTTCGGCGGCGGCTGCCACGGCTGCGGTATGGTCGACGTCACCCTGAAGCAAGGCGTGGAAAAGACCCTGCGCGAGCAGGTGCCGGAAATCACCGCAGTGCGCGATGCCACCGATCACTCGGGTGGCGAGAAGCCGTACTACAGCCGGCACGAGGGCAAGTCGGCGATGGCCTGAGTTTCGGGCCGCTATCCCGCAATCAACAAAAAGGCCCGCGTGGGCGGGCCTCTTGTCGTTGCATCGGCGAGCTTTACTTGTCGCCGCCGATGTGACCTTTCAGCGTATCCAGCTTGCCAGGCAAGCTGGAGAAATAGGTCGAGACGTCTTCGATGTCCTGGTCGGACAGCGTGGCCACCATGCCCTTCATGATCGGGTTGTCGCGCTGACCGCTCTTGTACTCGTGCAGGACCTGTTGCAGGTACAGGTTGTACTGGCCGGCCAGCCGCGGGTATTGCGGATCAACCGAGTTGCCGTCCACGCCGTGGCAGGCGAAACAGGTGGCGGCCTTCGTCTTGCCGTTTGCCGCATTGCCTTCGGCGAGTGATGCGGTGGAAGCAAAGGCCAGCACGGCGCCGAAGGAGATCAGGGTAAGCACACGGTTCATGCGGAAGATCCTTGGCAATTACTTGGCGAGGCTGGAAAGATAGGCGGCGATGTCCTGGATGTCCGTATCGGACAAGCTCTCCGCCTGCGCATCCATGGTCGGGTGCTTGCGGTCGCCACTCTGGTAGCCATGCAGCGCGTTGACGATGTACTGCTCGTTCTGGCCGGCGATCTTCGGCACCGGATACTGCGGGTAGGCATTGGTGTAACCGGGTACACCATGGCAGCCGGCGCAGGTGTACACCAGCTTGAGGCCGTTGGCCTTGTCGCCTTCGGCGTGAGCGCTGGCTGCAGCGAAGAGAGCCGTGGCCGCAACGAGGCCAAGCATGTGCAATCGAGTCATCGAGTTCATTCCCACTGGTACGGCGACTTGGGTGATGCAACCGCGCAAGTATAGACGTTGCTCTCGCACCTGAACAACACTCGGCCGAACCGTACTCGCCACGGAACGGTGCCCGGGCTTCGAAATGGTGCGCGGCATGGAGCAGCGTGATTCGTTCCCGTCAAGGCCGCGCCGCCCGACATGAACGGATCGCGCGAACTGCACCGGACGCGATTGCGGTTGCTCGCGACGGCCCCATATACTTCGGGCGAGTCACCATTTTCCCCGGGGGTGTTCTGGCTTCGACGGGGGTAGTGAGATGGCTTGGTGCATGCCGAGGGGGCAGCTTTCCTCGTTAATCCAGCAGCAAACTCATAGTTGCCAACGACGACAACTACGCTCTCGCCGCTTAAGGCGTAAGCCCCGAACCCACTTGTGCTCATGCTCGTCGGTGTAGGGTCATTATCATGAGATCGCCGAAGACTGTCGCCTGGCGGTCACAGGCAAGATCAATCAGGCTGGTTTCGCGGTGCGCTTTGCCCACCGTGCTTGTCGCGAAACGAGATCGAACGGTGAGCTAAGCATGTAGATCCGGGCATTGAACGCCTTCGGACGCGGGTTCGACTCCCGCCACCTCCACCAATACGCCGTCCAACGGCATCCAACAAAGGCCGGCAAGCCCCGAAAAATCAAGGCTTCCGGCCTTTTACTTGTCCGATGCTGTCTGGGGGCATCCGTTGCAATCTGCCCCCAGATGGGGGCATTCTCGGGGGCATGGGGCATCCTTCTACGGTGCGATGCCCCCAGCGAGGATGCCCCCATGCTCACCGATACCGCGATCCGCAAGGCCAAGCCCGCCGACAAGCCCGCACGCATGTTCGACGGCGGCGGCCTGTACCTGGAAGTCTCGCCGGCTGGCGGCAAGCTGTGGCGGCTCAAGTACCGATTCAATGGCAAGGAACGGCGGCTGGCGCTTGGCATCTATCCCGACACCGGCCTGGCCGATGCTCGCGACAAGCGCGACGCGGCACGCAAACTGCTGGCGGCAGGTGTTGATCCGGGCGAGCAACGCAAGGCCGAGAAAGCGGCAGGCGAGGAACGCGCAGCCAATAGCTTCGAGGTCATCGCCCGCGAATGGCTGGGCAAGCAAACATGGGTCGAGCATTACCGGGTGAAGGTCGAGGCGTGGATGGGCAAGGACGTCTATCCGTACATCGGCGCACGCCCCGTAGCCGAACTGAGCGCGCCCGAGTTCTTGCGCGTGGGGCGACGCATGGAAGAACGCGGCGCCATTGAATCCGCACACCGCATCTTGCAGACGTGCGGGCAGGTCATGCGCTACGCCATCGCCACCGGGCGAGCCGAGCGCAACCCCGTGGCCGACTTGAAGGGCGCGATTGCGACGCCGGCCGAGCGCCACCACGCGGCGATTACCGACCCCGTTGCGCTGGGCGGCCTGTTGCGCGCTATCGAGGACTACTCGGGCGACGTGGTGACGCGTGCGGCCTTGAAGCTGTCGGCGTTGCTGTTCGTGCGCCCCGGCGAGCTTCGCCATGCGGAGTGGACGGAAATCGACCTTGACGCGGGCGAGTGGAATATCCCCGCCGGCAAGATGAAGATGCGCCAGCCGCATCTAGTGCCGCTGTGCGAGCAAGCGGTGGCGATCCTGCGCGAGCTGCATCCGCTGACCGGACGCGGGCAATACGTCTTTCCGGGTGGCCGTTCGCCGCGTCGCCCGCTGAGTAACAACGCGGTGAATGCCGCCCTGCGTCGCATGGGCTTCGACAAGGAAACCATGACTGCCCACGGCTTCCGCGCCACGGCACGCACGATGCTGGACGAGGTGCTGGGCTACCGTGCGGACTTCATCGAACACCAGTTGGCGCATGCCGTGAAAGATCCGAACGGCCGCGCCTACAACCGCACTGCGCACCTTGCCGAACGCCGCAAGATGATGGCGGGATGGGCGGACTATCTGGACACGCTGCGTGCTGGCGGCGAGGTGTTGCCGTTCAAGCGCAAGGCAAGCTGATCTGATCGCTTCACGCCGCGCCTAGGCTGATCCCCGAACACCGGGCACCTTCCCCGGCTGGCGCGCACCTATCGAAGGGCGCAGAGGTGTGCGCACGTGGAAAATCGAAATCGACTCGCGGGAAAGCCGCCTGATGAGACCCCGGAGCCTATACGTGATTGGATGGGGGACGATACGCGTATTGCTAGGCGACATGCGCGGATCGAGAAATGGGCGTTGCAGTTCGACAAGGAGCTTTTGGCGCAAGGTATCGCGCACCTGTTCCTTTGCCATGCCGCATGCCGCGCGGCCCTTCGTAGCTCGGACAGACTGGCTTCGACGGCGGCGGATGTTGCCGTGCAAGGCCATGACGTCGCGTCCGCACTAGCGGCTGAAATGAAGCCCCTGGCAGACAAGCTGAAAGCCTACAAGGAGGCGCGGAGACGTGGCGCCGCAACGAAGCTGGCGAATGACAGGAACGGAAAGCAGGCCGCCAGAGTCGAGGCAAAGAAGCTGTGGCAGGAACGTCACGCTGGAAAGCATCCGAAGCTGCGGACGAATGAGCAATTCGCTACGGAGTGCATGCGCCGGTGGCCGGTACTGACAAGCGCCAAGGTTATTTGCGGCTGGTGCACCGTATGGGCGAAGGAAGCCAAAGCGAAAAATCCCCAGCCTGCTAGCTGACTGGCCATCGTGCTAGCTCGTGGGACGACATGCCCATTTCAGGCGCATACCGTATAGACCGTCCTAAATAAGCAAAGGTCGGTCATATGTCATCCGAAGTCGTCGCATCCCGCGCTTACCTGCGCGTTTCTGAGATTGCGAAAAACCGCCGCACCCGCACGCCGGGAATCATTTCTGTGTCTGCCGCAACGTGGTGGGCGTGGGTCAAGGCGGGCAAAGCACCGCAACCCATCCGCCTGAGTGCCGGCGTTACCGTCTGGCGCTATGCCGACGTGTTGGCCTTCGCCGAATCACTGGCCGAGGATGCAGCATGAACGCCGCCATGTTGCTTTCGCGGCTGGACGGCGTGCGACGTGCTGGCCCCGGCTGGCGGGCGAACTGTCCGAACCCGGCGCACTCAAAGGCGCGCGGCTCGCTGTCCATTACCGAAGCGGACGACGGCCGCATCCTGCTGGCGTGCTTCGCCTGCCACGACACCCCGGCCATTCTCGGCGCGCTGGGCCTGGAGCTGGCCGACCTGTTCCCCAAACGGATAAAGGACGCCAGCCCGGAAGGCCGGCGCGCAGCGCGGGAGGTGTTCAGGCGTTCGAGCTGGGCGGCGGCATTGCCGGTACTGACGCGAGAGGCATCCGTGGTGCTGCTGGCGGTGCGTGACGTGCTGGCCGGCAAGGTGCTGCCAGCGGGCGACGTGGAGCGGTTGGCAATCGCTGAGGAACGCATTGCACGGGCGCGCGAAGTGCTGGCATGACGGCCGAGACATACATCCGCGACCTTGAAGCGAAGCAGGCCCGAGAGCTGGCGCTGTTGCAACGGATGCCGCGCCAGCCGCTGGCCACGGCGATCCGGCAGACGGTGCGTGCTGCTACCCCTGTGCAATCGGCTGGGGACGATGGGGACAACGGGGACACCGCATCACGCAAGGGCTTGAACCGTCCCCACGTTGAACCGGGGACTGGGGACAGTGGGGACAAGCCCGCACCCCGTCCGCACTTCGAGTTGCTGGAAGCGCCAGCCGAGGGCCGACAAGCGGGCGTCTACTGGCTGGACGTGGCGCGCGACAAGGCCGGCGAAGTGACCGGGCAGGCTGCGCCAGCGTGGATATGCTCACCACTGCGCGTAGCCGCGATGACACGCGACGCACAAGGCGGAGCATGGGGCCGCATGCTGGTGTTCCCTGACCGCGACGGCACGCTGCACCGCTGGACGATGCCCATGCGCATGCTGGCCGGCAACGGCGAGGAACTGCGCGGCGAGCTGCTGGCCGAAGGGCTGACCATCACATCATCCGGGCGTGATCGTTCGCGCCTGGTGGACTACATCGGGCAGGCTCGCCCCGACGTCACGGCGCGATGCGTGACGCGCACCGGCTGGCATGGCGACGTGTTCGTATTGCCGCGCGAAACCTTCGGCGATACCGACGCCGAACCCGTCCACTATCAGGCGGCAACACTGGACGGCGTGACGCTGGGGAAGGGCGGCACACTGGCCGGATGGATCGGCGAGGTATCCACCCGATGCGCGGGCAATGCGCGGCTGGTGCTGGCCGTGTCGCTGGGCTTTGCTGGCCCGTGCCTGGACTTGCTGCGCATGGACGGCGGCGGCTTCCATCTGCGCGGCGGTAGTTCCACCGGCAAGACCACGGCGCTACGAGTGGCCGCGTCCCTGTTCGGTGCACCGGACTACGTGCGGACGTGGCGGCACACGGATAACGGGCTGGAAGGCGTGGCCGGCATGCACTCGGGCTTGTTGCTGGTGCTGGACGAAATCGGCGAGCTGGCCCCCAAGATCGCGGGGCAAACCGCGTATATGCTGGCGAACGGGCAAGGCAAAGGCCGCGCGGCGCGTGACGGTTCACCGCGTGCACTGACTACATGGCGCCTGCTGTTCCTGTCGTCCGGCGAGGTGGCGCTATCCGATCTGGTGACGCAAGCGGGCGGCAAGGTTCGCGCGGGGCAGGAAGTGCGCGTTATCGACCTGCCCGCAGATGCCGGCGCGGGGCATAGTCTGTTCGACGTGCTGTCCGATGGCGTGGCGGCTGGTACATTTGCCGACTCGCTGGCGGCGGCCAGTGCCAAGCACTACGGCCACGCACTGCCGGCCTTCCTGAATGCCCTGGTTGCTGATCCTGCGAAGGCCCACGATGCACTGGCGAAGCTGCGCGACACCATCGCCGCCGAGCTGGCCAGCGACCACGCCGACGGGCAAGTGCGGCGCGTGGCGCAGCGGTTCGCGCTGGTGGCGGCGGCGGGCGAGTTGGCGACCGCGTACAAGCTGACCGGCTGGGCCACGGGCGAGGCGCAGTGTGCAGCGACGGCATGCTTCCGGGCGTGGATGGAAGGACGCGGCACGGCGGGCGCGAGTGAGCCGGCGGCGATGCTCGATCAAGTGCGCGCGTTCCTGTCGGCGCATGGCGAGTCCCGGTTTACGGCGTGGCATGGCGAACCCGGCGACCGGGTGACGATCAATCGCGCGGGCTTTCGCAAGGACGGCACGGACGGCCCCACGTACTACGTGGAGTGCGAGGCGTTCAAGCGCGAGGTGTGCGCGGGCTTCGACGCGGGCGCCGTGGCGAAGGTGCTGGCTGGTGCTGGTGCGTTGCAGGTGGGCGGAGATGGGCGACTGACCTGCAAGCCGCGGTTGCCGGATGGGCGAAGCCCGCGCGTCTACGTCATCACGCCGGCCCTGTGGGGTGAAGCATGAGCGTCGCCGACATTCTGCGCGAGTGCGGCATTGTCCCCACTGTCCCCACGTTGTCCCCAAAGGTGGGGACGTCGCAAACCCTTGTGACAAGCCATGTCCCCACTGTCCCCAGTGTCCCCACTGGAAAGCACAAGGGGAAAGCGCAACCGCCTGCATCGGTTCCGGCATCGAGTGGCGACCGTGGCCGGATGCGTGCCGCCATGCTGGCGCTGGCCGGCCGTTTGGGCATTGACGGTGCCCACGTCCATCGCATCGCCGACGCCGACCTGGCCCTATGGGCAGCCGTCCCCGACGATTCGCTGCGCGCGTACCTGCTGGCGCTGGACGGCACCGCGACGCGCCACGCCGGCAGGGTGCCGCTGGGCGATACGGCAGCGATCCACTGCGAGCGCTGCGGCCCGGTCTACGTTCATCCCGGCATCGCTGCGGTGCTGCCCGTGGTGAACGGCTGGCCGCGTGCGCTGGGCTGCCCATGGTGCGCGATCCGCAAGACCGGCGGCACGATTCCCCGGCCCGAAGGAGCCGACCATGATTGACGCACTACTGAGCGGCAGGCTTGCCGCTGATCCGAAGGAAGGCACCGCCAGCAACGGCAACCGCTACGCCACGGCACGGCTGCACGTCGCCACCGGGGCGGAAGATCGGTTGTCGGTTTCCGTGATCGCCTTCGACGCTGCGACCGTGGCCGGTCTGCTGGCACTCAAGCAAGGCGAAGCGGTGACGCTGGCCGGGGAGCTGACCCCGAAGGTCTGGACGGACAAGGAAGGCAGCGCCCGACCATCGGCGGACATGAAGGCGCACGCCATGCTGACCCCGTACCACGTCCAACGCAGACGGCAGGCGATGGCAGGCGAGGGGAGTCAGGCCGGCACCTGCTAACAGGACGAAACAGGGTTTCCGCCAGCATCGCGCGCGTACGCGAGGCGATGCCGGTTTCTGCGGCCCCAAAAGGCGAGGCTGAGAACAGGACGGATTAGGCAGTCACCGCGATGTGCTGGGGGCATCTTTGGGGGCATCTTGCCGAATCCATTTCCTGAAACCGCTGCAGGACAAGGCTTGCGGGCGATTGTTCGATAGACGCCACCCTCAGGCGAGTGATTCGCCTGATGGGCTTTTCGTGTCCGTGCACGCCGCCGGGCGGGGGCGGTGCGCCGCGGAGCATGCGGACCGAACGGCATTGCCGCGCGCGGCCGGTCAACCGCGGTGCGCGCGGCCCGTTGAAGGGGCAACGTGCGCCGGCGTGGCGTGCGGGCGTTCTGGCTTGGGGCCTTCGGAGGGGATGATGAGGCGCAACTTTCGTCTGGCATTCCAGTCGTTGGCGTGGGCCCTACTGCTGCTGCCGCCGGTGGCGTCGGCGCAGTCCGGTGCATGGCACGAGCGGCTGTTGCAGTGGCAGGGGGCGACGGCGCAGCACGAGTCGCGCGGCCCGGTGACCTTGCCGCCGGGCGCGCGGCGGGTGCAGGACGTGGCTTACGGCAGCGATCCGCAGCAGCGCTTCGACGTGTACCTGCCGGCGCATGCCAGCGCGGCACCGGTGATCTTCATGGTGCACGGCGGCGGTTGGCGGCGCGGCGACAAGGCGGCGCGCGGAGTGGTCCAGAACAAGATCGATCGCTGGTTGCCGCGCGGCTTCGTGGTCGTTTCGACGAACTACCGGTTGCTGCCGGATACGCCGCCGCTGCAGCAGGCGCAGGATGTGTCGCGCGCGCTGGCGCTGGCCCAACGCAAGGCGCGGAGCTGGGGTGCCGATCCGCGTGCGTTCATCCTGATGGGACATTCGGCCGGCGCGCATCTGGTGGCGCTGCTGAGCGCCGAGCCGGCGCTGGCACGCGGGCTCGGCGCGCGAGCCTGGCTGGGCACCGTCTCGCTGGACAGTGCCGCGTTGGATGTCGTGCAGATCATGCAGGGCCGGCACCCGCGCCTGTACGACGATGCCTTCGGGTCGAAGCCCGCCGACTGGCTGGCCGCATCGCCGTATCAGCAGATGCGTGCTCGCATGGCGCCGTTCCTGGCGGTGTGCTCCAGCCGGCGGCGGGAGTCCTGCCCGCGCGCGCACGACTTCGCGCGCAAGGCGAAGTCCTTCGGCGGAGAGGCCCGCGTGCTGGAGGAGGACCTCACGCACGGGCAGATCAATGCCGAACTCGGCTTGCCTTCGGATTACACCGCCGCCGTCGAGCGCTTCCTGCGCGGTCTCGGTCCTGCCATCGCGCAGCGGCTCGGCCCGGCGCCGCGCACGACACCGGATCGCTGAGGTGCCGTGCGGCTTTCACAACGCGGACAGGAAGGCCACCAGGTCGCTTTTCTGTTGGGCGCTCATGCCGATGTTGAAGCGGCTGTCATAGAAATCGACCACGTCCATCAGGGTCGCCGCCGAACCGTTGTGGAAGTACGGCGCGCGCGCGGCCAGGCCGCGCAGAATCGGTCCCTTGAACTTGCCGATGTCGGCCCACTTGCCGGTCAGCATGGCCAGGCCGGGGTCGGTGGTGCGCACCACTTCGCCGGTGCTGTAGCGGGTCAGCGTGTAAAGCGGCAGGTCCGGCGTGCGCCGGCTGGCATCGGCGATACCGATGTTGACCGGCAGCGCCACCGAGTGGTTGCCGATGTTCGGCGCGTTGTGGCAACTGCTGCAGCTGCCGTGGATGACCGGCATGCCGGTGACGTCGTTGAGACCGGCCACGCCGCTGATGTCGATCGGCATGTGGTTGAACAACTGCTCGCCGCGGGCGATTGCGGCGCGTGCGCGATCGCCTGGATCGCGACTCCGTGACGCGCCCGGGTCGTTCCAGCTGTCGAACAGGCGCATCGCCCGCGGGTCGAACGGTTCGCCGGTGGGGTCGCCGCCCAGCGTGTCGTTGATGCCGACCCAGAAGCGCTGCTGGGCAAGGATGTTGGCCCCGCCCATGCCGCCGTCGTCATTGAGGTGCCCGGCCTGGTGGTCGATCAGTTGCGCCGTGAACAGGTGCGACTCGAACTCGACGATCTGGTCGATGACGGCGTCGCTTGGCGCATGGGCGGCCTGCTCGTGGCCGAGGATCGCGTCGCGCGCCTGCGAGGCCAGGCTGGCGTCGATGTTGCCGATGTCGATGCCGGCGTCCATCGGCGGCTTGAACGGGGTGAAGGTCTCACGCCCGTCCCACATCACCGCGGTGTCCCAGATCAGGTTGGTGGCCGGCAACGGGCGGCGGAACAGCGACAGCTCGCGGGCGCTGGCGTAGCCGTAGGGATCGTCCACGGCGGTGAGCTTGAACTCGGCGTGCGCCGGCATCGGCAGGCCGATGCGCAGCACGCCGCGCTTGAGCAGCATGGCGTAGGCGATGCGCCGCGCGTAGATGCTGGAAACGTCTGCCAGCGGGGACACTGCGCCATCGACCAGCGCAAAGATCGGGTCGGTGCCGTTGCTCTGCCGGAAGCGCTCGCGCACCTCGGCGGCGGAGATCGTCCAGCCCTCGGCCTGGCGGTGGCAGGAGTTGCAGGAGCGTCCGTTGCTGCCCAGGCTGGCGAAGAACGGGTTGCCGGTGTCGATGTGGCCGCTGGGCGTGCTGGTCTGCAGCCAGCCCGACGGATTGGCGGTGACGGCGCTGTCGGCAGCAGGCGGCGCCGGCGGGCCATCTTGAGCCGAGGCCGTGCCGGCGAGTGCCAGCAGCAGGAATGCGGCCAAGACAGCCGGTCGCCGTGCGCCCGCACGGATCGCGTGATGATGAAACATGAGGTCAACCTCCCTGGTGAGTCGTGCGCACGCGCGCCCCTTGCGCGGGTGGACACTGCGCGAAACACCAGGTCGGCGGAAATTGCGACATGCGCAAGGTCGTCGGGAGCGACGGATACCGTCAGTTCGGCAAGGCGACACAACTGGCGATGGGGTGATGCAGCATGGCTTCCGGGCCGGCGAGCCTGGGGTGAGCGGCAAGCCGGTTCGTCTCGATGATCGTGCGCGTCGCCTGCGCCTTGGCCGATGCCGCGGCGCAGTCGCCCGTACGGGCCATCGCGACGGCCAGCCACAGTTGCGCGGCGAGCTGGCGCGGGTGGGTCGGCGGCAGTTCGCGGCTGGCGTTGTCGATTGCCGCGGCCAGGCGGGCCCTGGCCTGTTCCGGTTCGCCGTGTTGCAGTTCGACCTGGGCCAGCAGCGCATGCACCCACAGCAGCTGCGGATCGCCACGCGGGGCGAGGGCGGCAAGGTCGCGATCGACGGAGGTCTGGAGATCGTCGGGGCATCCCGCGCCGGGGGCCTCGGTACAGGCGAGCAGCAGCCGCGCCTCGGCAATCAGCGGGAGCATCGACCACGAACGCGTGCGCAGGCCCGCGATGGCCGATGGCAGCAGCGCGCGTGCCTGCGCGGGGCGGCCCTCCAGCAGGTCGATGCCGGCCAGCGCGCTGTCGACGCGGCCGATCCGCATGCGATTGGCCGGGCTTTCGTCATAGCGTTGGCGCGCGGCGGCGAACAAGCGGCGCGCACCGTCGAAGTCGCCAGCCTCCTCCAGCCCGAACGCGGTGGCTTCGAGCGAGTCGCCATGCAGCGCACTGCCTTCCCCGAAGCCACTCGCCGACCATGCCTGCGCCTGTCGGCAACGCGTTTGCGCGCTGGCGCGGTCGGCGCGCAGCCCCTCCAGTGCGCAGGCCTTCTGTGCTGCGTACACCTGGGTGAGTTGCGGCTGGCCGCCGTGGCGCGCGTACAGTGCCAGTGCCTCGGTGAAGTGCTGGTGCGCGTGTGTCCAGTCGCCGGCGCGGTACTCGGCCGAGGCCAGGCCGGCCAGTGCCAGCGTGGATTCATTGCTGGACGGGCCGACATGGGCGAGCTCGAACTGCCACGTCTTGCGCCACATTGCGATGGCTTCGTCGTAACGGGCCAGGCCTTCCAGTGCGGAGGCGATGTCGTTGTAGCCGACGCCGACGCGTGCATCGTCCGGTCCCCAGGTGGCGATCCGCTCGGCCAGCGCTTCGCGGGAGAGCGCCAGCGCGGCGTCGCCGTGCCCTTCGCTGTTCTCGACCGCGGCCAGCGGGCCGAGCAGGTGGATCAGATCCTCGCCGTGGATGCCTTGCGCGTGCATGCGCTGGCGGGCCAGGCGCAGGTCGGCGCCGCCGGCCGCAAAATCCTCCATGCGCACCTCGGCATAGCCGCGCGCCACCCGTGCCCGGATTGCCTCGATGTCGGTGGGTGCCAGCGTGCGTTCGGACAGGGCGACGGCGCGATCCGCCAGCGTGCGCGATCGTGCAGGCTCGCCGAGGTTCTCGTACAGGCGCGAGAACATTGCCAGCAGGTCCACCCGGCTGGCGTCGTCCAGTTGCGGCGAGTGGTCGAGCTTCACCACGCCGCGGCCCAGCAGCTCGTCCAGGCTGGGCTGTTTCGAGGCGGCGACGCCATAGCGGATCGGCGCAAACAGACTCTCGACGAAGCCGCGCATCATGGTCGCGCGGGCAGCTTGCTGGCGTGCAACGTGCGCCTGCCACAGTGCCGTGGACAGCGAAACGAGCACGGCCAGCACGACCACCGCGGTGACGGCCACGCCGCCACGGTGGCGGCCGATGAACTTGCTCGCCCGATACCAGCGCGAGGGTGGATGCGCCAGCACGGGCTGGCGATCGAGGTAGCGTTCGATGTCGTCGGCGAGTGCCCCGGCCGAGGCGTAGCGGTGCTCCGCATCGGTGGCGGTGGCCTTGAGCACGATGTTGTCGAGGTCGCCGCGCAGCCGGCGCCGCCACGCCCGCGCGGTGCGCGCGTTGCTGCCGCGCGCGATCGTGCCGAGACGTGTGGACGGCGGGCCGGTCTCGCCGCCGGCCCGTCGCCTGCCCACCAGCAGTTCGTCGAGCAGGATGCCGAGCGCGTAGACGTCGGTGGCCGTGGTCACCGGCTCGCGGGAGAACTGCTCCGGCGCGGCGTAGGCCGGCGTGAGCGCGCGATGCTGGGTGTGGTTGGCGTCGTCGGCGCGGTCGTCGAGCAGCTTGGCGATGCCGAAGTCGAGCAGCTTCACCTCGCCGTCGGCGGTCACCAGCACATTGGAAGGTTTCAGGTCGCGATGCACGATCAGCGCGCGATGCGCCGCGGCCACCGCACGGCAAACCTTCAGGAACAGCAGCAGGCGCGGGCGCAGCGGCAACCGGCGATCGCGCGCGTAATCGGTGATCGGCACGCCATCGACCAGTTCCAGCACGATGTAGGCCAGCCCCTGCTCGGTGATGCCGCCCTCGATCAGCCGTGCAATGCCCGGGTGGCGCAATCGTGCCAGCGCCTCGCGTTCGCGCCGGAACTGGTCCCGCGCGGCCGGCGTATACAGGCCGCGCGCCAGCAGCTTGAGGGCGACCTCCTGGCGCACGCCGGCTTCCTGGCGTGCGGCGCGGAACACGGTGGAGGAGCCGCCTTCGCCGAGCACCTCGATCAGCTCGAACGCGTTGATCCGGCTTCCCAGCGGCATTGCCGCGGCGACACCGGCCTCGCCGATCACGCGCGCCGCGTTGACGGCGTCGCCGGGCAACCAGTCGTCATCGGCGGTGTCGGCCTTGAGCATGCGCTCGATCTCCCGCCGCTGGCCCGGGTCGAGGCAGTGCGCGGCGAGCCAGTCGGCGCGCGCCGCGCCGCGCAGCTGCAGTGCCGCTTCAAACAACTCGCGCAATGTCGGTGTGGAATCCACGTGGAGCGCCCGTGCCGAATGACCTGCTTGCAATTAACCCCGCTGCCCGCCCGAATGCGACGCGACCGGCTCAATCCATGTGCGTTTTGAGAAAGGCGCGGGCGAAGCGCCAGTCACGGTCGATCGTGCGTCGCGCCAGGCCGAGGGTGTCGGCGATCTGCTGCAGGCTGAGCCCGGCGAAATAGTGCAGTTCCACCACCCGGGCGGCGCGCGCGTCGGCCTGTTCCAGCGCGTTCAGCGCGGTATCCAGCGCCAGGGCCTGGCCAGCGGTGTCCAGCGCCAGTCGCGTGTCGTCCTCGTCGAGAGTGACTTTCATCCACTGGCCGCCGGCGCGCAGGCGCAAGCGGTCGCGGGCACGGTTGGTTAGCAGGTGGCGCATGGCGCGCGCGGCATAGCTGAAGAACTGCGCCGGGTGCTCGAAGTTCAGCGCCTCGTTCTGGCCGATGCGCAGGTACAACTCGTGCACCAGCTCGGTGGTGTCCAGCGTGGCTCCCTGGCGGCGGTTCAGTTGCCGGGCGGCCATGGCCTTGAGGCGCGCGTAGACCGTGGCGAACAGGGCGTCCGTCGAACCCTCGGTGAAGGATGATCCGGTCCCCGGCATGGTCTGGAGTGCACCGCTCCGACGCGGAGCTGGTCAAGCCGATGGTACGCCTGCGCGCGGCAACCCGGACAAGAAAAAGGCCGGCGCCCGCGGTTGCGGACGGCCCGGCCTCTTGCATGACGTGGTGGAGCGGATGGGGATCGAACCCACGACCTTCGCATTGCGAACGCGACGCTCTCCCAGCTGAGCTACCGCCCCACGTGAGCGGCGCATCTTAGCAGCGCGCCGGGTGATTCGCCAAGTGTTGGCTGCGGCGGGGAAGGCGGCCCCGGCCGCGTCGCGGGGCCTCGCCCGCCCGCGGGGAAACCCCCTCGTTCTGCTAATCTTGACGGCTGCCGTCGACGCCGCTCGCACGGCGACATGTTCCCACCGTCAGCAGAGGATTCCATGGCGCTTACCCCGGCCCGCACCATGCCCGGCGTGCTCGAGCTGCTGCCGCTCGACCAGATCGCGTTCCAGCGCATGCTCGACGTGATCCGCCGCAACTACGAGCGCTTCGGCTTCCTCGCCATCGAGACGCCGGTGATCGAGTACTCCGACGTGCTGCTGACCAAGAGCGGCGGCGAGACCGAGCGGCAGGTGTATTTCGTGCAGTCCACCGGCGCGCTGGGCAAGGCCGACGAGGGCGTGCCTGAGCTGGCACTGCGCTTCGACCTCACCGTGCCGCTGGCGCGTTACGTGGCCGAGCATGAGCGCGACCTCAGCTTCCCGTTCCGCCGCTACCAGATGCAGAAGGTGTATCGCGGCGAACGTGCGCAACGCGGGCGCTTCCGCGAGTTCTACCAGTGCGACATCGACGTGATCGGCAAGGACGCGCTGTCGGTGCGCTACGACGCCGAGATCCCCGCGGTGATCTACAGCGTGTTCCGCGAGCTGGCGATCGGCCCGTTCACCATCCAGCTCAACAACCGCAAGCTGATGCGCGGCTACTTCGAGAGCTTGGGGGTGGTCGACGGCGAGCAGCAGATGCTCGTGCTGCGCGAGGTGGACAAGCTGGACAAGCGCGGCGCCGACTATGTGCGCGACACGCTGACCGGCGAAGCGTTCGGCTTGAGCGCCGAGGTGGCCGCGAAGATCCTCGCCTTCGTGCAGGTGCGCTCGACCTCGCTGCAGGACGCGTTGGACAAGCTCGATGCGTTGGGCCCCGGTCCCGAAGCGCTGGAGCAGGGTCGCAACGAGCTGAAGGAAGTGCTGGGCCTGATCCACGCCTTCGGCGTGCCGGAAACCCATTACGCGCTGAACTTGTCGATCGCCCGCGGCCTAGACTACTACACCGGTACCGTCTACGAGACCACGTTGAACGATCACCCGCAGATCGGCTCGATCTGCTCCGGCGGCCGCTACGAGAACCTGGCCGGCCAGTACACCAAGTCGCACCTGCCCGGCGTCGGCATCTCGATCGGCCTGACCCGGCTGTACTGGCAGCTGCGCGACGCCGGCCTGATCGACACCGCCAAGAGCACCGTCGACGTGCTGGTGACCCAGATGGACGAGGCGCAACTGCCCGCCTATCTCGCGCTGGCCGGCGAACTGCGCGGCGCCGGCATCGCCACCGAGGTGGTGCTGGAAGGCGGCAAGCTCGGCAAGCAGTTCAAGTACGCCGACCGCGCCGGTATCCGCTTCGTGGTGGTGCTGGGCGAGGACGAACTGGCCCGCGGCGTGGTGACGGTGAAGGACCTGCGCCGCGAAGACCAGTTCGAGGTCGCGCGTGGCGAACTGGTCAAGACGCTGCGCGTGGAGCTGGAGCAGGCCGCGGCAATGGGGTGAGGGCGCTATTGTCTTTGACGCCGTCATTCCCGTGTTGGCGGGAATGACGGCAACAACGTGGAGCATGACTGCGGTGAGTGAAACGATTCTTCTCGACGGCAGCAGCCTGACGCGGGCGCAGCTGGTGGCGGTGGCCCGCGGCGGCGCGAACGTGGCGCTGGACGCGAAGCAGCTGGAGCGCGTGCAGCGTGCCGCCGATTTCCTGGCCGACAAGGTCAATTGCGGCGAGCCGACCTATGGCGTGACCACCGGCTTCGGCAGCAACGCCGACAAGCTGCTGGGCGCGCACCGCGTGCGCGACGAGCTGCCGGGGCACCAGCCTGCCGAAGGCACGCTGATGGAGGAATTGCAGCACAACCTGATCATCACGCACGCGGTCTGCGTGGGTAAACCGTTTGCAGCGGACGTGGTGCGGGCGATGCTGGTGATCCGCATCAACACCTTGATGCGCGGCCATTCGGGCATCCGCGTGAGCACGCTGGAAGCGCTCGCCGCGATGCTCAATGCCGGCGTGGTGCCGGTGGTGCCGGAGAAGGGTTCGGTCGGCGCCAGCGGCGATCTGGCGCCGCTGTCGCATCTGGCCATCGTGCTGCTCGGCGGCGGCGAGGCGTTCTACGAAGGCGAGCGCATGCCCGGCGCGCAGGCGCTGCAGCGCGCCGGCCTCACGCCGATCCGGCTGTCGTTCAAGGAAGGGCTGGCGCTCAACAATGGCACCGCGCAGATGCTCGCCACCGGCGCGCTGGCGTTGGACGCGCTGGGCGACCTGCTGGACGTCGCCGACCTCGCCGCGGCGATGACGCTGGACGCCTTCGCCGGCCGCAGTGGCGCCTTGCGACCGGAGGTGCATGCCCTGCGTCCGCACCCCGGGCAGGTCGACACCGCGGCGCACGTGCGCGCCTTGCTGGAGGGCTCCACCCTGCTGGATATCCCGTATCACCTGGTACCGCGCTTCAAGCCGTGGAGTGCCGAGGCGTGGAGCGAGCCGGACGACCAGGCGCTCAGCTTCGATATCGGCTGGGACTGGGTGCCGGCCAACCAGCGTCACGGCCGCGAGGCGTTCTACCGGCGCTTCCTGCCGTTCAAAGGCGGCAAGAAGCACCAGCCGCAGGATGCCTACAGCCTGCGCTGCATGCCGCAGGTACACGGCGCGGTGCGCGATGCCTGGGCGCAGGCCTGCCGCGTGTTCGACATCGAGCTGAACTCGGTCACCGACAACCCGCTGATCTTTCCGGACAACGGCGACGCGCAGTTCATCGAGGAGCAGGTGATCTCGGCCGGCCACTTCCACGGCATGCCGCTGGCACTGGCGATGAGCTACGTGAAGGCGGCGATCCCGGTGCTGGCGTCGATCTCCGAGCGCCGCCTCAACAAGCTGGTCGACCCGGCCAACAACGACGGCCTGCCGGCCTTCCTCACCGGCAACGAGGACGGCACCGACTCCGGCTTCATGATCGTGCAGTACACCGCCGCCGCGCTGGTCAACGACCTCGCCACCCGCGCGCACCCGGCCAGCGTGTACTCGGTGCCGACCAGCGCGAACGCCGAGGATCACGTGTCGATGGGCGCGAACGAAGCGCGCCACGTAATGGAGATGGTCGACGACCTCGGCCATGTGCTGGCGCTGGAGCTGTACACCGCCGCGCAGGCGCTGGATTATCGCCAGGAGATGCTCAACGCCGCGCGTCGGCTGGCCCGTCGCGGCGGCTGGCAGGCGCTGGCGGCGAAAGTCGCCAATGCGCCGCGCGAGGGCCAGCCGCACTATGAGCAGTTCGTGGCCGAAGTGCAGCAGCTCGCCGACGCCTTGGGCGCTGCCGACGATTTCCACGCCGGTACCCGGGTACGCGAGGCGCATGCGATCCTGCGCCAGCGCATCACTTTCCTGCACCGCGATCGCGCGCTGGACGGCGACGTGGCCGCGGCCTGCGCGCTGGTGCAGCAGGGCGCCTTCCGCGCCACGGTTTGAAACATACTTCCACGGAGCCGAGCATGAGCCTGATCCAGACCCCCGTTTCCTACGGCGAACTGATCGACAAGATCACCATCCTCGAAATCAAGTCGCGGCGGATGACCGACGAGGCCAAGCTGGCCAACGTGCGCAACGAACTGGAGTTGCTCAACGCCACCTGGGCCAACGACGCGGCGTCACAGACCGACATCGGCGACGAGCGCGCCAGCCTGCTGGCCGTCAACGAATTGCTGTGGGATATCGAGGACAGGATCCGGCTGAAGGAGCGCGCGCAGGAGTTCGATCGGGACTTCATCGAACTGGCCCGCTCGGTGTATTTCCGCAACGACGAGCGCGCCGCGTTCAAGCGCGCGATCAACCTCAAGCTCGGTTCGCAACTGGTCGAGGAAAAGTCGTACCAGGATTACCGCGCGGGTTGAGCGAGCAGGCGGTCGCAGCATGAAAAACGGCGCCCATGGGCACCGTTCTCGTATGTGTGGCCGGGAGCAGTCAGTGGGGCAGGAACTCGTCCAGCGCCTTGACCAGCTCCTCCTCCTTGATCGGCTTGGTCACGTAGGCCTTGGCGCCCTGGCGCATGCCCCAGACCTTGTCGGTTTCCTGGTCCTTGGTGGTCACCAGGATGATCGGGATGTGCGCGGTGTCGGCGTTCTTGCTGATCGTGCGGGTGGCCTGGAAACCGTTGAGGTTGGGCATGACCACGTCCATCAGGATCAGGTCGGGCAGTTCCGCCTTGGCCACCTCGACGCCCGCGGCGCCGTCTTCAGCCGACAGCGTCTCATGCCCGAGTTTCTCGACGATCCGCTTGATGCCCAGCAATTGCGAAGGGGAGTCGTCGACGATCAGGATGCGTGCCATGGGTTGGGGGTTCCCTGCGGGTTTCGATGATTCTAAGGCGTGACGATGGTACTTCCAAGCACGTCGCTGTCAAACCGAATGGGCCGCGTGTACCAGCGTGCGACCGAAGGAATCGCCGGCCAGCATGCGCTCGAACACCTGCGGCAATTGCTCCAGCGAAACCTCGCGCGTGACGATGCGCCGCAGGTGCCGCGGTTTCCAGTCACCGGCGAGGCGGCGCCAGACTTCGTCGCGGATGTCGCGCGCGGTACCTGCCGACGCGACACCGAGCAGGCTCACGCCACGGATGATGAACGGCATCACCGTGCTGTCGAACGCGATGCCGCCGGCGTTGCCGCAGATCGCCACGTTGCCGTACGGCGCGATGAGCGGCAGCAGGCCGGCGAGCATGCCGTCGCCGACATTGTCCAGCGCGCCGCCGAAGCGGGCCGAATCCATCGGCTTGCCGCTGAAGGCGAGCTGATGGCGATCGATGCACTCGCTGGCGCCGAGCTCGCGCAGGAAGTCGAAGTGATCGGCCTTGCCGCTGATCGCATGCACCTCGTAGCCGGCGCGGCTGAAGATGTCGATCGCCAGCATGCCGACACCGCCGCTGGCGCCGGTTACCGCGATCGGCCCCAGCGCGGGCGTCTGCCGGTTGTCCTGCATGCGCAGCAGCGCCAGTGCGGCGGTGAAGCCGGCGGTGCCGATGATCATGCTTTCGTGCAGGCTCAAGTCGGTCGGCAGCGGAATCGTCCAGCGCGCGTCGAGCCGCGCGTATTCGCCGTAGCCGCCGTCGCGCGTCTCGGACAGGCCGCTGCCGGTGCACAGTACGGCGTCGCCTTCCTTGAACGCAGGATCGGTCGAGGCGACCACATGGCCGGCCAGGTCGATGCCACCGTTGAGCGGGTACTGTCGCAGGATGCGCCCTTTGCCGGTGCCGGCCAGCGCGTCCTTGTAGTTGACCGAGGAGTACGCGACCTTGACCAGCACCTCGCCGGGCGTGAGCGCCTCGATGTCCATGGCCTCGAGGCCGGCGCGGTAGCCGGCGTCGTCATTGTGGATGCGAAAGGCGCGGAAGCGGGGCATCTCGGTCTCCTGCGAACTCAGGCGTCGATGCTGCGGGAGGATATCCACTTGGGCGTGTAGCTGCCTTCGTAGTCGCGCATCCAGTCGAACAGCGCGGCGATGTCGTGGCCGAACCAGATGCTGTCGCGCTGCGCCGCCTTCACGAAGGATTCGTCGACCATGTGCTCCATCAGCTGGCGCAGGTCGCGGTAGTAGCCGCGCACGTCGAGGAAGGCGCAAGGGTAGCGGTGCAGGCCGAGTTGGGCCCAGGTGAGCATCTCGAACATCTCGTCCATGGTGCCGAAGCCGCCGGGCAGGGCGACGAAGGCGTCGGACAGTTCGTACATGCGGGTCTTGCGCTGGTGCATGGTTTCGACCACCACCAGTTCGGTCAGGCCCGGATGCGCCACTTCCAGTTCCACCAGCTGGCGCGGAATCACGCCGATGGCCTTGCCACCGCCGGCAAGCACCGCATCGGCCACCACGCCCATCAGGCCGACGTTGCCACCGCCGTAGACCAGGGCAATGCCGCGTCGGGCCATTTCCGTGCCGAACGCCTGGGCCTGTTCGGCGTACTCGGGATGACGGCCGCTGTTGGAGCCGCAGTAGACGCAGATGGCGGTGGGTTGGGGCATAGGCGGGAAGTGAGTGGAGAGGAGTGAGAAAAGAGAGAGCGGTTCGCGGCGGCGTGCAGGCACAGTTGGAGGGAATGGAGAGAGGCAGGGGAGAGCCTGCTTTCTCTCACCCCTCACCCCTCTCCACTCATTTCTGCGCTCGTTCAGTTGCCCTTGTGGATGGCGCGCTTGTCCACCGACAGTGCCGCTTCGTGCACGGCCTCGGACAGCGTCGGATGGGCGTGGACGATGCGGGCCAGGTCCTCGGAGGAACCCTTGAACTCCATCGCCACCACGCACTCGGCGATCAGCTCGGAGACGCCGGGGCCGACCATGTGCACGCCGAGGATGCGGTCAGTGTCGGCGTGGGCAAGCATCTTCACCTGGCCCACGGCCTCGTTCATCGCCACGGCGCGGCCGATGGCGGCGAACGGGAAGGTGCCGACCCGGTACGGGATGCCAGCGTCCTTCAGTTCCTTCTCAGTCTTGCCGGCCCAGGCCACTTCCGGCTCGGTGTAGATCACGAACGGGATGGTGTCGTAGTTGACGTGGCCGGCCTTGCCGGCGATCCACTCGGCCACCGCCACGCCTTCCTCGGAGCCCTTGTGCGCCAGCATCGGGCCGCGCACGGCGTCGCCGATCGCCCACACACCGTCCACGCCGGTGTGGCAGTGTTCGTCGACCAGGATGCGGCCGCGCTCATCCAGCTTCACGCCGGTGTCGTCGGCCAGCAGGTCCTTGGTGTAGGCGCGGCGACCGACGGCCACCAGCAGTTTGTCCACGACGAGCTTCTGCTCGCCGCTCTTGTCGGTATAGGTGAGGTGCACGCCGTCTTTCTTGACCTCGGCCTTGTTGAGCTTGGCGTCGAGCTTGATGGACAGGCCCTGCTTGGCGAACTCCTTCGCGGCCACCTTGGCGATGTCGGCGTCGGCCACCGAGAGGAAATCGGGCAGCGCCTCGATGATCGTCACTTCCGCGCCCATGCGGCGCCACACGCTGCCGAGCTCCAGGCCGATCACGCCGGCGCCGATCACGCCCAGACGCTTCGGCACGTCGGTGAAGTCCAGCGCGCCGGCGTTGTCGACAATGGCCTTGCCGTCGAACTTCGCGAACGGCAGCTCGATCGGAATGGAGCCCGAGGCAAGGATCACGTTGGTTGCGTTGATGGTCTGCTTGCCGCCGTCGGCCGCGGTGATCTCGACCGAGTTGCCCTTCAGCAGCTTGCCGGTGCCGAAGAACGGGGTGACCTTGTTGGCCTTGAACAGCTGGCCGATGCCGCCGGTGAACTGCTTGACGATCTTGTCCTTGCGGCCGATGAAAGCGGACATGTCGACCTTGGGATTGTCGACGCTGATGCCGTGCACCGGCAGGTTGTGCGCGATGTTCCAGAACTGGCGCGAGGAATCCAGCAGCGCCTTGGACGGGATGCAGCCCACGTTCAAGCAGGTGCCGCCCAGCGCCGCCTTGCCATCCTTGCCGGTGAACGCGTCGACGCAGGCCGTCTTCAGGCCCAACTGCGCGGCGCGGATCGCAGCCACATAGCCGGCCGGACCGGCGCCGATGACGATGACATCGAATTTTTCTTGTTCGCTCATTTCATTCGCTCTCGGGAATAGGGAATGGGGAATAGGGAATCGGAAGAGCGGGTGTGCAGCACTTAGACGGTTCCCGGCGGGGATGGGGGCGGGCGAAGGGGAGAGGCCGCGACGTGCGCGCCTTTTCCTATTCTCTATTCCCGATTCCCTATTCCCGGATGTTGCTCGGCCTTACAGGCCGAGCAACATCCTTTGCGGATTCTCCAGCTGGTTCTTGATGTCGACCAGGAACAGCACCGCGTCCTTGCCGTCGATGATGCGGTGGTCGTAGCTGATCGCGATGTACATCATCGGGGCGGCAATGATCTGGCCGTTCTCGACGATGGCGCGCTCCTTGATCGTGTGCATGCCGAGGATGGCGCTCTGCGGCGGGTTGACGATCGGGGTGGACAGCAGCGAGCCGAAGGTGCCGCCGTTGGTGATGGTGAAGGTGCCGCCCTGCAGGTCGTCCAGGGTGAGCTTGTTGTTGCGCGCCTTGGTCGCATAGTCGGCGATCGCCTTCTCGACGTCGGCGAAGCTCATGTCCTGCACGTCGCGCAGCACCGGCGTGACCAGGCCCTTGTCGGTGGACACCGCGATCGAGATGTCCTGGTAGCCGTGATAGATGATGTCGTTGCCGTCGACCGAGGCGTTGACGAACGGGTAGCGCTTGAGCGCTTCGGCGGCGGCCTTGACGAAGAAGCTCATGAAGCCGAGCTTGATGCCGTGTTCCTTCTGGAACGCCTCGCCCAGCGACTTGCGCATCTTGACCACTTCGCTCAGGTTCACCTCGTTGAACGAGGTGAGCATGGCGATCGAGTTCTTCGACTGCATCAGGCGCTCGGCGATGCGCGCGCGCATGCGCGTCATCGGCACGCGCTCTTCCGGACGCGCGCCGGGCGTGGGTTTGGCGGCCGGGGCGGAGGCAGCGGCCGGAGCCGAGCCGGCGTTGACCACGTCCTCCTTGATGATGCGGCCGTCGCGGCCGGTGCCGGCGATGGCGGAGGTGTCGACCTTGTTCTCGGTGGCGACGCGCTGCGCGGCGGGCGAAAGCTCGGCGGTGGCCTTCGATGCGGCGGGGGCGGGTGTCGCGGCGGCGGGCGCCGGAGCCGCGGCAGCCGGAGCAGCAGCCGGCGCCGGTGCGGTTGCCACGGCGCCTTCCTCGATGATCGCGATGACCTGCTCGCTGTTCACCGTGTCGCCGACCTCGTGCCGGATCTCCTTCAGCACGCCATCGACCGGCGCGGGCACTTCAAGCACCACCTTGTCGGTTTCCAGATCCACCAGGTTCTCGTCGCGCTTCACCGCGTCACCGGCCTTCTTGTGCCAGCTGGCGATGGTGGCGTCGGAGACGGACTCGGGCAGCACGGGGACTTTCAGTTCGATGGACATAGGAGGCTCTTGGGTTTGTGCGACTGTCGGTGGACACAAGAAGGAGAGGCGGCCAATCGCGACCGCCCCGTTCGAAACGGATTACTCGGCGGCGTGGTCGCTGCCGACCGGCGCGATCAGAGCCTGTTCGACCAGCGCCGCCTGTTCGGCGACATGCGTGTTGTGGTGGCCGGCAGCCGGTGCCGGCGAGCGAGCGCGACCGGCGTACGACAGGCTGTGCTTGCTGCCCGTGCAGGCTTGCAGGTGATGGCGGATCTGGAACCACGCGCCCTGGTTCATCGGCTCCTCCTGGCACCAGATCACTTCCTTCGCCGACGGGAACTTGTCCAGTTCGGCGCTGACTTCGGTACGCGGGAACGGGTAGAGCTGCTCGACGCGCACGATCGCCACATCGGCCAGCTCGCGCTTCTCGGCCTCCTCCAGCAGGTCGTAGTAGACCTTGCCGGAGCACAGCACCACGCGCTTGACCTTCTTGGCGGCCAGCTTGCGATGCTCGCCGATCACCAGCTGGAAGCTGCCGTTGGCCAGCTCGTCCAGGCTCGACACCGCCAGCTTGTGGCGCAGCAGCGACTTGGGCGTCATCACGATCAGCGGCTTGCGCGCGGCGCGCAGCATCTGCCGGCGGATCATGTGGAAATCCTGCGCCGGCGTGGTCGGCACGCAGACCTGCATGTTGTCCATCGCGCAAAGCTGCAGGAAACGCTCCAACCGGGCGGAGGAATGCTCCGGGCCCTGGCCCTCGTAGCCGTGCGGCAGCAGCAGCACCAGGCCGCACAACCGGTTCCACTTCGATTCGCCGGAGCTGATGAACTGGTCGATCACGACCTGCGCACCGTTGGCGAAGTCGCCGAACTGCGCTTCCCAGATGTTGAGCGTGTCCGGGTCGGTGGTGGAGTGGCCGTACTCGAACGCCATCACCGCCTCTTCGCTGAGCAGCGAGTCGATCACCTCGACATCGGCCGTGGCGCGGACCTCGGCCAGCGGCATGTAGGTATGGCCGTCCTTCTGGTCGTGCAGCACCGCGTGGCGATGGAAGAACGTGCCGCGACCGGAGTCCTGGCCGACCAGCCGCATGTCGAAACCGCCGTCGACCAGGGTGGCGTAGGCCAGGTTCTCGGCGAAGCCCCAGTCGGCGGGCTGCTCGCCGGCGGCCATCTTGCGGCGGTCCTCGTAGATCTTGGCTACACGGCTCTGCAGGGTCAGATCGCCGGGCAGGGTGAGGATCTTGCTGGCCAGTTCCTGCAGCTTCTGCTTGGGTACCGTGGTGTCGGTGGGCAGCGACAGCTTGCCGCCGATGAAGCGGGCCCAGTCGACATGGCCGTCGCGGAGGTGGTTCGGGTCCAGATCGGTCATCGGCGCACCGGCTTCCAGGCGCTCGCGGTAGGCGTCGAACTGCTTGGCGGCCTCTCCCTCCGCCAGCACGCCGGCCTTCACCAGTTGCTGCTGGTACAGGTCGCGCGCGGTCGGGCGCTTGCGGATGATCTGGTACATCACCGGCTGAGTGGCGGCCGGCTCGTCGGCTTCGTTGTGGCCGTGACGGCGGTAGCAGACCAGGTCGATCACCACGTCGCGGCGGAACCGCTTGCGGAAGTCGTAGGCCAGCCGGGTTACCAGGATCACCGCTTCGGGATCGTCGCCGTTCACGTGCAGCACCGGCGCGTTGACCATCTTGGCCAGGTCGGTGCAGTACATGGTGGAGCGTGCGTCCTGCGGATTGGAGGTGGTGAAGCCGACCTGGTTGTTGACCACGATGTGCAGGCTGCCGCCGATCTTGAAGCCGCGCGCCTGCGACATGTTGAACAGTTCCATGTTCACGCCCTGGCCGGCGAACGCGGCGTCGCCGTGGATCAGCACGGCCATCGACTGCGTGTGCGCCGTGTCGCGGCGACGAGTCTGACGCGCATGCACCGAGCCGGTCACCACCGGGTTGACGATCTCCAGGTGCGAGGGGTTGAACGCCAGCGCCACGTGCACGCCGCCCTTGGGCGTCTTGACGTCGGCGGAAAAACCCATGTGGTACTTGACGTCGCCGGAGTGGGCCGGGTCGTCGGGATGCTCGAACTTGCCCTCGAATTCGTCGAACAGGGTCTTCGGCGGCTTGCCCAGGATGTTGACCAGCACGTTGAGGCGGCCGCGGTGGGCCATGCCGATCACCAGCTCCTTGACGCCGTTGTCGCCGGCCGCGCGCACCACGTCGTCGAGCATCGGGATCAGGCTGTCGCCGCCTTCCAGCGAGAAGCGCTTCTGACCGACGTACTTGGTGTGCAGGTAGCGCTCCAGCCCTTCGGCCGCGGTGAGGCCGTCGAGCACGCGCTGCTGGCCGGCCTTGTCCAGGCCGCTCTGGCCGGCGGATTGTTCGAGCCGGCTGTAGATCCAGTTGCGCTGCTCGTGGTTGCTGATGTGCATGAATTCCGCGCCGATCGAGCTGGCGTAGGTCTTCTTCAGCCGGTCGAGCAGGTCGCGCAGTTTCAGCCGCTGGCCGCCGCCGGCGTAATTGCCGGTGTCGAATTCGGTATCCAGGTCGGCGTCGGACAGGCCGTGGAAGGCCAGGCCGAGGTCGGGGGCCGGCATCTTGTCGGCGAGGCCCAGCGGGTCCAGGTCGGCGGCGAGGTGGCCGCGCGAGCGGTAGGCGGTGAGCAGGCGCAGCACGCCGGCCTGCTTGCGCGCGTACTCGTCGCTCATCGGTACGGCGGCGCCGTTGCGGCCCTGCTTCTGCGCCGCCTCGATCCGCGCAATGGCGGCGCCATGCGGGACGTCGCCCGATTCGCGGCCCTTGAACGTCTCGAAATAACCTGCCCATTCGGCGGGAACAGCCGTGGGGTCGGCCAGCCATGCGTCGTACAGCGATTCCACGTAATCGGCGTTGCCGCCAGCGAGTTGGGAGGATTCGTAGAACTCGCGGATCAGGTTTGTACTCACGTCACCACCGGCAGAAAAAGAGGCTTGCAGCCATCCATGTGAGCTGAACGTCGCGGCTTGCGACCGGTTTTCAAGTCCGACCGGTGGCTCGTGCGGATGACTGGTATCAATCTGAGTGATTATACCCTTCGCCCGCCACGGCACGGCAACCCGTGAAATGGTCGCAGACGGCCTGCGGCGAGGCTCCGCGGCCATGATGCACGGCTGCAAACGCGCAAGGGGTGTGGCCTGGTCGCGTTGTGCATCGTCGCGGACGCGGATGGCCACGAGCCAGCTGCGGTTCAGTCCGCGCGGCGGTTTCGCTCAGATGTCCAGCCGCTGCAGCGCCGTGGCGCGCTCGGAGCGCTCCCACACCTCGTCGAATTGCTGTTGCAGCGGCGCGGCGCTGGCGCGGTCGTGGCGCGCCGCGCGCCCGGGCGGGCGCTCCGCCGCGGGCAGGAACAGGTAGCCGCCGACGTCGTTGAGCAGGCAGGCCGAAGGCCAGGCCAGGTCGACGTCGTCGACCGGCACGCGAATCTGGAACGCGCTGGACAGTCGCTGGGCCAGGCCGATCAGCGGATGGTCGGCCTGCAGCGCGGCCTGCGGCTCGTGCAGCAGCACGCGGATCAGTGCACTGCGCCCGGAAGTGGCGATGCGCTGCAGCTCGGCCAGTTGTTCCGCATCGGCGAAGGTGTCGGCGGTGAGCACGGGCAGGCGCACGGCCAACTGATGGCGCGCGTCACGCAGCAGTTGCAGCCGCGCCTGCACGCATTCCGCCGCCGTGCCGGTCGCCAGCCGTCCGGGGTCGCGCCCGGGCGGCTGCTCGACCGTCGCGTCCTGCTCGAACACCAGCCGCATGGCGCGGTGCGCCAGGCCGGCGTCCTCGAACTCCTCGCCGTACGCGACGAAGCCGGCGCGGGTGTAGAAGCCGATCGCACTGACCTGGGCGTCCAGTGCCACCTCGCTCCAGCCCTGCGCGCGGGCCAGGCCCAGCAACTCGCGCAGCATGGCCGCACCCACGCCCTGGCCGCGCCAGTCCGGCAGCACCGCCATGCGGCCGATCTTGCGCTGCGGCGTGAGTCGGCCGCAGCCGATCGGGTGGCCGGCGTCGTCGCGTGCCAGCACGTGCCAGCAGTCGACGTCGAGCCCGTCGCGCTCGCGTTGCTCGCTCACGCCCTGTTCCTGGATGAAGACCGTGGCGCGCAGGTCGAGCAGGGCGGCTCGCTGGTCCTCGCGCGACCAGTCCGCGATCTCGACGTGGAAGTTCTGCAGCTTCATCGGCGGCGGCGCGCAGGGCGCATCAGCAGGTGGCCGTCGTTGACCAGGGCGAGCAGGAGTTCGCGGTCGGCGGCAGAAGGCGTGCGGTCGAAGGTCAGTTCGCGCTCGGCGCACAGTCGCTGCGCCAGTTCCGGCGAGGCGCCATAGGCCTGGCCGCATACGTAAAGGACGCAACCGATCTTGCCGCCCGCCCAGGCCATGCGCGCCCAGGGGTGGCGCAGCAGCCGGGCGCCGGCGGCCAGGCGCCCGGCGAACCGTTCCCCGCTCAGCGGGTGCTCCGGCGCCACCGGCACCTGCGCGTTGCGGTAGCGGGTGATGAAGCGGCCGAACCAGTCGCGCAGCAGGTCATCGCGCAGCGCGGCGGCGAACGGCAGGGCGGCTTTGAGCCGGTCCAGGGCGGCGCGGTCGATTTCGCCGACATGCCGGGCCGGGGCCAGGTCGGGGTCGGCGTAACGCAATTCGTCGGGAAGCTGCTCGGCGATGTAGTCGGCGAGGTCGCCAGTCAGTTCGGCCTGTGAGGGAGCGCGCATGCCGACGGAGAAGGTCATGCACGGGCCGCCGAAGGCCACCCCGTCGTGCGGGATGCCCGGCGGCAGGTAGAGCATGTCGCCCGGGTCGAGCAGCCATTCGTGGGTCGGCTCGAACTGCACCAGTTGCTTCAACTCGATATCGGGGCGAAACGCCTTCGGCGCCAGCGGGTCGTCGCTAATCGCCCAGTGGCGCTGGCCCAGACCCTGCAGCAGGAACACGTCGTACTGGTCGACGTGCGCGCCGACGCCGCCGCCGGGTTCGGCATAGGACACCATCACGTCGTCCATGCGCCAGCTCGGCAGGAACTGGAAGTGCTGCAACAGGCCGGCCACGTCGGCGTCCCACTTGTCCACGTCCTGCACCAGCAAGGTCCAGTTGCGCGGTGGCGTGGCGGCGAAATCGGCTTCCTCCAGCGGACTCGACTTGACCCGCCAACGATCGCGCGCCTCGTCGTGCACGATCAGCCGCGCCAGCGCGGTGGGCTCGCAAGCCAGGCCGGCGAGGTCGTCCGGTTGCAGCGGGGGCCGGAAGCCGGGAAACGCGTTGCGGACCAGCAGCGGGCGCTTCTGCCAGTAGTCGCGCAGGAAGCGCGCCGGGCTCATGCCCAGCGGGCGCGCGGCACTGCCGCGCACTTCGATCGGAAAAGTCGGGTTGGCGTTCATGCGGCCATTGTAGTAGCCGGCTCAGGTGAACAGACGCACCGTGTTGTGGAGGCCCAGCGCCAGCACCGCCAGCCCGGCCAGCGCGGTGGCGACCCGCGCCGGCACGCGTCGCACGAACACGGCGCCGAACGGCGCGGCCAGGGCGCCGCCGATGATCAGCCCCGCCACGGCGGCGGCATGGCTGACGCCGATGGTGAGCAGGAAGCTGAAGCTGGCGGCCACGCTGACCACGCACTTGGCCAGGTGCACGCTGCCGATCACCGCGCGCGGCTGCAGGCCGCGTGCGAGCAGCGTGGTGACGGTGATGGCGCTCCAGCCGCCACCGCCGACGGCATCGACCAGCCCGGCGATGCCGCCGGTAACGCCGGTGCCGCGCGGTACGTCCTGGCGCGTGCCGGCCGATCGCCGGCAGCGCAGCAGCAGGAAACCGCCCATGCCCAGCAGGTACGGCGCCAGCAAGGCGCGCAACCACGAAGGCGGCACGTGCACGGCGATCCACACGCCGATCAGTGCGCCCAGTACGCCGGGAATGACCAGCGCCAGGAACAGCGCCCGGCGCACGTTGCCGGCCAGCAGGTGGCTGAGGCCGGAGGCACCGCAGGTGAACGCCTCCGCGTAGTGCACGCTGGCGCTGGCCGCCACCGGCGGCATGCCCAGCGCCAGCAGCAGGCCGGACGAGGTGACCCCGAAGGCCATCCCGAGCGCGCCGTCGACCAGCTGGGCGAGGGCGCCCACGGCGATGAATGCAAGCAGTTCGCTCAAGCGCGTCCACACCACGGGGGTAGGCGCGCAGTATACGGCGCCGCCGATCCTGCGCAGGAAATGAGCAGCGGACATAACGACATGCCGACAGATGTTTTCCCCGCGCCCGGCATGCTGCCTACCATCGACGAAAAGACGTAAAGACGTCCAAAAGGATTCGTCGTGAATGCTGCGCTGAAATCGTTCCCGCCCGCTCCGACGCTCGATGCGGACAAGCTGGTGTTGCTGGCCCGGCTGACGCAGGGACTGGCGCCGGCGGATCTGTACTGGATCGCCGCCTACAGTGCCGCAGCCGCGGCAGGTGCGCCGGGTCAGACCGCCCTGGCGGCGGTGGGCGAGCCTGCGCCGGAGGCCGGCGAGCGCTTGACCATCGTGTACGGCAGCCAGACCGGCAACTCCCGTCGCGTCGCCGAGCGACTGGTCGCGCGCGCGGAGGCAGCAGGCCTGCCGGTGCGCTTGCTGCGCGCCGGCGCCTACCCGCTGCGCGAGCTGGCGCAGGAGCGCTTGCTGGGCGTGGTGATCAGCAGCCAGGGCGATGGCGACCCGCCGGACGATGCGATCGGCTTCGTCGAGTTCATCGCCGGCAAACGCGCGCCGAAGCTGCCGCAGCTGAAGTTTGCCGTGCTGGGCCTGGGCGATTCGAGTTACCCGAAGTACTGCGCCGTCAGCCAGGCGCTGGATGCGCGGCTGGCCGAGCTGGGCGGCCAGCGCTTTGCCGAGCTGGGCGAGGCCGACGTGGATTTCGAGGCGGCGGCAGCGAGCTGGTCCGCAGCCGCCGTGGCCGCCGCCCGAGAGACGCTGGCCGTGCCCGCGGCGGTCCCGCGTCAGGGCGCGGCACTGCACGCGTTGCGCACGGTGGCGACGCACTCGCGCGAGCAGCCGTTCGCGGCTGCCGTGCTGGAGAACCAGCGCATCGTGTCGCGCGACAGCGAGCGCGATGTGCGGCATGTCGAACTGTCGCTGGAAGGTTCGGGCCTGCGTTACGAAGCCGGTGACGCGGTCGGCGTGTGGCCGCGCAACCCGCCGGTGCTGGTCGAGCAGTGGCTGGCGGCCTTGCGGCTGGATGGCGCCGCCGAGGTGGAGCACGGCGGCAAGCGCCTGCCGCTGGCGCGCTGGCTGGGCGAGCAGCGCGAGATCACCCGGTTGACCCGTCCGCTGGTGGCGGCGCAGGCCGCGGCCACGAGACATGCCGGCCTGCGGCGCCTGCTGGAACCGGAGCAACGCGCCGAATTCGCTGCCTTGCTGGAAAGCCACCAGCCGATCGACCTGCTGCGCGAGTTTCCCGTGGCGTGGGATGCCACGGAGTTGGTGGCGACACTGCGTCCGCTGACGCCGCGCTTGTACTCGATCGCTTCCAGCCCGAAGGCGGTGGGGCCGGACGAGGTACACCTGACGGTGGCGGTGGTGGAGTACGCCGCACATGGCAGCGCCCACTACGGCGCGGCGTCCAGTTTCCTCGCGAACACCGGCGACGACGCGACGGTGCCGGTCTTCATCGAGCCGAACGAGCGCTTTCGCCTGCCCGTCGACGGCAGCCGCGACGTGATCATGATCGGGCCCGGCACCGGCGTCGCTCCGTTCCGTGCCTTCGTGCAGGAGCGCGAGGCGACCGCCGCCAGCGGGCGCAACTGGTTGTTCTTCGGCAACCGGTACTTCGCTCGCGACTTCCTCTATCAGGTCGAGTGGCAGGACGCCTTGCGCCGCGGCAGCCTGAGCCGCCTCGACCTGGCCTTTTCACGCGACGGTGTGGCTCGTTCCGAGAGTCCGCACAAGGATGTGCGAGGTGTTGCGAGGGACTCGCACAAAGTCTACGTGCAGCAGCGCCTGCGCGAGAACGGCCGCGAGCTGTACGCCTGGCTGCGCGGAGGCGCGCACCTGTATGTCTGCGGGGATTCGGCGCACATGGCCAGGGACGTGCACGAGGCCTTGCTGGAGATCGTCGCCACTCACGGCGATCTGTCCGCCGACGATGCCCGCGCCTGGCTGGCCGACCTGCTGCAACAGGGCCGTTATGCACGCGATGTGTATTGACTGCCTTTATTTCCGCGTTCATCCATGAACGCCAGGATCGAAAAGCGGCCATCCATGGCCGCACTCTTCAGAACAACATTCCCATGCCTTCTCATCTCGAGCACATCAAGACCGAAAGCCGCTTCCTGCGCGGCAGCATCGCCGAAGGACTGGCCGACGCGGTGACCGGCGCGATCGCCGAAAGCGACACCAAGCTGCTGAAATTCCATGGCAGCTACATGCAGGACGATCGCGACATCCGCGACGAGCGCCGTCGCCAGAAACTGGAACCGGCGTATGCCTTCATGGTGCGTGCACGCCTGCCCGGCGGCGTGATGACCCCGGCGCAGTGGCTGGCCTTCGACCGGATCGCCAGCGACTATGCCTCCAGCGGACTGCGCATCACCACGCGGCAGACCTTCCAGTGGCACGGCATCATCAAGCGCGACCTGAAATCCGCCATCGCCGCGATCAACGCGGCCATGGCCAGCACCATCGCCGCCTGCGGCGACGTCAACCGCAACGTGGTGTGCAACACCAACCCGGTCGAGTCGCCGGCGCACGAGGCGGCGTACGCGTGGGCGGTGCGCCTGTCCGAGCACCTCAAGCCGAAGACCCGCGCCTACCACGAGCTCTGGCTCGACGGCGAGAAGCTGGTGGGCGAGCAAGTCGCCAACGAGAGCGAGCCGCTGTACGGCCCGACCTATCTGCCGCGCAAGTTCAAGATCGGGCTGGCGATCCCGCCGCAGAACGACGTCGACGTGTTCGCCCAGGACCTGGCCCTGATCGCCATCGTCGAACACGGCGAGCTGCTTGGATTCAACGTGGGCATCGGCGGCGGCATGGGCGCCACCCATGGCGACCCGGCGACGTACCCGCGGCTGGCCGATGTGATCGGCTTCGTGCCGCCGTCGCAACTCATCGCACTGGCCGAAACCGTCATCGCCGTGCAGCGCGATTGGGGTGACCGCGAAGAGCGCAAGCATGCACGGCTGAAGTACACCATCGACACGCATGGCCTCGATGCGGTCAAGACCGAGATCGAGCAGCGCCTGGGCTTCGCGCTGGAACCGGCGCGCGCGTTCCGCTTCGACAGCAACGGTGATCGCTACGGCTGGGTCGAAGGCCACGCAGGTCGCTGGCACCTGACCTTGCAGGTCGAGTCCGGCCGCCTGCTCGACCGTGAGGCGCACACCTGGCTCAGCGGCATGCGCGAACTGGCGGCCATGCACACCGGCGACATCCGGCTCACCTGCAACCAGAACCTGATCATCGCCAACGTGGCCGCCGAAGATCGCACTGCGATCGACGCGCTGGTGGCCCGCCACGGCATGGACGGCTACAAGCGGCACAGCGCGATCCGTCAGCACGCGATCGCCTGCGTGGCGCTGCCCACCTGCGGGCTGGCGATGGCCGAAAGCGAACGCTACCTGCCGGTACTGTTGCCGAAACTGGAGACCCTGCTCGACCGCCATGGGTTGATCGACGCGCCGATTTTGTTGCGCCTGTCCGGTTGCCCCAACGGTTGCTCGCGCCCGTACCTGGGGGAGATCGCCCTGGTCGGCCGCGGCCCGGGGCGCTACGACCTGCGTCTGGGCGCCGATTTCCGCGGCCAGCGCTTGAACCAGGCCTGGCGCGAGAACGTCGACGAGGCGGCGATCCTCGCGGCGCTCGATCCGCTGTTCGCGCGTTATGCCGCCGAGCGCGAAGCGGATGAGGGTTTCGGCGATTTCCTGCTGCGCGCGGCCATCCTGGCGCCGCCACCCACGCGGCGGATCGCCGCCACGGTGCTGGCATGAGGCGGCCCGAGCCAGGTATGGAGCCCGCGCAGCTGGCCGCGCTGAACGCGATGCTGGCGTCGCTCGGTGCCGAGCAGCGCGTGGCCTGGGCGCTCGAGCACCTGCCCGGCGAGCACATGCTGTCCTCCAGCTTCGGGGTGCAGGCGGCGGTGTCGCTGCACTTGGTGACGCGCCTGCGGCCGGACATCCCCGTGCTGCTGATCGACACCGGCTACCTGTTCCCGGAGACTTACCGGTTCGTCGACGACCTGGCCGAACGGCTGGCCCTGAACCTCAAGGTCTACCAGTCGCCGCTCAGCCCGGCGCGGATGGAGGCGCGCGATGGCCGGCTGTGGGAGCAGGGCGTGCCCGGCCTGGATCGCTACAACCGGTTGCGCAAGGTCGAGCCGATGCAGCGTGCGCTGGACGAACTGCGGGTAGGCAGCTGGATCGCCGGCCTGCGCCGGCAGCAATCGCGCAGCCGTGCGTCGATCCCGTTTCTCGAACGTCGCCATGGCCGCTGGAAGCTGTATCCGCTGGCCGACTGGAGCGACCGCGACGTCGGCCGCTACCTGAGCCGCCATCGGCTGCCGTATCACCCGTTGTGGGAGCAGGGCTACGTCTCGGTCGGCGACCGCCACACCAGCCGTCGCTGGGAACCGGGCATGGACCCCGAGGACACGCGCTTCTTCGGCCTCAAGCGCGAGTGCGGGCTGCACGGCATCGCGTGACGGGTTGGCGCAGAGACATCGGAGCGGCCAATGCGGTGCAGGGCGGGCCGTGCCCGCCCCGCATCAATGCGCCGCTTTCGGCTCGCGTACGGGGATGTCGACACTGCACAGGCCGGCCTTGCCGGACGACACCTTGTAGAAATCGTCATGCCGATGGCGTTGCGCATCGAGCAGGGCGGCGAAGGTGGCGCTGTCGGTGCGCAGCACTTGAACGGCCGGGCGCTGCGCCGGCGGCAGTTCCGAGGCCAGACGCACGGATGTAATCGGCGTGCGCTGCGCGGGCTTGTCGTAGAAGCCCATCGGACCGGTGCCGCGCGGCAGCGCGGACAGCAGCGGCATGCCCTCCAGCACGCGGCCGGCGATCGCCAGGTTGCGGTCGAGCCGGCGCGGTGACTGGCCGATCACCACGTACAGCTCGCTGCCGCTGCCGGTTTCCGGGCCGATGTCGCGGCCCACGCCGACCATGCCGTAGCAGTGGGTCAGCCACTGCTCGCCGCTGGCCGGATCGCGCGCGGCGGGGAAGCCTTCGCTGAAACCGACCTGGGGCGCGTAGACGTCGCCGTCGGGCAGCGGCGTCCATTCCAGCTTCGGGTCGATCGGCCGTGTGTATTCCGGCGGCAACGTGCTCTGCGCCTTGCCCAGCGAACGCGGCTTGCTGGCGGGATCGTCGTCGTCGGCGGCCGGGTCGCCCCATTGCGTGACGAAGTTGTCCTGCACCCGCACGATCGCCAGGCCGTCGTAATAGTGCTGTCGCGCCATGGTGCGGATGTTCGCCGCGTGCAGCGGGGTGAAATCCGGGGCCAGCTCGATCAGCACCCGTCCGTTCGGCAACTGCATCACCAGCAGGTTGTGCGGGTCGGGCGTGCGCCATTCGCTCGGTGCCGACTTGGCCAGCAGCTCGGCGCGCGTCGGCGTGGACGACTGGCCACCCGTGGCAAAGGCCGGCGCTGCCACCAAGCCGGTCAGCAACGCCAGGGCCGCGAGTTGACGATGTGCATGCATGGATCTTTCCCCAGGTTGCGCGATGACGGAATGCGCAAACTAGCAGAGCCGGCCGCGCCGGGGTGCACGCATGACTTCAGGCACTGTGCTATTCACAAGTAAACACTATGATTTACTCAATGGCACGGGCGCGACAGGCGGGCGACGTGGACGAGGATCTCCAGCTCAGGAAGTTCCACAAGGAGTTGTCCAGCGGCACGGTATCACTGGTGCTGCTGGCCGTGCTCGGGCAGTCGCGCCAGCCCATGTACGGCTACCAGATCGCCAAGCGGCTGGAGCAGGTGGGCGAGGGCGTGCTGGCCGGCAAGCAGAGCGCGCTGTATCCGGTGCTGCGCAATCTCGAAGTTGCGGGCCTGCTGGCCAGCGAGGTCGAGCCCTCGGTCAGCGGGCCGCCGCGACGTTATTACCGCATCACCAGACCCGGCCGCGAAGCACTGCGCGCATGGACGCACGCGTGGAACGCCACCCGCGATTCGGTCGACAAGGTTCTGCAAGGGGAGCTGTGATGGGTACACCACGCACGATCAACGAATATCTCGACCAGCTGCGCGCCGCGCTGCGCGGCGCCGATCCGGCACTGGTCCAGGATGCGCTGTACGACGCCGAGGAACACCTGCGCGCCGAGCTGTACGAGCGGCCCGGTCGCGACGAGGCGTCGATGCTCGAACAGGTGGTGGAGAGCTATGGCGCGCCGGACGAGGTGGCCGAGATCTACCGCGACCAGGAGATCCGGATCCAACGTGCGATCCGCCCGCCGCCGCCACCACCGCGGCGCTCGTTGGTCGGGCGCTTCTTCGGGGTGGCGACCGACCTGCACACCTGGGGGGCGCTGTTCTACATCCTGCTGGGGTCGGCCACGGGCATCGCCTATTTCACGCTGGCCGTGGGCGGCATCGCGCTGTCGGCAGGCCTGTCCGTGCTGATCATCGGCCTGCCGTTCATCGTGCTGTTCATCGGCAGCGTGCGGGGGCTCTCGCTGCTCGAGGGGCGCATCGTGGAAGCGCTGCTGGGCGTGCGCATGCCGCGGCGGCCGCCATACCCGCAACGCGGCGTGCCGCTGCTGGCACGGATCGGCGCCATGTTCACCGACCCGCGCACCTGGACCACGCTGTTCTACATGGTGCTGATGTTGCCGCTGGGCATCGCGTACTTCATCGTCACCGCCGTCCTGCTGGCCGTCGCGCTGAGCCTGCTGGGGCTGCCGGTGGCGATGCTGTTTGGCCACGACTGGCTGCAGGGCCTGTACGTGGATCGCACGATCCTGCTGGACTGGGGCTCCGGCCCGCACGTGCCGGGTTGGGGCGAGGTGCTGGCGATGTTCCTGCTCGGCGCGGTGCTGCTGTTCGCCACCCTGCATCTGGTACGCGGAATCGGCCGCCTGCACGGCGCCATGGCCAAGCATCTGCTGGTGCGCGGCGCGACCCGGAGTGCATCGTGATGGACGATCTGCTGATCAGTTTCGAGGGTGCATGGGAAGGCGATGAGACCATCGCCACGACCCGCTGGGGCGAGGGCGGCCCGGCGCTCGCGCAGATCACCGCGCGGTTGGCGCTGGGCGGCAAGGTACTGCTGATGGACTACCGCCAGACGCGCGGTGGCCAGCCCGCACTGCAGGCGCACGCGGTGTTCACCGAGGGTACCGATCCCGGCGACCTGGCGCTGCACTGGTTCGACAGCTATGGCTTCGTCCCCGCGCAACCGGCGCCCGGCCAGCGCGAGGGCGATCGGCTGGTGTTCGTGCGCCGCTCGTCGCGCGGGCAGACACGGCACATCTACCACTGGCTGGGCAACGATGAATTCACCGTGATGCTGGAAAGCTCGTTCGATGGCGGTGCAAGCTGGGAGGAGGTCATGCAGGGCAGCTACCGCCGCGTCCCGTAGCCCCGGCGTCTTCGCGGCTTTCAGAAGTCGTCCACGAACTCGATGCCCGCATCGCGTTCGCTGGCCAGCGCCTCGGCGCCCACGCGCACGTCATCGGCCAGGCTGTCGCTGGCCGCGCCCACTTCGATGAGATAGGTGTGGGCGTCGCTGTCGCTGGCCGAATCGAGCGAACTGGAATCGTCGCGGATGCCCAGCGTGGGGTCGTCGATCTCCTCGATGTGCTCGATCCCGTCGATGCCATGCAGGCCAATGATGAGGGTGTCGGCGTCGGCGCGACTGCCGATCAGGCGAAAGCGGATCATGGGCATGGGGGCGGCTCCGGGATGTCGGGGATGGGGCAGGGCGAGCATCGCAAGCGAAACGCATGCGAAAGGTGATGCCGCGCGGGACTACCATGGGCGTCTTTCGTGAACACCTGCCAGGCCCATGCCCAAGACCTACGACCGCAGCTATTTCGACAAGTGGTATCGCGACCCAAGCCATGCGGTGGGCTCGCCGGCCGAGTTGCGGCGCAAGGTGGCGATGGCGGTGGCGCAAACCGAGTACTACCTCGGCCGCACGATCCGCAACGTGCTGGACGTGGGCTGCGGCGAAGCCGCGTGGCGGGCGCCCCTGCGCGCGCTGCGGCCCGGCGTGGCGTATCGCGGGCTGGATGCCAGCGAATACGTGGTGACGCGTTACGGTCGCAGCCGCCAGATCGGTCTGGCGCGTTTCGGCCAATTGGAACAGCTACGCTTCGACACCCGCTTCGACCTGATCGTGTGCAGCGACGTGCTGCACTACCTCAAGCCCGCCGAGATCCGCGCCGGCCTGCACGGCGTCGGCGAAATGCTCGACGGCGTGGCCTTCCTGGAAGTGTTCACCAGCCGCGACGACGTGGCAGGCGACCGCCAGGGTTTCGTCGCGCGCGCTCCCGCCTGGTATCTGCGCGAGTTCGGCCGCGTCGGCCTGTTGCCGTGCGGCTCGCACTGCTACCTCGGGCCGCGGCTGGAGCAGCATGTGGCCGCGCTGGAGCGCGCGCAGCTGCCGGGCTGACCAGGAGCGGCAACGGCCGGCGTATCGCCGGGCGCCGGTTCCGCGCTATCGTGCGCGGCAGTTTTCATCGGGGGAGACCACCGAAGTGACCCAGCCAGCCTTGTCCAGCTCGCCGCGCCGCGAACTCACCCTCCGCGGCGTCATCATCGGCATCGTGATCACCGTGGTGTTCACCGCCGCCAACGTGTTCTTCGGTCTCAAGGCCGGACTCACCTTCGCCACCTCGATCCCCGCCGCGGTGATCTCGATGGCGGTCCTGCGCGCGTTGAAAAACTCCACCGTGCAGGAGAACAACATCGTGCAGACGGTGGCCTCGGCCGCCGGCACGCTCTCGGCGATCATCTTCGTGCTGCCGGGCCTGGTGATCCTGGGTTACTGGAACGGCTTTCCGTTCTGGATGAGCTTCGGCATCTGCGCCACCGGCGGCATCCTCGGCGTCATGTACACCATCCCGCTGCGCCGGGCGCTGGTCACCGATTCGGACCTGCCCTATCCGGAAGGCGTGGCCTGTGCCGAGGTGCTCAAGGTGGGTTCGGGCGACACGGAGGAGGCCGCCGAGTCGGTGGAGTCCGGCGGCGCGGGACTGAAGGCGGTGGTGGTGGGCTCGATCGTCTCGGCGGCGTTCTACATCGTGGTGCAGACGAAGATCTTCGCCGCCGCGGTATCCAGCTATTTCCGCATCGGTGACCGGGGCGCGGCCACCGGTTTCGACTTCGGCCTCTCGTTCGCCTTGTTCGCGGTCGGGCACCTGGTGGGCCTGTGGGTGGGCGTGGCGATGTTGCTGGGCGCGATCATCGGCTGGGGCTGGGCGGTGCCGCACTTCCTGCTGCTGCACCCTGAAGGTGGCGCGGCGGCGGAAGCGGCCCAGGCCACCTGGAGCCACTACGTGCGTTTCGTGGGCGCCGGCACCATCGGCGTGGCGGCGATCTGGACGCTGGCCAAGCTGGTCAAGCCGGTGATCGGCGGCCTGGCCGGCGCGATGCGCGCCTCCAGTGCGCGCAAGGCCGGCACGCTGCACTCGCTGCCGCGCACTGAGCACGACATGCCGATCGGCCAGGTCGGCATCATCACCTTGCTTTGCCTGATCCCGGTGGCGTGGCTGCTTGGCCACTTCGCCAACATCAGCGGGCTGGGCGAGCACATGGCGCTGCTGGTGATCGGCGGCGTGGTGTTCGTGATCATCCTGAGCTTCCTGGTGTCGGCGGTGTGCGGCTACATGGCGGGCCTGATCGGTTCGTCCAACAGTCCGCTGTCGGGCGTGGGCATCCTGGTGGTTATCATCGCCGCGCTGCTGCTGGTGCTGGGCGTGAAGTCGCTGGTGCCGGAGGAGGCCGGCAAGGCGCTGGTGGCCTTCGCGCTGTTCATCACCTCGATCGTGTTCGCGGTGGCCTCCATCGCCAACAACAACCTGCAGGATCTCAAGACCGGCCAGCTGGTCGACGCCACGCCTTCGCTGCAGCAATGGGCGCTGGTGATCGGCGTGATCGCCGGCGCGCTGGTGATTCCGCCGGTGCTGGACCTGCTCAACCAGGCCTATGGTTTCCTCGGCGCGCCGGGCGTGGACCCCGCGCGCGCGCTGCCGGCGCCGCAGGCGGGGCTGATCTCGGCGCTGGCGCAGGGCGTGATCACCGGCAACATCGACTGGAGCCTGATCGCCATCGGCGGCGGCATCGGCGCGGTACTGATCGTGGTCGACGAAGTGCTGGGCAAGACCGGCAAGTCGATGCGCCTGCCGCCGCTGGCGGTGGGCCTGGGCATCTACCTGCCGACTTCGACCACGCTGATGGTGGTGGTCGGCGCGCTGGTCGGCGCCTGGTTCGACAAGCGCGCCGAGCGCGGCCCGAAGGCGGAGCCGACCAAGCAGCTGGGCGTGCTGCTGGCGTCCGGCCTGATCGTGGGCGAGAGCCTGCTCGGCGTGATCGTGGCCGCGGCGGTGGCGTTGTCCGGCAACCAGTCGCCGCTGGCCGTGGTGGGCGACGGTTTCGCGACCCCGGCGATCTGGATCGGCGGACTCGCCTTCACCGCGACCGTGGTGGTGATGTACCGCTGGATTGCGCGGATGGGACAGGGCGGCTGAAGCCGGTTTGCCGCGTGGCCGCCGTTCAGCGGTTGCCACGCGACAGGCCCTAAACTGGCGTCCTTTCCGGGGGGATGCGAGCCGCGTGGTGCAGGAACAAGACGAACGGGCACCGCGCGCGGGCGAGATTCTCGATGGCCCGAGCCAGCGGGCTGCGTGGCTGCGCCGTGCCGCCGGTCCGCTGTTCTCGGTGGGCATGCTGTGCCTGGCGCTGTTCGCCCTGCATTTGCTGGCGCGCGAAGTGAACTACCACCAGGTGCGCGAGTACGTGCAGGGCATCTCGCACGAACGCCTGGGTCTGGCGGTGCTGTTTACCCTGGCCGGCTACGCGGTGATGACCATGTACGACCGCTTGGCGCTGGCCTCGATCGGGCGTCGGCTGCCGTGGCGCCGCGTCGGCCTGATTTCCTTCATCAGCTACGCCTTCAGCAATGCGGTGGGCATGTCGCTGCTGGTGTCCGGCTCGATCCGCTATCGCTTCTACCTGCAGAACGGGTTGGGCAACGGCGAGATCGCCCGCGTGGTGCTGTTCTGCACCAGCAGCTTCTGGCTGGGCCTGCTGGCGCTCACCGGCACCACCTTGTTGTGGGTGCCGCTGCCGCCGGAGTTGCCGCTGGCCGGCCTGAGCCAGCCGGTGGGCGCGGTGCTGGTTGCGCTGCCGCTGGCCTGGCTGGCGGGCGGGTTGATCCATCGCCCGCTGCGCATCTGGCGTTGGCGTGTGACGCTGCCTTCCGTGGGCACCGCGTTGAAGCAGATCCTGGTCGGGGCGTGCGACTGGGGCCTCGCCGCCGCGGTGCTTTACGTGCTGATGCCGGATGCGCTGAACAACGGCTTCGGGCATTTCCTGGCGATCTTCGTGATCGCCCAGATCATCGGCCTGGTCAGCCACGTGCCCGGCGGGCTGGGCGTGTTCGAGGCGGTGATGCTGGCCGGCTTCGGTGCCACCGGCAACGCGCAGCTGACTGCACCGATCCTCGGTGCGCTGGCCGCGTACAGGGTGATCTATTACCTGCTGCCGCTGTGTGCCGCTGCACTGCTGGTGCTGCAGCGCGAGGCGCAGGGCTGGCGCCGCAAGGCCGTGCTGGCGCCGTGGCTCACTGGGTTGCTGCCGTCGTTCTTTGCCGGCCTGACCCTGGTCTGCGGCGCGGTACTGCTGTTCTCCGGCGCGACCCGCGCACTGCCGCTGCGCATGGCGATCCTGGGCGAGCTGTTGCCGCTGTCGGTGCTGGAGGTTTCGCACCTGCTGGCCAGCGTGATCGGCATGCTGCTGCTGATCCTGGCGCGCGGCCTGCAACGGCGGCTGGATGCGGCTTACTGGCTGACCCTGGTGTTGCTGCTGGCCGGCGCGGTGTTTTCGCTGCTCAAGGGCATCGACTACGAAGAGGCCGCGCTGATGACCTTGCTGGCACTGGCGCTGGCGCCGGCCCACCGGTTGTTCCATCGGCGCGCGTCGCTGTTCAGCACCAGCTTCGGCGTGGGCTGGATCGTGGCGATCGTGGCGACGCTGGGCTGCGCGGCGTGGCTGGTGGTGTTCAGCTACAAGCACGTCGATTACAGCGCCGACCTGTGGTGGCAGTTCAGCCTGCAGCACGGCGGCGCGCCGCGAGCGCTGCGCGCGCTGGTGGCCGCGGTCGTCACCGGCATGCTGTTCGCGGCGGCCAGCCTGATCCGTCCGCAGAAACTGCAGCGCGAACGACCCGACGAGGCCGCGTTGGCGCAGGCGCTGCCGCTGATCAAGCAGTTTCCCTCGGCGCAGGCACACCTCGCGCTGATGGGCGACAAGAGCCTGCTGTTCGACGACGAGCACAAGGCCTTCGTGATGTTCGACACGATCGGGCGCAGCTGGGTCGCGATGGGCGATCCGGTGGGCACCGACGAGGTCGCACGGCGCGAGCTGGTGTGGACCTTCCTCGAACAATGCGAACGCGCCGGTGGCTGGCCGGTGTTCTACCAGGTCAGCCCGGCCAACCTCGACCTGTATCTGGAAGTGGGCCTGAACCTGCTGAAGATCGGCGAAGAGGCGCGGGTGCGGTTGCAGGACTTCAACCTGGACGGCAAGTCGCGCAAGGTGTTGCGCAACACGGTCAACAAGCTGCATCGCGAGGGTCTGCGCCTGGAGATACTTCCGGCTGAAGCCGTGGCCGGCCTGCTGCCGGAGCTGCGCGTCGTGTCCGATGCGTGGCTGGCCGACAAGCAGGTGCGCGAGAAGCGCTTCTCGCTCGGCGCCTTCGATCCGCGTTACCTCGTGCGCACGCCGCTGGCGGTGGTATGGCAGGACGACCGGCTGGTGGCGTTCGCCAACCTGCTGCTCAACGACACCCGCGAGGAGGCCTCGGTGGACCTGATGCGCCATCGCCCGGATGCGCCGGCCGGCATCATGGATTTCCTGTTCGTGGAACTGATGCAGTGGGCGCGCGCGGAAGGCTACCGCTGGTTCAACCTCGGCATGGCGCCGCTGGCCGGCCTGCACAGCCGGCGGCATGCACCGCTGTGGAACCGCTTCGGCGCGATGGTGTTCGGTCGCGGCGAGCGCTTCTACAACTTCCGCGGCCTGCAGCGCTACAAGCAGAAATTCGATCCGCAGTGGGAGCCGCGCTACATGGCGGTACCCCGCGGCATCGCCTTGCCGATGATCCTGGCCAACGTGGCCAGCCTGATCGCCGGCGGACTGGGCGGAGTGGTGCGTCGATGAGACGATGGAAAGCTTGGTTGGCCGGCGTGCTGCTGCTAGTCGTGCTCGGCGCCTTGCTGGCGTGGCGGCCTTGGTCGTCGGTCAGCCTGGCCGACGCCACCGTGGTCTGGCCGGTGGCCGCGCATGCCGTCGCGCCGCCGGCGGGCAAGGGCGACGTGATGGCGGTGATCGTCTCCGGCGACGGCGGCTGGGCTGACCTGGACCGGCGCTTGGGCATCGCCCTGATCGACCGCGGCGTGCCGGTGCTCGGCGTCAACTCGTTCAAGTATTACTGGCGCGAACACGACCAGCAGCAGACCGCGCGCGAACTGGACGCGCTGCTGACGCAGCATCTCGATGCCTGGGGCAAGCGGCGGATCTGGCTGATCGGCTTCTCGTTCGGCGCCGATGTGCTGCCGACCATCACCAGCCAGCTCAGCGCGCGGAACCGCGCGCGGATCACCCAGATGGTGCTGCTCTCGCCCAGCCGTGACGTGACCTTCGAGATCGAGCTGCAGGGCTACATGATCCAGCAGGGCTGGTTCAAGGAGCGCCTCAAGGATGCGTTGCAGTGGATCAACCCGATCGACCACCACGATCCGCTGCCGCCGTTGCGGGCACTGGGTGGTCAGCCGCCGGTGGTGTGCTACTACGGCCTGGACGATGCGGCCGACAGCCTGTGCGATGCGCCGGGCCTGCCGACGTGGGTGACCGTGTACGCGAAGAAGGGCGGCCATCATTTCGACGAAGGTTACGGCGCGCTGGCCCGGCAGATGCTGGACGAACTGCCGGCTTCATCGGGTACCGCCGCGCGACCCTGAGCACGGCAGGTGTGCGAAGACGCCGCGATACACTGCGTCATCGTTTCCCGGAGCAGGACATCGCGTGAGCATGGCGGGAGTATTCGCGGCACCGGCCGCGGCGCTGGCGGCATTGTTCGTGCCGTTCGAGACGGCGCGGTTGGGTTTGCCCGTGGATGGCCGGGCGTTGTTCCTGCGTGCGCGCGCCGATGTGCGCCTGCGCGAGCTGGCGCAGCCGGGCTGGTTGTGCCAGCAGAGCTTCCTGCCGTTCGCGGAGGAGCTGGCGCGCCAGGGTCTGCGCGTGGGCGAGCCGGCGGTCGGAGAGCGTTTCGCGCTGGTGCTGGTGCTGCCGCCGCGCCAGCGCGACGAGGCGCGCGCACTGTTCGCCCGGGCGCTGCAGCACGCCGCGCCGGACGGCATCGTGCTGGCGGCGATGGCCAATGCCGAGGGTGCGAAATCCGGCGAGGCGGATCTGCAGAAACTCGCCGGTCCCGTGCAGCAGCTGTCCAAGCACAAGTGTCGCGTGTTCTGGGTCACGCGGGACGAGGCCGCCATCGACCCGGCGTTGCTGCAGCAATGGCTGGCGCTGGATGCACCGCGCGAGCTCGCCGGCGGCTACGTCAGCCGGCCGGGGCTGTTCGCCTGGGACCGCGTCGACCGCGCCTCGGCGCTGCTGGCCGAACATCTGCCGGCGGACCTGCACGGTCGCGTGGCGGACCTCGGTGCCGGTTACGGTTATCTCGCCTGCCAGCTGATCGCACGTTGCCCGCGGATCGAGGCGATCGACCTGTACGAGGCCGAGGCGCGCGCGCTGGAGCCGGCGCGCGCCAACCTGGCGCGGGCGCAACGCGAAGCTGGTCGCGAGCTGGCGACGAACGTGCATTGGCACGACGTGACCCGCGGCTTGCCCGAACGCTACGATGCGATCGTCAGCAATCCGCCGTTCCACCTGGGCCGCGCGGACCTGCCGGAGCTGGGCCGCGCCTTCATCACCAGCGCGGCGGATGCGCTGTTACCGGATGGCCGCCTGCTGCTGGTGGCGAACCGGCACCTGCCGTACGAGGCGCACCTGGGTCAGCGCTTCGAGACCGTGCGCATGCTGGCGACACAGGACGGGTTCAAGGTGATCGAGGCCACCGGAGTACGTGCATGAAACTGGTCAAGCTGATCGCCAATCTCGGTTACGGCAGCCGCAAGGACGTGACCCAGCTGTTCCGCAGCGGGCGCATCACCGATGTCGCTGGCGAGGTGCTCTACGCCGATGACGTGGTGCCGCTGGAGACCATCCGCGTCGACGACGAACCGCTGGATCCGCCGCCCGGCCTGGTGCTGATGTTGAACAAGCCGCTGGGCGTCACCTGTTCGCGCAAGGACCCGGGCCGCATCGTCTATGACCTTCTGCCGCCGCGTTACAGCGTGCGCTCCCCCGCACTGTCCACCGTCGGCCGGCTCGATCGCGATACCTCGGGCCTGTTGCTGTTCACCGATGACGGCGCACTGCTGCACCGGATCATTTCGCCCAAGGCGCAGGTGGCCAAGGTCTACGAGGCCACGCTGGCGCAGGATCTGCGCGGCGACGAGGGCGCGCTGTTCGTCAGCGGCACGCTGTTGCTGGAATCGGAAAAGGAGCCGCTGGCGCCCGCGGTGCTCGACGTGCTGGGACCGCGCCATGCGCGCCTCACGGTGACTGAAGGCCGCTACCACCAGGTGCGCCGGATGTTCGCCGCCGCCGGCAACCGCGTGGAGACGTTGCAGCGCGTTTCCGTCGGCAAGCTCGCGTTGGGCGAGTTGCCGGCCGGTGAATGGCGGGCTCTGGATGCCGACGAGGTCGCGCTGATCTTTGCGTGACCTCATCGCCCTGTAGGAGCGCACCCTGTGCGCGATGCTTTCCGTCACGTGACGAAGAGCTTCACGCACAGGGTGCGCTCCTACAGCATGTGTACCGTCGTGGGGATCGCGTTGCCGAACCACTTGTGCCGTTCGTCGCGGCAGCTCGGGCTGCCCATGGCGAACTGGCGGCAGATGGCGGGGCGATCCTCGTAGATGGTGCAGCCGAAGGTGTTCCGGTTCACCGCGGCGCACCAGCCATCTTCGCCCTTGGCGAGGATGGCCATGCCGTGTTCGTCGTGGTCGATGAGCCAGGCCGGCACGCGATCCTCAGGCATCAGCACCACGGTGAGGCGGCAGCACACGGCTTCGCAGGTCGTGCATTGCACGCCAGGGTCGATGCTTTCGCGGGAAGGATCGGAGATATTTTCCACGCGTCAGCATGGCATGGCCGGCATGAACGTCGTGTTGTGGTGCCGACCCGGCTTGCAAAGTCGCCGGCGCCACGCATATTGGGAGCAGCGCGCTCCGGTGCGTTTCCGCATTTCGTCAGGTGCAGCGATGTTCGACCTTCGTTTCGACAACGCGTTCGTGCGCGACCTGCCCGGCGACCCGGAGCGGGGCGCGCAGCTGCGCCAGGTCGAGGGCGCGTTTTACTCGCGGATCGACCCCACGCCGGTGGCGGCGCCGCGCGTGCTGGCCCATTCGGCGGAGATGGCCGCGAGCCTGGGCTTCAGCGAGGCGGATGTCGCCAGCGCCGAGTTCGCCCAGGTGTTCGGCGGTAATGTCCTGCTCGACGGCATGCAGCCGTGGGCGGCGAACTATGGTGGCCACCAGTTCGGTCAGTGGGCTGGCCAGCTGGGCGACGGCCGCGCCATCTCGCTGGGCGAGCTGGTCAACGCGGCGGGTGAGCGCTGGGAGCTGCAGTTGAAGGGGGCAGGCCGAACCCCGTATTCACGCGGCGCCGATGGCCGCGCGGTGCTGCGCTCGTCGGTGCGCGAGTTCCTGTGCAGCGAGGCGATGCACCACCTCGGCGTGCCGACCACGCGCGCTCTGTGCCTGCTCGAAACCGGCGAGCCGGTGCTGCGCGACATGTTCTACGACGGCCACGCCGCGCCGGAGCCCGGCGCGATCGTCTGCCGCGCCGCCCCTTCGTTCATCCGCTTCGGCAACTTCGAGCTGCCGGCCTCGCGCGGCGACTTCGCGTTGCTGCGGCAACTGATCGATTTCACCATCCGCCGCGATTTCCCCGGGCTGTCGGGGCAGGGCAGGAATCTTTACGCCGACTGGTTCGCCCAGGTCTGCGAACGCACGGCCACGATGATCGCGCACTGGATGCGCGTGGGTTTCGTGCACGGCGTGATGAACACCGACAACATGTCCATCCTCGGTCTCACCATCGACTACGGCCCCTACGGCTGGATCGACAACTTCGACCCGGACTGGACGCCGAACACCACCGATGCGCAGCGCCGCCGCTACCGCTACGGCCAGCAGCCAAACGTGGCGTGGTGGAACCTGAGTCGCTTGGCAGGCGCACTGGCGCCGCTGTTCGACGACGTGGCGCCGCTGCAGACGGGACTCGATCGCTACGCCGCGGTCTACGCTGCTGCGGATCGCGCCAACATCGCGGCCAAGCTGGGACTTGCCGAGTGCCGCGATGAGGACGTCGCCCTGATGCAGGACCTGCACGCGCTGATGGCCCCGGCCGAGATCGACATGACGTTGTGGTTCCGCGCGCTGGCCGACATCGATCCGCTGGCGCCCGCCCTGGAGCCGATGGGCGATGCCTTCTACGATGAAGCGAAACGGCACGAGGCCGAGCCCGCGCTTGCTGCCTGGCTGGCGCGCTATGCCGCCCGCCTCATCGACGACCCGCTTCCCGCCGCCGAACGTCGCGCGTGCATGCAGGCGGCCAACCCACGCTACGTGCTGCGCAACTACCTGGCGCAACAGGCGATCGACCAGGCCGCCGCGGGCGATCCTTCCGGCATCCACGAACTGCTCGACGTCATGCGCCGTCCGTACGACGACCAGCCCGGCCGCGAGGCGTTTGCTTCGAGGCGGCCGGACTGGGCGCGGCACAAGGCCGGTTGCTCGATGCTTTCGTGCAGTTCGTGAAACGCACAAGGGCCGGCATGGCCGACCCTTGCGTTCACTGCGATTGGTGCCCCCGAGACGATTCGAACGTCCGACCTGCCCCTTAGGAGGGGGCCGCTCTATCCAACTGAGCTACGAGGGCGGCGCGGCGATTTTCGCATGGATCGCCGGGCGGCGCGATGCGCGCCCCGTTCCGCTCGGTCCCTTGTAGGAGCGCACCTTGTGCGCGATGCCTTCAAGGAACGGGATTCGGGATTCGGGATTTGGGATTCGCAAAAGCATCGCGCACAGGGTGCGCTTCTACAGAGGCGAGAATGGGCCGGGCTCGGCCAGCCTGTTAGAATGGCCAATTGCCTATTCATCCACGGCGCAAACAGGCGCCGCACGTTCAGGAGACATCCATGTCCCACGCAATCCTCACCGCGCTCGGCCTCGGCAGCGAACAGTCCGGCACCTACCTCGGCCAGGGCGAGTGGTCGAAGACCACCGACGCCGGCACGCTGCAGCCGGTGAACCCGGCCACCGGCGAGGTGATCGCCACCGTGCATGCCTCCAGCGCCGCCGACTACGAGATCATCGTCAAGCGCGCCCAGGAAGCGTTCAAGGTGTGGCGCACCACGCCGGCGCCGCAGCGCGGCGAGGCGGTGCGGCTGTGCGGCGAGGCGTTGCGCAAACACAAGGACGCGCTGGGTTCGCTGGTGGCGCTGGAGATGGGCAAGATCAAGCCCGAGGGCGACGGCGAAGTGCAGGAGATGATCGACATCGCCGATTTCGCGCTGGGCCAGAGCCGCATGCTGTACGGCTACACCATGCATTCGGAGCGCCCCGGCCACCGCATGTATGACCAGTACCACCCGCTGGGCATCGTCGGCATCATCAGCGCGTTCAACTTCCCGGTCGCGGTGTGGGCCTGGAACGCGATGCTGGCCGCCACCTGCGGCGACATCTGCATCTGGAAGCCGTCGCCGAAGGTGCCGCTGTCGGCGATCGCCACGATGAAGATCTGCAACGAGGCGCTGAAGGGCCACGGTTATCCGGATCTGTTCTTCCTGTTCAATGACGCCGGCAGCGACCTGGCGCAGGCCTTCGTCGACGACAAGCGCATCCCGCTGATCAGCTTCACCGGCTCGACCAGGGTCGGTCGCATGGTCGGCGAGCGCGTGGCGCAGCGCATGGGCCGCTCGCTGCTCGAGCTGGGCGGCAACAACGCGATCATCCTGGACGAATCGGCCGACCTGAAGCTGGCCGTGCCGGGCATCGTGTTCGGTTCGGTCGGCACCGCCGGCCAGCGCTGCACCAGCACGCGCCGCCTGTTCGTGCATGAATCCATCTACGACAACGTGCTCGACACCCTGGTCAAGGCGTACAAGCAGGTCGAGGGCAAGATCGGCGATCCGACGCTGGCCACCACGCTGATGGGGCCGTTGAATAGCCAGGACGCGGTGAAGGGCTACCTCGCCGCGATCGAGAAGGCCAAGGCCGCGGGCGGCACGGTGGCCACCGGCGGCGCCGCGCTGACCGACCGCAAGGGCAACTTCGTGCTGCCGACCATCATCACCGGCCTGAAGAACGCCGATGAAGTCGTGCAGACCGAAACCTTCGCGCCGATCCTCTACGTGATGAAGTTCAAGGATCTCGACGACGCCATCGCCGCTCAGAACGACGTGCCGCAGGGCCTGTCCTCGGCGATCTTCACGCAGAACCTGAAGTCGGCCGAGAAGTACCTGTCCGCGGCCGGTTCCGACTGCGGCATCGCCAACGTCAACATCGGCACCTCGGGTGCGGAGATCGGCGGCGCGTTCGGCGGCGAGAAGGAAACCGGCGGTGGCCGCGAGTCCGGCTCCGACGCGTGGAAGGTCTACATGCGCCGGCAGACCAACACCATCAACTACTCCGATTCGCTGCCGCTGGCGCAGGGCATCAAGTTCGACCTGTAAACAACACCCCCGCGGCCGGTTCGCCGGCCGCGGGCGATCACGCTACGATGCTCTCGACGCCGACTCGGCGCATTCCGCGAGCAAGCCGATGAACGATCCCGTGTCCTATCGTGCCGCTGCACCGACCAGCACGCTGGCGGTGGTGAGCCTGGTATTCGGCATCCTGGCTTGGTCCGTGCTGCCGTTCGTGGGTGCGGTGGTGGCTGTCATCTGCGGTCACATGGCGCGCAGCGAGATTCGCAACAGCCATCCCGAACGCCGCCCCGAAGGCGACGGCCTGGCGGTCGCCGGGCTGGTGCTCGGCTACGTGCAACTGGTGATGGCGGTGCTGCTTGTTTTCGTGGGGATCGCGGTGCTGTTCTTCGGTTTCGCGATCGCCGGCTGGCACGGCTGGTGAGTCCGCTGCCCCCATTCGATTTTCGTGGCTGGCGCGTGCTGGTGGCTGGTGGCAGTCGCGGCATCGGCCGCAGCATCGCGCTGGGTTTTGCCCAGGCTGGTGCGGCGGTGTCGATCTGCGCGCGCGGCGCAGCGGCACTGGAGGAAACGCGCCAGCAGATCGCCGCCCACGATGTGACCGCGCACGCGCAATCCGTCGACCTGGCGCAAGCGACGGCCATCCAGGCCTGGGTCGACGACGCAGCAAAGGCGCTGGGCGGCATCGACGTACTGGTCAACAACGCCAGCGGCTATGGTTTCCGCGACGCGGACGAGGACTGGCTGGCCAACTTCAACGTGGACCTGATGGCAGCCGTGCGTGCCTCGCGCGCTGCGTTGCCGCATCTGGCCGGGTCGGCGCATCCGTGCATCCTGCACACCAGTTCGATCTCGGCGTTGCGCCCGCGTGCGGGCGGGCCGTCGTATGCCGCCTTGAAGGCCGCGTTGAGCCACTACACCACCTCGCAGGCGCAGGCGCTGGCGTCGCAGCGCATTCGCGTCAACGCGATCGCGCCGGGGTCGATCGAGTTTCCCGGTGGCCTGTGGGACCAGTGTCGCAAGGACGAGCCGGCACGCTACGCCGAGGTGCTGGCGAAGATTCCGTTCGGTCGCTACGGCACGCCGGAGGAGGTCGCGCACGCGGCCCTGTTCCTCGCCTCGCCGTGGGCCGGTTGGATCACCGGCCAGACCCTGGTGGTGGACGGCGGCCAGTTGCTGGCAGGCTGAGCGTGACGCAGCCGTCTTCGAGCCGGTGTGCGGCACGCTAAACTGCGCGACATTCCCCGACTGCCGGCGTTCCTGATTTGGCCATCTACGACATCCTGCGTCCGCTGTTGTTCACGCTCGAGGCGGAGTCGGCCCACCGGCTGACCCTGTACGGTCTGGGCGTCGCCCAGCGCAGCGGCTTCGCCCACCGCGTCGCCAGCGTGCCGGCCGACCTGCCGGTGTGCGCGTTCGGCGTCGAGTTTCCCAACCCGGTCGGGCTGGCCGCGGGCCTGGACAAGAACGCCGAGCACCTCGACGCGCTGAACACGCTGGGCTTCGGCTTCATCGAGGTGGGCACGGTCACGCCGCTGCCGCAGCCAGGCAACGCGAAACCGCGCCTGTTCCGGCTGCCCGGGCACGAGGCGATCATCAACCGCATGGGCTTCAACAACGACGGCGTCGATGCGCTGGTGCGCAATGTGCAGCAGTCGAGTTACCACGGCGTGCTCGGCATCAACATCGGCAAGAACAAGGACACGCCGAACGACAAGGCGGTCAACGACTACCTGGCCTGCCTGACCAAGGTGCACGAGCTGGCCAGCTACGTCACGGTGAACATTTCCTCGCCCAACACGAAGGGCCTGCGCGACCTGCAGGAGCAGGCCACGCTGTACAAGTTCATCTCGATCCTGCGTGCCGCGCAGGAGCGGCTCGGTTCGCAGCACGGGCGGCGCAAGCCGATGCTGCTGAAGATCGCGCCGGATCTCTCCGGAACCGAGCTGGACGCGATGGCCGAGGTGCTGCTGCGCACCGGCATGGACGGCGTGATCTGCACCAACACCACGACTGACCGCGCCGCGGTGGCGGACGATCCGCGCAGCGGCGAAGCCGGCGGGCTATCCGGCAAGCCGCTGTTCGAGCGCTCCACCGCCGTGCTGGCCGGCATGCGCCAGCGCCTGGGCGAGCGCATTCCGCTGATCGGCGTGGGCGGCATCCTCGAAGGCAGCGACGCCGTGGAGAAGCTCGACGCCGGCGCCTCGCTGGTGCAGCTCTATTCGGGCCTGATCTATCGCGGTCCGCACCTGGTGGCCGAATGCGTCAACGAGATCCGCCGCCAGCGCGAGGCTTCCGTCGATGGCGTCTGAGCGCGTGGACATGGGTGGCTACACGCTCACCGAGAACGCCTCGCTGGCACGGCTCAACACCTTGCGCGTCGATGCGCGGGCGAACCTGCTGGCCGACATCCGCGATGCAGCGAAGTTGCCCGAGCTGCTGGATTTCCCGGCGATCCGCCGCAGCCGCCTGCTGGTGCTCGGCGAAGGCAGCAACATGCTGTTCACTGATGATTTCGACGGCACCGTGTTGCGCATGTCCACGCGCGGCGTGCAGGTGGAGAGCGATGGCGACAGCGCGCGTATCGCGGTGGCCGCCGGCGAGCGCTGGGACGATTTCGTGCGCTGGACGCTGGGGCAGGGCTATGCGGGGCTGGAGAACCTGATCCTGATCCCCGGCACCGTCGGCGCCGCGCCGATCCAGAACATCGGTGCCTACGGCTGCGAGGTGGCCGAGTTCATCGAAAGCGTCGAGGCCTGGGATCTGCGCGAGCGTCGCGTGGTGATGCTGGACCACGCCACCTGCGCGTTCGCCTATCGCGACTCGTTGTTCAAGCATGAGCCGGGCCGCTACATCGTGACCGCCGTGCGTTTCGTGCTGCCGCGCAGCCGGCCGTTGCGCACCGACTATGCGGGCATCGACGAGGAGCTGGCGCGGATGGGCGTGGACACGCCCGCGCCGTTCCACGTCGCCGAGGCGGTGGTGCGCCTGCGCACGCGCAAGCTTCCCGACCCGGCGGTGATCGGCAACGCCGGGAGTTTCTTCAAGAACCCGATCGTCGACGCCGCCGTGGCGGAAACATTGCAGCGCGAGCACCCCGATCTGCCCGCCTGGCCGCAGGCCGACGGTCGCCGCAAGATATCCGCCGCATGGATGATCGAGGCCGCCGGCTTCAAGGGACTGCGCGAGGGCGACGCCGGCATCTCCAACCGCCACGCGCTGGTGCTGGTCAACCACGGCCACGCCAGCGGCCCGCAGCTGTGGGCGCTGGCGCAGCAGGTGATGGCTGGCGTGCAGGCCAGGTTCGGCGTGCGGCTGGAACCGGAGCCGGTGGTGATCGGCGCGGACTGAATCCGTGTCGCGCATTTGTGCTTCGCGCCGGGAACGCACAGACTTCAAGCCATGACGTCTGTGGAAGATCCGCGATGACATCCGCCCCTGTTGCGCCTTCGTGGCACGTTTCGCGCTGGTTCAACAGCGCACCGCTGACCCTCGCCGACCTGCGCGGCAAGGTGGTCGTCGCCCACGCGTTCCAGATGCTGTGCCCGGGCTGCGCCATGCAGGCATTGCCACAGATGAAGCGCGTGCAGCAGATGTTTCCGCCTGAGCGTCTGGCGGTGATCGGCCTGCACACCGTGTTCGAGCATCACCAGGCGCAGGGGCCGCTGGCGCTGGAAGCATTCCTGCACGAATACCGCTACAGCTTTCCCGTCGGCGTGGACGAACACGTCGAAGGCGATCCGTTGCCGCGCACCATGCGCGCCTACGCCATGCAGGGCACGCCCACGCTGCTGCTGATCGACGCGCAAGGACGGCTGCGCGAACAGCATTTCGGCGTGCTGGATGATCTCGCGCTGGGGGCGGCGTTGGGTGGGGCGCTGGGCGAGGCGGACCGCGGGCGCGCAGCCGCGTGATCGCATGTCGCATGGAGCGGATGGCGGGCAGTGCCCGCCCTACGGCCCGGTGATCATGGGAGCCGTCTACCAACCTGGCGTAGGGCGGGCACTGCCCGCCGCTTCCTGCAGCGCCTATTTGTCGCGCTTGCCACGCTTCTTTCCCGGCTTCGGCAAAGGCAGCGCGGCGGAAGTGGCTACCAGCAACTCCCTCAATGCTTCCGGCTCGTCCAGCAGCTCGTCGGCAATCGGATACAGCTTGGTATCGGGATACGGCTGGCCCTGCGGCAGGTCCGGAGCCAGCGTCTGCGACGCCGACGTGGGCTTGATGAAGAGGCGGTTGTCGCAGGCAAAAGCCACGACCTTGCCCGCGTGGTAGAGCGCGTACTCGCCAAACATCCGCTTGTACGTGAGCATCTCGCCAAGATCTGCCTGTTCAAGCACGTAATCCACGAAACGCTTGTCGGTTGCCATGATTTTCCCTCCGGGGACTGTCCCGGATTATCGCGTGATGCATCGTGCCCGCGCCCGGGCCTCTGCGATGGGCACGGCCATCCCGGCCATGTGCAGCAACACCCCGGCCAGGCTCTTCAGGTCCTGCGCATTGTGCGCGACGACGCGGCGCAGGTTGCGGGCGGAGCCGCCGCGCAGGTAGGTGAGCCAGGCGGCGGGGGCTTCCGATCCGGGCAGGTCGTCTTCGCGCACGACGCCGAGCAGTTGGCGTTCGGCGGTGGCGAGGCGGCAGTCGGGCCATTGGTGTTTCCAGTGGCGGCGCACCGGATGCAGCAGGTCGAGGTGTCCGCGGCCGGCCAGCGGGTTCGGCAGGCGGGCGAGGCGATAGCGGGTGGCCAGCAGCGGCGCGTCGTAGCTTTTGCCGTTGTAGCTGACGAGCACGGTGTCCTCGTCCAGCCATCCGGCGAAGGTGCGCAGCATGGCGGTTTCCGCGGCCATCGTGGTGAGGGTGAGCTGGCGGATGCGCAGGCGGCCGTCCTGCCAGTCGGCCGCGCCGATCATGAAGGCACGGGTGCCGGTGCCGCCGGCCAGGCCGGTGGTTTCGGTGTCGAAGTGGAGCAGGCGGTGGTGGGGTACGGGGTCCATGCGGGCGAAGCCGGCGTCGATGATGTGCGGCGGCACGAGCCAGTCGGCGAATGCCTCGGTGTAGCGCAGGCCGGGTGACAGTTCGATGCCCGGAACGTCGCGATCGCGCGATGACGGAACCGTCGCGAGGCCGCGTCGAAGTTGGGCGTGGCGCTGGAGCAGGCGGCGCAGTTCGGGTGGCATCGTGGGGGCGGGCGGTGCGGTCTCCGGGCCCTTTGACTTCCTCGCTCCCCAGGGCTGCGGCCATCCATGACCGCGCTCCGCGTGCGCTTCGCTGCGCTCGGGACGAACGGTAGAGGGAGCGGAGGAATCGGGATGGGAGGAGTGCCCCGCCTCGGCACGAAGCTGGTGCAGTTTCGCGAGCAAGGGGTTCACAGCGCCACCAGCAGGGCGAGCACGCGCAGGGCGAGGGCCTTGGGGGTGGCGGCCGGATCGGCAACAGCTTGTTCGTCCGTCGCCAGCACCGGACCCACGCAGGCGGGGCAGCCGGCGCGGCAGTCGCAGCGTTCGATCAGGCTGACCGATTGCGCCAGCAGATCCTCGCGGCGCCGGAACAGCGGTTCGCTGTGGCCGATGCCGCCGGGGAAGGCGTCGTACAGGTAGACGGTGGGCGTGAACGGCGCATCCGGCGCCAGCGCGGCGGGCTGTCCATCGCTGCCGCGCAACTGGCCGCGGCCGTGGAGATCGGTGCTGACGAACCACGCGCCGTCGCCCGAGCCCACGGCTTTCTGCAGGTCGCGCGCCTCGGCCATCACGGCGACGGTGGCGACGATGTGCAGCGCATACGCCGCACCGAGGAAACCGTCCAGCGCCTGCTGGCGCTGTTCGAAGGCGGCCTCCAGCACCATCTGCGGCAGCTGCCACCACACCGCCGTGGTGTGCAGTTCCTGATCGGGCAGGTTGACCGGGCCGTAGCCGATGTTCTCGTGCGAGTAGAAGCGGATCTTCTTGTAGCCGGGTACGCGGCGTACCACATGCACCTCGCCGTGATGGGCCCGGCCGCAGCCGGCGTGCGCGCTGTCGAAGCAGTCCAGCACCTTGAGTTTGGTGTAATCGATGGCGTCGGTGTAATAGTCGACGTGGGTGCGCGTGACGTAGGCCTTGCGGCCTTCCCAGTCCAGCTTCTCGACCTGGTAGGGCAGGGACTGGACCATGTGGATCGCGCCTTCGTACAGCGTCACCGCGGCGGCGGAGTAGTCGACTTCGGCGATGATGGTCTGGCGGCCGTCGGTGCGATCGACCACCACGAAATTTCCATCCGCCACCGAGCGCAGCGACACCGCGATGGCCGGATAGCTGTCGGCGATCCATTCCCAGCGATCACCTTCGCGATGCAGCACGCCTTCCTCGGCCAGCAGGTCGAGCCAGGGCGTGGCCACCTCGGTGCCGAACATCTCATCGCCGGTGAACGGCAGCTCGAACGCGGCGCAGCGGATGTGGTCGAGCAGGATCAGCGGTTGGTCGGGCTGGATGCGGGCGTGCTCGGGCGTGGCGCCCTGGAAGAACTCCGGGTGGCGCACCAGGTACTGGTCCAGCGGATCGGAGCTGGCCACCAGCGCGCCCAGCGCCGATTGCTGGCGCCGGCCGGCGCGGCCGAAGCGCTGCCAGGTGGCGGCGACCGAGCCGGGGTAGCCGTTCAACACCACCGCATCGAGCGAACCGATGTCCACGCCCAGCTCCAGTGCCGAGGTGCTGACGATGCCGTCGATGCTGCCTTCGCGCATCGCCCGTTCGGCGGCGCGGCGCTCCTTCGGCAGGTAGCCGCCGCGATAGGCGCGGATGCGCGGGCGCTTGCGCGGGTCGTGGTCGAACACGTCCTTGAGGTATTTGGTGAGCACCTCGACCATGCTGCGCGACTGGGCGAACACCAGCGTCTTCATGCCCGACTTGATCGCCATGCGCGCGATGCGGTTGGTCTGTGAGCGGGCGGACGCCCGCAGGCCGAGGTCGGGGTTCACCACCGGCGGGTTCCACAGCAGCACGTGCTTGTCACCGGTGGGGGCGCCGCTTTCGGTGATCGCAGTGACCGTGTCCTCGATCAGCGCTTCGGCGTGCTCCCGCGGATTGCCGATGGTGGCCGAGCACAGGATGAACTGCGGGGTGACGCCGTAGAACGCGCACACGCGTTTCAGGCGGCGGATCACGTTGGCCACGTGCGAGCCGAACACGCCGCGATAGGTGTGCACCTCGTCGATCACCACGTAGCGCAGGTTCTCGAAGAACTGCGCCCACTTGGTGTGATGCGGCAGGATGCCCTGGTGCAGCATGTCCGGGTTGCTGACCACGATGTCGCCATGCAGGCGGATCGCCTGCCGCGCGTCGCCGGGCGTGTCGCCGTCGAAGGTGAAGGCTTTCACGCCCAGCTCGCCGGCGTTGTTCAACTCCAGCAGCTCGGCCACCTGGTCCTGCGCCAGCGCCTTGGTCGGAAACAGGTACAGCGCCTTGGCGTGGTCCTGCATCGCCGCACTGACCACCGGCAGCGTGTAGCACAGCGACTTGCCCGAGGCGGTGGGGGTGACGATGGCCACGTGCGCGCCCGCCTGCGTGGCTTGCCATGCCTCGGCCTGGTGGCTGTAGAGCTGTTCGATGCCGCGCATGCGCAGCGCCTTGGCCAGCGCATGCGGCAGGTCGTCGGGCAGCGGCGCGAACGTGCCGTCCCGACCGGGCACCACGAAGGCGCCGGTGATCCGCGCGGCATAGCGCTTCGACAGCCGCCGGGCCAGGCTGCGGCCGTCGCCCGGCCCATCCAGTACGAGGTCGTCGCTGGTGTAACGGTCGGGTAGTGCGTGCATCGGCGGGCTCCGCGCGAAGGTTCGCGGATTAAGCCGCGCGCACGTCTCACCGGGTGAGATGGCGCTTCGGCGCCGTGGCAATCGTCCGCGCGAGGGGCGTCAAGCGACTCGCGCGGCGGGCAACGGCTGGCGTTCGCGCCAGTGCGGCACCTCGGCCCAGCCGTGCCGGGGCGGCTCGCCGGCCAACGCACGGCGCAGGTCGTGGCGGTCGAGGTGGGGCGCGAACTGGTGGATGAAGGCCAGCGTGTACTCGCGCGGCACGCTGTCCCGGCGCAGCACCACCCAGGTCGTGCATGGCGCGAACAGCTCGTCTGCGGACAGCGCATGCAGGTCGGCGTCGTCGGGCTGCATGGCCATCTCGGCGAGGATGCCCACGCCCATGCCGGCGCGCACGTAGGTCTTGATCAGGTCGGCGTCGCCGGCGGTCATCGCGATCTGCGGCGACAGTCCTGCCTCATCGAACGCGCGACGCAACGAGGACTCCGGCCGCAACGAAGAGTCGTAGCTCACCAGCGGCAACCCCGCCAGTTCGGCCAGCGTGGGCGGTGCGGCGCGCCGCGCGAGCGGGTGGTCGCGCGGCGTGACAATCACCCGTTGCCAGCGGTAGGCGGCGAACGCCATGCCCGCCGTGGGCGCCGCGCCGGCGCTGCTGATGATGGCCAGGTCGACGTGGCCGGATTCCAGCCGGGCCAGCACGTCGGCGTCGCGGGTCGGCTCCAGGTGCACGCTGACCCGAGGAAAGCTGGTGTTGAGCGCCGCGATCGCCGCGGGCAGGGCGAAGCGGGCCTGGGTATGCGTGGTGGCGATGCGCAGCTCGCCGTGGGCTTCGTTGCGCAGGTTCGCGGCGATCGCGCGGATGTTGGTCGCCTCGGCCAGGATGATCCGCGCCCGTTCGATCACCTGTTCGCCCGCATGAGTCACCGCATCCAGGCTCTTGCCCTTGCGCACGAACAGCTGGAAACCCAGCTCGTCCTCAAGCTGGCGCAGCTGCTTGCTGAGTCCGGGCTGGGTGGCGTGCACGCGCTCGGCGGCCAGAGTGATGTTGAGTCCGGAGTCGGCGATGGCGACGAGATGGCGCAGCTGGGTAAGCGTCATGGGCGGGAATCCGTGGACGATGATCGGGGGATGGATGGGCGATGCAGCTGCGCATACATCGTGCAATCCCCCGGCCGCGGGCGTGGCGGGCCTCCAGTCGATCGCCGCGGATGCCTGAATCGGTCGAATGACGTACTTTCATATTGGACGTCTATACGTCTATTCGTGACGTATGTCAATCAGATCAACGGTCATGCCACAGCGGCATAAGCACCGCGGCACAAATCATTTGTGGCGGCGACGGCGGCTTCGTAGCTTAGGCCAACCCCTTGTTCCGGCCGGTCCCGCGCATGAAGCTCTACCCGATCTTTGCCTCGTTGTCGCAGCGCGCCGTGCTGGTGGTGGGCGGCGGCGCGGTGGCCGAGCGCAAGGTGGCGGCGCTGCTGGAGGCGCAGGCCCAGGTGACCGTGAACGCGCCCAGCCTCACGCCGCGCCTGCAGCGCTGGGCGCGACAGGGCCGCATCGCGCACCGCGCCGATCCGTTCCGCGAAAGCTGGCTCGAGCGCGTGTGGCTGGTGGTGGCGGCCACGCCCGATCGCGACATCAACGCGATGGTGGCCGGCCTGGGCGAGCTGCGCCGGATCTTCGTCAACGTGGTCGACGATGCGGCGCTGTCCAGCTTCCACGTGCCGGCGGTGATCGACCGCGCGCCGCTGACCATTGCGATCTCCAGCGGCGGCGAGGCGCCGATGCTTGCGCGCCTGCTGCGCGAGCGGCTGGAAGCGCTGCTGGATGATTCGCTGGGCGCGCTGGCCCGGTTGATGGCGCGGCTGCGACCGCGCATTCGTGCCCGGTTCCCCGCGCTGGCGGGGCGACGCGCCTTCTACGAAAGCCTGCTGGCTGGACCGGTGGCGCAGCTGCTGCGCCAGCGGCGCCACGACGAAGCGCAGGCGGCGGCGGAGCAGTCCCTGGCCGACGCCCGGCTGCCGACGACGGGTTCGGTGGTGCTGGTCGGCGCCGGCCCCGGCGATCCGGGCCTGCTGACCCTGCGTGCCCTGCGCGCGCTCAACGAGGCCGACGTGATCCTGCACGACCGGCTGGTCAGCGCCGGCGTGCTGGCGCTGGCCCGGCGCGATGCCGAGCGGATCGAGGTCGGCAAGCAGGCCGGCCGGCACCACGCCACGCAGGAGGCGATCCATGCCTTGCTGCTGGAACACGCGCGCGCCGGCAAGCGGGTGGTGCGGCTGAAGGGCGGCGACCCGTTCGTGTTCGGCCGCGGCGGCGAGGAGCTGGAGTTCCTGCGCGCCCACGAGATTCCCTATCAAGTGGTGCCCGGCATCACCGCCGCGGTGGCTTGCGCGGCGTACGCCGGGGTGCCGCTGACCCATCGCGCGCGCGCCCAGTCGGTGCGTTTCGTCACCGCGCATTGCCGCGATTCACGCGACACGCTCGACTGGCCTGCACTGGCGCAGGAACGGCAGACACTGGCGATCTACATGGGCGTGAACGAGCTGGCGATCCTGCAGGCGCGCCTGATCGAACACGGCCGTGCCGCCGCCACGCCGTTCGCCCTGGTCGAAAACGGCTCGCTGCCGAACCAGCGTGTGGTCTGCGGCGTGCTGGGCAACCTCGCCGAGCGCGCCGCCGCCCACGCCGTGGGCTCGCCGGCGCTGCTGATCCTGGGCGAAGTGGCCGCGCTGGCGCCGTCGCTGGCCTGGTTCGGCGCCGCCCCGCTGGGCGCGACCGTGCACGCCTTGCCCGCCGCCACGGCGGCGCGCGACGACGTGCTCGAAGCCATTCACCGGGCGGCCTGTTGACCGATCCCGAATCGGCGCATGATCGACTTTCGTCCGTGCGCCCCTTGCCATACACGTTCGAATCCCCGAGGAGACTCCCATGATCTACGACAACATCCTGGACACCATCGGCCGCACGCCGATCGTGAAGCTGCACCGCCTGGCGCCGAAGAACGTCAGCATCTACGTGAAGATCGAGGCGTTCAACCCGGCCGGTTCGGTGAAGGACCGGCTCGCCCTGGCGATCATCCTGGACGCCGAACAGCGCGGCACGCTCAAGCCCGGTCAGACCGTGGTGGAAGCCACTTCCGGCAACACCGGCGTGGCGCTGGCCGCGATCTGCGCGGCGCGCGGCTATCCGTTTGTGGCGGTGATGTCCGACACGTTCTCGCTGGAGCGGCGCAAGCTGATCCGCGCCTACGGCGGCAAGGTGGTACTCACCCCCGGCGCGGCACGCGGCACCGGCATGGTGGAGAAGGCTACTGAACTGGCCAGGCAACACGGCTGGTTCCTCGCCGACCAGTTCGAGAACCCGGCCAACCCGGCCTACCACCGCCAGACCACCGCGGCCGAAGTGATCAGCGATTTCGCCGGGCGGCGACTGGATTACTTCGTCAGCGGCTGGGGCACCGGCGGCACGCTCACCGGCGTGGGCGAGGTGCTGAAAGTGGCGCGGCCCGAGGTCAGGGTGATCGGCGCCGAGCCCGCCGGCGCCTCGCTGCTGGGCGGCAAGGAATGGCAGCCGCACAAGATCCAGGGCTGGACACCGGATTTCGTGCCCGCCGTGCTCAACGCCAAGGTGGTCGACCGGCTGGTCACTGTCGACGACGTGGTGGCGCGCGACACCGCCCGCGAGCTGGCCCGGCGCGAAGGCATCTTCACCGGCCTGTCCTCCGGCGGCACGCTGGCCGCCGCGCTCGAGGTCGCGAAGGACGCGCCGGCCGGTTCGGTGTTGCTGGTGATGCTGCCCGACACCGGCGAACGCTACCTGTCGACCTTCCTGTTCGAGGGCGTCAACGAGGGTTCCGACGAAGTCTGAGTGCGTCGCTGCGGCAACCGGGGCTTGCCCCCGGGCCGCACGACACACGCCTGTCCCGCGCAAACCAGGGCGTGACTTCAGGCTTCGAAGCCCGGCGCGCGTCCGCGAACGAGCTACCGCTCGGAGTCGCGGGGCGCCGCCTTCGGCCGATACTTCACGTGGTCGATGAACGCGCGCAGCTTCGGCGTCATCTGGCGGCGGCCGGGATGATAGAGAAACATGCCCGGTGTCATCGGCGCGAAGCGCTCCAGCACCTGCACCAGTTTTCCCGCGCGCAGCAGGTCGGCGGCGATCGGCTCCGGCACCTGGGCCAGGCCCACGCCTTCCACGGCGGCGCCCAGCAGGGTGGGGAAGTCGTTGGCGATAAACGAGCCTGACACCGCCATCTCGGTCGCGTGGCCGTCGTCTTCGAACAACCACGGCGCGAGTGCGCCGCTGGATCGCCGCAAGCGCAGGCATGCGTGCCCGATCAGATCGTCCGGCCGCTGCGGCCGGGCTGTTTGCGCGAGATAGGCGGGGCTGCCCACGACGATGAAGCGGAATGGTGGCGTCAGCCGCACCGCGACCATGTCCACCGGCACGTGCTGGCCGAAGCGAATGCCGGCGTCGAAGCCGTCGGCCGCGAGGTCGACCAGCTTCTCGTCGGCGGCCAGCTCCACTTCCACCTCGGGACAGGCGCGGCAGAACGAGGCGATCAGCGGCTCCAGCAGCACCGGCACCACGGCGCGAGGCACCGCCAGGCGCAGGCGTCCCGCCGGCCGCCGTGCGAGATCGCGCGCGACCTCGCCGGCGGCGACCAGTTCCTCGAACGCGGGCCGGGCACGCGCCAGGAATCGCTCGCCCGCTTCGGTCAGGCCGACGCTGCGCGTGGTGCGCACGAACAGCGCCGTGCCCACGCGATCCTCGAGCGTGCGCACCGCCTGGCTGATCGCCGACGGCGTCACCCCGAGTTCCGCCGCGGCACGCCGGAAACTCAGATGCCGCGCCACGCCAAGGAACGCCTCCACGCCGTCCAGCGCGCCGTGTCTGACTGTGAAGTTTTTCTTCATGGGGCGGTCACGTTGTGGCGGATAGTCGCGGGGGAAAAGCGGTGCAAGCATGCATGCCGTGCCGCACCCACGCCGGGTGGATGCGCAGACCGCACCGGAGACTACATGCCGCCGCAAATCATTTTCCAATGGCAGCTCGTGCTGGGCTATGTCGCCTGGCTGCTGTGCTTCAAGGCCTGGTTCTGGCCCAGGCTCCGCTCGATGGATCGGTTCGAGGCGCAACGTGCGATTGCCACGCTGCACAGTTTTCGCTTCTTCGGGCTTGCCTTCATCGTGCCGGGCGTCGTCGGCCCACATCTGCCGGCCGGCTTCGCACCGTTTGCCGCGTACGGCGACTTCGCTACGGGCGTGCTGGCGATCCTGGCGCTGCTGGCGGCACGTCTGCGCTCCGTCTTCCGGATCCTGGTGGTCGCGTTCAACCTGGTCGGCACGCTCGATCTGGTCCTCGACTACTACCATGCCGTTCGTCTCGGCCTTCCGCAGCTGGCCGGGCAACTGGGTGCCGCCTACGCGATCCCGATCCTCTACGTGCCGCTGCTGATGATCACGCACATCGCGGCCTTCCGGCTGCTGTTGCGTCCCGCGCAGGCGCCTCGCGAGGCTCGGCAACGCGGCTGAGCGCGCGCGTTGCGGCGGCGCAGGAAGCGAATCCGCCAGACCGCCGCATGTCCTCCGGCGTGGCCGGCCCGTGCGCGCCATCTGATCGCGCGCGGCCGGATGGCCTGCTTTTCTAACGCCGGTCTGCCCTCGGATCACCGGGTGCGAACAGGCCGTGCGGCCGGATCTTGAACATGCGGGATTCGTCGTTCACGTAGTCCTTGCCTTTATCCGCCAGCACGGCCCGGTTCATGTTTTCGTACCAGCGCTGCACCGTGCCGGCGTCGGCCAGCAGGAGGAAGGTCCAGTCGGGGAACATCACGGTGATGGGTTCGTCGCCGTGCCAGGCGAATTGTGCGTCCGCGCCATGCTGCACCATGTCGGCGCCGATCAACTGGTTCAGCGCGGCGCGGATGCGCTCGAAATCCAGGTTGTTCTTGAGCAGCGGGGTGTAGTTCTTGACGCCGTCGACTGTGCCTTCATGGCGCCGGTTGTCGGTTTCGTAGCCGGGAACGATCACGTCCTTCAGATCATAGTCGCCGTGGATGTACATCCATCCCGTGCCGGCGTGGTTGAGCTGCAGGCAGCCGTAGTGGCGGGATGCGGGATCGACGTCGAAGCGCCAGTGCCACTCGGGCGAACAGGCAGCGGCGCGGTCTGCGCCCCAAGCCGCCCAGGTTTCCGGACGCAGCGGATCGCCCGGGGCCAGTGCCTTGGCCGCCAGATTGCACATGGTATCGGCCCAGGCTTTCGCGACCTTGTCCTGCTTGGCCGGCTTGAAGACCCCGGGATGCATGCCCGGATGCGCCACCAGCCCGGCAAGGGTGTATTCCTGTCTCACCATGCGCCCCGCCACCGAACGCATGACGCCTGGCGGGTTGAAGTCGGCGGTCTTGGCTTTCACCGGGGCCGGCTTGGGGTAGTAGCCGGGCACGCCGATGTAGCGCAGCGAATCCTGGTTGGTATGGCGTATCAGCAGGATGACCTTGCGGTCCCGCGCCACCATGAGGAACTTCTGCAGGTCAGTGCCGCGCATTCCGGGGCCGATACCCATGGTTGCTGCTCCTTGTTTGTGAACGGCAAAAGTGTACGGGTTTGGGGTCGCAGTTTCGATAATGGATGAGCCGCTTTCGCGACAGGGGCGGAAGCTGCCGAACCTGACTGCGCCCACGAAGCAAAACCGGGGTGGCGGAAGTCGCCCGGCGGATCAGCCAAGTGGCGGCCCCGGCAGGCGGTCATACCGGCCTCGTCGGCGGAGCTGCCCGCTTTGCCGGCCGACTGTCGAGCTCCGGCTTCGAGGCCATTTGTCCGGGTGCCGAGGCTTTGGGCTCGGCGTGTCGGGCTTCCTGGTCCATCGGTGGGTGTGCGGAGCCCCGACGTTGATGCTTTTTTGCTCAAGGTCGGACCCAGTACTGTCCGGTTAATCCGGAAATAGAATCAGTTGGTTAGCGTCGTCGTCGGCAGAAAGCTGTAGCTCCTGCCGCCGCAAGGCGCATTCCAGCGGGGTTTGCTCGAACAACGTCACGCTCAGAATCTGTAGAAGTTCATAGAGTGAGGTCGTCAACTGGAGACGCTTGCGCACGATGGCGATCAGCACGTAGACGGCGACGGCGATCCAGACCTGCGTCTTCACCGCGTTGGGCGAGGTGCCGAAGAACGCCTTGATGCGCAGGTGCTGCTTGATCCATTTGAAGAAAATTTCGATCTGCCAACGGTGGCGATACAGGGCACTGATGGTCGCCGCAGGAAGCGCAAAGTGATTGGTCAGCAAGACGATGGACTGACCGCTGTCGGGGTCACGCACGCGTACACGGCGTAGCGGGCCGGGGTATTTCTTGCGGACGACGTCCCGTGTCAACACGACGGTCTGATCGCAACCGATGAGCGTGCGATCAGACACCGGATGGGAGTAGCGTCGTCGCACGCGGAGGTTCTTCTTGGTGCGCATCAAGAAGAAGGAGCCTTCACAGTGGAATCGGTAGAGGCGCTCGAAATCGAGGTAGGCGCGATCCATCAGATAGATCGCGCCTGGTTCGGGCACGAGCTCGTCGAGCATGTGGACGTCGTGTTGGCGGGACTCGGAAAAGCTGATGACCGTAGGGATTGCGCCGCGAATGTCGAGCAGCGTATGTACCTTCAATCCGCCGCGACCGGGGTGCATCGCTCGCGCCCAAGGGAAGACCGACAGGCATAGCTCGATCGTGGTGGAGTCGAGCGCATACGCGGTATGCGCCAGCTCGATATCGAGCGGTTCGTTGGCGTAGAGACGGCGCGCCGTGGCGATCAGGCTTTGCGCGAACTCGGCATAGATGCGCCAGTCACGTTGTTCATTGGCATCGGCCAGTGTGCTGCGTGCTACATGCCCGCGAATACTGGCGGATTCAACTTTGAAGTGCAGCACCCTCAACGTTGAGGTGGCGCAGGTGCGGTAGCCTGCGCAGCTTCACCGCCAAGTGGAACTGCACATGAGCTACACGCACCTGAGCCAGAGCGAACGCTAC
>Ga0209916_1000369_pt1 | contig 77228 bp, 70 predicted proteins | sample ThiBio_1000_plan_FD_183956 | JGI IMG/M metagenome (GOLD analysis project Ga0209916, IMG submission 183956) | Wastewater bioreactor microbial communities from Cape Town, South Africa - Thiocy_solids_2 (SPAdes) | ecosystem: Engineered > Bioreactor > Thiocyanate-remediating > Anaerobic-Aerobic ... | reverse complement strand
GATGAATTCTTTTTTAGGTTTAACCGAAGGGGCTTTCTCAACAGCATTTGGCACAAGCTGATAGAGCGTTTTATGATAAACAAACCCTACAACCACAAAGCCTTTGCGACTTAAATGGATAATTCTATTTAATTTTTTATACAGGAAAAATACTTTGCGTGTTCTATTTTAATTGTTCGTTTATTAACCGGCCCACTACGTGTTTGCCGCTTTTAGAAACTCTTCTTTCAATCTTCTGGCTACAATTTTTTCTTCCCCGTCGTTTAGCATAAACACAGTTGTGTTAAACCCGCCCTCTTTATTGCCCATTACTTCAACAGATGTTGCGCCGCTCCGAAGCCCTTCCATAAATTCTTCGCGGGTTATTTTAATTTTGTCTTTATCCCACGACACCTGTAATGTTGGGGTATGATTGGCTATCGGCGGAACAACAACAGTAGTTTTTACGCCCTCAATATTTTTTATGGCATTATTAATAACATCAATCCTTTTCTCCCAGGTTTTCCATTCCTTATCATGATCCTGATTGATATATTTTTCCAGTGCTGCATACATGCCCAGCATCTCTTCTTTGTTCACCTTCATGCCTCTTCCGATGGTTATACCATTAGGAGAGTTATTTAAACGGGCTGCGGTTATAATATCCTTTTTACCCATAAGAATACCCGCGCTTTGGGGTCCGCGAAGTGCTTTACCGCCCGAGATGGCCACAAAACTGAATCCCATATCATTATATTTCCAGAGGTTGGAAACCGGAGGTACATCGGCAGCAATATCAATAGTAGCAGGGAGGCTATATTTTTTGCCAGTTGAAGCCATTCTTCATGCATTATTTTTCCTTCAGGAGCGTTGCAGTTCAGGAAATGCATAGCGGCCGTTTTTTCATTTACAGCACGGTCAACATCCTCCGCTGTTTCAACAGGAATTAACTTTACGCCGGTATTATGCAGCGCTTGCTCATAACCGTCATAATGCCCTTTCTGCAGCAGTACTTCCGACTTTATTCCCGATTCTTCCAGGCGGTGTGGTATTTGTTTTACTTTTTCTTTGTTGGTACCGGTAAGTATACCTGCCATTCCCAGAGTAAGCGCGGAGAAAGCGCCGGCTGTTACCATAGCTGCTTCGGCGTGTACCATTTGCGCAATTTTTTCTCCTACCCTGTCCTGCACATCGTTGAGCATACAAAACTCCTTTGAGCTTTGCGCTATAGCCTCGACTACTTCATCATGCATCAGCGATGCAGTCATCGTAGTATATGTTCCTGCGGCATTAATGAAAGTACGCACACCCAGTTCTTTAAGCAGGTTCCTTTTGGGTGTAGAGATGGGCGAGGCTCTTAAAGTTTCCCCGGAAAATAATGTTCCTAAAAAAGTTCCGCCTAAAGGAAACAGGCCAAGCCCTTTGATGATTGCTCTGCGTTTCATATTGAAAACTGTTTAAGCCAACCGTAACATTCACAGGATAATCTGCAGATGTTAGTATTGATAACCCGCGCGTCTCCAGTTAGCACAAGTTTCATAATCATTGTCAAATAAAGTTATCCATTTTTACACAGATATCTGCTCTGATTATTCATCAAAACTTCCACCGGCCGAATAGGGGTTCCGCGGAAGATAGGCGTCAATCATCACCAGTGGAGAAGGTTCCGAAAAGGCTTTTGGAGGGCTATTAAATAATTACGAGGCAAAAAACTACCGTTTCCAGTTTGTATCTGTGAGATCGTATATCTCCTGTATATCGTGCAGTATTTTTTCAAAGTCGAGATTCAGATCTTTAAGCAGGCCGGTCTTTAAGTCAAAAACCCAGCCGTGCACTATCGGATAACCTGTTTTTATGTACTCCTGTTGCACACTGGCCAATTTAATTACGTTTACGCACTGCTCCTGCACATTCAACTCAACCAGCCGGTCGTACCGTTGCTTTTCATTTGTTATAGCATTTAATTCTTCCTTGTGTAAACGGTAAACGTCGCGGATATTCCTAAGCCAGGGATTAAGGATACCCATATCTTTTGGCTGCATGGCAGCTTTTACACCCCCACAATTATAATGTCCGCAAACGATAACGTGCTTAACATCTAAGTAACGCACACCATAATTGATCACCGCCATCACATTTAAATCTGTTGCACACACCAGGTTGGCTATATTGCGGTGTACAAATACTTCGCCCGAATCGAGCCCCATGATCTCATTGGCAGGCACCCTGCTGTCGCTGCAACCAATATAGAGATATTCCGGGTTTTGATCAGAAGCTAATTTTTCAAAGAAGTCAACATCCAAAGCAGTTTTGGAAGCGACCCATTTCCTGTTATTTTCAAAAATCTGGTTGTAGGTAGTCATGTTAAAAGAAGGCGCTTCCACAGGCACTGCCTGCCGGAAGCTTATTGTAAGTTGTGAAATACTTTTTGTACATCTTCATCCTGTTCCAGCCGGTCAACTAATTTCAACACTTCCTGTGCCTGCTCTTCCGGTAATTCAACCGTAGTGGAAGGTATCCATTCCACTTCGGCACTAATGGGTGTAATATGCTTTTCTTCCAGCGCTTTTTGCATATTTCCAAAATCGGTAAATCCTGTTCGCAATACCAATACCTCCTCACCATTGTCATTTGTGCCTTCGCCCAATTCTTCCAGTCCATGATCTATCAGTTCCAATTCAAGTTCCTCAGCATTCAGTCCCTCAGGCTTCAATTTAAATACGCCCATTTTTTTAAACTGAAAAGCCACGCTGCCACTGTTTCCCAGGGTACCATTGCCTTTATTAAAGTGCGATTTTACGTTGGCTACCGTACGTACATGATTGTCTGTTGCGGTTTCCACCAGCACTGCCACACCATGCGGACCATAACCTTCATACAGTATCTCTTCGAAATTTTCCATTTCCTTGCCCTGCGCTCTTTTAATGGCTGCTTCTACCCTGTCTTTGGGCATGTTCACACTTTTTGCATTTTGCATACAACGGCGCAAAGCAGGGTTGGTGCCGGGATCGGGGCCGCCGGATTTAACGGCAATGGCTATTTCTTTTCCAATTCGACTGAACTGTTTTGCCATGCGGTCCCAGCGGGCAAACATGGTTGATTTACGTACTTCAAATATTCTTCCCATTGATATCGCTGATTGGTTAACTGGTTGCGCAAAGCATTTCAAATGATTTTAGCGTTGCAAATGTAAGGCAATGGAGTGAAAATGTTTGAGGGGTTCACGCTTTTGTATCCGGACGCCTTAAATATCCGGGCAAATTGTTTGCAACAGGAATGAAACCATTGTCATTTCCTCAAAAATGTAAAACTACCTACCTTTAACTTTTTAATTCTTAATTATTTTCAGTCTGAAAATATTAAAACTGAAATACATTACGCGAACCGTCTGGACCTTGTCGCTGGTAAGCTTATTTACAGACACCGCCAGTGAAATGCTGTACCCCGTTCTGCCCATCTATTTAAAATCCATCGGTTTTTCCATTGTACTTATCGGTATACTTGAAGGTGTGGCTGAAGCAACAGCAGGCTTAAGCAAAGGATACTTTGGAAAGCTTTCGGATAACACATCCAAAAGAACCCCGTTTGTACAAATAGGCTATGCTTTAAGCGCTGTATCCAAACCTATGATGGCAGTATTTACTTACCCGCTCTGGATATTTTTTTCACGCACCATTGATCGCTTAGGCAAAGGGATACGAACCGGTGCAAGGGATGCTATTTTATCGGACGAAGCCTCGCCGCAAACCAAAGGAAAAATATTTGGGTTCCATCGTTCCATGGATACTTTTGGCGCTGCATTAGGACCATCCCTGGCCCTGCTTTATCTGTATTTTTATCCCGCTCAATACAAAACACTGTTCTACATCGCTTTTATACCCGGTATGCTTGCGGTTTTAACGTCATTATTTCTCAAAGAAAAAAAAGCACCCGTTGCGGCAGCCAAAGCTGCAACGCCATTTTTCTCATTCCTGAACTATTGGAAAAAAAGCCCGCCAATGTACCGTAAAGTGGTTGCGGGTCTTTTGGCGTTTACCCTTTTTAACAGCTCAGATGTATTTTTATTATTAAAAGCAAAACAGGCGGGGCTGAACGATACGCTCGTAATTGGCGTATATATTTTTTACAATCTTATTTATGCTTTATTTTCTTTTCCTTTAGGTATCATAGCAGATAAAACCGGTCTGAAAAAAATGTTTATTTTCGGACTTTTTATATTTGCCGCAGTATATTTTGCGATTGGTTATTTCAGTAATTTTTATATACTCAGCGCCATATTTTTTCTTTACGGAATATACGCGGCGGCAACAGAAGGTATTTCAAAAGCCTGGATCAGTAATATTACTCCACAAAAGGATATGGCTACTGCAATTGGTACTTATGGAGGTTTTCAAAGCATTTGCAGCATGTTAGCCAGCTCCCTGGCTGGCTTATTCTGGTACCAGTTCGGAGCGGCCGCCACCTTCATCATAACCGGAACTGCAACACTATTGGTTATTGTATATTTTTCGATTTATACCCGGGAGCACAAGCTAAAACCCGGTAATGAACCAAAGGACTTAACAGTATAAAAAAGTAATCATAGACAAAATAAAAAGATAAAATCTCCAACGTTTAAAATAAAAAACAATACAAATCATATTACCTTAGCAGCATGAGTGAACTTTCCATGGGCGATGCATTGAAACTGTTTCTTCAGAAAAGCAAGCTGAAAGGAAACATGCAGGCCATGCAGATAACCGATATATGGGAGCAGTTGATGGGTAAAACCATAGCCCGGTATACCGATAAGATCCAGATCATGAACCGTACTTTATTTATCGCTACTTCCGTGGCACCTCTTAAAAATGAACTGCTCTTTCAAAAAGAAAAAATTGTTCAACGGGTGAACGAAGCCCTTGGCGAAAACCTTATCACAGAAATTGTAATCCGGTAAGCTAAACCGAATGAATATAACTGTGCAACTGGTCTATGGTTTCCTGCTGCGCAAGTATAGTTTCTTTTACAATATCCAGCACTGAAATAACCCCATAAAATTCGCTGCTTTTGAATACCGGCAAATAACGGATATTGTGCGCTGTCATCATGCTCATGCATTCTTCAAGTGTATGCTCGGGCGTTATCCTGGGTAAATGTTCCAGCATAATTTCACCAACGGGCGTTTCGTCCGATGATTTTCCGAGCAATATTACTTTACGGGCATAATCCCTTTCCGTAGCCAGCCCGCAATATTTCCCCTGACTATCTACTACGATTACTGATCCTATATTTTTTTCCGACATGATCTTCAGTGCCTCCAGTACGGACATATCAGTATCAATAGTAACGTTGTGATGCCCTTTGCGTTTAAAGATGTGTGCAACCGTTCGCATAATGGAAGTTTTAGATAAAAAATTAATACGGATACGGAATATCCTTCAAAAGATACGATAAAAGCCTGAAAATTGGAAAATTGCCCGCAGTAATAAATCTTAAAGAGTAATTATAGGGATGCCGGCCCTAATTCTTATTTTGGTTTCCCCGGAATGCTTAAAATACCATCAAAAAATATTATTGATATACAATAACTTCCGTCGCTATAAGTTTATGTAGATAGTGATTTTTGAAGAAAAACCAGGGTAATAAATCCAATACCTGTTGATAGCAATGAGAAACCATTTCCTTTTAGTTTCATTGGTGGTTTGTGTGCAGCTAAGTACCGGAGGCACAAGTTCCCAAAATACCATGAATGTATATAGCGTTCCTGCCGGGGTAAATAATAGTAGCCACAACAATACCAGTTCAATTATACCAGCCAGTTTTGCATTTTTGGAAACATTTCCTGCTGAGGATCAGGGCCTTTTGTGGACTATAAGCAACAATACCATTGGCAGCGATCAAACCATTTGTTATAATAGTTTGCCTGTTGCTTTAACCGGAAGTACGCCTGCAGGCGGAAATGGGAGCTTTAGCTTTCAATGGCAAAGCAGCACTGTTTCCGGTAGCGCCGGATTTGTGGATATAGATGGGGCAACAAGCCAGGGATATAGTCCGGGGCTTTTAACCCAAACCCACTGGTACAGAAGAATAGTACATTCCGGCGCCGAAAGTAATACTTCGGCCGCTGTACAAATTGCCGCAGATCCTCTGCCACCTGCAACTATAAGTTATAACCAATCACCTTATTGCGGAACCGGTACAGCCACTGTAACCCAAACCGGCCAGCCGGGTGGCACATACAGCTCTTCTTCAGGACTATCCATTAACGCCGCTACCGGGCAGGTAAATCTTGGGGCGAGCAAACCCGGATCTTATACTGTTAATTATACCCTTAGCAGCGGTGCATGCACCAGCACGTATACCACCAATATAGATGTGGGCGACCCCCTGCTTATTATTACCAACCCATTACCCGTATGCGGATCGCCTACGGCAGATATTACAGAACCATCTATTACACTGGGCAGTACCAGCGGTTTAAGCTATCATTATTTTAAAGATGAAACGGCAACAACAATACTTGATAACCCCGCTGCTGTTGAAATAAGCGATACTTTTTATATACGGGGAACCAGTGCAAGCGGCTGCTTAACCGACATTGGGCAAATAGTAGTTGTACTTAACGACCAACCGGTTATTACAACAGATGATACGGTTATAGCCTGCAAGGGATTACCGGTTACCTTAACAGCATCTTCGCCTGGTAATGAAATAACATGGCAGAATATGGGACCGGGCAATAGCATTGTTGTGCAGCCGGTTGCCAACAGCATATATAAAGCGGTTGCCATGAATGAAGCCGGTTGCACAGATACCGCCATTGTAAATATACAGTTGCGGGATTTTTCTATCTCTTTAAAAGCCAACCCCAACCCAATGCTTGTTGGCGCCCCTGCAACGCTCACCACCTCAGCCAGTGCCACCTATGAAGTAATTGGCTGGAAACCAGAAATATATTTCAGTAATCAGACAGCAAATACTCAGTCTGTTATTATTAATGATACTACCAGTACATTTTATGTTATTGCAAGATCGGAAGATGGATGTATAGATACAGCTAACGTGAAAACAGAAGTGGATAACAAAGACTTTTTTATACCCAACGCATTTACCCCCAACAGGGATGGCAAAAATGACATATTTAAAGTGTATGGTTCTTCAGTAACGGCAGCGGAAATAAAAATATACAATCAATGGGGCGCCATGCTTTACGAAACAAAAGACAATGAAAAGGGCTGGGATGGAACGCATAGAAACAATCCACAACCAGTAGGCTTGTATGTATATGTAGTTAAAGTTCGGTTATCGAATGAAGATTCATTCCTTAAAAAAGGTACTATCCGGCTGATAAGATAATGAATGAGTAATGAGTAGCCTGCCCGTCGCGGCGGGTTCGGAACATGATAAATTTTGAACAATGAAGAAAAGCAGATTTCAAATATTGTTTGCAGCACTGATGGGTGTATGTGGCTTCGCCGGCAAGGGATATGGACAGGTAGATCCCCACTTTTCGCAATACTTTATTCAACCCATGTTGCTAAACCCGGCGCTTACCGGCGCCATTGAGGGCGATTACCGGGTATCTGCGGTTTGGCGGAGCCAGTACGGCAACACTTTTTCAACCAAAGGCATATCTGCAGAAATGCCCACCAGCAAAAACATTAACCTTGGCGTTAACCTGTTAAATCAATCTTCTGCCGATAAGGCCTATAACTATACAAATGCTTACCTGAGCATAGCCTACACGGGCGTACGGTTTAAAGATCACTACGTGGTAATGGCCATGCAGGCGGGCCTGTTGAACAGGAGTTTTAATATAAACAAATTGCAATTTGGTGAGCAATGGGTATCGGGCATCGGGTACGATCCTTCGGCTCATTCATCAGAAGTATTTCAAAAACCGAATGTATTTTCTTTTGATGCCGGTGCAGGACTGGTTTACTACGATGCCACTGCAGATAAAAAAGTAAATCTCTTTGGAGGATTTTCTGCTTTTCATATTACACAACCTAAAGATCCATTCATTTCCGGAGGCGATAAGCAGACGTTGCCCCCGCGGTACAGTTTGCATGCCGGAGCAAGAATTATCGTATCCGACTTATTGAATATTGTACCCAATGTATTGTATATGCGCCAGGGCCAAACGGAAGAAAAAATGGCAGGAGCTTATGTGCAGGTAAATGCCAGTGAACAGGTTGATCTCATGTTTGGGGCGAACCTCCGATTCCAGGATGCCATTGCACCTTTTGCAGGATTTTATTACAAGGGCATCACGGTGGGTATGAGCTATGATACCAATGTATCAACCAAAGACGCTATGGAAATGAACAGGAACAGTATGGAAGTATCGCTTTCGTATACGTGGTGGCGAAAAAACAGTATGAAAACAAAACCTTTTTACTGCCCCCGTTTTTAAAAACAAAGGCATACAAATGATAATCATATGCACAAAAACAGTAAGCATTTGATGAGCAAAAAAACCTTTTTATTGGTGAGCAATGCTACAGCAATCCTCTTTTTTTTGCTTTGCACTTTAGCGGTGACTGCTCAAAATGACAGTCCGGGTTATTATACTAAGGGTGAAGCATTGTTTAAGCAGAAAAACTATTATGAAGCCATACAGTATTATGAAAAATACCTGAGCACAGAAATAAAAGCAACGCCACGCTCCCAGCCTTTCGCCGTAAAAAAGAAAGCGCCGGGAAAATCAAATCTTAACATTCACAATGAAGTGGTTTATGGCCTGGCGGAAAGCTACCGGATGATCAATAATTATACCCTCGCGGAAAAATGGTATAAAGAAGCCATGTCGTTTTCCAGGAAAGCCTATCCCGCCTGCCCCTACTGGTATGGGGTTTCATTGCGTGCCAATCAAAAATATGAAGAAGCATTTAATGCCATCACTGCTTTCAGGGAATCCTACACTAAAATGGATGAATTACTGGTAGGCGCAGATAAAGAGCTCGAAAATCTCAAATTTATAAGAGAACAATTGTCAAAAGAAAAGGATGGTTTTTTTGTGGAAAGAAAACAAATGCCGGCCAATACCTCATCGTACGCCCTGTCGGCTTCACAGGCAGATCGCGCCGTTCATACTGCTGTGCATGAAGATAAAACGAATAACCTGTATGTTGCCCGGCTGTATGAAACGAGCCGGCATGATAATGTTACAGGAAAAAAGAAAATGATTGCATTGGATGAAGCGCCGGGTATTCACAACGGGATGGCTGCATTTTTAAAAGAAGGCAAAAAAATGTTTTTTACCCGGTGGATGGTAAACAACGGGGTTACCACTTCTGCAATTTATAGTTCCGACAAAACAGATACCGGCTGGACAAAACCTGTGCCATTGCCCGAACCGGTGAACATGGAAGGATCAAACAGTGCACAGCCTTTCATAACGGCCGACGGAAAATATCTTTTATTTTCTTCCAACCGCGAGGGAGGTATTGGCAAATACGATGTTTGGTACGCTCCGCTGGATACCAATGGTAATGCGTTGCTTATTACCAATGCAGGTAATATTGTAAATACAGCGGGAGACGAGGCATCCCCCTCCTATCATTATACCAGCCGAACGCTTGTGTTTTCAAGCAACGGCCATGTGGGTATGGGCGGCTATGATATTTTTTCCGCCAAAGGCGATTTTCAGCTATCCAACTGGGATAAGCCGGTAAATGCCGGCAAGCCCATCAACTCGTCTAAAGACGACCTGTATTTTATAAGCACCGATGAAGATAACCTCTGGAATACCGGCTGGCTAAGCTCCGACCGGGCAACGGATTGTTGTCTTGAACTTTTTGCCGTGCGCCAGGACAACGCACAATATGTATCCGGTTCGGTTACCGACTGCAGCAGCAGCCAGCCGTTACAGGGCGTAGCATTAACCATAAAAGATCCCAAAGGCGGAAAGGTATTGCTCAGGCAGCAAACCGGCCGAGATGGTTCCTATAGCTTCGAACTCAAAAATACTTCCCGCTTTGAAATTACAGCAGAAAAAGAAGGATACAATACCGCGAATGAAAGCTATAAAGTATACTTCGATGCAGGATCTACCAGTGTAAACAACAATAACATTTGTCTTTCTTTGATAACACAGCCTGTTGCGCATACCGGGGGATATGATATGAGCGAATCAGCTACTCTGGCCAAATTCGCCTTTAACCAGTCCGCTCTGGGAAATGCATCCTTTTATGAATTAGACTCGCTTGCGGCGCTGATGCACCAATTCCCTTCCATAATAATTGAAGTGGGTGGTTATACCGATCGCAGGGGCTCGGAAGCCTATAACTTAAAGCTGGCACAAAAACGGGTAGATGCCTGTATAAGCTACTTAGTTAAAAAAGGCATCAGCAAACACCGGCTGGTAGGTAAAGCATATGGCGAATGCTGTCCGCTTGAGCCGGAAAAAATAAATGGGGAAGATAATCCCGCGGCCAGGGAAAGGAACCGGAGAGTGGAGTACAGGGAGGTAAAATAGCAAGAGGGGAAGAGGGGAAGATGGTAAGATAGTAAGATGGTAAGATAGTAAGACAGTAAGACAGTAAGATAGTAAGATGGTAATCTACGAATGTTGCTAAGCCAATTTGTAACACAGCAAAACTGTTCCGCAATCAAATGGCTTACACTTCACCACAGGCAAATAAAACGTTCATTTGTATTTTTAATTTACGCATGATGTTTAGTTTTTTGTGGTGAGAAATTCATTTTGATCTTTCGCAAGTACAAAGCCGTTTCATGTTTATTACAATTATTTTTCCTCCAGATCAGCAATGATTATTTTTTTCATTTTCATTAATGCCCTGAATGCATATTCCTGCTTTGCCTTGTTTTTGTGCGATTCCAGTTTAAAATACTGCTCCGGCACGATCTGCCACGAAAGTCCGTACTTATCTTTCAGCCAGCCGCAGGGGCCTTCACTGCCGCCTTTAGCGGTGAGGGCTTTCCAATAGTAATCTACTTCGGACTGGTCTTTACAGGTAACGACAAAGGATACAGCCTCGTTGAATTTGAATAAAGGCCCGGCAGCCAGGATCTGGAAATCCATTCCCAGTAAATTCATGGTCGCTGTATCAAAATCGCCGCCCGGAGCGCCTGAATTTTTATACGCTTTGTATGATTTCAGTTTCCCATTTTTAAAAATGGACAGATAGTATTGAGCTGCTTTTTTAGCATCTTTTTCAATCCATAAACAGGGAGTTATCTTTTGCTTTGCCATTTTCGTTTGTTTTAAATGAACGAATATTTTTTAACCTGGAAATTTGCTCATGTCCATATACAACACTTCCCAATTGTGTCCGTCCAAATCTTCCACACACCGCTGCTGCATAAATCCGTAATCTTTGGGTTCGGCATATTCCCTGCCCCCTGCTTTTACCGCTTTTTCAGCAAAAGAATTTACTTCGTCATTGTTCTCCAGGGAGAGTGCATTAATTACTCCAACGGTTTGTTTGGCGTCAATGACAGCCTTAGAGATAAATTGCCTGAACTTATCATGCGTAAGCAGCATTACAAAGATGGCGTCGCTCCATACCATACAGGCAGCGGTTTCATCTGTAAATTGAGGATTGTTGGTAAAGCCAATGGCTTCGTAAAATGCCATTGCCTTTTTTAAATCTTTCACCGGAAGGTTGATAAATACCTGCTTTGCCATTGTGTTGAATTTTGAATTGTTATTGTTTAATATGAATTGACATCACAAAGATGAATACAAACGGCGAGGATTAAAGGTGGGATTTATGACAGTTTAAGGGGTTGATTGCGCCAAAAAGCCGTTTGTCTTTATCTTACGCAAAGATGTTTATCCTGATGCCTGAATCTTCGGTAAGGCAGGCAATTACCAACCCGCATTTATGAAAAGTTTTTGGATTTGAAATTGCTCCACCCCGGCGGACAGGTTTGGTTTCTTGTTTTTTGTGATTTGGTTCTTTTGACAACGGCGGCGCAGCCATAACACCAACACCGGAAAAAAACAGCGGTGCGGGAACACCAATATGTAAAAAAACTTTCCGGTCGGTGAGACACCTACCGGTAGGCTAAAGTAACCAAAAGCCCCGCCCGAACGACGTTCAGTCGGGCAGGCGTCCGAAAACGAATACGGTCCGTTTTCGGAAAGAAGCCCTGATATAGCTTTTGAGCTCTTGTGGTCTCAGCTTCATTACTTTGCTGCTTTCTCATTAAAAAAGGCGCCTTTCGGCGCCAAAAAATAACGGGTGGTTTATCAATCAGGAATACTTTAAAGCTTTATTGGTTCAATATCATCCTTTTTTTACCTCTCTTACCGTGGTGTTGCCCCCACCTTCAAGGGTAAGATTCACGGGTTTATTGGTTTTCCAGTTGCCCCTGCTAAAATCGGGCACGTCTACCGTTTTTGAATTCTTCGCAACAGATTTTTCGCTGAGCGGGCCTATTACACTCCATAAAACACCATCATATACATCCTGATCTAAAGGCAACCCGTTGCGCAAACAATCAATAGTACGCCAGTCCATCATAAAGTCCATACCTCCATGACCGCCTACTTTTTTTGCAATATCACCCACATGTTTTACAATTTCAGGTGTATATTTATCATACAGTGCTTTTAATTCTTCAGGCTTGATCCATTCATGACCGAAAGCGATCCGCTCAGGATCGGGATATTTCTGGGCAACACCTTTGGTACCGCTGATCAAATGAAGCCGTGAGTAAGGACGTGGAGAAGTAACATCGTGCTGCAACATGATCGTTTTTCCTTTATTGGTGCGGATGATGCTTGTATTCATATTGCCGCGGTATGACTTTCCAACAAACTCATTGAAAAAAGGATCTTCCGCCGCTTTTTCTTTTGCCGTTGCACCCATCATAAAATCATTGGATGACATAGAAACCATATGATCCATTTTATCGCCCCGGTTTATGTCTAAGCATTGCGCTATTGGTCCTAACCCGTGTGTGGGATATAAATTACCATTGCGGAATTCATTTTCCCTTAAGCGCCACATTTTGGAATAGCTGGTTTTCCCGAAATTGGAGCTCAGCAAGTCATGTATGTAAGCGCCTTCGGCATGTATCAGCTCTCCAAACAAACCATTACGCGCCATATTTAAAGTAAGCAGTTCAAAAAAATCATAGCAGGTGTTCTCCAGCATCATGCAATGCTTTTTTGTTTTTTCCGAGGTTTCCACCAGTTGCCAGCATTCATCAACGGTAACGGCAATGGGTACCTCCGATGCAGCATGTTTTCCGTTCTTCATGGCATATACTGCCATAGGTGTATGCAATTGCCAGGGTGTGCAGATATATACAAAGTCAATATCATTGCTTTCGCACAAAGCCTTCCATCCTTCTTCGCCCGTATATTCTTTAGCTTTTGGCAATCCCTTATCCGTAATCGTTTTTTGAGCCAGGGGAATTCTTTCGGGGCGATTGTCGCACAAGGCAACAATTTCAGCGTTTTCAATAAAGGATAAACGGCCCACAGCGCCCGATCCCCGGTTTCCCAGCCCTATAATGCCAATACGCACTTTATCTATTTTAGGCGCTGCGTAGCCACTCATGTTAAACCCGCTTTTTCCTGCATAGGATGATAACTCATCTTTCTCTGTTGAATGGTCTTTACCCAGCACGGGTAATCCTGTGGCAATCGCACCGGTGCCTAAAGTAATATTGCGTAAAAATTTTCTGCGGTTGGATGTCATGGCAAGTAGTTGAATGAATAATTTTGTGTGCGCTAATATCCTAAATTTGTGCGAATAAAAGCGCGTTAGCTGAAATTTAAACAATCGTTTGTTCTGCAAAAAATATAATTCGGAAAGTGATTTGCTATCTTTCAACTTCAAAACAACATTCATATACCGCTCCATTCACTACCCACAACTGTCGCTATGCATTATACACTTGAGGTTATTGCCTTTACCATTGAGTCTGTGTTACTGGCGGAGCAATCAGGAGCCCATCGTATTGAGTTATGCGATAACCCTGCTGAAGGTGGCACTACACCGGGTTATGGCACGATCAAAACCGCGAGAGAAAAAACCTCGCTCCAGCTCTACCCGATCATTCGCCCCCGCGGGGGTGATTTTTTATACAGCAGCGAGGCATTTGAGGTCATAAAAAAAGATGTGCTGCTTTGTAAAGAATTGGGCTGCGATGGTGTGGTGATCGGGCTGCTACAGCCGGATGGAAGTATTGATAAAAAGAGAACCGCAGTATTGGTGGAGGCTGCCTACCCGCTCGGCGTTACCTTTCACCGGGCATTTGATCGCGTAGCCAATCCATTTGAAGCTTTGGAGGATATAATATCCACCGGATGCGAAAGAATCCTGACCAGCGGGTTGAAACCTACAGCAGCAGAAGGTTCCGAAACACTTTCTCAGCTTGTACGACAGGCCAACGACCGCATTATTGTTATGCCGGGATCAGGCGTAAGATCAGAAAATATTGTTGCTTTGGCCACACAAACCGGAGCTACTGAATTTCACTCCTCCGCAAGAAAAACAGAAGACTCAAAAATGAAATATTTCAATACTTCCATGAATGAAAATCTGCAAACCACTGAACTGGATACCGTGGAAGTGAAGAAAATGATAGCGGCTCTGCAAACCCTGGGTTGATTTGAGATTTTAAATTTGAGATCTTGGTATTGAATCCGTTTGTTGGTTGAGCCATCGGCTATCAGCGGTCAGCCGTGAGCTCAAAACCACTAATGACAGCCTGTATGCACCTTCTTTGCACTGTCAATGAAATCTGAGCGCCGCCTGCTGCCAGTTCCCGGATTTCGTTGTTTAAAAAACCACCATATAGCACACGATTTTGCATTCATTTCGAACTTCGATTTTTAGTTTTCCGATTTACTTGTGATTTGGTTCTTGTCATTTTCTCTACCCACCACTCACCCTCCATATCACATCGCTGGTATCAATCCATACCCACCGGATTGCGTAACCATTGCTTAAACCATAAATACGTAAATAAATGATTGTCTGTATGCTTATGGGTAATATTCTGCACAGCATGAGCATTTAATACCACAAAAAAGTCTACATTTATTTATGGATCTCCGGTCTCATTAACCCTAATGGCTGCTCAGGCATGGAATCAGTAACACCTATCCGCCACTTACAGAACATATTACCCCAAAAGCGAGGTTGCCGGAGAAAGTATTTCACAAGTTGTTCCGGGATATTGCTTTTAAAACAGGTTTCGAAATGGGCGGGCGCCTTTGCTTCAACCAGGGCATAATTTTTGAAACACTTGTAGCACGTTCAGAGCAACAGCAGCAGAACAAGCCGGAAGGAAGATAACTTGAAGCGCGAAGGGAAACATCCCTTTGGATCTTCCATCGGCAATTAGCCGGGTCACCAGCCCGGCTTTTTTTGTAATCATGTTCAGGCTGCATGTCGTGATGCTGATGCGGCGGCGGGGTATCATTTGTTTCTTCCTTTGGCTGGATTCTTCTTTTACCGTACGATCAATTCGCTTTTCAGCACAATATTTTCATAAGGTAAACTACCTTCAAGCGATTTTGTATTCAGAAGCTTGAACAACAACTCTGTTGCCCTGCTGCCCTGTTCATACGGAAATTGTTCCACGGAAGCAATAGGAGGAAAATCAAGATAGCTGGTGATGGGCCAGTTGGCATAACTTACAACGCTGATATCTTTGTTGATCTTCAGTTTTTTATTTCTTAAGTACTGAATAGTATCCAGGGCCACATTATCATTAAAAGCAAGTATAGCAGTGGGTTTATTTTTAAGTGATAATAATTTTTCTATAGCCTGTTCCGTACTTTCTTTGGAAAGATCTGTTGTTGCGATCAATGATTCCTGTAGGGGAAGTTTTTTATTCTTATGAGCAGCATAGTACCCTTCTAATCTTTCATTTTTAATATTTAAAGATAGAGGCCCCTGTATATAGCCAACCCTTTGATGACCTTTGCGAAATAAAAATTCCACAGCCTCAATGGTGCTATAGTACAAACTGCACCATACCGAATGGATATTGGGTACATCGGGTACCCTGTCGAAAAAAACTACTGGAATATTGTATTTATCCAATTGTTCGAAATGTTCAATGCTTTTGGTTTGTTTTGAAATAGATGCCAGTACACCATCCACCCTGTGTTTGCGCATGGTTTCAACAATTTGGCGCTCCCTCTCCAGTTCATCGTGCGACTGCCCGATCAGCACATTATAATTACTTTTAAAAGCTGTATCTTCTACACCGCTGATAGCCGTTGAAAAGAATTCTTCGCGGAGGTTGGGAAGAATAAGTCCAAGGGTAAATGTTTTTCCTTGTTTAAACTGAATGGCTGTTTGATTGGGCTCATAATTCATTTCCGTTGCCAGCTTTTGTACCTGCATTTTAGTGCGCAAGCCTATGCTGGGATGATTATGCAATGCCCTTGAAACGGTTGAAACAGAAATATTGAGCTTTTTTGCAATTTCCTTTATCGTAGGTACCTTCTTCTCCATAAGAATTAAGAATAGCTAAGGTAACTGCATATTTTGGGGTATCAAAAACAAATAGGTGCCAGGTGTGAGGTATCAGGTATGGGTTTGAGCATCCTAAGACGAGGGCAAAATCACAAAAAACAAGAAACAAAAAATCTCAAATCTGAACATTAAAATCCGAAATCCGGGAAATACAACGATAAACAAAAAACTAAAAATCATAAACTTCCGAAATCCGAAACAAAATTTCGTTGCCCACGTTGAAACCTGCAACCTGAACCCTGAGCCCCTGAACCCTGCACCCTGAAACCTGAAACCTGTAACCCCATAATTCATGCAATCGTTTGCCCCTGTTCTTTCCCTTTTATTACCGTAGTTTTAACCATGTTAAATTTTACCGTCATGAAAAAAATAATGCTGCTGATACCAGGTGTTATGCTATACGCAAAGCTCTTTGCGCAGGATATGAGTTACAGTGCCGAAGGCAACAATTATTTTGCTGAAACTGCAATGCCGGTTACAGCACCGGGAGAAGAATGGAAAACACTTCAGCAACCGGTTATGGTAAGCTTCGCCAGTAGCAATACCCGTTATGCCAAAGAAAAAGTTCCGTTTAAAACCGTTCAGGATAGCTGGAGCACTACAGCGTGGAAGGGAGAAAAGGTACACACGCAACTGCTGGTATGGACAAACCAGCCTGTTGAGCAGCTAACTTATACAGTTAGTGAGCTGGTAAATGCAAAAGGTCAACCCATTTCATCTGCGGATATTAAAGCGGGGTTCGTGCGTTATGTAATAACGGACGAATTTGCCGCCGGTTGCGGTTACCGGAAACCCGCGGATTTTGATTCTTCGCTGGCAGAAGACGCCATAGACATCATTTCCCATATCCCTGTTAAAGCCAATACCGTGCAGCCCATATGGCTGAGCATTAAGGTTCCGCAGGGAGCGGCTGCCGGCAATTACAAGGGAAGCATTTCAGTAAAAGCAGACAAAACCTATACCTTACATTATACCGTTAAAGTGATTGACCGCACGTTGCCATCGCCCGGGAAATGGACATTTGATCTTGACCTCTGGCAGCATCCTGCCGCTATCGCCAGAGTACATGGTGTACCGTTGTGGAGTGATAAGCATTTTGAGCTGATGAAACCTTATTACACGTTGTTAGCCGGTGCAGGACAAAAAAACATTACGGCAAGCATTATGGACGAGCCATGGGGACATCAAACCTTTGACGATTTTCCAGGATTGATCAAATGGACAAAACGCAGGGATGGATCGTGGATATATGATTACAGCTTGTTTGATAAATACATTTCTTTTGTGATGAGCTGTGGCATTAACAAACGCATCAATTGTTATACCATGGTAGCATGGGCCTTATCGTTCCGTTATTTTGATGAAACAGCGGGAAAAGATACCACCCTCAAAGCGCCTATTGGCTCGGCGGAATATACCGTGCACTGGACAAGCATGCTGAAGGATTTTACGAAGCATTTAAAAAGCAAAGGCTGGTTTGATATTACCACAATTGCCATGGATGAACGACCTATGAAAGACATGCAGGTGGTGATTGCATTGCTTAAAAGCATTGATGCGGGCTGGAAGATCGCACTTGCAGGCAACTATCACCCCGAAATAGAAAAGGACATGTTTGATTATTGCCTGGCATCTAACCAGCAATTTGATGAAGCCATACTTAAAGAACGCATAGCCAAAGGCAAGCCCAGCACCTATTATACCTGCTGCGTTGAGCCTTATCCCAACGGTTTTACCTTCTCTCCTCCCGCCGAACATGTGTGGATAGGCTGGTATGCCGCCGCTAAAGGTTTTACCGGCTACCTGCGGTGGGCCTACAACAGTTGGGTAGCCGACCCACTCAGGGATTCACGCTTCCGCAGTTGGCCCGCAGGAGATACGTACCAGGTTTACCCCGGACCGCGGACTTCCATACGCTTTGAAAAACTCATTGAAGGCATCCAGGATTTTGAAAAGATAAAGCTGATGCAAAAGATGTTCACAGCAAAAGGCGATACACAATCGTTAAAAAAATTAGACGAAGTTTTGCAGCAATTCTCAATTGAAAAACTAAAAACGATCCCGGCAGAAGCGATGGTGCAGCGGGCAAAGATGATATTGAATGAATAACAACTCAACTGCAAAATAACCAGTACAAAAAAACCGGCAGGCCCGTTAACAAAAAGAAATAGCCTTATCTTTCATCTGTATTCAACATCCATTTTCTTAACATATCAGAGGAAATTTATGCGTCACTCATTCCTGTTTGTTTTTGCCGCTGTTGCAATATTGTCCGTGGCTTCGTGTTTTGCCCAAACAAATGCGTCTTACTACAATGAACCTTATCGCCCGCAATTTCATTTTACGGCAGAAAAAAACTGGCTGAACGATCCGAACGGACTAGTATATTATAAAGGCGAATACCATCTTTTTTACCAGCACAATCCTTATGGCAAAGGCTGGGGCAATATGCACTGGGGACATGCCGTAAGCAGCGACCTGCTGCACTGGAAGCACCGTCCATTAGCCATTTACCCGTTAGAAGGCACACGCGATCATTATAAATGCCCCGCGTTTTCGGGAAGTGCAGTGGTAGACTGGAACAATACTGCAGGATTACAAAAAGGCAGTGAAAAAACGATTGTAGCTATATATACAGCGATGCATTGCGGGCAGCGGCTGGTATACAGCAATGACGCGGGTAAAACCTGGCAAACCTATCCCAACCCGGTGATACCGGTTATGAAGAATGGAACAATGGATGAACGCGATCCTAAAGTTTTCTGGTATGAACCAACAAAAAAATGGGTGATGGTTTTGTATATCGGACCCGATAAAGATCAGCAGGAAAGAGGAATTGCCATATACAACTCTGCTAACTTATTGCAATGGGAACAAAAAAGTTTTATCAAAGGAATGTACGAATGCCCCGACCTGTTTGAACTGGCTGTTGATGATAACCCCGCAGAAAAAAAATGGGTACTGCATGGGGCAGATGGCGCTTACTTTATTGGCAGTTTTGATGGCAGCACCTTTACACCCGAAACGGAAAAGATAAAGATGGATCTGGGCAATAATTTTTACGCCGCTCAATCCTATAGTGATATTCCCGCTGCAGATGGCAGGCGGATCCAAATTGGATGGATGAATGGTGGCATTTATCCTGACGCTCCGTTTAACCAGCAGATGGCTTTTCCCTGCGTACTCACTTTAAAAAGGTTCCCGGAAGGCTTACGTGTGTGCAGGAACCCCGTGGCGGAAATAAAAAACATTTACGGAGAAAAATTTTCTATCACAAATAAGATGGTGCAACCCGGCTCCAATATATTATCTGCAGTAAAAGGAGATGCATTGGATATACATACAGTAATAGAACCTGGCACGGCCGGATCATTTGGTTTTGTAATCCGTAAAGGCAGTTATGAAACAAGCGGTACCCCTGTGCGTTATGATGCCAGGAATAAAAAATTAAGCGTTCCGGGAAAGACCGTTGATCTTGAACCCGTGAATGGAAAAATTGAATTGCGCATACTGGCCGACAGGGCTTCCTTAGAGGTGTTTGCCAATGGCGGCAAAATATCATTATCCGGTTGCTTCATTCCCGTGTACACTTTCAATAACATGGAATTCTACAGCGAAGGAGGAAATGTGAAAGTGGAAAACATGGAAGTATATAAACTAAAGTCTGCCTGGCAGAAATAATGTCAAAGGAAGAAAAAATCCCTGAAGCTATACCTCTATCGCTAACCCAACACATTAGTGATAAGCAAAATTGTTTAAAACCACATTATGAGCAATACCGCAGGCAAAGAAAAGCTCTCGTGGACAGTTAAAGGCCTTCATTTGGCTGTTGCAATAACCGGAATGATTTTATCGTGGGCGCTGGTACATACGGTCTTTGCCGTACGGTATGCCCATTTGTATTACAGCAATCATAAATTGCACCCGCAAACACATGCAGCCGGACTGAATTTCCCGGAAGATGATCGGCCCGATTTTCTTGACTTTGCCTATTTTTCCTTTATACTGGGTATGACTTTCCAGGTATCGGATGTTTCGGTAACATCCAAAAAAATAAGACGGTGGGCCTTGTGGCATGGTCTGATCGCGTTTGCCTATAATACTGTTATAGTTGCACTTACGATAAATATTATTGCAGGATTGGGAGAATAAGCACAACTTGTTTGAGGTTTATCATCTTATCTGCTTAACCCGCTTCGCTTTGCGGAGGGTAACATTGTGACAAGATTGGCAAACCTCTGCTTACTGCTGTAGGTATTTAGCCTATCTTCATACCATTCGCGTGAAATAAAAACACAATTTAATTAATGTCAAAAGTATTATTCAACAACAAAAATGCCGCCTTCTTTTCGTCGCTTAAAGCATCGGTAGATGATTATTTTAAACAGAAAAATGTAAGAAAAACAGGTAACTGGCTGCTGTATACGAAAACGCTCACCCTTATTCCTGCAGCCGCTGCAATATATATTGTACTCATTTTTGTTTCCATGCCCGTTGCCCTAACGATCCTTTTAGGTGGCACGCTCGGATTTTTAATGGCCTGCATAGGATTTAATGTAATGCACGATGCCAACCACGGATGTTATTCCAGCAAAAAATGGGTAAACAATACGCTGGGGCTTTCGATAAACGCGCTTGGCGGTAACAATTTCATATGGAAGCAAAAACATAATATTATCCATCACACGTACACCAACGTAGATGGAGTTGATGATGACATTGCCAAAAGTCCGTTTATACGCATGTGCAGAACGCAGGTATGGAAGCCCATGCACAAAATTCAGCACCTATATACGCCATTCTTATACGCAGTAAGTTCATTGTTGTGGATCCTTTTCCAGGATTTTGAAAAATATTTCAAACGGAAGGTGAACACAACGGTGTTGAGTAAGATGTCTGGTAACGATCATTTTGTTTTTTGGTTCAGTAAGGTGATGTATATGTTATTTTACATTGTGTTGCCCATTCTTTTGATGGGCTGGCAGGGTTGGCTGGTATTTTTCTTAAGCATGCATGTTGGTCTTGGCTTTGTACTGGCTATTGTATTCCAGTTGGCGCATGTTGTGGAAGAAACGGAATTTGAAGCGGCAGGACTGAATGAAACCAAAATAATAGAAAACGAATGGGCCGTACACCAGGTAAAGACCACGGCAAATTTTTCACCCGGCAACAAGATTGTTTCCTGGTTTGCGGGGGGATTGAATTACCAGATTGAGCACCACCTGTTTCCCCGAATCAGCCATGTGCATTACCCCGCCTTAAGCAAAATTGTTCAGGCGCAATGCATTGCTTTTAACCTGCCCTATAACAGTATTCCTACCATGGCACAGGCTGTATATTCTCATTTTCGCTTTATTAAAGAACTGGGGCAAAAAAAATAGCCCTGCTTCGCCGGTAATACCCGGCTATTAATATTCAAATCCAATGCCATTTACGACAACGTTTATATTTTTCAGGCATCGTGCCGGATAGCAGCCCTACTATAAAAGAAATTACCCTTAAGCTGAAGTAATTAAACAATTCGCTACCGGAGTGTATAAAATCACTAATTTTCGGCATGAATAAAATAGTTTCCTGCAGCCTGCTTTTATTGCTCCCGCTATTCATATTGGCACAACCAGCCCCGCAGCACGACCTCTATTTTAAACAGCTTTCCACCGTTTGGGACGAAGCCATTCCGCTGGGCAATGCTACAGTTGGCGCTTTAATATGGCAAAAGAACGATCACCTGCGTTTTTCATTAGACCGGTCGGATATATGGGACCTGCGTCCGCTGAAGGGATTGCACCGAAAAGAATTTACTTACAAATGGATAGAAGAACAGGTAAATAAAAAAGACTACAAGCCGGTTCAGGAGTATTTTGATGCACCTTACGACAGGGAACCCGCTCCTTCAAAAATACCGGCAGGCGCACTGGAGTTCAGTATACCTGCAGATACAAAAGTAAAATCTGTCCGGTTGGTGCTTGCAAACGCATTATGTGAAGTGCAATGGGAAAATGGTATGCTGTTGAGAACATTTGTGCATGCCACAGCGCCTGCCGGATGGTTCAGGTTTGAAAATTTTGCAGGTAATTTTAAACCGCAACTCATCGCACCGCCCTATAAGTCTGATATACCAGAGGGTGGTGAGGTAAATTCTTTAGTGGGTGATGACCTTGCAAGACTAGGATACCAGCAGGGCAAAATACAACAACAGGGCAACAGCATTACCTACCGGCAGGAAGGATGGGGCGGTTTTACCTATGAAATAAGCGTGCAATGGAAAAAAATAAATGCGGCTACCATTGAAGGCGTATGGAGTGTATCATCTCAATATCCAGACAAAAAAATAAATCCTTTGGCATCGGTTGTGGTGAACAATAACATACAAAAAGGAATGGCACAGGCTTATGCAAGTCATCTTAGCTGGTGGAAAAACTTTTGGAGTAAGTCTGCCATTCATGTGCCCGACACGCTGCTGGAAAAGCAATGGTATCTTGAACAATATAAATTTGGCTCCGCAGCAAGACGGGGAGCGCCACCTATTTCCTTACAGGCAGTGTGGACGGCGGACAATGGAAGAATACCACCGTGGAAAGGAGATTTTCATCACGATTTAAATACCCAACTGAGTTACTGGCCGGCCTATAGCAGTAATCACCTGGAAGAAGCACTGGGATATACAGACCATCTTGATGAAAATAAGGCTAACTACAAACGCTACACGAAATTATTTTTCGTTAAGGAGGGATTGGCGGTGCCGGGCGTAACCACTCTTGATGGAACAGAAATGGGAGGCTGGACGCAATATTCGCTTTCACCAACCGTATCTTCCTGGCTGGCACATCACTACTACCTGCAATGGCGTTATAGCATGGATAAATCATTTCTTAAAAACCGCGCTTACCCATGGCTGAAAGAAACCTGCACATTCCTGGAGAACATAACCATTAAAGATGAGAACGGACTGAGAAAATTACCGCTCAGTTCCAGTCCGGAAATAAATGACAACCGAATGGATGCCTGGTTTCACCAGAACACCAATTACGACCTGGCATTGATGAAATTCAGCTTTACTGCTGCCGCGGAAATGGCCTATGCTTTAGGATTAACAAGGGAAGCGGCTCAGTGGGAGAAAACACTTTCTGAATTTGGCGATTACTCCATTACCGCCAATGATGAACTAATGTTTGCCCCTACCCTGCCCTACAATCAGTCGCACCGCCACTTTTCACATCTTATGGCCATTCATCCTTTAAGTCTTATTAAATGGGAGGACGGCGAAAAAGCACAATCTATTATTAAAAATACGATAGCGCTGCTTGAAAAGATCGGGCCGGATTACTGGTGCGGGTATTCGTACTCGTGGCTGGGTAATATTATGGCAAGAGCCAAAGACGGCGAAGGCGCTGCAAAAGCATTGCAGATTTTCGCTAAAGCATTTTGTCTTCCCAACAGTTTTCATGTTAATGGAGATCAGACAAAATCCGGTTATTCCAAATTCACCTATCGCCCCTTTACGCTGGAAGGAAACTTTGCTTTTGCCGCCGGTCTGCAGGAAATGTTGTTGCAGAGCTATGCAGGATTTATTGAAATTATGCCCGCAGTTCCGGAAACATGGAAAGACATTTCTTTTCAGCAACTAAGAACAGAAGGTGCATTCTTAGTGGGCGCAAAAAAGGAAAACGGTAAAATAAGCGAAATAAAAATCATTTCAGAAAAAGGAGGAAGAACCAGGCTGAAGCTTCCTTTCAAGCAATGGAAGATCGCATCTGCCAAAAACATAACCACAGGCAAAGCCGTTGATGGATATATTGAACTAACCTGCAAAGCAGGAGGGGTTATTGTTTTAAAAAATGATTCGGAATAGATACAAGCAGCAAATAGCAATTGAGTTCAGAAAGCCCGAAGCTGAAAATCCGAAATCCGAAAAAGGGGCCGGCATCCGACGCAATGAGAGTTTTTGAAAAACCACAAACGATAAACTACAAACCATCAATACTCCGTAACTTGCGCCCTCAGCAGAGACTAAACAACTATGGACACATTATCATTTGACATTGTTATCATTGGCGGCGGATGTGTTGGACTGGCTACTGCTTATAAGATCAACACCCGCTACCCGCATTTGAAGATAGCAGTACTCGAAAAAGAGAATCGTGTTTCAGCACATCAAACCGGCAGAAATTCCGGCGTAATCCATTCGGGCATTTATTATAAACCTGGATCCTATAAGGCAAAGAACTGTGTTGACGGGCGAAGAGAACTGGTGGCTTTTGCAAAAGAATATGGTATAAAACATGATATCTGCGGTAAAGTAATTGTGGCTACACAGGAAGATGAGCTGGCGCATATGAATAAAGTATACCAGAACGGAATAGCCAATGGTGTGGAGGATACCCGGCTGATAACAGCCCAGGAAATAAAGGACATTGAACCTTATTGCGAAGGCATTGCCGGTATATGGGTTGGCTGTACAGGCATTATAGATTACGTGGGGTTTACAGAAAAGCTGGCCGAGTTGCTGGAACAAAAGTTTGATGGGAGCAAAGTGTTTCTGAATACGGAAGCTATAGACTTTATAAAGGAGAGCGATAAAACCATTATAAAAACGAACAGGAAGAACTTTGAAGCAAAATATATTGTAGCCTGCGCCGGCCTTCAAAGCGACCGGGTTGCCCAAAAAGAAGGAACCGGCACTGATACAGCAATCGTTGGTTTTCGTGGCGATTATTACGACCTGAGTGAAACGGGAAGAACCAAAGTAAAGAACCTGATTTATCCAGTGCCCAATCCCCAATTTCCATTCCTCGGCGTGCATTTTACAAGAATGGTGAACGGTGAAGTGGAATGCGGACCGAACGCGGTATTTGTATTTAAACGCGAAGGCTATAAAAAAACCGATTTTAGTATAAGGGATACCGCTGCTGCATTATCATATGCCGGCACGTTGAAATTTTTTGCCAAACACTGGCGCTTTGGATTAGATGAATACCGGGGCGCTTTTTTTAAAGCATATTTCCTGAAACGACTGCAAAAGCTTATACCCTCATTAACTTCAGCAGATATTGTACCCGGCCGTGCAGGAGTACGCGCCATGGCGCTTTCACGGGAGGGTAAGATGATTGATGATTTTAAGATAGAAACAAGTAATAACGCCATCCACGTCCTGAATGCCCCCTCGCCGGCAGCCACTGCCGCTCTGGCTATCGGTAACGCAGTACAGGAAATAGCAACAAAACAATTCCATCTTTCATAAAAAGGCTTTACGCAATGAGGCGCCAACTTTCAGCCGTCAATAAACATTCTTCGGGCATGGTATTCCTTTTCCACCGTTCCCGCGGTTGAAGTCGCGGTCGTTGAATAATTTGTAGCTAACGGTAATACCAGAAAAATAAAACCAATCCTTGGTTTTAGGATTTCCTCTCATTGTTCCGGCAGCGGGATAGGAAGGATTACCATTTTTAAGTTCACCACCCCGGTATGCCATTTCCACAGCTTTCGATCCTCGGGCGCCGCGGGCAACCAACAAAATACTACGGTCAGCATACTGGGTACTTACATCGTCTAAATAATCGGTAAAGGTTTTATTGAACCGGAATTCCCAGCCCAGGGAAACATTGCGGGTAACGGCAAAGCGTATCCCACCTCCAAAGGGAATAGAAATATTCTGATATTTATATTTTTCCCTTTCGGGATATTCGGGTAGTCCCTGTCCCTCCGTACCCAGGTTATTTAAACCAATTTTCTTACCCAATGAGTCATAGGCGTAAGGCCCCATATTAAAAACCGAAATACCTCCAAACACATATGGCGTATACCTTTTTTCCATAATGTCGAAAAACTCATATACGCCTGTAAGACTGGCGTCATATATTTTAGAATGAAAACTCAGGTTGCGCTGTCGCCTCTGCAGGTTGCTGCTGTAGCTGTCTGCACCCTGGATATTTCCATAAGTGATAAGTCCTCTTAAAGAAATCTTATCGGTTAAGGCATAACTTGCTCCTAATGAACCCGCAGGTTTTGCCTGTGAAAAAGTATACGTATTCTCCTGTAACTCTCCCTGGTAATTGGCAAGACCACCAAAAGCTTCTATGCTTACATTTTTTAATATTCCCTGGGAATATACAACAGAAGTGCTAAGCAATAATGCTAAAATAAATGTTTGTTTCACCAGCATTTTTTTATAGGTACGGTATAATAACGCACAAGTTGGGTAAAAATTAAGTTACGCGTAAATAAAACAATAACAGACCTAAAATAATGCCATTTTGCCTTTTTCTTCTTATACGTTGAAATATATGATATTAATCTGCCAGAAAATTGTTAAACATTTTCCCATAAACTTTGAGGATATTCTCCGTTGGCAACCAATGCGTTAATATTGCTTTCCACGCCAGGAGCGTCTTCCTTATATGTTACCCCAAACCATTCAGAATGGGTAGGAATGACTTTTAACGCATTGCCGGGCATTTTGATAAAAGCCGCACCAACATCCACCACATATATTTCGGCTTTGGGCTGGTTGATGTTTTTTTGCAGGAATGTGTTAAACATATCCTGGCAAATGCTGAAAACATAAGGTGTAAAGCACCAGAAATTCATAGAAACTTTTGAATCTGAGGGAACTTCTGTTTGATTATCGTTTTCTTCATATACAATGCGGTCTCCGTCGCGGTATATTTTGGTGCGTTCAGCAATTTCTACCAGGTTTCCCGAAGCATCTACCCTGCATACGCCCCTGCTAACAGAACCATTATCTGAAAGCGTTTTAATTAATTCATATCCAATTAAACCAAAAGTATGATCATTGGCTTCTTTCGTTAAAAATTGATACGCTTTTTCAAAAGCATCCCGTCCGTAAAAATCATCCGCATTGATTACGATGAAGGGTTCATGCACCGCAGTGGAAGCACATAAAACCGCATGGGCAGTTCCCCAGGGTTTGGTTCTGTCTGCTGGTATATCGTATCCCTCCACAAAGGATTGCATATCCTGGAATACATAATCAACAGCAATTTTCCCTTTTAGCTTGGGTTCGAAAATGGATTTAAAATCATCGGCAAATTCTTTCCTGATAATAAATACAACCTTGCCAAATCCCGCGCGATACGCATCGTAAATGGAATAGTCCATAATTGTTTCACCGGAAGGACCAAACCGCTGTATTTGTTTTAAACTGCCATATCGGGAGGCCATTCCTGCTGCCATAATTACCAATGTAGGTTTCATCCGTATATTTTTTGTTTTATTCCTTAAACATTCGCGAAAATAAAGAATTAACACTAAACCGGGATTAGCTGACAATAGTTAAAATATTTAATTAATGTAATTACAATGCGGTTCTTCCTTATTTTTCTCCCGCGGCAGCAGTATAAGTTGCACCTTTACCGCTCTGTAATTGTTCTATCTCTTTATATGCAATATCTACATTCGGAAAATCCAACACTTGAAATAGATGCCAGGGCGCAGCTTGGCGAAGGCGCCTTATGGCACCCCACGGAAAATAAACTGTACTGGGTAAATATTGAAGGCAGAATGCTTCACGTTTACGATCCGGTTACGAAAGAGAATATATCTTTTTACACCAAAGAAAGAATTGGCACTGTTGTACCCGTAAAAAGCGGGGGAGCTTTGGTTGCCCTGCAAAACGGCATTCATTTCATTAATATTCAAACAGGAACATTGCAGTTCATTGTTAACCCTCTTACCAACGGCGATATTCGTTTTAACGACGGCAAATGCGATCCTTCAGGCAGGTTTTGGGTGGGCAGCATGCACCTTCAGTTTACAGAGGGAGCGGCTTCGCTATACCGTATGGATACAGATAATACGGTACACAAGATGCTGGATGGCGTTACGGTTTCTAACGGTATAGCCTGGACGAAAGATAAAAAAACAATGTATTATGCTGACAGCCACCTGCGAAGGATAGACGCGTTTGATTATAATGATGCATACGGGCTCATTACCAACAGAAGAATAGTGGCAACGGTACCCGAAGGTGGCGGTTCGCCCGACGGCATTACACTGGATGCAGAGGGCAAAATATGGGCGGCGCTCTGGGGCGCTAATGCTGTGGGAAGATTTGACCCGGAGACCGGCGAGCTATTGCAGAAAATCGAAGTACCGGCGCCGAACGTTTCTTCCTGTGCTTTTGGAGGAGAGGACTTAGACACATTATACATTACTACCGCCCGCGGAGAATTATCAGGAGCACAACTGGCGGCCTTCCCGCTAAGCGGTGGATTGTTTTCCGTAAAGCCGGGGGTAAAAGGCGTGCCTGCTGAATTTTTTACAGGAACGATCACTGAATAAGGTCAATGAAACTAACCGGAGTTATGCTGCAAATACTCCTGCAATATTATAGTGGCGGCAATTTCATCAACGAGGGCTTTATTGCGGCGTTGTTTCTTTTTCATCCCCATGTCTATCATTGCCTGCAGCGCCATTTTTGAGGTATACCTTTCATCTGCTTTTTCAACCGGTATTCCAGGGAAAGCTTTCCTCATTTTTTCAATTGCGTTTCGCACCAGTAAAGTTGCATGTGTATCGGAATCGTCAAGGTTTTTTGGCTCTCCTATAATTATTTTTTCTACCTGTTCCTTTTCAAAGTATTTTTTTAAGAAATCAATGAGCCTGGGCGACTCTATCGTAGTTAAACCGGTGGCGATGATTTGCAAAGGATCGGTAACGGCAATACCGGTTCGTTTTAGTCCGTAGTCAATAGCGAGAATCCGTGGCATAATACAAAGATAACTCCTATTGAATCTTTTTTATCACATGGGTGCATTTCAAATTTTCGCTTATGCACCACTTTCCGGTCGGTGAGACACCGACCGGTAGCGGACTCTACAGGCGGGTGTCACCACCCGCCTGCGAAAATTTGAAATGCGCCCTATCACAAAGAATCATAGGCACATAGATACACATAGGTATTTGTATTTGTATTTGTATTCGTGCTATGGCTGTCTTTCTCTTTTCCATTGGGAGTTGCAACAAGGTTGATCATTTTATTTCGCCAGATCCAGCCCAAATAGTAAGGGGGTTGCATTTACCAGTGCATGTAAAAGCGCAGCATAAAAAACATTGCCTGTTTTAAGGTACACATATCCGTAAGCCCAGCCGCCAATACTGGCCAATCCCACAAAAATGATGGAACCCGCATGCCAGTGCACCAACCCAAAAATAACGCTGGTAATGGCAAGGGCAGTATATGTTCCGTGCCCGCTTTTGGCTGTTTTTTCAATGCCAAATGCCGCTCCAAATAACAATATCGTTACCAATGCCGGGAACCATTGCATATTGCCTTTTAATGAATAACCGGTTAGCAGGGAAAGTGCCACCAGGATTACCAGTCCCCATCTCCGGAATATTTTCGATGCGCCCGGCTGTTCAATACGTTTTTTCAGCATATTTTGCAATAACCCGCGAAAAACAAGTTCCTCGAAAAGCGCTGTATGTAAAAAAATACCGAGCGTTCTCTTTATGATTTTTTCAACAGACAAAAGATCAATACTATGCTCTTCAGATAATGTAATAAACCGAAGCGCATAACCAATTACAAATGCAAAGGCATAAAAGGCAAGCCATACCCATAGTGTTGTAAAGAGATACCTCCATTTAAAAACGGGATAAAATCCCACATCGCGGATATGCCGCACCGTTACAAAGGCAAATACCGCCGACAGCATAACCGATATACGGTAAACAGAATCGAATCCGCCGCCATTAAACGGCAGATCAGACGGGCCTGCTTCAAGAAGGGTAACCGGAAAAAAATACAGTACAAAGGTGGTAAAATCAAGCCAGTCTGTTTTCTGAGTTTTATTTCCGTTTGCAGCAAACAGCAATACCGGGAAAAAAAGAAGATACGGAATAAGAAAAATGGTTCCCTTCAATGGGTTTTCCCCATTAAATGCTATATAACTGAAATACAGCAGTACAAGCAACACCGGGAAAAGAAATATCCGCCGGATATCTCCTTTCATTTTTTCCCGCACCCAGTCAGACACCCGTGGCTTTCCTATAGAAAGTAAAATAAAGTATAGCATAGCAAAATAAGGAAGCGCCAGTAAGTTATCAGAAAGAGAATTATCATTCCAGGTAAAGTATACAAACAACAAACACAATAAACCTGTATAAATGCCGCTCCGGACCAGCGACCTTTTGAATGATGCCTGGGTTGTCATGTAAAAAGAAAAGATTTAGGGAATAGCCGCTTAAGCAGACCATTGCATAAATATCGGTTATTTATGAGTATTCAAAAAATGTTTACCCAAGAACAGGAAGATGTTAAAACCGGGAAAACCTGCATGCTACCTTAAAAAAATATCCCCGATCGCAAAAACAGCAAATACTACGCTGGCAATACCGTTGGCAGTCATAAATGCCACATTCACCTTCCGAAGGTCATCCGGCTTAACAATGGAGTGCTGGTAAACAAGCATACCGGTAAAAACAGATACCCCTATCCAGTACCATATACCAAAGCCACCGTATAAGCCCGCTGCAATAACCAAAAGGGCAGACACGGCATGCATGATTTCGGACACCCGCAATGCACTCTTTTTACCCAATGCCACGGGAATAGAATAAAGGTTTTGGGACTTATCAAATTCCTCATCCTGCAGGGCATAAATAATATCAAAACCACTCACCCAAAAAAGAACGGTAAGCGAAAACAAAACCGGCAGCCAGTCGAAACGCCCCGTAACTGCCAGGTAGGCCCCAATGGGTGCGAGACTTAATCCTAACCCCAGTACAATATGACACAACGGGGTGAACCGTTTGGTATAACTATAGCCCAGTACTACAAATAATGCCACGGGCGCTAAAAAAAAACAAAGCGAATTGATAAAAAAACAGCTAATCATAAACAGCACGCACGATAATATCGTAAACAACAAAGCATGGTTGGCCTTAATGATACCTGAAGGGATTTCTCTTATTGCCGTACGCGGGTTCCGGGCATCGAAACTCCTGTCTAAATACCGGTTAAAAGCCATGGCAGCGCTGCGGGCAGTGATCATGCAAAAGATGACAAGTATGAATTTAACCACTACAGTTTTCCACAAATAAAAATTAGTGATGTCCAACTCCCATCCAATCGTCTTACCCAAACTCCCCTGGTTACCTAGAGGAAAATAATATACACCCAGGAAAAAACCAATCATTGCAAAAGGCATTGCAAAAATAGTATGGGAGAATTTGATCAGGGATAGGTAATTCTTCACTTGGGTCATGCTGCGAAGTTATGAACAGTAAATGGAATTCAATGCTGTACTATTTTAGCGCTGTTTCATTCTTTTTCACCATTTTCACCAATTCCCACAACACTATGCCCGCAGCTACCGATATGTTTAAAGAATGTTTCATACCCGACTGCGGGATTTCAATACCTCCATTACTAAGCTCCAATACGCCGGCTTCAACCCCACTCACCTCGTTGCCAAATACTACAGCCACCTTTCGCATAGAATCATTTCCCGTAAGGGTTGCCCAACTGAGTTTATCCAGCTCTATACTGCCTTCTGCCTGTTCCACTGCCCAAATGCTATATCCTTCTGCTTTTAATGCACCTACCGCCTCCATTGTGGAAGAATAATACGTCCAGTGCACGGTTTCTGTAGCGCCCAATGCCGTTTTATGAATATCCCTGTGCGGCGGCCGGGGGGTATAGCCACACAGGCAAATGGATTCTATTAAAAAAGCATCGGCAGTTCTAAATACACTGCCTACATTGTGCATACTGCGCACATTATCCAGCACCACTACCAAAGGGCTTTTATCGGATCGTTTAAACTCCTCCACCGTTTTGCGGTTCAGTTCATCCATGCTTAGTTTTCGCATGGCGCAAAGATAAAGGGATTGAAAATCTGAAATTTTAAATTTGAGATTGCATCCGCTTCGGATTTAGGATTTTATGCTTCCGATTTTATAATTTGTGGTTTATGGTTGCTTTTGTCTTCGAATTTCGGATTTTCTACTTCGGATTTGGTATTTGAATTTTATTTGTTTATTGTGATTTATACTTTGGTTCTTCACCTCATATTTAGGAATTGAACATTCGGGCTTTGCATTCCCCGCAGTTCCTTATTTTTGCCTCTCCTGTATGGCAAAAGCAAGTTCCGATACACCTTTAATGCAGCAACACCGGGCTATCAAACAAAAATACCCGGATGCGATATTATTGTTTCGCGTAGGCGATTTTTATGAAACCTTTGGTGAAGATGCTATTATCACTTCCCGTGTGCTGGGCATTACCCTTACCAAAAGAAATAACGGGGCCGCAACTTCATCCGAACTCGCTGGTTTTCCGCACCATGCACTGGATACCTATCTCCACAAACTGGTGAAAGCCGGTTACCGGGTAGCCATATGCGACCAGTTGGAAGATCCCAAACAGGCCAAAGGCATAGTAAGACGTGGTGTAACGGAAATGGTTACCCCAGGTGTAGCCACTAATGATAAACTGCTGGAGCATAACAGCAATAATTTTTTAGCCGGCGTTTACTTCGATGAAAATATAATTGGTACTTCTTTTCTTGATATTTCCACAGGTGAGTTTTTTGTGGCGGAAGGCAATGCCGAATATGCCGATAAACTACTGCAGAGCCTCAAACCTGCGGAAGTTGTTTTTCAACGGAGCTTTCAGAAACAGTTTAAAGAAACCTTTGGAGCAAAATTTTACACCTATACGCTCGAAAGCTGGTTGTTTGACAAGGTATATGCGGTAGAATCTTTACTGAAACATTTTGGAACGCATTCCCTTAAAGGTTTTGGTATTGAAGATATGCATGCCGGGATTGTGGCTGCGGGCGCTGTATTGCACTATCTTAAAGATACTGAACATCCTAACCTGCAGCATATTACTTCGGTGCAACGCATTGATAAGGACGATCATTTGTGGATGGACCGTTTTACCATCCGTAATCTTGAATTGCTGGGCAACAGTTCAGACAGCAGCCAAACCCTGCAAAAAGTGATGGACAATACGGTTTCGCCTATGGGCGCCCGCCTGCTGAAACGATGGATTGTATTGCCGCTGAAAGATATCAGTCGTATTAATGAAAGGCTTAACCTGGTAGAATATTTTATTAAAGACACCGATTCCAGGAATATGGTGTCCCAGCATATTAAACAATGCGGCGATGTAGAACGTCTGGTGAGCAAAATTCCCGTCAAAAAGATCAATCCCAGGGAAATTAAACAGATCGCCCGGGGGCTACAGCACATTGAGCAAATAAAAAACCTTTGCATCAATAGCAGCAACGACTACCTGAAACGGTTGGCCGACGGGCTCAATGCCTGTCACTATATTGCTGAAAAGATCAATAAGGAGATTATTGATAATCCCCCGGCACAATCAAACAAAGGAAATATTATTAATAAAGCTGTACATACGGAGTTAGATGAGTTGCGCAGTATTGCCAGCGGTGGGAAGGAATACTTGCTGGAACTCCAGCAAAAAGAAACACAAGCCACGGGTATTTCCTCCCTGAAGGTGGGATTTAATAATGTATTTGGCTATTACCTTGAAGTGACCAATGTTCACAAAAACAAAGTGCCGGACAATTGGATCCGCAAACAAACACTTACCAATGCTGAGCGCTATATTACACCGGAATTAAAGCATTACGAAGAAAAAATTACCGGTGCGGAGGATAAGATATTCCAGATAGAACTGGAACTGTACGACAAGTTGCTATTGGAGCTACAGGATTATATCGCTCCTATGCAGGTAAATGGCAATATTCTGGCAATATTGGATTGCCTGATCTGTTTTGCCAATAACGCCATACAGTACGGTTACAAAAAACCCCAATTGCATGATGGCCGTTTGCTTGAGCTAAAAGAAAGCCGTCACCCGGTAATAGAACGTAATTTGCCCGCGGGTGAACAATACATTGCCAACGATATATTGCTTGATCCTGAAGACCAGCAGATTATTATTCTTACCGGTCCTAATATGAGTGGTAAAAGCGCCCTGCTGCGACAAACCGCCCTCATTACTTTAATGGCCCATACCGGAAGCTTTGTACCGGCCGCCGGTGCGCACATACCGGTAACCGATAAAATATTTACGAGAGTTGGCGCATCAGATAACCTGAGTGCGGGCGAATCTACTTTTATGGTAGAGATGAATGAAACCGCAAGCATTATCAATAATATTTCTCCGGCAAGTTTGATTTTACTCGACGAAATTGGACGGGGCACTTCTACCTATGATGGTATTTCCATTGCATGGAGCATTGCTGAATTTTTACACAATTCACCATTTGCACCCAAAACACTGTTTGCCACACATTATCATGAACTCAATGAGCTGGAAAATAAGTTGCCCCGGGTAAAAAATTATCACATCACCAATAAAGAAGCTGGAAATAAGGTGATCTTCCTGCGGAAATTAGCACCGGGTGGCAGTACACACAGTTTTGGTATCCATGTAGCCAAAATGGCGGGCATGCCTCCATCCTTAATTGACCGCGCCAATACTATTTTAAAACAGTTAGAGGATAAGCACACAGATAATAACGGCAATGCGGTAACCCAGGCGGTAAAGCAACTATCTGCTGCTCAATTGCAACTTTCCATTTTCGATATACATACCGAAACTTTCCAGAATATCAGGCAAATACTGGAAACCCTCGACATTAACAGGCTTACCCCTGTAGAAGCATTGCTGAAATTGAATGAAATAAAAAATTTGCTGAAGTAAGCGCCGTGTTATTGAGTAAAAATTTCACCGGAAAGCAGGCTGTGAGCTATCAGCATTCAGCTATCAGTGAATTTATTACCAAAGATGGAATGAATACTTCTTTTCCGCTAAAGGCTGAAAGCTGACCGCTGACAGCTCCTTCAGATTCCGGACCGGAGCGTTTATGATTTTTAGTTATCGTTGTATTCCTTCGGATTTGGTTCTTTATGATTTTTTTTGGTTCTTATCTTTTGGTTCTTACATTTCATTTTATCTTATCTCTCCGCTCCTTCATTTCCCTCCAGGTAGTGAGGACAATGCCCTCTTTTTCAATAAATTTTTTAAGTGCCGGGTCCATCATGGCTAAATAATCGCCCCTGCGGGTTGGTCCTGAGTCGGATATATGCTCAAATATTTCGGACGTATTGGTGCAGTGCATAATGATCATAGTAATACCCGGCTTGAGTGACTTTAGCACCCCGATATACTTTTGGGTTTTATAGGACTGTAATTTTTTATCATTCGCATATATACCGGGTGAGGGTTTCCAGCTATAGCTGTCATTGTAAAGGTCATCCAAAACAGGTAACCCCGCATTCCATAAGGTTCTGCCCGCTTCACGGGCCATTTTCATATCGGCTGAAGTATTTTTTAGTTCCTCCGCTATTAAAGTATTATGCCCGCCCGGAAACATTACCGGGATTTTATAATCTATACCAACCTTAATATAGCGTTCAACAAAAGCCGGTGTGGCAAACAAAGTACCCATGTGTGAATCAAGATGAGTAGGTTCAAAACCCATTGTCCGTGCTCTTTCAACCTGCGCTCTTATTTCAGTTTCCACTTCATCTGCACTGGCATGCTTCACCACATCGGCCACACCACGCCACATGGCTCCTTCAGTGTCTACCAGCCCGGGGGTTTTGGGTTTTCCGCTCAAAGGCCCCCAGCGGTAATCCTTCCATTCGGAGGTTAAAGTAAGATGCAAACCCGCATCTAATCCCGGATGTTCCTTCATAAAATGCACAAAGCCTGGCACCCAGGGACAGGGCATCATAACACTGCAGGAGTTTGCGACGCCTTTTGTCATCGCCTCAATACCACCAAGGTTCGAATCGTACGACATACCCATATCATCAATATGCAGGATGATAATTTTAGCGCCTTTCGGGTATCCTAATTTTTCGGCATAAGTCGTTTCAGTCTGAGCTGTTAAAATCTGCACCTGAAACACCAGCAAAAGAGAGATAATAAATTTCATCATTATTTTTTTGTCATAAGAGATACGCAACTGAGAGACAGAAAATTATCCGGTATACTCATAGGGCGGCGTTCCAATAACCAGACAAGACACTGACACCTGAAACCTGAGACCCTTAGCCTCAAAACTACTTCCTCAAATATTTCCAATTCCTTATTTTTCCTTCTTCCACCCATTCCAGCATATCGGATACCCGTTTGCTTCGCGTAGCTTCGGTTTTGGCGCCAGCTATCCATTCAATGTATTCCTTTTTCTGGCCTGGACTGAATGCTTCAAAATTGCTCCATGCTTTTTTGTTTTTGTTAAGGGCTTTAAGCATATAATCGGGTGGCTCAATGGATGCCTTTGTAATAGGTTTTGCCTTTGAAGGCAGTTTCACGCCTTCCTTATTGAGCTTTGCCGCTTCCTTAATATAGGATATCAATATTTTATCCGAAGGCAGATCATCCATACTTTCAATGCGTCCCAAATGCCCCATTGCAGTACGTTCCTTCAATTCAAATAATTCGTGAGGATCTTTCATTACCGATGCTTTCCAAAAACCGAAAGCACAATGTTTCTTAAAAGACGCCATGCTGCATAGTATTGAACCATTATACTCAAAATGCGGGAAACTCCATTTCATCGTTTCCTGCACACCGGGACAGGCTACATGTATAAGTTCGCGCAAATGATTTAAAATGGGTTGTGCAAATCTCTGAGCGTTCATTATATAAGCATCAATCCGCTTGTCGGTCTGCATATCTGATGATTAAAAATGGACAATATTTCGTTTACCGCCATATACTTTTATTTCTTAACAACGGAAGCAATGACATCTATTTCTTATCCAAAAAAGGTTTCAGTATATCAATGGGAATTGGGAATATGGTAGTTGAGTTATTCTCGGTAGCAATTTCACGCAAGGTTTGAAGATAACGCAATGTTAAAGCGCTGGGCTGATCTGCTAATACCCGGGCGGCATCGGCCAGCCGTTGTGAAGCCTGAAATTCTCCTTCAGCAGCAATTACCTTACTTCTCCTTTCTCTTTCGGCCTCCGCCTGTTTAGCCATAGCCCTTTGCATTTCCTGGGGAAGGTCTATTTGTTTTACTTCCACATTCGATACTTTAACACCCCAGGGTTCGGTATGTGTGTCAATGATTTGCTGCAGCTTGATATTTATTTTTTCGCGTTGCGAAAGAAGATCGTCCAATTCCGACTGCCCCAGTACGCTCCGCAGTGTAGTTTGCGAAAACTGTGACGTAGCCACCAGGTAATTTTCCACAGCCACTATAGCCTTCTGTGGCTCTACCACCCGGCAATACACTACCGCGCTTACTTTAACCGAAACGTTATCCTGCGTAATAATATCCTGAGTAGGTACATCCATCACCACCACGCGGAGACTCACTTTTACCATTTTATCTATTATAGGAATAAGTATAATAAGTCCCGGGCCTTTTACCCCGTCGCCGCCAATTAAACGGCCAAGTCTGAAAATTACACCTCTTTCATATTCGCGTAATATACGGATGGAATTGGCGAGAATGATGATAGCGAAAAATACAATCACAATAAGTGCCACCGGAATCTGTTGCATAAGTTTATTTTTAAGGGTTAAGTACTCATCTTTTCAACATATAATTTCAGATCTTTCATCTCTCTCACTCTTACTTTTTCATCTTTTTGAATGTCACCACTAACAGATTCGGCATTCCAGATTTCACCCTCCACCATTACCAGTCCAAGCGGATCAAGTAAACCCATCGCTACGCCGGTAACACCTGGTAATCCTTCTCTGCCTGTAATTACTTTCCGACGCTGTGCTTTTAATCCAATGCCAATAATGAACAGAAAAAATAAAGCGGTAACAATAGTAACTGAAAAAATAACACCGAGGGAAATTTTTGCCAGTTCCAGTTCCGAACTGGTCCGGATCAGCATCATTGACCCCAGTAGCAGGGATACAACGCCACCAATGGCCAATATACCATGACTGACTATTTTTATTTCCAGAATAAACAGAATGATGCCAAAAATAATAAGCGCCAGTCCTGCGTAGTTAACCGGCAAAGAATGCATGGAATAAAAAGCAAGAATAAGACTGATCACTCCCACTATGCCCGGCAACATAGCGCCGGGATTGTACAGTTCAAACATTATTCCATACATACCCAGCATCAGCAAAATGTAAGCAATGCTGGGATCGCTGATAATGTTCAGTATTTTTTCCCACACGCTCATACCGTATGTTTCTATTACAGCATTTTTGGTTTGCAGCACCCGCTCTCCGAACGGAAGCTGAACCCTTTTTCCATCTATCTGGCTGAGTAAATCCTTTTCAGTAACGGCAACAATATCAATAACATTCTTCTCCAGGGCTTCTGTTTCGGTTATGGAAACACTGTTTCTTACCGCATCTTCTGCCCAGTCCAGATTCCGTTTACGCTTATCGGCGATACTGCGTATAAAAGCCGCCGCATCATTGGTTGCTTTACTATTCATCGTACTGTCCATTCCGCCCTGCATGGATACAGGATGAGCGGCGCCAATATTGGTACCAGGCGCCATTGCTGCAATATTAGCGGCCATTGTTATAAAAACGCCGGCCGAACCGGCATGGGCGCCGCCGGGAGATACGTACACGATTACCGGCACAGGAGATACCAGCAAATCACTAACAATATTCCTCGTTGAGGTTAATAACCCGCCAGGCGTATTGAGATGAATAATAAGGCATTCCGCTTTTGCTTCACTGGCCCTTTCAATGGCATTATGAATAAAATCTGCAGACGCCGGATTAATGGTTCCATCAATTTGTATGGATATTACTTTTTGACCAAATGCAAAAGCAGGCAAAAAAGATATAAGAAAAAAATATAGTAAAAATCGCTTCATACAAACCCCAGGATGATAATTGAAGGATAAATGCTGACCTTGCTGTAATATAATGAATTCCGGGGAGAATGATGCCCGGAATCGGGGTTAAATGGTAAATCCGAAGTTGGTCCCGCGCGTGCAAGACGAAATTGGGGAATGCAACCAGGTGAAAAGTGAAAGGATAGAAGTGAAAGAGTACCAATTTGAAACTGCTTCCATTTTCACATTTCTCACATTTCTCACATTTCTCACATTTCTCACATTTCTCACATTTTCACATTTTCACATTTCCCACATTCTTCCTTTACCATTTTAATTCGAGTTTGTTGTTGCTGCGGTTAATATCTGCCATGCGCCAGGTAGGATCAATTTCAACAGAACGTATATTTATCAGTGATTGCTCCACTTCAAACACATAGGTAGGATGCGTCCACTTCCAGGGTTCCTGTGCAATCCTGGGAATGCTGTTCTCCGCCGGTTTTTCGCCAAACATACTGAACTGCGGAATATATATGGTTGCTTTCGTGCCGTTTTTATACTGCAATAACACATCTATGGGCATGGGCATCTGTCCTGCCATCCGCAGGCGTATTTTTGTTTTACCTCCCTGTTCCCACAAACTGTCAATACTATAATCAATTGTTTTGGTGGTATTCACCCAATATTCTTTGTACCAGTCTAATTGTATACCACTTACCTTTTCGGCTACACGAATAAAATCGTTTGCGTTGGGATGTTTAAATTTCCATTGATTATAATATTCCAGTAAAGTTTTATCTCTCAGTGAATCACTAATGATATATCCCAGTTGTGCAAGAAATACGCCTCCTTTTGAATAAGCTGCGCGGGCATAGGCAAAATTGGTATTGAAATGATCGGCATGGGTGGTCAATGGCTCTTCAAGACCGCTTTTTACCAGGCTAAAATAACCGGCATAGGTGCCGGCATGGTATAACGGAAGGTCAACGCCTGCACCACTTTCAGAAGGCCCTGCAGAAAGTTCATTACCCTTAACCGGTTTGCTTTTTTGCTGTTTGTAATAAGCAGATACCAGGTCTTCGGCGTAAGTGGTAAACCCCTCATCCATCCATGCATACAGCGATTCATTGGTGCCGAGCATCATCTGGTACCAGCTGTGCATCCATTCGTGAAAGGCAGTGCCTAGTCCCGGACCGCTTACTAAGGTTGCCATCGGATATTCCATACCGCCGTCGCCCCCATGTATAAACGAATATTGCTTATATGGGTATGCCCCAAAATGCTTCTCAATGAAAGGCAATACGATTACAGCCGCATCGGCTACTTCATTCCATGCATTATCATTAGCCGTATTGCCGGGTTTATCCTTATATAAAACATGAATAGTGGGGCCGCCGGAAATGTTTCTTGTAATGTGCTTAAACTGCGGGTCGGCTGCCCAAACAAAATCGTGCACATTGGGTGCTGTGAACCGCCATGTGAGCGTGTTGCCTGACGGTCGTGTTACTTTTGCCCCTTTTGATTCGTAACCATAACCGATCTGGTTTGCGTTCTGCAGGTAACCGGTTCCTCCTATGATATAATTTTTATCAATTGTAATATTTACCTCATAGTCGCCCCATACACCATAAAATTCGCGTGCCACATAAGGCGTGGGATGCCAGCCTTCGTAATCGTATTCACATAGTTTGGGATACCATTGGCTCATAGAATACCTTACTCCGGTGTTGGGATTGTCGCGTCCCGAACGCCTGATCTGCAGGGGCACCTGCGCTTCAAATTCCATATCGAACACAACTTTCGATTTGGGCATAACAGGTTTACTCAATTGTACTTCCAGGATGGTTTCATACACTTTATATTGCTGGGTTACGCCATTCATTTTAAGTGAGAGAATTTTCTGATATCCTATTTCATCCGGTTTAAGCTGCTGGATACGGTTGGTTACCCGCGCGTCCCAATCCTTAATAACCTGATTGTTTCTTCCCTGGAATTCAATATTACCCAGTTCACGGCTGCGGGCATCCATCATACTGTTGGGCTGAAATGCGTTCCAGTATAAATGGTAGAATACTTTGTGTAAAGTATCGGGCGAATTATTCCAGTATTCCAGCTTTTGCTTCCCGGTAAACTGGTTGGTCTGCACATTCATGTCAATATTCATTACATACTTTACCTTTTGCTGCCAGCGCTCCGGCTGGGCGAAAGCAAGCGTATAGCTACCACATAATAGTGCAACGAGTAACATCCTGTTCATTTCCGGAATGATATTTAATTTTTATATTTCAATAGCGCCAAAGATAATAACACCAGAGATATATAAGCCTCATTGTAAAAGTTAAAAGGTGAAAGCAAAGAGAATATTCCTCTCACTTTCACCTTTTACTATCTTACTCTCTTACTTTCTTACTATCTTACTCTCTTACTCTCTTACTCTCTTACCATTTTCCCCTATAATGTAAGATTATCTTTCAGCAGTTTTCCTTTCTCATTAAACAACAGGTTCTTTTGCTGAATGTCTGATTTGGCAACATGCACGCGGTATTGCATAACGTCATTGGGCAGGTCAATTTCATAAACCGATCTTACTTCCCATTCCGAATATTTGCTCTTTTCAAATCCATCGTTTACTTTATTCGGCAAATCGCTCATCTCCAGCTCCTTTTCAGTGCTTTGCCATTCTCCTTTTTTGTTGAACTTTGCTTCATACTTATCGCCCTTTCTTTCAAAACTGGCAACGAATGCGGTGAGGTTATCCTTCCATTCCACATTTTTCGCGTCATCGTATTTTTCCGAAAAGGCATTCGTTACTTCTGCCGGTATTTTCCTGATCTGCGCATTGATTTGAGTAAAACTTACAGCACTTAACAATAACGTTGCAATAAATATCTTTTTCATGATTTTTATTTTTTTAATATAGATGCAATTTCATGCTATGAAACCAGATAAGCACATTGCCACTGGTAAAAAAAACTTAAATATAATTTTGCGCAGCATGCGGTCTGATCCGCCGCGGCGGATACCGACCGCCACTATTTCATGCCTCTGTTTCATATTTCAAATAATAAATGTTCTTTTTACTTTTTCTCTTGAAAGAAAAAGTAAAAAAAAGTTCAAGCATGGATGAGGATACAACACATCCGTGCACAAGCCCTGGTTTAGCTATGTTACTACTGTAGCTTAAGCTATATATCCCTGATAAATCAAAGAGCCTGAAGTATTGTTACTTTACGGGATTATAGTTCCCAACTGCCATTTTATAACATACAAGTTAGAGAACCGTAATGCTTTGTGATTGATCTACCTATCCTTCTCACATTTTCACATTTCCACCCGTCTATTCAGCCGGGCAGGCATTTTCAAATTGATCAATGTCCCTTACCACTAACCACCACCACGATCTCTCCTTTAACGGCTTTGGCTTTGAAGTAACTACAAACTTCATGCAAGCTGCCTCGTTTATTTTCCTCAAACATTTTGGTGAGTTCGCGGCTTACACAGCATTGCCTGTCTTCTCCAAAATAAACAATACATTCCTCCAGCGTTTTAACAAGGCGCATGGGCGATTCGTAAAAAACAATGGTGCGCTCTTCTTCCGCCAGTTTTTTAAATAAGGTTTGCCTCCCCTTTTTTAAAGGCAAAAAGCCTTCAAAACAAAACCGGTTAATGGGCAACCCGCTGTTCACCAATGCCGGTACAAACGCCGTGGCGCCGGGCAGGCATTCTACCCTGATATTGTTTTTTATACATTCCCGCACCAATAAAAATCCAGGATCGGAAATACCGGGGGTGCCGGCATCGGTAAGCATGGCCATCGTTTTGCCTGCCTGCAACTGTTCTACCAAATGCTGTACTATTTTATGCTCATTGTGCTGGTGGTACGGGGTAACCGGTTTTTGTATATCGTAATGCCTGAGCAATACCGATGATGTGCGGGTATCTTCGGCCAATATAAGGTCAACTTCTTTTAAAACAGCTACGGCCCTGAAACTGATGTCGGCAAGATTGCCTATGGGAGATGGAACAATATAAAGCATAACGGCTCCTTTAGGCGATGGGCGCAACCGTTATTTCAAAATGCTCCATTACCTGGTTGGCCAATAATTTTTGCGAAGCCTCCTCAGCTATTTTTTGAGCTTCCCCAGCAGAGCCCGCTTCTACCTGCAAAATGATATGCTTTCCTATACGTACATCTTCAATACCCTTAAGTCCCAGATTGCTTAAACCGCTCAGCACGGCTTTTCCCTGCGGATCGAGCAATTCCTTTAGCGGCATTATATTGATATGAACAGTGTAGATCATGATGCTATTTTATTTTTGAGCGGCAAAGATAACAGAATGTAAGCGATAAAAATAAGCGGAACCGCCGCCCATTTAAATAATACCACCAGTATTACGGCAGCAATAACCAATATCCATTTGGAGATGTTGTTCTTTAATGAATAATTTTTAAACTTTAAGCTCATGATGGGAATATTGGACACCATCAGCCAGCTTAGTAATAATACCACCGCATACCATATCCATTTGTTCAAAAAAATAGCTGTAACTGCCGCATCTGAACTATGCCAGAAGATCAGCGGAAAGGAGGCAGCAAGCAAACCTACAGCCGGCGTGGGCACACCTTTAAAATGATAGGTTTGTGTTTCATCTAAATTAAATTTAGCGAGGCGCCATGCCGCGGCACAGGGCAGCAGCAAAGCCGGCAGCAGCCAGGCAACAGATGCATCCAGCCCATCTGCTTCGCGGGCTACCGACAAACGCAAAAACTGGTAAATGATCAGTCCGGGGGCAACTCCAAAGCTCACCACATCTGCCAAAGAATCCAGTTGTTTGCCCATATCAGAAGAAGCATTCATTAACCGGGCAACAAATCCGTCAAAAAAATCTACTACAGCCGCCAAGGCAATAAACAGGGAAGCCATGAAAATTTGTTCGGGCATGCTCATCATTTGAACACCGTCGGCAGTAGTTATTAAACCAATGCCGCTTTGCAGTATCGCAATAATGGCCAGGCAACCAAAAAACAGGTTGAGCAATGTAAAAATATTAGGAATTTGCTTCATCAATTGTGCAGTTTGTGGTAGATAGAAAGTAATGTAAGTTGCTTTTATTTTTTCATCAACGCTTCAATTTCATCTGCAGTGATGGGAATTTTCTTCATGAGGTCCTTATTGCCGTTTTTGGTGATCCAGAAATTGTTTTCAATGCGTATGCCCATTTGCTCCTCTTCAATATAAATGCCCGGTTCAATGGTAAATACCATCCCTGCCTTTACGGGTTCGGTTCGTGTTCCCAAATCATGCACATCCACACCCAGGTGATGTGAAATGCCGTGATATAAATACTTCCGGTAAGCCCTGTTTTCCCGGTCTTCATTTTTTACATCCGCCTTTTTCAGCAACCCAATTTTTACAAATTGCTTTGTTGCTTCCTCACCTACCTTTTCGGTATAATCAACCATCGTGATGCCCGGCTTTAAAATAGACGCGGCATAATGATGCAAATGCAGGCAGGTATTATATACTTCTCTTTGCCGTTTGGTAAATTTACCGTTCACGGGAACGGTGCGGGTAAGATCTGCGCAATAACCTCCATATTCAGCGCCAAAATCCATTAATACCAATTCGCCATCTTTGCATTCATTGTTGTTCGACACATAATGCAGGGTTCTTGCCCTGTCGCCACTGGCGATTATAGATCCATAGGCCGGTCCCGTGGCCCGGTTGCGTAAAAACTCATGAAAAATCTCCGCTTCAATTTCATACTCCATCACTCCCGGCCGGATAAAGGATAATAAACGCCTGAATGTTTTTTCCGTTATATCCATCGCCTGCTGCATCACTTCTGTTTCAAGCGGCGTTTTAATACCCCTCAACTCTTTCAATATCCTGGCGCTTCGTCTGTATTCATGCAGGGGGTAACGGCGCCGCATTTGCTTCGCATAGCGGTAATCTCTTACAGGTACAAGATTTGCCTTCCGGTCGTTTTCGTTGGTATTGAGATAAATGGTATCCGACAAATGTATCCAGGGCTGCAGCAAACCATCTAATGTATCTAACCAAACAATGGTTGAAATACCCGATATGGCTTCGGCCTCTTTTGCTCTCAGCCGGTGTCCGTCCCATTTTTCCTTTAGCTCATTGGGGCGCACCAGCACCAGCACTTCCCTGTATTTTTTATCGGGGTTACCCGGAAAAAGAATCAGCATGGAATCTTCCTGTTCAATGCCCGTTAGCCAGTACAGATCAGAATTTTGCTTAAAAGGATACAGTGCGTCGCCATTTGACGGTAATTCATCATTGCTGTTGAATATGGCTATGGCGTTTTTCTCCATGCGTGAAGTAAACCTTTTGCGGTTCTGAATAAATATTTCTGGATTCAATGGCAAATACTTCATGTCAGATGTTTATCCGTTTGAATAATAATGCAATATCTGCATAAAATGCCGGGTTGCAAAAAATTGGGAAGGTATAGCGATCAGCCGCCGGCTATCAGCGGGTGATCACTATTAACAGGATGATTCTTGCTCATAGCCCATAGCTGATGGCTGAGAGCTGATAGCTGATGGCTAAGAGCTGATGGCTGGTTGACAATCGTCTCCGGATTTCGAATTTGAAATTTCGGACTTGAAATTTCTTTGGTTCTTGTTTTTTGTGATTTGGTTCTTTTACCAGCTACGGTCAGCAGGCTATCATTAAAAAACTAACGTTCGTTAGGTAAATTCAGATTTGATCTTTAGCTTTGCCTTTTCAAACCGTTGTTATGGCAGTACCTGTATTTTTATTTTCTCCCCGGGAATTGATACGTTATGGCTTAAAAGTATCGGACAGGATGCACTACCAGGCCAGTCGCGGAGACCTCATAAATGCTACGCTTCTATCGGGTGAAGGGATGCTCAGTGATACGGGCGCCCTTGTGGTAAAAACCGGGAAATTTACGGGACGAAGCCCTATGGACAGGTTTATTGTTAAAGATCATATTACCACAAATACAGTAAACTGGAACGATATTAATCTGCCGCTTGAAGCGCATTATTTTGATATTATTTTCAGTCATGTTACCGGTTATCTTAACAGCCAGCCTGAACTTTGGGTAAGAGATTGTTATGCCTGCGCGGATGCGAATTACCGTTTAAACATCCGTATTGTAAATGAAAAACCGTGGATCAATTTGTTTGCAGCCAACATGTTTTTGCAGCCCACAGAAGAGGAATTGGAAGACTTCAGTCCGGACTGGCATGTTTTTTCAGCACCCGGATTACAACTCCCTTACAGCGCGTGCGGCATAAGGCAGGGAAATGCAGTAGTGATCAGCTTTAAACATAAAATGATCCTGATTGCAGGAACCGCTTACACCGGTGAAATGAAAAAGGCTGTTTTTACCATACTCAACTATTTACTCCCCACTGAGAAAAAAGTATTGGGTATGCATTGCGCAGCCAATATCGGGGCAAAAGACGATACCGCGCTCTTTTTCGGCTTAAGCGGTACGGGTAAAACCACGCTCAGCACATCGCCGGAACGTAAACTGATCGGAGATGATGAACATGGATGGAGCGATGAAGGTATTTTTAACTTTGAAGGTGGTTGCTACGCTAAATGTACAGGACTTGAAGAAGATAAAGAACCGGACATTTACAAAGCCATCCGGTATGGTGCTTTGGCAGAGAATGTGGGCTTCATTGAGGGTACCAGCCAGATTGATTTTTTCGATAAAAGCATCACCGAAAATACAAGAGTATCCTATCCCCTGCATTTTATTCCCAATATTGCAACGCCTTCAAAAGGTGCTGCGCCGGATAATGTGTTCTTTTTAACCTGCGATGCCTATGGCGTACTTCCGCCTGTTTCCAAACTTACGCCTGAACAGGCCATGTATCATTTCATCAGCGGCTATACCGCCAAAATAGCAGGAACAGAAGCCGGCATTACAGAACCGAAAGTGGTTTTCAGTGCCTGTTTTGGTGCGCCGTTCCTTCCGCTTCACCCTGCAGTTTATACGAAAATGCTGGGTGAAAAATTACAAATGCATGAGGCCAATGTTTGGCTGATCAATACCGGGTGGACAGGAGGTGCGTATGGAACAGGGAAACGTATCCCTTTGCGTTATACCCGTGCTATGATTAATGCCGCTTTACACGGCGAGTTAAATGACGCAGTATACAGCACGGATAAATTTTTTGGACTGGCCGTACCGCAAAGCTGCCCCGGCGTACCTTACAGCATTATTAACCCCGAAAATACCTGGAACGATAAAAATGCATATGTGCAAACTGCTAAAAAATTAGCATGGCAGTTTATCAAAAACTTTGAACAATACGGTAATAAAGTTCCTGCGGAAATAATGAATGGAGGACCGGTCTTGTTTTAACCATAGCCGTTGCTTAAAAAAAAGTAAGTGGTGCGGTTGTTTGCCAGTTTCAAAAGGCTGCCCGTAAAGCGGGTGGCCTTTTCAGTTTCCTATGCACTTATGGCCTACCTTTGCCCCTTACTTCTGTAATTATGCAGGCAACAGATAAAAAGAAAACACTCATCCTGGGTGCATCGGCTAATCCACAACGATACAGCTACCTTGCGCTTGACCGTCTCCGCAATGCCGGACATGAAGTAGTAGCCATTGGCAGAAAAAATGTAGTGGTGAAAGATGTTCAGATTGATACGGAACAAAAGCCTTATACAGATGTGCACACCGTAACGCTTTATCTCAATCCCTTACATCAGAAAGAATATTACAACTATATTTTATCGCTTCGCCCCAAACGCATCATTTTTAACCCCGGTGCAGAAAATGAAGAATTGTACCGTATGGCAACCGATCATGCCATTAAAGCCCAGGATGCATGCACACTGGTTTTGCTCAGCACAGGCCAATACTGATGTACTGATGCGTTTTAATCCGTACCCTTATTCCTATTTTTTTCTTCCCCGTAACAGAATAATAACCTAACGATGATGCATAGGTTTAAAAAAAAACGTACATTGGGAAAACCTATTCAAGTATGCTATGGAGAAGATTTAACGGAGAACACATCCATCTCCCCATTAAGGAAGAAGTTAAAGAGGCCATCATCCGCGAAACAAAAAAAGGCTTTCACCTTAAGGTTTGCATTGGTACAGATTCTCAGGTAAAGGGTGCTGAAACCGAGTTTGCAACAGTAATCGTATTTCTTCGAGAAGGACATGGCGGATTCATGTTCATTCACAACGAAAAAACATCCAAGCAGTATTCCATTAAAGAAAGGATGCTGGTGGAAGTAGCCAAAAGCATTGAGATAGCTTATGAATTATGCGATTTGTTTACTGCGTTTGATGTTGACATGGAAGTACATGCCGATATAAACACCAATCCTCATTTTAAAAGCAATGAAGCCCTGCGCGAAGCAATGGGTTACATACTGGGGATGGGCTTTGCTTTTAAAGCCAAACCGGAAGCTTTTGCCAGCAGCAGTTGCGCCAATAAGGTAGTAAATTAGAGGGGTGAATGGTGAGACAGGAAGAAGTGAGAAGGGAAAAGAGAGAGGTGGGTAGTGAGAAATTGGACAAACCTGAAACCTGTTCTCCCTGAAACTTGAAACTTATAACACCCTGCATCGTGAAACACTGAGCCAGTTTCACGGAGCATTTACTGCAAATTCCCCGTTCCATTTCTCTATCGCAGCCAGTATTTTATTCTTCCCGGTTTTTTTTACGGTACTGCTGGTAAAATGAGCCGGTAAAAACTGCCAGGTGGCCCGCATTGTGTTCAGAAAGGCTTTGATGTTTTTACTTACTTCCTGTTGTGTTGTTTTATCGGTTTTGGTAAATACAATACAAAAAGGCACTTCCCATTCGCCCAAACGGTTCACAAATTCCAGGTCGGCCTTTTGCGGTGAATGCCGGCTGTCAACCAGCACAAATACATTTACCAGGTTCTCTCTTTTACACAAATAATCCTCAATCATTTTGCTCCAGCTCTTTCGCTGCTGCTGCGACACTTTGGCAAAACCATATCCCGGCAGATCAACGAGATACCACTGTGTTTTTTGTTTGCTTTCCGATATGCTCTCTATCCCGAAATGGTTGATCATTTGCGTTTTCCCCGGCGTACCCGATGTTTTAGCCAGCTTTTGATTGTTGCAAAGCATATTGATCAGGGAAGATTTACCCACATTGCTCCTGCCGATAAAAGCATATTCGGGACGGTCGGCTTTGGGACATTGCAAATAATCCGGGCTACTGATCACATATGTTGCAGAAGTAATAACCATATGGTGCAAGATACAATGAGAAACGGATGTTTCAGGTATCAGGTTTGAGGTGTCAGCTATGAGCTAAAAACTACTAACAATGAGCTTGGTACTTCTTTTCTTACCTAACCCTGCACCTTATACCCTACAAGTTAATATTTTCAAATCAGGATTCAGGATGTACATTTGCCGTCAAATTAATTACTTTAACCTTAAAAAATCTGGCATGGCAGAAAAAATTAAAGTGGCTAATCCGGTAGTTGAACTGGATGGGGATGAAATGACAAGGATCATATGGAAATTCATTAAAGACAAACTGATCCTGCCTTATCTTGACATTGATATTAAATATTACGACCTGGGTATTGCGTACCGCGACCAGACCAACGACCAGGTAACCATAGACGCAGCCAATGCCATTAAACAATACGGTGTTGGTATTAAATGCGCCACCATTACGCCCGATGAAGCCAGGGTTAAGGAATTTAACCTGAAGCAAATGTGGAAAAGCCCCAACGGCACCATCCGCAATATTTTGGATGGCACGGTTTTTCGCGAACCCATTGTAATGAAAAATGTTCCCAGGCTGGTAACCAACTGGACAGCCCCTATAATTGTAGGACGTCATGCTTTTGGCGATCAATACAAAGCAACCGATACCGTAATTAAAGGCAAAGGCAAATTAACAATGACCTTTACACCCGAAGATGGCAGCGCGCCTGAAGTTTTCGAGGTATTTGATTTTAAAGGTGGCGGGGTTGCTTTAAGCATGTACAATACAGATGAAAGCATAAAAGGCTTTGCCAGAAGTTGCTTTAACATGGCTCTGAGCAAAAAATGGCCGTTATACCTTTCCACCAAGAATACAATTTTAAAAAAATATGACGGGCGGTTTAAGGATATTTTCCAGGATATTTACGAGCAGGAATTCAAAGCACAATTTGAAACTGCAGGTATCGTATACGAGCACCGTCTTATTGATGACATGGTAGCCAGCGCATTAAAATGGAATGGCAATTTTGTATGGGCATGTAAGAATTATGATGGAGATGTGCAAAGCGATTCTGTTGCGCAGGGATTTGGTTCTTTGGGTTTAATGACTTCCGTGCTGGTTACCCCCGATGGTAAAACACTGGAAGCCGAAGCCGCACATGGAACGGTTACCCGCCACTACCGCGATCACCAGGCCGGAAAGCCCACTTCCACCAACCCTGTAGCTTCTATTTTTGCATGGACCAGGGGCTTGGCATTTCGTGGAAAATTAGATAAGAACCAGGCGCTGATTGATTTTAGCAATGCCCTTGAAGCGGTATGTATTGAAACGGTAGAAAGCGGTAAAATGACGAAGGATCTTGCCGTGTGCATACATGGTAATAAAGTTAAGCTTGGCGAACATTACCTCAATACTGAGGATTTTCTGGAAGCCATCAATAACAACCTCTCAGCGAAACTGAAATAAAATCCTTTTTGTAAAGTAAGATAAACATGATCGTTTCAACAGACCGGAAAAACAGCACCAGGTGGGTTGATCATAAAAGTGCGCTGTATTTAATCCGGCGCACTTTTGCATGTCGAATGCGGAATGAATCATCCCGTTTTTACGCGCCGGAGAAGAAAGCTCCATAGCTTTCCCGGCGAAGAATTTCCCCGGGTATTTATTTTTTTTTTGCTTAACAATAGCACAAAAATCTTACCTTCGCAGCATTCCATCTTGCCGCCAGCACTCCATTCTACCCGACCTGTGAAAAATATTATCATTGCACCGCTTTTATTATTGATATTGTTTTAATTACATCATTGTATGGCAGATATTTTTGAAAGACTGACGAATAATTATGGGCCTTTGGGCCAGCATCGTGAACGGGCCCACGGCTATTTTACCTTCCCTAAATTAGAAGGAGAAATTGACAGCCACATGAAATTCCGTGGAAAGGATATGATCGTATGGAGCCTGAACAATTATCTTGGACTTGCCAATCACCCGCAGGTACGCAAAACCGATGCCGAAGCGGCCGCACAGTTTGGACTGGCGCTGCCAATGGGCGCCCGCATGATGAGCGGCAATACAAATTATCATGAACAATTAGAAAGCGGGCTCGCAGAATTTGTGCAAAAGGAGGATGCTGTTTTACTGAACTATGGCTACCAGGGTATGGTGAGCATTATAGATGTATTGTGCAGCCGCCATGATGTGATCGTATACGATGCGGAAAGCCATGCCTGCATTATTGATGGGGTGCGGTTACATGCGGGACAAAGATTTGTTTACAAGCATAATAATTTAGCCGATTTTGAAAAGCAATTGCAGCGCGCGGAGACTTTAATAAAAAATCAAAACGCGGGAGGTATACTCGTTATCACAGAAGGCGTTTTTGGAATGGCCGGCGACCAGGGAAAGCTAAAAGAGATCACGGCGCTTAAAGATAAATATTCATTCAGGTTACTGGTTGATGACGCGCATGGATTTGGCACATTGGGAAAAACCGGCGCCGGAGCAGGAGAAGAGCAGGGTGTGCAGGATAAGATTGATCTTTACTTTTCCACTTTTGCCAAATCAATGGCTTCTATCGGCGCTTTTGTTGCAGGTGATAAACCCGTAATTGATTATATCCGTTATAATATACGCAGCCAGATTTTTGCCAAAAGTTTACCTATGCCTTTGGTTCTGGGTAATCTTAAGCGTCTTGAATTGTTACGATCACATCCCGAATTAAAAGAGCAACTATGGAAAAACGCCCTTTCACTTCAACAAGGATTAAAGAACAGGGGATTTGATATTGGCAATACCGACTCTGTTGTTACACCCATATATATGAAAGGGGGTGTGGAAGAAGCCACCGCAATGGTAATGGACCTCAGGGAAAACTATGGTATTTTTTGTTCTATTGTAGTATACCCTGTTATTCCCAAAGGACATATTATTTACCGTCTCATTCCTACTGCCACGCACACGCAGGAAGATATAGATCAAACATTGAACGCGTTCGAGGAAACCAAGAAAAAATTAGATATCGGTTTCTATAAAGTTGCTGAAATTCCCGCAATGGCTGAAGTGTAAATCACAACTTCTTTTTCATGAAATGCGGTATAATGGCTGCATACAAAAGTACGCAATGCCTGGTGGGAGCCGGTATATTCAATACAACACGTCATCTATTTTTTAAAAAAAGCGGGGTTCTCTACAACATCTTCCGTTGAAGTTGTTGTGCCGTTGGATTCCACTACAAAAAGTCGTCCTTTGTTATCAAAGGTAGCGAACATTGGATATGCGCCCATTCCCGGGGGAGTTGCCCGTTCAATCGTATATCCATCGGGCGCCCGCGATCCATCCGGCGGCAGCGCCTGTTTTGAGGGTAAAATTAAGCTGCATATGTTTATTTTTAAATAGCTTTAATATGTAAACGACAGCAGAAAGATCAGGTGATCATCAATTTAACACGATATGTTATTACCATTTCTTCAATCTAAAAAGGCCGATAACGGAAGGATCGTATTTGCCGGCGACATTGGCGCTACCAAAACCAACCTGGCTATGTATAAAGTGGAAAACGGGAAATACCATTTGTTGCACCAGGCGAAACTGGTGTCAAAAGATTATAATAGTATAACGGAATTAACAGAACAGTTTACCAGAAACATCCCTCAGCCCGATACCATTTGTTTTGGTGTTGCCGGACCTGTATTGAACGGACATGCAACGCTATCCAACCTGCAATGGGAGATAAACATAAAAGAAATTACCGCGCAGTATAAAACTGCAAATGTTCATCTTATCAATGACCTTAAGGCAACTGCTTACGGTTTGGCAGTACTTGATGAAAAAGACATATCGGTTGTTCATGAAGGAAACTCGGCGATAGGCGGCAATGCCGCTATTATAGCGCCTGGCACAGGTCTTGGCGAAGCAGGACTGTACTGGGATGGCGACTATTATCATCCTTTTGCAACAGAAGGTGGTCATGCCGATTTTGCCGCCAGGAGTAGTTTTGATTTTGAATTGTATACTTATCTGCAGAAGCGTTTTGATCATGTAAGCTGGGAAAGATTAGTGTGCGGGCCCGGCATTGTAAACATTTACCAGTTTTTACGCGATGAGAAAAAAATGGAAGAACCCGGCTGGCTGACACAGAAAATGGCAAATGCGGATGAAGCTGCTACAATCAGTGAACATGCTGACCAATGCCCCATTTGCAAAGAAACCATGCGCTGTTTTATACAATACCTGGCTTATGAATCTGCCAACCTGGTTTTAAAATTAAATGCCACCGGCGGACTTTTTATAGGCGGAGGTATAGCACCGAAAATCATCCATCTTTTTGAGAACGGGGCATTTTATTCATCCTTCAAACAGAGCGGAAGATTGAATTTTTTATTAGAGAAGGTGCCGGTGAAAATTATATTGAATAGCAAAACAGCATTGCTTGGCGCCGCTTATTATGCCGCAACACAGTAGTAAACCCAAGGGTTTTATGCTTTCTGTAAAAACATTTGAAGCTGTCCTTAGCTGTTTATTTTGGTTGCCGGAATTACCAATAACGGAATCGTGGTATGATAAGACATTCTCCGGGTAACGCTCGGGTGAAAAACCCTGTCCCACACACTTCGCTGGTAAGTGATCATTGCCAGGATATCTATGTCATTGCTTTTAATGTAATCCTGCAATGAATCTTCAAACTCATGCCCCGACAAATGCGCTGTAGTGAGCGATTGCGTATTGAATTTCTTTTTCAGCTTTCTTTCATATTCGGCCATATTCATTCCATGCTCTAAAAATACACTTGCATCGGCAGTGTCTTCATCGGTAAATACAACAACATCAAGAACAGCTTTGAAAATTTCGAGGAGGCCGGCTATTTCCTGCAATACATTATTATCTTCTTCGAAATGACTGGTAGCAAATAAAAGCTTTTCCGGAATCTTCCAGTTATACTCATAAGGCACCACCATCAGGGGTACCTTGGTTTTCCCGGTAAGTCCCGCGGTTCTGCTGCCCCATATCCTGTCCTGCAGACCATTTATTCCAAAAGTTCCCATCACCACCATATCTATTTCCAGCGCTTCAGTCAATTGCAATATGGTTTCTTCAACGGCGCCTTCGCGGAGAAAAGTGTGCACGGTTACAAACTCTGTTTCTGCAATACTTGCTTTAACCTGGCTCAAATTTTTGTTGGCTTCATCCGAAATGGCTTTAAGACTTTCCTGTATCAGGTCCATACGTTCACTATAATAACGGTCCGTTATATCCACAACATGAAGCAGGTTAATTTCAAGCGGGTAAAGCTTGGCGGTTTGTACAACAAAATTCAAAGCATTTGCCGCACAGGAAGAAAAATCTGTTGGTACAAGTATTTTTTTCATTTTGGTCATGCAATTAAGTTCCTACTTATTTTACTAAACAGTCTTTGCGCAATAATACTTATTTATAAAGAAAAAAGGTACAAGTGTGCTATTATCAAATTGTAATTTTTAAACCGATTATGCGAAAAGCGCGTCCGGCGTATTACCCATGGATCAACCTGGCTGCAAAACAGTATTTCCGGATATCTCCGTATGCCTTATTTTGCCTCCCAGGTAACTGGTTCTTGCTGTCAGAATAAAAGCAACAATAGCAACAATCAATATCCCTATTGAAATGGCAGATGCTGTTTTTTTATTTTTCACCTCTGCATAAAATCCGTACAAAGCTATAATTCCCACACCCGCAATAAGATAAATAGCGGTTTCGCCAGCTTCTTCGTGATCATGAATTACAGTTTTGGATATCCCATCTATTTTTTCCGCAACATCTTCCGCTGCCTCTCCGGTATTAAATGTAATAAGCCCGCCAACAGCCGCGGCGATAAACAAAAAATAAGCTGCCATCTTTATTTGCTTTGAGCGGGAAATAATCCCCCACAGCAGTATTATAATACCAAACAATAATCCAAATACAGGAATATGATTAGTGAGAAGATGCATATAAGCCTGGTTCATTTTGCATACGATTTAAGTGAAGCAATAAATAATTAAATATAATATATTATCGGTCTGGTTTTACACCAGGCATAAAACATTTCAAAATATTTTTCTCCGGCATTGCAGAGTGAACATTCAAAAAAGCGCCGCTACACACCTGAAGCAGCGCTTTGGAACTAAAACAAAACCAAATGCTTATTTTACAGTGATCTGTTTTTTTACGGAGCTCTTTTTAAGCTCGTCCTTTCTGGGAAGAGAAAGGTTTAATACACCGTCTGCATACTTTGCCTCTATTTTATCCCTGTTTACATCATCGGGTAAAGTAAAGCTCCGGCTAAACGAACTATAGTTATATTCCCGTTTAGTAAATTTCTTTCCCTTTTCTTCTTTATCTTCTTCCTGCTCGGATCCAATGGTAAGTATATTACCACTGATATCAATAGCAAAGTCTTCCCGTTTCAGTCCCGGCGCCGCCAGCGATACATTGTATCCGTTGGTATCTTCTGTAATATTTACAGATGGCATGGTAAGGGAACGCCCGAAAAAGCCATCGCCTTTGGTAAACCATTCATTCCATGGTTTAAAAAAATCGTCGAACACGGAAGGTGAGACAACACTTCCGCGTTTTGCTAAAGCAGACATAAAAAACCTCCTTGTTTTTGGTTATAAAATGTTCAATGTCTTAACCAAATTTACGTTAAATGGAGACCTCGTATAAGGATTTTAATCAGACTTTAAACTGAGAATAATCAGTAAAGCTGTTTGTTTACGGGTAAGAAAATAATACAGATCAGTTCGTTTCCGGCTTGCGCAGGCTCTCCTCCCTGGCTTTCTTTTTTTCAAGTTTCCTGAAATAACCACGCACCAGAAAACTATGCTTCATCCCTTCCATTACTTCGTTAAAATTCTGAGTACTTTTCTCAATATTGCTCAGGCTAACATTAATGGATTTAACTATGGCGGAATCCTTAAGCAAGGCATTAACAGCGCCGTTCCCTTCATTAATATCATGCTTAATACCCCTGGTAACCAGCGAAAGTTCTTTCGCCAGTGTATCTGCCTGGCCGGCAACCTGTTTGATCCCTATAATTGCAGTATTCAGGTTTTCAGCAAAAGAAGTGTCTGTTAATATGGCGCCGAGCGATCCCTTTCCGCTCTTTACATCCAGCACCAGCTCATCCAAATCATTCACCATAGTATTTGCCTTAGCGGTAGCCGACCGTATATTTGCCATTGATGCACTTAAATTCGGCGACAGCGAGCTGTCGTTTAATAAATCCCATAAAGCAGCGCTGTTGTTTATGCGCAGCAATGCGCTTTTTAGTTCGGCAGCAATTACAGCAAGATCATTGTTGGTTCCGGAAAGCGTGTTTACCATGTTATCCAGATTTGGTAAAGATTGCGTTGCCAGCAGGTCTCCGGGTTCAATAGGGTCTGCTTGGCCCTGCACCGGCACGATATTAAGTACCTTGTTCCCCATTAATCCATCGGTTGCAATAGCAGCGCTTGCATTTTTACGGATATACGGTTTCATTTTCTTTTCAATAAGCAATTCCACCTCAATCTGTCCATCATCCAATATCGTTATTTCCTTTACCGTGCCCACCTGTATACCGGCATACCTTACATTATTTCCCGGCGTTAATCCTTGTACGTTGTGGAAACGAGCTTTTACTGTAAACGTATTCCCGAAGAGATTCCTGTTTTTGCCGATCATGTATAAAAGCAGGATCAGAAAAGCCAGCGCCGCCAATACAAAGGCCCCCAGCTTAATGTTTGAAAATGATTTTGTTGCCATAACGGTTTTTATTCAAAAAAAGCTTTTATCACAGGATCGCTCGATTGTATAAGTTCATCGTAAGTACCTTCTTTGTAGTTTTTTCCATCTATCAGCATAACCACCCTGTCTGCCACCATACGAACGCAATTCATATCATGAGAAATAATCAGGGAAGCCGAATGGTACTTTTGTTGCACTTCCTTAATCAATTCAATAATCTCCCTGCTGGTAATCGGATCCAGCCCGGTAGTGGGTTCATCGTACAGGATAATGGCAGGCTTCAGTATTAAGGTTCTGGCCAACGCTATTCTTTTGCGCATTCCTCCTGATAATTCCGCCGGCATCATATCAATGGTGTGCTCCAGCTTAACGTCTTCCAATGCGCTTTTCACCAACTCATCCACTTCTTCCTGCGTTGCGGTGATGGAATGCCGCCTCAGTGGAAATTCAAGATTCCCTCTTACTGTCATTGAATCATACAACGCATTGCTTTGAAAAAGAAAACCAATCTTCATTCTGATCTCGTCTAAGGCTTCATCACTCAGTTCCGGAATACTTTCACCCAGTACTTCAATAGTGCCGCTGTCGGGCTTCAGCAAACCAATAATACATTTGATCAACACCGATTTCCCTGATCCCGATTTTCCCAATACTACCACATTTTCACCACTATTTATAGCAAGACTAAAATCAATGAGTACCCGATGGGCGCCAAATGATTTATACAAATTACGAACCGTCATTACCGCCTCACCCTGCCCGGAGGTTTGCGGTATTTTTTTTATATTTCCTGCAATATGCATACAGCTTTAATTCAATCCCAGCACATCGGTTACCTGCACCGCAATGAGATCAATGATAAATATAAGTACAGAAGAAAGTACAACGGCCGAATTGGCCGATTGCCCCACGCCCTCTGTTCCCTTTTTTGAATAATATCCTTTGTAACATCCTACTATTCCCACAGCAAAACCAAAGAAAAAAGATTTTACAAAAGCAGGCAGCACATCGCCAAAGGAAAGGTTCCTGAATACTTTTGTCCAGAAAAAACCAAAGTTGGTGACGCCGGTCATATTTACACCCAGGTAAGTGCCGTATAAGGCTACTGCGTCGCCCAGCACAACCAGCAGCGGCAGCATAAAAGTAGCAGCCATTACTCTGGTTACCACCAGGTACTTAAAAGGGTTGGTGCCGGATACTTCCATGGCGTCTATTTGTTCGGTTACTTTCATGGAACCCAGTTCCGCACCAATACTACTGCCAATTTTCCCGGCAAAAATAAGCGCGGTAATTACCGGTCCAATTTCCCGTATAATGGCAATACCTACCATGGCCGGCAACTGCGATTCAACGCCATAATCTACCAAAAAGGGGCGTATTTGCATGGTTAGTACCAAACCCATAATAAAAGTGGTAAGCGCAATCAACGGTAAAGATTTATAGCCAATGATATAGCATTGCCTGAGAAATTCCCTTATCTCATAACGGGGTTTGAACCATTGTGAAAATAACCTGCCGGTAAACCGGGCAATCTCCCCCGTTTCCTGTAAAAAATTTTTCCAGAACTGAGAACGCAACATAATTTAAAAATACTCAAATATTGTATGCCCGCATCAACAGACTTAAAGAATCGGATACAATACGATCAATGAACCATTTGATTTTGTAATTATTTTTACCGTATAAAACCAGGCAGTTCATCAAAATAATTTTCTTCGTTACCCCGTAAAAGATAATCCTTTAGGGAAAAAACAACTGATTTTTCTGCCGTATACATTTCCCGGTTAAAATTAACTATGGTAGAAAATTCAACCTCATTTACGTTTCTTAATACACTTTCGCGGTATAACTCGCGCAGGGTTTTGTTATAGCCCTCCTGTGTAGCATTATAAATGGAAGTAAGTCGTTGAAAATTAGTTGGGTCATTTTCCGAGCCCAGTAATACAATTGCCCGTTCAAAAAAAAGACCCACTCTTTCTTTTGTGTGCAGATAAAAATCAAACTTCAGATCGTTGGATGACTTTTTCAACTGTTCAATATCCGGCAGGGCATCTTTAATATTTTTAGCCGCATACATGCTGTTGCGGAAAGATGAAATCAACTGATGGATGCGGTACTGTTGTTCCGTTCCCGTAGTGGCGTCCTGGAGCTGGATGGAATAGGTTTGGGCCTCACCATGAAGGTGCTTGATATATTCATATTTCCCCGGCAACTTTTGTGGTTCAAATAAAGGATTAATGGCAAACTGTTTATGTTCCGTGGTTTTATAGTCAAATACATTGAGCGAGAAAATACAAACATGATAAATAAAATGCTGTGCTTCCTTTTCCAGGGCCAGCATCGCGAGTTCAGTATCTGTTACTTTTACTTTATGAATATAAGCTGTTTCATTAACGGTACTGGTAAACCGCTTTTCGAGGAATCTTCCGAAGATTTCCAAAAAGGGATAGAAAATAATAATGCCAGTGAGGTTAGTGAATGTTTGAAAAAAAACCAACGCTACCAGGTTATCATGAATACCTATGGTACTGGTAATTAATTTATATATAGGTTCAAGAAAAATGAATATCAGCAATGCATTAATTATATTAAACAGCAGGTTTCCCAGCGCCACTCTTCTTTTAACGGCTACCCCTTTCAACGAAGCAAGTATGAGCTTAACAGTTGTTCCAATTTCCGAACCCAGTACAATAGCCATTGCCGCAAACACGCTTATTGCATTTACGTGCAATGCACTGAGCACGATTGCCACTGTAGCTGAACTGGACTGGATCAGCGAGGTAATCAGTAACCCGGCTAATACAAAAAGGATGGCCGGCTTTTCATTTAATGTACTCAGATCCAGTTGCTGTACGGTTTGTTCTATACTGGTACGGATAAAGCTCAATCCAAAAAAAAGAAAGCCGAAACCCAAAAAAAACATGCACCAGTTGCGCCAGCGACTGTCTTTGTTAACCAGCATCATTGCTATACCCGATATACCTATAACCGGCAATGCAAGACTTTCTATGTTCAACTGAAATCCTAAAGTAACAATGATCCAACTGCTTACAGTAGTTCCCAGGTTGGAACCCAGCATGATCGCCAAAGCGTTATGCATGGTAATTACACCGGCGCCAACAAAGGCAAGTACCATTAAGTTAACAACAGAGCTGCTTTGCAGAACAGCGGTAACTATTGCACCTGCTGCAATTGCAGCGGGTTTACTGGATGTGTTTTTTTTGAGAAATAGCTTAAATGATCTGCCGGTGAGGCTTTTGAGTGCCTCTTCCAGAAAATGCATGCCAAGCAAAAATATGGAAATGCCTGCAAGCAGTTTCCAGGTATCAGGAGCAAGTAACATAGTGCTAAGCTAAAGAGAAATACGGCTAATATAGCAGCATAACCTGCTCTATATGGAGTATTTCTATAAATTGCTGTATAGCTTTTCGTAATACTCCGCGGCCAACCTGTTGCTTCCGAAACCGGGAACAATATCTTTCATCCCATTCTTTATAATCGCCAGCCAATGTTCGGGATAATCGTAGTACATAGGTATTACCTCATTTTCGAGCAGCTCGTACAAACTGGCAGCATCTTTTTCATCCTGCAGGTGTTCAGGCAGCGAAGGTTCGCAGGGGGAAATTACAAAGCCATTTGATTTATCCCTCACAAACTCGGGAAACCATCCATCATGAATGCTAAGGTTCACCGCACCATTCATCGCGGCCGACATACCGCTGGTTCCGGATGCTTCGCGTGTAATACGGGGAACATTTAACCAAACGTCGGCTCCTCCTTTTAAGAGCCTGGAAAGCTTCAGTTCATAGCCCACCAGTATAGCGCAATTGGAATAGGTTTTGCAGAGATTGGCAATCCTGTCGAATACACTAATGGCCGCATAATCCATGGGATAAGGTTTGCCTGCCCATATAATTTGTACCGGCCGTTCTTTATTGGTAACCAGCCGGTGAAACCTTTCCATATCGTACAGGAGCAGGTCGGCCCTTTTATAGCCGGCAAACCGTTTCGCAAAAACAATGGTGAGCACGTGCTCATTATATATCTCCCCGCACTGATCGGCAATTACCTCAAACAACTCACATTTGGCCTTTTGCTTTACCCTTCGTAACGCCCCATCATCCTTTTTAGCCAGAGCGCTATACAGTTCATCATTATGCCAGTACGAGAAATCCTGTGCATTTGTAATAGCAATAATGTTTTTGATATTTTCATGATCGGACCACATCGCCTGTAATGTTTTACAGTGCGCCTTTGAAACCGCGTTGCTCCTTCCCGAAAGCTTTATGGCGGTTAAGGTGTGATCGAGCATATCCCCTTCCACTTTTGCGATCGCTTTTATTTCGGCAAGAGGTATATCACCTAAAAAACTCATTTTTTCCAGCAGCGCCAGATGGGTTTTTTTATTTCCCGCCGCCTCCGGCGTATGGTTGGTAAATACAACTTTTTTCTTCAATGCTTCTGTGTCGCGAACCTGGCTGTACAAATAAAAGTACAGGGGTAATGCATGTGATTCGTTTAAATGATAGATGTCGGGAATCCAGTTCAGTTTTTCCAGTAGTTTGGCGCCTCCAACCCCTAACAAAATGGAAGCAGCAACCTGGGTTTCAGGATTCGCGTCATATAATTTATGCGAATTGGTTTTAGAGAGATAATCATTTTCGGGTAAATCTGCAGACAGGAGAAAAATGGGAGCTGTTTTAAAAATCTCGGGGGGCAGGTACCATGCGGTTACCCACACATCGTGTCCTGATATTTTAACAGTAAACTTAATATTTGTTTCTACCAGAAATCCATATACTTTTTCCTGGAACAATACATCCATAGACTGATCACTTTTGCGGATCTGGTCGTAGTACCCGAATTTCCACAAAATACCAATTCCTACCATATTTTGCTTTAGTTCCCACGCGCTGCGCATATGTGAACCGGCCAAAAATCCCAGCCCGCCCGAATAAATCTTCAATGGCTGGTGTATGCCAAATTCCATGCAGAAATAGGCAACCCGCTTTGAAAATTTTGGTGCAAACTCGTAGGGATGCTGTAACTGAAAAGACATGTGTTTTATTACGAGCTATTGTTTAATAAACGATTATCCTTTCAACCGTACATCTGTCTTCATAATCTGTTTTCGGAAAATCAAACCGAAGAATTCCAGCTTTATATTCCGCCCTCACAAAATCGGTATCAATATACTTTGGCAAATTTACGGTATGCTCAAAGCAGGAATACCCCGGATCTGGCAATTGAGACCCTCGCTCACCGGCATCGCAGGCTTGAGGTATGCCATAAATATTAAGCTTCCCATCGTTAATTGTAACAATAAAGTCTTCCTTATTATATCCGGGTGCTTTAACTTCAACACAATAATACCCCGGGGTTTCGTGGATGTTTACAGACGGTTTGAAGCCGTGAGCAGTTGTTTGTCGTAGCTGTTGCATCACCTTAGTCCAGTTATACGAGGGAGGATGGTAACCCCCCGGATATTCATGGGAGTCGTTTTTTCTTTGATTGCTGAATGAGATCATACGAATGCGGTATTATTGATGAATAATGTACCTGGTTAGTATGCTGTATTTTTCTTCACTCATTATTTTTCAAACTATACTGTGCATACAGTATAACAGCAACACAAAGGTAAAATTTTTTAATGAGGCAACTATGATACCTGCATTAATTTAGTATGATCTTCATCAGCATTTTTTTACTTACGGCATCCTTATCATTATAATAGAATATACAATCTATATTTACAAAAAGACTGATCATTGAAAACCAGGTCTGTTATGCCGGGCGGCACAAAAAATCAAAAGCGCCGGCCATCTGAAAAAAAGCGGCTCAGCGCCGGATATACCATGAATAATAATGTAAAATTTATTCGTGGCGGAGCTGCATATTTTAGCCAGATGCTGCAAATGATTGACCAGGCAAAACAGAGCATACACTTACAAACCTATATTTTTGATGATGACGAAACCGGCAAACTTATTGGAGAGGCATTAAAAAAAGCAGCGCAAAGAGGTGTGAACGTATATGTAATGCCCGATGGCTACGCATCTAAGGTATTATCCAGATCCTTTATTAATGAACTCAGGGGTGCTGGAATTCATTTTCGCTTCTTTGAACCCCTTATCAGGAGCAAATATTTTTATTTTGGCCGGCGCCTGCACCATAAAATTATAGTAACCGACACGCGATGCGCTATGGTGGGCGGGGTTAATATTACAGAGCGATACAACGATGGACCCGGTTATAGGGCATGGCTCGATTTTGCCGTTTGGGTTGAGGGAGATATCGTGAAAGAGCTATGCGAACTTTGCTGGAAAACATGGAATGGGTTCCCCGCAAAAACAGGAAAACTTCCATGCGAAAAGGATTTCATAAAGTTAGACAACTTACCGGTGTCGCCCGGCCTGGTACGCATGCGTGTTAACGACTGGGTGCGTAATAAAAAAGAAATATCGCGCAGCTATACTGAAATGCTGAGAACCGCCCAATCGCATATTGTTATTTTATGCAGTTATTTCCTGCCCGGTGAAAATTTCAGAAAACAGCTTTCGCTTGCTGCAAAAAGAGGAATAAAGATCAAAATCATTCTTGCCGGCTTATCGGATATAAAGCTGGCAAAGTATGCCGAAAGATATATTTATGACTGGTTATTGCGGAACGATATAGCTATTTACGAGTACCAGGGAAATGTTTTGCACGGGAAGGTGTCGGTTTGTGATACCACGTGGCTAACCATTGGCTCTTTTAACATTAATAATATCAGCGCTCATGCCAGCATTGAATTAAACCTTGATATACGCAACGAAAATTTTGCCGCCGGAGTAGAAAGCGTATTTGAAGATATTATTGAAAAAGAATGTGTTTCTGTAACGGCAGAAATGCTTGCTCAAAAACGCACTTTATTTAAACGTTTTATGTGGTGGTGTTCTTATCAAACTGTTAAAGGACTGATCTATCTTTTTACATTTTACTTCAGGCAAAGAAATTAAGCGGGGTGCAGGGTTCAAGTTGCAGGGTGCAGGGTGCGGGTTGCAGGTCAAAGGCTGCAAGTTGCAGGTTAAAGGCTGCAGCTTACAGGGTGCAGGTTAAAGGTTAAAGGCTGCAAGTTGCAGGGTGCAGGGTACAAGTTTGTGACCACACTCTCTCGTTTCTCCACTCTCTTCTCACCCACACCTTTCACCTTTCTCACCTCTCTCCTCTCACCTCTCTCCTCTCTCCTCTCTCCTCTCATCTTCAGTTCCCGCGAATCCTTCTTATATATCCGCCCACCACCTTCGGGCTCCAGCCCGTAAATCGCCCCCGCTGTACTACCAGCGTATTATCTTCCGGATGGTTAAGTATATAATGAAATACGAATTTCCCCTGCGGATCCTGCCATCCCTTCATTTGCCCAAACCGCAGATCATTGAATACCAGGGTATCGCCCCACAACTCTGCTGTGTAAAATTGCTGGGAAAAACGAATAAGGTGCTGCAGTTCTTCATGATCGGTAACAGGTTTCAATAAGGAATCGTTACGGGGAAAATACGAAAAGTCAATTTTCTTTTTACTATCTAATATAGAACGAAATCCAACGTGGTAACCGGTATCGTTACCGGCTACTACATACCACAGAAGATTGGTAAAAGGCGCTGGCGTGGTAAAATACCGCGTATGCGCAATATGTTGCCGGCTAAGGATTTCCTTTACATCGCTGTTGATCTTTATTTTATTGATCGTGCACCAGCCCAGGTAAAGAAAAGGAATGAACACTCCAAACCGCCACCAAAACCTGCGACGGGGATGATAACTGTGTAAAACAAATAACATTATAATGGCAATACCAGCCCATATAGAGAAAAATGGATCTGCAACATAAATGGCATTAAACGAAAACCGGTGATGATTAAAGGGTTCAAACCAGCCTACACCATAATTATTAAACCCGTCCAGCAGCAAATGCAAGAAAACCTCTGTGAGAAAAAAAATCAGCCATTTACTGAACCGGATATTTTGCGGACGATGTACCTTCTCCGCCGTTATTGCCAATACTGGTGAAATGAGTAACGCAAACAATATGGAATGGGTAAACCCCCTGTGCGCAAGCAGGTTTTCATCTGTACTCAACCAAAAGGCGCCTAAAAAATCAATATCCGGAGCACTTTGAGCAAGCGCTCCCCATAGCATCGCCTTTTTTCCAAACCCCTTTCCAAAAAAAGCTTCGCCAACACAGGCGCCCAGTGCTATATGTGTAATAGAATCCATTTCAGGTTATGCCGCAAAAAAAATTGTATGGTGGAAGATACTATCCCCGCAAATGTATAGAATATCAGGTAGTTTTTTTGGAGCAGGTACTAATACCGAACAGTTTATACAAGGGGCAGAAACTGATAAAACTTGTAACTGCTAAAATACAGGAGATCACTAAAAATACTACAGCCCAGGCATTGCCTGCAATGTTGTTATAATAAAGTACTGCGAAAATAATGGCGAAGACGGCACGTATCAACCTGTCTGTATTATTCATATTCTTTTTCATATACCGGTTTTCATTAGAACCCGTTACCCGTAATTTAAACATTATATATCCTCATGGTGAATAATTCAATCGTTCCAGCTTTAACAAAAAGGCATTAACAAATACTGATATACTTTTAATTATGCGCAATAAATACCGGCATTTTTAACTCTCTCATCAACACATCGGCCATGCTTGCCCTAAACCACCGCGATACCATTCCCCGGCGGTAAGCTCCCAATACCACCAACGGGAACCCTTTGGAGGCTTTCAGAAAGTTAACGATCTCCGTTTCGGGAAGCCCCTTTAATACTTTATAAGCGGCTTTTGGAAAATGCCTTTTCATAAATTCCTTCATCAGTTTATTATCCGGCAAATGCATGCTTTGACCCATTGGCTTTACCGATAATACTTCGGAGGGATGTTCTTTCAAAGCAGGAAGCATATAACTGAACATTTTGATGGCATAAACAGAAGACGGTTCTCCATCGAATAACAAAACCAACTTGTTAAAGGGTTTATAATGAGGTGGTACTACAAGCACGGGGCACTGTACTTCCGACAATATATCTCTTATAAACCGGGTAGGAATCTTTTCTTCATAATGAGTAAATGTTTCATTACTGCAAATAATCAGCATGTCTGCATAAATACTTTCCTGCAGCAGCCCCTGGGTGGCAATATCTTTATTGCGGCGCACAGAAAACTGGAGCCCCGCCTTCTGGCATGCCGCTTCAAAATCAGCAGCAGCCGCATCTCTCGCCCTTGCGTCTATTTCAAGGAATTTCTTTTGCTTCGCATCAGAAATGCCGCCTTCCTCGCTTATAAGATCATACACTTTATAACTATGGTACAGTGGATCATCCAAAAAAACGCCAACCAGGTGAGCACTGTTTTCCCTGGCAATTTGAATTGCATAGTCTCTTGTAGCTTTAGAAAACTTTAATCCATCAAAAGCCGCGATTATTTTTTTCATATAGATCCTATTTATGTTAGTGCGATGCTGCTGGTGTATTCTAAATTGTCGCCGGTTGGTGTCTCCACCAACCGGGGCGTCCGCCGTGGGCGGTGTCTTCACCGCCAACATGAAGCAAAGCGATGCAACAATTTGGAATGCACCCGATGCTGCTTACCCGATATACCCCAATAAATATTGCTTATAACGATTGAGAAATCATAAATAATCATGTTTATCCTTCACAAGTATGATCTGCTGGCCACCCAGCACGTCATCATCCACTATTTCAACATCACCTCCGTTTTCCAGTACTTTCTCTATAATATCATCAATGACATGCTTAACACATGAAAATTTATTAAACCGGGTAGCCGTTACAGGTAATTCACCTGTTTCCATTATTTCCGGGTTGAGCATTGAACTTTTCCCAACAATCAGCAGTCGCCCCCTGTGTTGTGCAACGCTTTGCCATACTGCCGGGATTCCATCTACCAGGTTTCCTTCTGCTGCGGCTTTTTCCAGTTGATGGTACAAATGCTTTACCTTTATTTTATTCCAGTTTGTTATATAATGATTTATGGTATTAAACAAAACCTGTTCAGCAACTTTTTCATAACTGCCTTCAATACATTCCACTATACTTTTACTGTTAACTGTTAGTGCCTTATAATGTGCGAGTATTTGTTTATTACCTACTACCAGCACAGGCAACGGCATAACCGATAGCAATACGGAAAGTCCCTCATCGGTATGCTGCAAAAATTGCTTTGTAAAAAATGCATTGCCATCCGGAACTTGTCCTCCCGTTGTTTCCTTCTTAAAACCGGGCATGTTTCCCAAACCGTTGGATTTTATTTTAGTAAGCCCGGTAATGCCGCCTTCGTATACTGTGCTCCATTTTTCACTCAGCATAAGCACAAAATAAGCAGGTATCTCTTTTTTGGCATGAACAATATCTCTTATTACAAAAGTATCATTAACGGAAATAGCCTCGTTTACAGGTATATTCATATACATTACCCTTTCAAAGACCGGCGATACGTAAATGGCGATGCTTTTTTTAAAAGAGCTGAAATTAAGATTCTTTATAATCGTTCTTAACTTCAGCATCACAAGTCCGGCCAGGTCCTCGTCATACCCGGTTCCCATTTCCCACTCTACTTTCTTCATGGCTTTCTGAAGTCTTTGCATTAAATCATCTTTACGCTGTATAACAGGCTCAAACGGCATAATAATGGAGACTGCCGGCCAGTGCCGCTTTTTTTCGTCTGTTGAAGGAATGGATGTAGAAATGTTGAGTTGCATAGATGGGGCTTTGTTTCAAATTTACATTATAATACAAATTCCAACAATGATGCTGATCATCAATTGCTATGATATTACTCAAATATGCCTGAAACAGTAAAATTTTGACGATTCCAGGACAAATATCAAGGCGCAGTGGACAGATTGTTGCTTTTTTTGTAACCCACTTTTATGAACATAATCAAAAAACGGCGGCAGCATTTTCTGGAATTTCTTTTGCCGGTAATTTTATACAATTTTTTGTGAAAAGCGATCTCATGCCTTCATCTTAATTAATAACCCGGAATGTTGCTGTTTCCGGTTTTAAAAAAAAGCATATTTTCAATTTTCAAATTAAATGAACATGACATCAGAACATTTAAAAGGATTAATTGCAGCGCCCTTTACGTCCATGCATAAAGATGGTTCTTTGAATACCTCTCTGATACCTCGGTATTATGAAATGCTGAAAGCGAACGGTGTTACCGGCGCTTTTATTTGCGGCTCTACCGGAGAAGGTGTTTCCCTGACCATGCAGGAAAAAAAAGCTACAGCCGAAGCCTGGAGCATTGCTACCAGGGAAGACAAGGATTTTAAAGTGATGCTGTTCCTCGGAGGAACCAGTATTGCAGAATGTAAGGAACTGGCCCGGTATGCAGAGCAACTCGGCTTATATGCCATTTCTTTTACCTCGCCCTTTTATTTTAAGCCCGCTAACGCGGCCGTGCTGGCTGCTGCCTGCGCTGAAGTGGCAGGAGCCGTGCCCGGCATGCCTTTTTATTATTATCATATCCCTGTGCTTACAGGCGTAAACATTGCCATGTATGATTTACTGCAGGAAATAGATGGTAAGATACCCAATTTTGCCGGCATCAAATACACGCACGAAGACTTTATGGATTTTCTTTCGTGCATGCGTTTTCAAAACGGGAAGTATGATATGCTATGGGGGCGTGATGAAAATATGCTTGCGGCCCTGGTGCTGGGTGCCAAAGGCGCAGTAGGAAGCACATACAACTATGCGGCGCCATTATATTATGAACTGATAGACGCATTTAATAACAACGAACTGAAAAAAGCACAGGCACTTCAGCAACAATCCATTGATATGATCCGCCTGTTGGGCAAATACGGTGGCATAGCTACCGGAAAAGCCTACATGAAGCTAATTGGCGTAGATTGCGGTGAGTTCCGTCTGCCCGTAAAAAACATGTCAGCCGAACAGTTTGAGTTATTCAAAAAAGATGTGGAGCAACTGAATTTCAACAGCTTTTCATCCCGTGTGGCGGCCGGACAGTCTGCCTGATAACAGGCAAAACCACAGTAATAAATGTGTGAACAATAATGACCCGGTTATCCATTTTTTTCCTTGCTATCGCTATGCTTACTCATCTGCCATCCTGCACAGAAAACCGGCAGGGTACCGCTATACAATGGTCACTCTCCGCTACGCTCCCTCCCCCTCCGGGACAAACAACCGCATTGGGTTTTGCGGGACCGGTGAGTGGTGTTCACCAGGATCTATTGCTGGTAGCCGGAGGCGCTAATTTTCCTGATGGGATGCCCTGGGAAGGCGGAAAGAAAAAATATTATGCCGAAGGTTTTGTGATGAAAAGAACAGGCAAAGATTCGCTATCGGTATATAAAACATTTGCTTTGCCTTATGCCTTGGCTTACGCGGCCTGCATCTCCACTCCCATCGGAATTGTATGCGCCGGCGGCGAAAATTCCGAAGGCGTAAGCGCTGAAGTAATCTTACTTCAATGGAATAATGATAGTGTGATCGTCAAAAGTTTACCCGACCTTCCCCTGCCCCTCACCAACGCGGGTATTGCGGCGCACGGTAATATAATATATCTTGCCGGGGGAGAGAACAGCGACAGTACCTCAATTGGTTTTTACAGTCTGGATATTACAGATACCGCCGCTCAATGGAACACTTTACCCAACCTGCCCCATGCCGTTTCTCATGCCGTGGTGGTTGCTCAATCTGCTAACGGTAACCCCGCGGTTTATGTAATGGGTGGCAGAAAGAAAAAAAACAATGGCATCAGCGATATCTATGCATCCGCTTACACATTCGATCTTAAAAAGAACGAATGGAAGGAAATTAAATTACTACCTTATAGCCTGTGTGCCGGAACGGGTATTGCTTTGGGCATAAACGAAATTTTACTGTTTGGCGGAGATAAGGGAGAAACTTTTCATAACACAGAATTGTTAATAGCTGCCATCAATGCAGCCACCGACACTGCAAAAAAACAGGAGCTGATACTGCAAAAAAATCAATTGCAGGCTTCACATCCCGGGTTTAGTAAGGATGTATTGGTATATAATACAACAACGGACAGTTGGACAAATATCGCCCCGCTTCCTTTTGCAGCATCTGTTACTACTACCGCCATTTTATGGAACAACGATGTGGTAATACCCAATGGAGAAGTGAGAGCAGGAGTGCGCACACCAGAAATATGGATGGGGAGGATACAGTAAGTTACAGGTTATAGGGTGCAGGGAGATGGCAATAACGATTATTCTTTGCAACCGGAGCCAAATGTTTGAGGAGAGATATAAAAAAACCTATGTGCATCTATAATCCTATGTGGTTAAAAATAAAGACATAGTAGAAACATAGACACACGATAGAAGAAAACATGTCTCTATGTGCATCTATGTGCCTATGATCCTATGTGTCAAAAACAAACACATAGGCGCAGTAAAAACATAGGTACACAATAGAAGAAAACATATCCCTATGTATACCTATGTTCCTATGACCCTATGTGTTAAAAACAAACTCATAGGTACAGTAGAAACATAGACACACAATAGAAGAAAACATATCCCTATGTATACCTATGTGTCTATGACCCTATGTGTTAAAAACAAACTCATAGGTACAGTAGAAACATTGGTACACAATAGAAGAAAACATATCCCTATGTATACCTATGTGTCTATGACCCTATGTGTTAAAAACAAACTCATAGGTACAGTAGAAACATTGGTACACAATAGAAGAAAACATATTCCTATGTGCATCTGTATACCTATGATCCTATGTGTTAAAAACAAACTCATAGGTACAGTAGAAACATTGGTACACAATAGAAGAAAACATATCCCTATGTGCATCTGTATACCTATGATCCTATGTGTTAAAAACAAACTCATAGGTACAGTAGAAACATTGGTACACAATAGAAGAAAACATATCCCTATGTGTACCTATGTGCCTATGATCCTATGCGTCAAAAACAAATACATAGGCGCAGTAGAAACATAGACATACAATAGAAGAAAACATATCCCTATGTGCATCTGTATACCAATGATCCTATGTGCTTAAACCTAAAACGGAGACACTGTGCGCTTTGCCGTAAAAAAACGATAACATGCAAATGAAATATTCAAAAAACTATCCCTGGGTAGTGGTGGGATTGTTGTGGGTGGTTGCGCTGCTCAATTATATGGACAGGCAGATGCTCAGCACCATGCAGCCTTCTATGATGATTGACATCGTGGAATTAAGAGAGGCAAGAGATTTTGGGAGGCTGATGTCCATCTTCCTGTGGGTATACGGCTTCATGAGCCCGGTAGCAGGAATGATAGCCGACCGGGTAAACCGCAAATGGCTGATCGTGATAAGCCTTTTTGTCTGGAGCGGCGTAACATATATGATGGGCTATAGTGAAAACTTTAACCAGTTGTACTGGCTGAGGGCAATCATGGGCGTGAGCGAAGCTTTATACATCCCTGCAGGACTTTCACTCATTGCCGACTATCACACTTCAAAAACGAGGTCGCTGGCTATTGGTATCCACATGACCGGCTTGTACATGGGCCAGGCGCTTGGCGGCTTTGGTGCTACCATTGCTTCCAGCTATTCATGGCAATCCGCTTTTCATTATTTTGGGATCATCGGAATTGTATATTCTCTTCTATTGATTGTTTTTTTACATGACAAAAAATCACCGGAGGCTACACCTGCAACATATAACATCACAAAAGGAGGAGCTTCTTTGTTTAAAGGATTGGGATTGCTTTTTTCCAATATTTCTTTTTGGATCATTCTCTTCTATTTCGCGGTGCCAAGCCTTCCGGGATGGGGCGTTAAAAACTGGCTGCCTACTTTATTCGCGAAAAACCTCGGCATTGACATGTCGGTGGCGGGGCCGCTTTCAACAATCACAATAGCCGCATCTTCCTTTTTGGGTGTAATTTTGGGGGGGATATTATCTGACCGCTGGGTTCAAAAAAATGTCAGGGGCAGAATTTATACCAGCGCCATAGGCCTGGCTCTAACAGTTCCGGCATTATTACTGGTTGGTTATGGACATTCCACATTTCATGTAATTGGCGCCGCTTTTTGCTTTGGCTTTGGTTTTGGTATGTTCGACGCCAATAATATGCCTATTCTTTGCCAGTTTGTTTCGTCTAAATACAGGGCAACGGCATATGGATTAATGAACATGACGGGTGTATTTGCGGGCGCATTTGTAACAGACTGGCTTGGAAAATCAACCGATGCCGGAAACCTTGGGAAAAGCTTTGCTATGCTTTCAGCTATTGTTCTGGTGGCGCTGATCATACAAATTTCTTTTTTGAGGCCTAAAGCAAATGATTTTGATGAGCTTGCAAAAAACAATCCTTCCTGATTCTTGGAAATGGGAAAAAGTACGTTTCATACATCAACACTATAAAACCATCTTATCAAAACTGATCATGCATTATACGCTAAACGATTTAAGGGATCTTAAAAGATTTTACAGCAATCAACTGCTCAATGATACAGTACCTTTCTGGTTCCCCCGTTCGTTCGATAAGGAACATGGCGGCTTTTTACTGATGCGCGATGCAGACGGCAGTTTAATTGACGATGATAAAGCCGTGTGGATACAGGGAAGGGCAACCTGGCTGCTTTCTACTTTATACAACACGGTTGAAAAAAAGCAGGAATGGTTAGAAGGTGCAAAATTGGGATATGATTTTTTGAATAATCATTGTTTCGATACAGAAAACCACCCCGGCAAACCGGTACGGGGACAAATGTTTTTTCACGTAACAAGGGATGGAAGACCGATTCGTAAAAGAAGGTATTTTTTTTCTGAAACATTTTATGTGATTGCTGCAGCGGCGTTTGCCAAAGCAACCGGCAGCAAAGAAGCAGCTCAAAATGCCAGGGAAGTATTTGGGAATTGCATTGCGTATGCCAGTGGGCAGAAAAAACTCGAGCCCAAGTTTACAGGAACCAGGCCATCCAGGGGAATTGGGGCGCCCATGATTATGATGAACACCGCACAACAGTTGAGGGAAACCATTGGCGATGAACGCTGCGATGAGTTGATCGGAAAATGGATCAGTGAGATAGAAACCTATTTTGTTAAAGACGATATCCGCTGCGTAATGGAACAGGTGGCGCCTGATGGCAGCATCATTGACCATATTGACGGCAGAACGCTCAACCCCGGTCATTCCATTGAAGGCGCCTGGTTTATTTTACAAGAAGCAAAATACCGCGATAACGATCCGCATTTGATTGAACTGGGATGTAAAATGCTTGATTACATGTGGGAACGGGGATGGGATGCGGCGCACGGCGGCATACTTTACTTCCGCGACGTATACAACAAGCCCGTTCAGGAATACTGGCAGGACATGAAGTTCTGGTGGCCGCACAATGAAACCATTATTGCCACTTTACTTGCTTACTTATTAACAGGAAATAAAAAATATGCTGAATGGCATAAGCTCGTTCATGGTTATTCCTATCAGCACTTTCACGATAAAAAAAACGGAGAATGGTTCGGCTATCTGCACCGCGACGGCAGCCTTGCACAAACCGCCAAAGGAAATTTATTCAAAGGTCCGTTTCACCTGCCCAGGCAGGAATGGTATTGCGCACAATTGCTGGATGATTATTTGGCAGAACCATAGCCTGGAAAAAAGTGAATTCAGGCGGATAAGTATAAAATATTTTATAAATACCGGTATCAACTTTTAAAGCAGAAGTATTATGATAAAAACAGCAGTTACAGCAATCGCTTTGCTTCTTTCTATTACCGACGCACTTGCGCAGGTTAAAGATGTTCCCGTTTTTGTATCGGGCACAGAAGGACATAAAAGCTACCGCATCCCCGCCGTTATCGGTTTGCCCAATGGCGCTATCCTCGCTTTTGCCGAAGGCCGTGTACACGGTGCAGGCGATTTTGGCGATATCAATATTGTTTTAAAACACAGCAGCGATAAAGGAAAAACATGGACCGCATTACAAACTGTTGTTGACGCAGACTCGCTGCAGGCGGGCAATCCCGCGCCTGTTGTGGATTTAACCGATCCGGCATATCCACAGGGAAGGATATTTTTGTTTTACAATACAGGTAATAATCACGAAGAAGAGGTAAGGAAAGGTTTAGGGTTCAGGGAGGTTTGGTATAAAACATCAACTGATAATGGAATTACCTGGAGTGACCCTGTAAACATCACTACACAAACACATCGCCCCAAACTACCCCAGGTAAACCATGCGTATAATTTTCCGGAAGACTGGCGCAGCTATGCCAACACGCCCGGCCATGCCATGCAATTCAGTAGTGGCAAATACAAAGGCCGCATATTTGTTGCCGCCAATCATTCTGCCGGAGATCCCCAACCACGGTTTGCCGATTACCAGGCACATGGCTTTTATACAGACGATCATGGAAAAACCTTCCAACTGGGTGAAACCGTTAACCTTCCGGGAAGCAATGAATCTATGGCGACGGAACTCTACCGCAACAAGCTGATGATGAACAGCCGCAACCAGAAAGGAGATATCCGGGAAAGGATCGTTTCCATAAGCAGCGATGGCGGCGCCACCTGGGATACCACGTATTTTGACAAGAATCTTCCCGACCCCGTTAACCAGGGCAGCATTTTAACCATTGGAAAGAAGGGGGCCCGTCCGAACGCCAGCCCGAAAGATTCATTCTGGCGGGGTTCATCCGGGCGGAGGAAAAACATCATCGCTTTCTGTAACGCCGCTGATACAAAAAGCAGGGATAATTTAACGTTGCGCATCAGCTATGATGAGGGACAAACATGGAAAAAGAATTTTGTAATCGCTAAAAGCGAAAATGATCAAAGGGATTATTCCGCTTATTCGGATATCGTGAATGTATCAAAAAAAGAAATTGGTATCTTATACGAGAAAGAGGGTTATTCAAAAATAGTTTTTACGGTGGTGAAATGGAAATAAACAAATACAGAACCATTATTATAGTAATTTCATTACTGCGTTACCAATGTTATTTTCAAAACAACTGGTAACCCGTAAACAAAACCATATGAACAGGAAAGAATTTGTAAAGAATGCGGGACTGACAGCCGCCTCACTTGCCGTATTGCCCTCAGCTCCTTTATTCGCCGGAAAAAGAAATGCCGATCCAAAAATTAAGATGGCGATCATTGGTGTGGGATTGCGGGGACAGAACCACCTTGACCTGCTGCTGAGACGTGCGGACGCAGACGTGACAGCCATTTGTGATGTAGATGAACGCATGCTGAAATCGGCAAAAGAAATGATTTCGAAAACCGGTAAGAAAATGCCCGTTGTGTATACGGGTGATAATTACTCCTGGAAAAAAATGCTGGATACGGAAAAAGTGGATGGGATAGTGATCGCAACGCCATGGGAATGGCACAAACCCATGATCATTGGCGCATTAGAAGCCGGCGTTAAATACATAGGCACCGAAGTTGTACTGGGCATCACACTCCAGGATCACTGGGATGTTGTAAAAGCCGCTGAAAAATACAACGCGAACGTTATGATGCTGGAAAATGTTTGCTACCGCAGGGACGTAATGGCGGTGTTGAATATGGTGCGCCAGGGTTTGCTGGGTGAGCTCATTCACCTGCAGGGCGGATACCAGCACGATTTGCGCGAAGTAAAATTCAACGATGGCGTTCACCCTTACGGACATGGCGTTGAATTTGGTGAGAAAGCGTTTTCCGAAGCCCGCTGGAGAACGGAACATTCTGTTCATCGCAACGGCGACCTCTACCCTACACATGGCATTGGACCTATAGCACACTATATCAACATCAACAGGGGCAACCGTTTTATTACTTTAAATTCTTTTTCTGCCAAGGCAAGAGGATTACATAATTATATTGTAAAGAAAGGAGGAGAAAACCACCCCAACGCAAAAGTTAAGTTTAAATTAGGAGATGTTATTACTACCCATATCGGTTGTGCCAATGGTGAAACCATTTTGCTGCAGTTGGATACCAACTTACCCAGGCCCTATTCTTTGGGCTTCAGGGTACAAGGCACACAAGGTTTATGGATGGACGTAAACAATGGAATGTATATCGAAGACAAATCGGGCAAGGCGCACCAGTGGGACGATGCCAAAGTATGGTTGGATAAATATGATCATCCCCTTTGGGCCAGGTGGAGCAAAGAATCGGCAGGTGCGGGGCACGGTGGGATGGATTTTTTCGTAATTCACGCCCTCGTAGAATCCATCAAGCAAAAAACCGCAACACCCATGGATGTGTACGATGCAGCCGCCTGGAGCGCCATTACGCCACTCAGTGAAAGTTCTATTGAGTTAGGCAATCAAACCCTGGAGTTCCCCGATTTTACCGGCGGTCAATGGATGTACCGGAAACCAACCTTCGCGTTAAACGATACATATTAAATGAACAGATTCTGATTTGCCGCGAAGCATATTTTCCCGGCAAATCAGACTATTCCCCTTTTTTCTTTTTCAGCTTCCGCAGCGCCGAACCTTTGTGCGCTGCAATATGATCTGTTTTATCGCTTTTTATTTCGTACTGCGGATCCTCCTTAGTGGCATGATGGGTATATCCTTTGTACGTAAAATCAGCAGTATGCACTTTTATGATGGTGCCCGATACATGTCCTGCTTCTGAATTCCAGCTAACATGATCGCCTTCTGCAAATGCTTTTTCCATATTCATTATTTTTTGCTGTTCCAAATTTACGCAGGACGGATAATATTTTCAGGTTTCACCTTAGCAATCAGCTTTGGGCTTTGAGCTATCAGCTTTGGGCTTTCAGCTATCAGTTTTCAGCTATCAGTTTTCGGCTATCAGCTTTGGGCTTTCAGATTTCAGCCTTCGGCTTTCTCCTCTCACCTCTTACTTCTCACTTCTCCCTCTCTCCTCTCACCTTCAATGATGAGAAAAGGCTGCACGCCCGGTTGAATATTTTTTATAACAATGTTCTACCCTATAAGTTTTAGTTTTTAACGTTAAACAGTTTTAATAAAAAGCACACTTCAATAAACAGT